>Ga0070741_10001632_pt1 | contig 66308 bp, 56 predicted proteins | sample Coa_R1_4_FD_66440 | JGI IMG/M metagenome (GOLD analysis project Ga0070741, IMG submission 66440) | Surface soil microbial communities from Centralia Pennsylvania, which are recovering from an underground coalmine fire - Coalmine... | ecosystem: Environmental > Terrestrial > Soil > Unclassified ...
GCCGAAGGAGTTGCGTTCGCCGCCGCCCTGTGGGTTGAGGTGGCAGGTGGAGCATTTCTGTCGCCACTCGGGGCGCGAGGTCGGGTCAGCGGCGAACAGCCTCAGATACTCCGGGCGCGCTCCGGCCGATAAACTCAACAGCGAAATTGAGGCGATCAGAATCAACAGCCTGACCAGACGAGTTTTGTGCCTGCGTTGTGTTTTCACTGCTTCTTACCAAAGGTTCGAATCAGACCGACCAGCGCTTTGATCTCTTCGGCGCTGAGCTTCTCTTTCCAGGCCGGCATGAACTCGCCCTTGCCCTCGGCGATTGACTTCGTCAGCTGCGCATCGGTGCGCGACTTCTGCCAGCCGGCGTCAGTAAAATCCTTCTGGCCTTTCTTCAGGTATTTGGGGACGCCGTGTCCTTCCGGGCCATGGCATTTCGCGCACTTTGCGGAAAACAATGCGGCGGCGTCAGGCGGCGGCAGCGCCACGCCGTTTCGCGCGGTGAGTGACGAACCGAGCGAGGCGAAAATCGCCATCATCATTATTGCAATGACCGGCCACTTCGACAGTCTTCCCTGCTTCATTCACTGATCTCCTTTTTCACTTACTTCGCCCTGGTCCCGTCGAGCCATTCGATGATGCCGCGTCTTTCTTCTTCTGAAAGTTCAGGGAAGGCGCGCGGCATCGGTTTTTTCAGGCCGTAGCTTCTTGAGTTGTTCAGAATCTTCATCAGGTCATCTCTGGCGCGCCCCTTTTTCGCCGTGATGCCGAGCAGCGCCGGGCCGCTGTCGCCTTCGCCGTGATCCCCGTGGCATTCCGCACAGTTTTCAGCGAAGGCCGCCGGCGGTTCGCTCACTTTCGCGAGCAGTCCGGGATCAGCTTTTGCCGGGATCGCCTGCGCGCGGCCGACTTCCTGCGGCTGGAATGCGGTCTCAAGAAAACCGCGCGCGTCCTCGTCCTGCTGTTTGAGCAGGGCGCTGAAATCAGGATTGACTCTGTCCTGATGTTTTGAGAGCGCGATCAATCCGACCGCCCCGAGCAGGATCAGAATCAGGCTGGCAGTCGAAACCGGGCGTCTGAGCGGGTGGCGCTCCTCACGCCGGTCTATGAAAGGAAGTAAGAAGATCAGCGTGAAGAGCGCGCCGGGCAGCACGACGGTGGGAATCACAGAGAGCCTGCCCGGGAAATATTTCAAGAGCTGGAAGAGCGGCAGAAAGTACCACGGGGGCCGCGCCAGATAATCCGAAGTCGGGTCGGCTTCCGGCCCCAGCTCCGCCGGGCTCACATATGCCAGCGCCACGAGCGCGGCGAAGACCAGCAGCATCGCCGCCGAATCCCTGAAGACCTGCTTCGGATAAAAGCGGTCAATCCGCTTGTCGTGCCGCTCGTGAAAAGGTCCGGCCGGCCCGGCCCGGCGGAACAGGTAAACGTGCAGCGCGACCATCAGCCCCAGCACGAGCGGCAGCAGGAAGACATGCGCCGTGAAAAACCGCGACAGCGTCAGCGTCGTCAGCTCGCTGCCGCCGAGCATGATGCGCTGTTGCAGCGGGCCGACGAGGGGGATTTCGCCGGCAATCGAAGTCCCGACTTTCGTGCCGAAGTAAGCCGCCTGATCCCAGGGCAGCAGATAGCCGGTGAAGGAAAAGCCGAAGATCAGCAGCAGCATGACAGCGCCCGCGACCCAGACCAGCTCGCGTTTGCGCTTGTAAGCGCCGAAGAGGAAGGTCTGCGCCAGATGCGCGACCGCCAGAATGACCATCGCGCTCGCGCTGTAATGATGCAGCCCGCGCAGCAATGCCCCGCCCGGCACCGCCTTCTGGATGTAGGCGACGCTCGCATGCGCGTGGTCAGAGCTGGGGACGTAATACATCGTCAGGAAGATTCCCGTGATGATCTGGATCAGGAACAGAAACAGCAGGAGGCTGCCGAAAACGTACGCCCACCGCGCGCCGCCGCGGATCGGCTCGTCCAGCGCGCCGCGCATTGCGGCCCTCACGCCGGTGCGCTCGTCGAGCCAGTCGGATAACTTTGCCAGCGGAGTTTTTGACAGTCGTGAGAATGCGAGGCTCATCGTCAACTCATCACTTCCTTCGCCGGAGTCCCCTGTCTGAAGTTCTGATACCTGATTTTGAGCAGGTCGCCTTCGACACGGTGTTCGAGTACGTCCAGATTGCGCGGCGTCGGCCCGCCGAGTTTCTCCCCACCCGCGTTCCACCGGCTGCTGTGACAGGCGCAGACAAAACCGTCTTTGCCGGTGTTGACCGTGCATCCGAGGTGCGGGCAGACGGCGGAAAAGACCGTGATGTTTTCACCCTGCCTGCTCACCCACACCAGCCGCTCGGCGCTGAAGCGCCCCCACCCGGCCTGCTGCGCCACAACCACGCTGCGCCTGACCGGCCGGCCTTCAGGGATTCCGGCGAGCGATCCGGCGTCAGTCCATTCGGCCTCAGCCGCGGCGGCGAGCGCCGGAGTGATCGCGTACCGGCCAATCGTCACGCCCAGCACCGCCGCAATCCCTGCGGCAATCAGCCCGCTGACCGCGCCAAGAAAAGAGCGGCGTCCGGCCGGGCATTCTTCGACTGTCTCACTTTGAGCGACCATCTGACTCTCTCCCGCGTCACCATCGGTGACAGTTCCACTGACAGACATAGACAACACCCTTGGGAGGGCTATTGAATGACCCGTGAATTTCGTAATGGCCTTGGAATCAGGTGACGGACAGTGCTGCTTGAGCAAGAGGCGTGCCGGGCGGAATGAGGGTGGTGAGGCTTCTGATGTGACGATGCCGGCGCGCTGAGTCAGTACCATTCGCGATACTGACTCGGCGCGCCAGTCACAGATGAACGCGAGCCCGCATTTGTAACTCCACTTTCAGCTCATTGCTTTATTCGCTGAAGTGTTCCCTGATGCGCTGTTCAATGCGCTCGCGGAACTGCTCGGCTTTCTGGCGCTGTTCGGGCGTGAGGACGCCGAAGACCTGCGTCTTCACCTTCTCCTTCTCCACGATCAGCGCGGCCAGCGTCTCGCCCTGCCGGGCGGCAATCGCCTTCACCTCCGCCTCATTGAAATTACCGCCCCCGGTCGCCTCGTTGAGCGCCTTCCGGTTTGCGGCCAGCTGCCTGACGAGCGGCTCGACGGTGGGCTTTTCCGCCGCGAGGATCGCCTTGATCTGCTCTTCCTGCGCGTCGGTCAGGCCGAGAAAGACCGAAGCGCGATCCAGAAAGCGCTGGATGAAGCGCGGGGCGTGCTGCCCGCCGAATTTTCCGGCCAGCGCGTGCCGCTGCTGCGCCCCGGCAAATGCAAAGATGGTTCCGGCAACGACGAGCGCCGCGATGCCGACGGTGATGGTGATTCTTCTGGTCAGTTTCATGATGTTACCTCTTCCTTAAATCCGATGATTGAGTTTCAGCCACCTCATCCCGGGTGTGAAGTGTCTCTCGTTCGCGCTCTATTAGACGACAGAACCCGCGGCAGTGACGTATAAGTTCAGTCAAGGCCGTGTAGAGTTATGTCAACGCGGGCGGGCCCGCGATTGACATTTCTTTACAAAGGCGGGGCGGGGCTTTGAGATAAAATCCCGCAGCGATGGAGGTTGACTGGTAACGATGTCAGAGCGCGTGCTGATAATTGATGATGATGTCGAGCTGTGCGAGCTGGTGGCGGAATTCCTCAGTTCGGAAGGCTTCACGGTCGAATCAATTCACGACGGGGAGGCGGGCGCGCGGCAGGCCGTCGCGGGCGCTTACGCGCTCGTCGTGCTGGACGTGATGCTGCCCGGACTGAACGGGTTTGAAGTGCTGCGGCGCATCCGGCAGGCAGGCCGCGTGCCCGTGCTGATGCTGACGGCGCGCGGCGATGACGTTGACCGGATCGTCGGGCTCGAACTCGGCGCGGACGATTACCTGCCAAAGCCTTTCAACCCGCGCGAACTCGTGGCCCGCATCCGCGCGATCCTGCGCCGCACTCAGGCCGCACCCGGCGAAACAACTGCCCCGCCCGAAAAATTCACCGTCGGCGATGTCGAACTGGACAAAGGCACGCGGACGGTGCGGCGTTCAGGAGAACTGATTGAACTGACAAGCGTCGAATTTGAATTACTGGCAGTGCTGCTCCGCAACGCCGGTCGCGTCGTCATCCGCGAGGAGCTGGTCAGGTCGGTGCTGGGCCGCGAATTGAGCCCGTTCGACCGGAGCATTGATATGCACGTCAGCAACCTGCGCAAAAAACTCGGTCACGAAGTGAATGGCATTGAACGGATCAGGACCGTGCGCGGCGTCGGGTACATTTATGTGGTCAGCGGTCAGTAGTTGACAAAGTCAGTACCGCGAGCGGTAGCGAGCGCAGCTCCCGGACTCGGGCCGCTGATCTGAGCTGCGCTCGCTACCGCTCGCGGTACTGACTCGGCATATAAGATGCGAAGCCTGTTTCTGAAAATCTTTCTCTGGTTCTGGCTCGCGCTCGGGCTGCTGGTGGTGGCCGGCGTGCTGGTGGTGGCGACGACTGAAACGGAGCCGGTGCGGGCGCGCTGGCGCGAAGTGATGGGCGGCGCGCTCGTCTTTTACGCGCAGAGTGCGGTTGAAGTGCTGGAACGCGACGGGCGCGGGAAGCTGAATGATTACCTGGAGCGGCTCGAACGCTCTTCGCGGATTCACGCCGTGGTCTTCGACCGGCAGGGCCATGAATTATCCGGTCGCACAGTGCCGGCGGGCGCTCAGGAACTGGCCAGACGTGCCGCACAGAGCAACCGGACGGAGGCCGATTTTTTTCCGGCCCGCACGCTGACCGCTTATCGCGTCTCCGCCTCATCAACCGGCTCTCCATACGTGATCGTCTGCGAAATACCGGGTGGGCTGCTTACTCCATTACGCGCTTCGCCCAGGGTGCGCTTGCTGCGCCTGCTCACCGTGATCCTGACTGCGGGGCTCGTGTGTTACGGGCTGGCGCGGTATCTCACTACGCCGGTCGTGAAACTGCGCGAAGCCACGCAGCGGCTGGCGGGCGGCGACCTGAGGGCGCGCGTCGGAGCGGCATTCGGCAACCGCCGCGATGAGCTGGCCGATCTGGGGCGCGATTTCGACCTGATGGCCGAGCGAATCGAGGGACTGGTCACGGCGCAGCAGCGACTGGTCAGCGACGTTTCACACGAGCTGCGCTCGCCTCTCGCCAGGCTCGTCGTGGCGCTTGAGCTGGCCAGACAACGCGCGGGCGCGGAAGCGGGCGGCGCGCTTGACCGCATCGAGCGCGAAGCCGACAGGTTGAATGATCTGATCGGCCAGCTGCTGACGCTTTCCAGACTGGAGAATGGAGCCGGTGGTGCGCCGAACCAGGTGATAGACCTGGCGGCGCTCGTGCGGGAGGTCGCCGAAGACGCCGACTTTGAAGCGCGCAGCCGCAACCGCGCGGTGCGTATCGTCGCCAGCGAAGATTGCACGACCAGCGGCTCGGCGGAACTGCTGCGTCGCGCGATTGAGAACGTCGTGCGGAACGCGCTGCGTTACACGGTGGAACAAACCGAGGTCGCGATTTCAATTCAACGGGAAAATTCCGGTCAGGCCGTCATCACCGTGCGAGATCACGGCCCGGGCGTGCCCGAGACGGCGCTCGCCGACCTGTTCCGCCCGTTTTACCGCGTCGCCGAAGCGCGTGACCGGAAGACCGGCGGCATCGGACTCGGGCTGGCCATTACTGAACGTGCGGTCAGGTTGCACGGGGGAACAATCAGAGCTGACAACGCGAGTGAAGGGGGGCTGGTCGTTGAGATCAGACTCCCGATCAGCAAATAGGCCGCGGATGACGCAGATCAGGGTGGATCAGATCCGCGGAAATCCGCGGCATCCGTGTCATCCGCGGCCTATTCCTACTGTTTGAATCTGACCTTGACCGCGTTTGAGGCAGTGCCACTGATGGAAACGATGACGTCAAGATCAGTATCTTTCGTCACCGTGTGCGGGACGATAATGTTGAGCTGATCGAGTCCGGCGAAAAAGCCCTGCGGCCCGGCAAAGGCCACCGTCGCTGGCACGCCGCCGATGGTGCAGGTGACGTCGGAGAGCTGGGCGCGATTGCGGATGCCGCTGCCAAAGAGAATCAGGAAGAGCTGATCGCTGTCAGGGCCGAGGCTGATCGGGATAGTCACCCAGCCGCTCCCCGGGTTCTGCGCAATCTGCTCGGTCGTGTTCCCTCCCCCCTGCGGGAAGCGCAGAAGGTAACCCGCCCCCGGGCCGCCGCCACTCGCATCAGCCGAAAATAAGGCCGGCTGAGTGGTGGCCACATTCAATGTCCCGGTCGTGACCGTGGTGCTTCCTGACAGGACCGTCACTGTCGCCGCGCCGGTCGCCGTCCCCTGAGGCACCATGTAGTTGATCTGATTCGGCGCGACGAAAAAGAGTGGTGAATCGCGAGACACGTTCTGGCTGTCTTTGACTCTCACCGTCGTGCCGCCGAGCGTGGTCGGGAGCGGGTTCGTATCCGCAACAAATACTCCCGACGCCATATTCTGCCCGAATCCGGCCACAATGCTTTCGGCGGTGGTCGGCGTACTCGGCTTGTAGTTGGCCGCCGAAACTGTCGTGATTGGAACCGCCGCCTGCGGATCAACGCTGACTGACTTGGTATAGATGTAATCGCCAAAAGAGCCGTTCTGGCCATCGGCGGCATTACCCGCGAAATAAAAGGTTACCTTGCCCGTGCTGGTGGCCGGGGCCGTCCATTTGAAGGTCCAAGAGCCGTTTCCGGAGACCGGATCTGATCCGCTAAGAGAGTGTTCGATATATTGCCGCAGGTTATTGCCGACTTGTCCATTGATTACCTGTGTGCGGCCATCATTCCCCTGCGCGAGATTCCCTGCCTTTTTTCCGCTGGCATCCAGTGCGGTTAATTCAAAACCGAAGAGTGCGCGGGATGCCTGATTCAAGGTGACCGTCAGAGTATAGTCCTGTCCACCGACATAACCGCCAGCAGGCAAGCCGGAAAGATTCAATGTCCCCGGCCCCGAGTTGGTCGTAAACGAGGTATGACAGCCGGATGTATTACAGGTGAGTTCGCTGGGTGCCCCGGTGTGCGATGCCGGGGGACCTTCCTGGTAAGCACTGGCCTTACGCCCGTTCAGTAAACAAGTCAGTGAGACCGCAACGACGACTCCGATAATGGCAATTTTTAGAGCTTTGAGAGACAGAATCCGGTTCATATTTTCTCCAATATCCCACGAATGCTGAATGATCTCCTCAGGGGGTTCAGGGCAATCTGATCATTAACCTGTGCGCCGAAGGTCATCCTCCGCTGTTTCCGCCCGAGTCCCCGGCATCCCTTTATCATAATTCGGCAATCGTCTATGCAACTGCCGTGCAGCGAGAGAAAGTCTTCTCGACGATGCCCTCGATGACAAAGGCGGACACCCGCTTAAGAGTCAGCGACCGGCGACCAAGTTGAATTATTTATCTGACAACCGGGCGGGAAGACTTACCTTCCGGTCGGGCGGCAGCGATTTTCAATCAGTTATCGAATTGAAAATCCACACTCCGGTTATCTTTATCTCTGCCGGAATGGCTGTTGAATCTGCCGACCGAGTCCCGGAGGGATACTGGTTCAGACTGTCACCCCGAAACCATTTGTGACAGTCATGATGACGGGCTTTTTCATTATTGAGGCAGTTGCGGCAGATTAAATCATTGCGGTGATCACCCTCAAAATTGAAACCACGGCGCACCTCATCCCTCGATTTCGAGCCCGCAATGGCGCAGGGCTTCCCTGGCGAAAATGGTCTCGTTGCGCTCCGGCCCGGTCGAAACGAACGCAAAGGGCGCCCCGGAAAGTTCGGCCAGCCGCTCGATGTAAGCGCGGGCCCTGGCAGGCAGGTCGGTGTAATTGCCCGCCCCGGCAGTCTTCTCTTTCCAGCCGGGCATCGTTTCGTAAACCGGCTCGGCCTGCTCCATCTGATCGGCGTCGTACGGGATCTGATCCGTCTCGCGCCCGTTGATGCGGTAGGCGACGCAGATCTTTATCTCATCCAGATCGTCCAGCACGTCGAGCTTGGTCAGCGCCAGAGCATCGAGCCCGTTGACCATCACCGAGTAACGGGCCACTACGGCATCGAACCAGCCCGTGCGCCGCGGTCGCCCGGTCGAAGCGCCGTATTCGCTGCCTCGCCCGCGCAGGTGTTCACCGAGATCATTATTCAATTCGGTCGGGAATGGCCCCGCGCCGACGCGGGTCGTGTAAGCCTTGATGACTCCGATTGAGGCGCTGATGAGTGACGGGGCAATGCCAGTGCCGGTCGAGGCCCCGCCGACAGAAGAACTCGAAGAAGTGACGAACGGATAAGTCCCGTGATCAATGTCGAGCATCGTCGCCTGCGCGCCTTCAAACAGCAGGCGCTGCCCCTGACGCGCGGCCTGATTGAGGAAGTAAGTCGTATCCGTCACGTGCGGCGCGATCAGCTCGGCCCAGCGGAATCCGTCGTCAACCAGTTGCTGTTCATCAATCGGCTGGCCGCCGAGCATCTGCAACAGCCGGTTGGCCTGGGCGGCATTGTGCGAGAGCTTTTCGACGAGCAGGCCCGGGTCGGTCAGATCGCCGGCGCGGATGCCGCGCCGCGCCATCTTCTCTTCGTAAGCCGGGCCGATGCCGCGCATCGTCGTGCCGACGGCATTGCTGCCGCGCGCCGATTCGACGCAGCGATCCAGCGCGACGTGATACGGCAGGATCAGGTGCGCGCGATTGCTGACGAGCAGGTTCTGCGCGGTGACTTCGATCCCCTGCCCGCGCAGCTCATCAATTTCATGGAGCAGTGCCTGCGGGCTGACCACGACGCCGTTGCCGATGACACAGGTTTTATTCGGATGCGTGATGCCCGAAGGGATGAGGTGCAGGACGAATTTGCGCTCGACGCCGTCGCGGCGAATGATCACCGTGTGTCCGGCGTTGTGGCCGCCCTGATAACGGGTGACGACGTCGAATTGCGGCGCCAGCAGATCAACGATCTTGCCTTTGCCTTCATCGCCCCACTGCGCACCGATGATTGCCAGGTTCATAAGCCAGAGCTTTCAGCGATCAGCAATCAGCGGTCAGCTTTCAGCCAGAACTCTCCTGTCAGGTCCCGGCTGAAAGCTGATCGCTGATTGCTGAAAGCTATTTGATTTTTTCGAGATATTTTTCGACCGAGACCGCCGCCTGCACGCCGTCGGCGACCACGTTGGCGAGTTGATAGATCGGGCGCACGCACAAGTCGCCCGCCGCGAACAGGCCCGGCACTTTCGTCTCCATCAGCTCATTGACGATGACGCGGCCCGATTCGTCAAGGTCAACCAGGTGCTTGACCATCTCCGAATTCGGAATCCAGCCGATGAAGATGAAGACCGCTTTGACGGGCAGGATTTCGACCTTGTCGGTCAGGAGGTGGCGCACGCGCACGCCGTCAACCTCCTTCTCGCCGATGACTTCCTCGATCACCGAATTCCAGACCGGTTTGACTTTGGGGTCGTGCAGGTACTGTTCGATCAGAATCTTCTGCGCGGTGAAATGGTCACGGCGGTGGATGGAATAAATTTTAGAAGCGTAGCGCGTCAGGAAGTGGCCTTCTTCGACGGCCGAGTTGCCGCCGCCGACAACCGCCACGGGCACGTCGCGGAAAAACGCGCCGTCACAGGTGGCGCAGACGCTCACGCCCCTGCCGAAGAGCGGCTCCTCGCCCGGCACTTTGGGCATGCGCGGGAAGCGGCCCATCGCCAGAATCACCGACTTCGCGGTGACTTTATTCCCGTCGCTCAGGCCGACGGTGAAAGTTCCGTCAGCTTCGGGGGTGATTTCAGATGCGCCCGTCCCCTGACGGACTTCCGCGCCGAAGCGCTCGGCGTGTTTGAGGAAGGCCTGCGCGAAATCGAAGCCGGTGATGCCGTCGGCGAATCCGGGGTAATTATCAATCGCGGCCGAGAGGGCAATCTGCCCGCCGACATACTGCTTTTCCAGCACCAGTGTTTTCAGCAGCGAGCGGCCGGTATAAACCGCCGCCGCCAGACCGGTCGGCCCGCCGCCTACAATAATCACATCGTAATCAACAGACATAGTGTGCTTTCAGCCGTCAGCTTTCAGCCGTCAGCTTTCAGCCTGAAAATCATGAACACGGTTCCCGATTGACAAGCTGACCGCTGACGGCTGAAAGCTGACCGCCCGATTTTACGCAATGTATTTTTCCATCATCTGGGAGATGAAATCCTTCGCATTCGCCGGCACGCCGACGACGCGCTCGGCTTCCTTGCCGTCGCGGAAAAGGATCAGCGTGGGAATGCCCTTGATGCCGTAACGGGACGAAGCGTCAATGTTCTCGTCCACATTGAGCTTCACGACTTTGGCCTTGCCCTGAAACTTTTCGGCCACGGCCTCGACCGTCGGGGTCAGCATCCGGCAGGGCGCGCACCAGGCGGCCCAGAAATCCACCAGCACGGGCTGGCTCGAATTGATCACTTCGTTCTCGAAATTGGCATCACTAACTTCACCGACAAATGCACTCATGATTGTCTCCTTAAGTTCAATCTGAAAATCCTCCGCTCGCCCGGGGGAGCGTGTGCTACAGACTGTGATCTCTACAGTCGCTGATACAATCACCTGGGATTATAGCAGACCGGGGGGCAGCCGTCTTGTCCGCCCGGCGGGGCTTGCAAAGTCAACCGTCATCCGACTTCCCCCTCACCCTTTCTGCTGAATCTGGTGGTACGCATCCATGTAATTATGCGCCGCGCGGTCCCACGAATGATCTGCCATCATCGCGTTGCGCTGCAATTTCTGCCACGTCTCGCGGTCGTAATAAACCAGCAGCGCCTCGTAGAATTTCTCGAGCAGCCGGTCGGACGAATACTCGTAAAACTTGAAGCCGTTGCCCTCGCCCGTCGTCCGCTCGAAATTACGGATCGTGTCGTCGAGTCCGCCCGTGCCGCGCACTATCGGGACGGTGCCGTACTTCAGGCTGTACATCTGGTTCAGCCCGCACGGCTCATAAGCCGAAGGCATGAGGTACATATCCGCGCCCGCCTCGACCTGATGCGCGAGCGACTCCTTGTAGCCGAAATAGACCCCGACCTGATGGTGGCGGCTGTCGCGCACGTGCTGGAAGAAGTCTTCGTAACTCTGCCCTCCCGACCCGAGCAGCACGAAGTTGACGCCCGCGTCGAGCATCCGCCAGATGGCGCCGGCGATCAGGTCAATGCCCTTCTGCACCGTCAGGCGCGTGACGATACCAAGCAGCGGGCGCCCCAGATTCGCTTCGTCATCAGGCAGGTAATAGCGCCTGAGCAGGTCGCGTTTGCACTCGCGCTTGCCCTCCAGATCGTGAATGTTGTAATGCGCCACGATATGCGGGTCGGTCGCCGGGTTCCACTCGTTGTAATCCACGCCGTTCAGAATCCCGATGTAATCGTTCCGCCGCGCCCTGAGCAATCCTTCGAGCCGGTTGCCGTACTCGGGCGTCTGTGTTTCCTCGGCATACCTGCGGCTGACGGTCGAGATCGCGGTCGAGAAATAGATCCCCGCCTTCATCGCGCAGGCCGTGCCGTAAAACTCCATCCCATGCTCGAAGACGTCATAGCCGAAGCCGAGGTGCGGCAGCAACTCCGGGTGAAATGTCCCCTGATAGGCCAGATTGTGGATCGTGAAAAGCGTCCGGGTGTGCGCGAAGAACGGGTCGTGCTGGTAGACCCTCTTCAGGTAGGCCGGGATGAATCCGGTCTGCCAGTCGTTGCAATGGATGATGTCGGGCGGGTGGCCGAGCCGTTTGGCCAGCTCGACGACGGCGCGGCTGAAGAAGGCGAAGCGCTCGGCGTCGAAATCGCCGTAGCCGTAGATGTAACCGCGCCCGAAATATTCCGGGTAATCAATGAAGTAGACCGGTGCGCTGTCCAGGTAATCCAGCCACACGCCGGCGTACTTCATCCCGCCGCCGAAAGGCACGACGAGATCAGTCATGATCTGATGCCCGGTCGGGTGGCCGACGACATCGCCGTGATGGTGGCTGTAACCGGCGTAACGCGGGGTGACGACGCTCGTGTCGCAGCCGATGTGCGCCAGCGCCTTCGGCAGGGCCCCGCTGACATCAGCCAGCCCGCCGGTTTTGGAATAAGGCACAACTTCGGATGAAGCCAGAATGACTTTCATGAAGCGGTAGCAGTTGAGCTTCTGGTCTCGATAGTGGGCTGCAACAATGAACGCGGATACTAAGATTCAGTACAAATGCTTGTCAAGCAATCCAGCCGGCCGGATTTCAGCGTTTCTTCTTACCTTTCGGCGCCTCTTCCTGATAATGCACCTGCACGTCCCAGGTGTCTGCCGCTTCCTTCTTTTTGCCGTTCAGCCCTGACAGCCGGATGCGGTACTTTCCGGCGGGGTAATTGCGGCGGGCCAGTGTGAGCGAGAGATTTGTTTCGGCAGGTTTCTTCTGCTGCCCGCTCCAGATTACTTTGTTGCTCTTGCGATCAAGCAATTCCAGCAGGTAATTCGGGTACGGCTTTTCCAGACTCTTCCGCAGAATCACTGTAAACAAAGTGGCAGTCGGCGGCACCTCAACTGACTGGACAATCTCTTTTGCCTCTGCCGATCCTTTTGCCCTGGGCGCGGGCTTTGCGTTCACCTGTTCTTCGCCCGCGCCGGTCTGACCCGCCGGGTTCTGATTATCCGGCGCCGCGCTGGCGCTGGCCGGATTGAGTTCGATGACCGGCAGGTTCACGTGTGGTTTTGACAGATCGTCCAGTTCCGCCAGCAGGCGCGCATTCTCGGCCACGAGTGATTCCTTGTCATTTAAGGCCTGCTCGGTCTGCTGCTGATCAATCTGACCTTTGATCTCGGACATCTGCTGCTGTGCCGCTGCAATCCGCGACTGGAGTTCCGGCGGCCCTTCGGCGTTCATCTGCTGCTTCAGACGTGCGAATAAGACCCTGTTTTCGAGATGCAGCGTGATTACCCATGCCCCGAGTGAGGCGATAGCAACGAGCAGCGCGACTGCCAGCAGCGCGGCCAGCGGGTTCACGCTGACGGCGGACAGGAACCACATGAGGATGACCTGATACCACTTTTGTGGCTGCGCCTGCTCCTGCGCGGGTATGACAGCAACCACCGTCGGTTGTTCGTTCTGATCGGGCAGAGCAGTTTTCTCTTTACTCAACTGAGCTTTCATTTCTTACAACCCTGTTATCAGTAATGAGGCAGCGTCCGGAGTGCGTCTGAACAGCCGCAAATCAGACTGGATGATCAACGGGGAGCTGATTCGGTAAGAGGAGTAATGTGAAGCTTACGCGAGAGCCGGCGCGGAGTCCAGAAAAAGTTCCCGCCTCACTTCAACCCGTCCACCAGGTAGAGGGTCGAAAGGACGTTGGCGTAGCTGTAGACAATCGTCTTCCCGTCCGGCGTGACCTGTGCGCCGGCAAAGGATGAGAGGTAGTCGGGGTCAGGCGGCATGACCTCACGGAGCAGCTCCCTGCGCCCGGTCGCCAGGTCATAGCGGTAGATCCCGGCCGGGATGTCTCTTCCCCGGATCAGGAAAAGTGAACGGCCATCGCCGCCACAGCGCATCAAAGTGTCGGCCCTCTCGATGCCTGGCAGGGCGCGCGGCGCGCCGCCGTCCAGCGGGAAAAGCATCAACCGGCGATCAGGCCCGAACGCGATAATCATCCGGCCGTCAGGCGAAATGACTCCGTTGCTGAGGCCTTCGCCCAGGACAGGCTCGGGCCTGCCGCCGTTCACGTCCTGAACGTAGAGGCGCGTTTTGCCAGCGGCATCCCGGCCGGTGAAGAGGATGCGCCTGCCGTCGGGGAACCAGCCGGCCGATTGCGCGATGATGGCCTGCACCTCGCCGCGGTCGAGCAGCTTTGTTTCGCCGGCCCCAGTTGGCAGGAGCATCAGTTGCCGCTGCGCGGTGCCGGTCGTCGTCGCCAGCACCCACCGGCCGTCGGGTGAGAGGGCCGAGGCCACGCCTTCACCGAGCCTGATCGCCGCCGAGCCGTCCGTGCGGCGCAGGTAGATCGCCCCCTGATCGCCACCGCCTTCCCGGTCTTCATTGAAGAGGATCGTTTTCCCGTCGGCCGAGATGTCCGCGACCACGGAGCCGTCGAGCCACGAGAGGCTGTGTCCCTGCGTTTCGCCCGCGGGCAGGCAGATCATCGCAGCCCGGTTGATGTCCTGTTCGAACAGGACGCGACCGTCGCGGGAAATATCCTGAATCCCCATTTTGCCCGGGACTCGCGCGACCAGACGCTCGCGGGCCGCGAGCGTCGCGGCGTACAGCGCATGCGCGCCGTTCTGGCTGGCGGTAAACCATACTTCATCGCCCGCCGGGTTCCAGGCAATTCCCTGAATCCGCCGCCAGCCCGTCGAGAGGACCTGCTTTTTGCCGGAGAGGTCAATCACGGCCGTCGTCCACAACCCATCAGTTGCCCGTTCCGTCACCGCGATCAGACCGCCTCTCGGCGAGAACCTGATGTCGCCCCCCAGAGCAGTCGGCGTTTCGTAGATGGCCGTGCCGAGCGGGTATTCGATGCGTTGTCTACCATTCACCTGGTGCAGCGCGGCGAGTCCTTTGCCGTCCGGTGACCAGTCGGCGTCGAAGGAATCTTCCAGCAGTTCACGCGGCGCGCCGCCCACCAGCGGCACCTGCGCCAGAGTCATGCCGTTTTCCCGCCACAGCGTGATCGCCATCTCGCCGGTCGCGGAGATCGCCACCACGTCAGCGTTGGTGATCCCGAGCGGGCGCGATTCGGGACTGCCCAGCCGCGTGGTGAATAATTCGAGCGGTCGGCCTTCCCACGACGCGGCGTAAACGACCGTCTGCCCGTCGGGCGCGATTCGGGCGCGCGACAAATTGCCCCGCCGGAAGGTCAGCCGGTTAAAGGAGGGCGACGACGGAGATTTGTTTCCGGTCAGGCGCCCGGCGAAGAAGGCCAGACTGACGAGCGCGACCACGGTGACTGCGGCGAGCAGCCATCTGGCCCTTTGCCGCGAAGCGACAGACGCCTGAGCCAGTGTCTGCCCGCTTGAACCGGAGGGCGCGGCGAGGGCCTCCAGCGCGAAGGCCAGATCGCTGGCCGACTGAAAACGCTGGCCGGGATTTTTTTCAAGGCAGCGCCTGACGATGCGTTCAAGCGCCGGTGAAATCTGCCGGCCGGAGTCGGCCATCTCCGGCGGCTCGTCATTGAGGATCGCGTTGAGCGTCTCGACGGCGGAGTTGCGGCGGAACGCCCGCTGCCCGGTCAGCATTTCATAAAGGATCACCCCGAAGGCAAAAATGTCGGACCGGTGATCCGCCTTCTCGCCGCGCACCTGCTCGGGCGACATATAACCGACCGTGCCAAGGATCACACCGGAATCGGTCTGCGACGGGATTGTCCCGGCCCGGCTGAGAACTGCGCCCGCGATTTCCGGCTGCGTCAGTTTGGCCAGCCCGAAGTCGAGAACCTTAACGCGGCCGTCATTGATGACGAAAAGATTTTCCGGCTTCAGATCGCGGTGGACGATCCCCTTTTCGTGCGCCGCCGCGAGCCCCCGGGCGGCCTGCTGCGCGTAATCAACGGCCCGGCGGCGGGCGAGCGCGCCGCCTTCGAGCGTTTCGCGCAGCGTCCGGCCTTCGAGCAGTTCGGTGACGAGGTAAGGCGCGCCGGCGTGATTGCCGATGTCGAAAATCGAAAGGATGTTCGGGTGGTTGAGCATCCCGACGGCGCGCGCCTCCTGCTCGAAGCGGCGCAGCCGGTCGGCGTCGGCGGCGTAGACGGCGGGCAGCACCTTGACGGCGACCTCGCGTCCGAGTCTGGTGTCGCGGGCGCGGAAGACCTCGCCCATCCCGCCCCTGCCGATCAGCGACAGGACTTCGTAAGGGCCGAGCCGCTGCCCCGCCGCGACCTTCGCCTGCGCGCCGGAGAGCAGGTCGGCGGCGACGTTGAGCGCGGGCTTTTCGATGAAGTCCCGCGCCCGCGGCTGATAGCCGAGCAGCGATTCGACTTCGCGGCGCAATGAATCATCACTGCCACAGGCCTCCGACAGAAAGTCCGACCGCTCGCCTGCCGCGCGTTCGAGCGCGGCGTGATAGATGGTTTCGACCTGTTTCCAGCGTTCGGGATTCATAGGGGGAATTCGGAATTCAGAAGTCGGAAGTCGGAAGAGGAACAGGCTTTGTGAAAGGCCGGGCCGTAATCATCGAATGTGGTTGACTGATTCCAGCAGGCCGCCTGCTTATGACTTCCGAATTCCTTCTATTACCGGCTGAGTTCACGCAGCAGCCAGACTTTCGCGAGGTTCCAGTCGCGCGTCACGGTGTCTTCGGAAACGCCCATCACCTCGGCACTCTCGGCCACGCTCAGGCCGCCGAAGAAACGCAGCTCCACGACCCTGCTTTTGCGCGCATCGAAGGCGGCGAGCGCCTTGAGCGCGTCATCGAGCGCGACCAGATCAGCGCCCGGCTCGCTTGAAATCACCGCGGCTTCATCGAGCGACACCTGAACCGCCTCGCCGCCGCGCTTCCGGTAATTGCGCGAGCGGGCGAAATCCACGAGGATCCGCCGCATCAGTTGCGCCGAGACCGCGAAGAAATGCGCGCGGTTCTGCCACCGCACGCGGCTCGAATCAATCAGGCGCAAATACGCCTCGTTGACGAGCGCCGTGGTTTGCAGCGTGTGGTCCTGCCGTTCGCCGCCCATATAGCGGTGCGCCAGCCGGCGCAGTTCGTCATAGACCAGCGGGATCAGCTTTTCCAGAGCCGAATCGTCGCCCTGATTCCAGGCCAGCAGCAGCGCTGTGACTTCGGTTGGCGAGAGCGCAGGCATGACTATCCTCCGCGCAATGGTTCGATGGGGGTGATCATATCAGCTAGTACGACCCGACTCACCCCCCGGATGGCCCGCCGAAAAAAATTCCGCGGGCGCGTGCGGATTTTCTCCCCCCGTTCGCGCCTAAGCAGATGGAGAAGGTACTGACAATCTCTGCCCGGAATTCCGACCGGGCCCGATTACCGGCATTCGAATTTACTACTAACCTGACGAAGGGGAGAAACAATGAATACCGAAAGAATTCTGAGAACTTTGACGCACGTCGTACTGCTTGTCGCCCTGGCGGGTCTGGCGCAGGCGCAATCAAATGAGGATCGCGCCCGGGGGCTGAAGCTCCGCTCGAATGACCCCGGAGCGGCGGCCGAGCGCACACGGGTGCAGGAACGCCGGGTCGCCACGGATGATCAGACCACAGGCGCTGGTGACCGGGTGGAAGGGACGGGGCTGCCCGATGTGATCGAGCGGGCGAAAGCGGCGCAGGAGAAATTGCTGGTCGGTTCTTACGAGGCCACGTTCACTTCAGTCGAGACCCCGGCGTCCTTCCCGCCGCTGCCGGCGCTCTTCACTTTCGAGCAGGGCGGCACGTTCATCGAAACCGACGGCGGCGCACTCCCGGGCACGCCCCCGCCCAATCAGACCTTTGGCAGCCCCGGTCACGGCTCCTGGGTCCGGCTCGGTGACGGCCTGTTCGCAGTGAAATTCGTCATCATCGTGGTCAACCCGGACGGCACTCTCGCCTTTAAAGGCGCCATCAAACTGACGATCAGACTTTCCAATGACGGGAAGAGTTTTGAAGGCGAAGGGACTTTCGATTTCGTGGACACCGAGGGCAACCCGCTCGAAGGCGCGTTCGGACGCGAGAAGGTCTCCGGCAGGAAAATTGAGGCCGAGTGACAGGGGGCGCAGAAAATTCGCGCGAACACCGGTTCGACGTGTACTTCAACAAACCCGGTCGTGAAGTCAGGCTCTGCGACCACGGATTGCCGGGCGCATGCGTGAGCGTGGCCGAGGCAAATCCGATTTTGTAATCCGGCCCGTAATGCCGGTTGTCGCGCCGATGGCGTGGGCCACCGCATCAGAAAGATGTGAAGGAGATCCTTATGCCAGCCAAAATCAAAGCGGGGAGCCCTAAGAAAAGGCGCACCAGGGTCAGGGAACTGCCCGTCGCCAAACAAGCTTTGCGCCCGAAGGAGATGAAAAACGTCAGGGGCGGCTTATCCCCTGACGTGGAGCAGGACAACTTCTGCAAGCAAGGGAAGAAAAAAGCGACGAACACCCACAGCGGAGGTGTCAATGTTCTTTTCGCAGATGGCTCGGTGAGGTCCTTAGGCTGACGCCGTAGCCGACATCACAAACGGAATCTCTAATACCGCGATCCTCGCGGATTTCCCTGAACTGAACCCTTGAAAGGAGACGAAACCATGAGCGAGAGAAAACGAACCAGGATCAAGAACCTTCCCCAGCCCGCGAAAGATCTGACCCCGACCGAAGAGAAGCAGATTCGAGGCGGGGTTGGGCTGCCTGAGGGGAACCAGAGGACCAAGGCAACCCGGCTCAGCATCGTAGCGACCAGCGGGGGAGCTGACAGTAAGTTTGACGAAGACCAGACTGAGAATGAATGACCCGGGTGTACGAAGACAGGCTGGATTCCGGCAGGAGTCTGCGTCGCGGGCGAGACCGGACTAACGGCAGCGCCGATCACCGGCCGCCGATTTCCCTGAACTGAACTCTTGAAAGGAGACGAAACCATGAGCGGTAGCAAACGAACCAGCATTAAGAACCTCCCCCGGCCCGTGAAAGATCTGACCCCGACCGAAGAGAAGCAGGTGCGAGGCGGATTTGGGTTGCCTCAGCAACCCCCGGGCGGGCAGACCGGGGCAACACGACTCAGCATTAAGACGACCTACCAGCACGAGGGTGGACATACCGCCGAAGACAGTGAGGCTGACGCGGATCAGAATGAATGATCCGGGTATGCAAAAACGGGCCGGACTTCGGCGGGCGTCTGTGTCACGGGCAAGACCGGACTGACGGCAGCGCGGGCCGGCGCGGAATAGGAGATCGCCCCGGCGCGCGTCGGCCCGCGCTTTGTTCCCCGGGCCTGGCGATCCGGCCGGTCGCTCGAACCCGGTAATGGAGACATCCGAAGATGATTCTGATCCTGTCAGAACCCGGAGACGAAACGGCGCAGGCCGTAGTTGATAAACTCGAGCGGCGCGGGGCGGACTTTCTCTGGTTCGATAACGAGCAGTTTCCCGCCGCCGCTCAGGTCTCGTGGGAGCTTTCTCCGGGCGGCGCCAGTGAAGGACTCAGGCTTCGCCTTGGCGAGAGGACTTGTGACCTCAGCCGGGTCACCGGCGTCTGGTACCGCCGTCCGGGGCTGAGCCACGCACACGCCGAAATTGAGGATCCGGTCACACGCGCCTGGGTCGAGCAACACTCGCGCCAGTTTCTCAGTAACATCTGGAGCAATCTCGATTGTTTCTGGATACCGGGTCCGCGCTGGAGCGTCCGGCGGGCCGAACAAAAGAACCTGCAACTCAGGCTGGCGGCGGAGATCGGTCTTGAGATCCCGCCGACCCTCATGACCAACAGCCCCGCCGAGTTTCTGGATTTCTATCGCCGGAACAACGGAAACATCATCAGCAAACCGGTGCGCGGCGGATTTGTGTGGAAGGGCGCCCCGTATGAATCGAAAGTGAGCGCGATAGTTTACACCGAGAACGTGACCAACCGGGATTTGGGATACTTGCCGACGATTCGTTATTGTCCGGTCATCGTCCAGGCTTACGTCCCCAAGCTCGTCGAGCTGAGGATTACGGTCGTCGGCGAGCAGGTCTTTGCCGCCGAGATTCATTCGCAGGACAGTGCCCGTTCGCGGCATGACTGGCGACATTATGACCTTTACCACACCGTCCACCGGCGCCACGAACTGCCCGGCGAACTCGCGGTCAGGCTGGTGCGCCTGGTCGAGCGTCTCGGACTCTGTTTTGGCGCCATAGACATGATCCTCACGCCGGACGGGCGTTACGTCTTTCTGGAAATCAACCCGAACGGCGAGTACGGGTGGATCGAATCTCTGACCGGGCTGCCGATCAGCGACGCGATCTGCGATCTGCTGCTCGCGCGTGAAGAGTCAGGTGCTTTGCCGTCCCGAACCTTGCCCGGCCCGGCAGGAGAACAACAATGATTGAACTGGAAGAAAACGCCGCAGTCGGTCCGCAGATGCTCGGCGACGCGCTACGGCTCCTGACGGGTCTGGTTAAGGGTGGGAAGCGCCCCGACGAGGCGCTGAGAGAGTTCAATCTCTTCAGAGAGCGGTGTCGGCCCGTTCCCGTGGACCTCGTCTGGGAGGAGGAGAGATACTCCGCCGCCACAAACTACGACATCCTGTTTCAGCCGACCGGACAGGGCACCGTCTCACTGAGCTTTTGCCCTGACCGCGCGGTCCCGTGGCTGTTGCGGCACGCTCACAATCCAGCAGCGAATGTCGTGGTGCGCGTCAATGATTCGATTCTCGAAGTCGAGTTGGTCATGGCGTATCTCGATTTCATCTGGGACGAGGCTCCGGTCATCACCGACCTCGTCAACAAGTGCCTGATCAGGGAGGCGATCCAGCAGCGGGCGATAGACGTTTCCGATGAGGAGCTGCAGCAGGCGATGGATGCCTTTCGCGAGAGGCACGGGCTCCATTCGGCGGAGAACACTCACGCATGGATCGAACGCCGGGGCACAACCCACGAACGGCTCGACGACCTGCTGTGGGGCGAAGTCGCCACGGCGAGGCTGAAGGATCAGATCGCGGGCGGGCACGTTGAGGAGTACTTCGAGCATCATCGCGCGGGCTTCGAGACGGCGCAGATCGCCCGCTTCAGGGCGGCCAGCGAGCGGGCCGCGCGGAGCGTCTGCGACCGGATTCGCCGGGGCGAAACAGATTTCTTCGAAGCCGCACGGGACTGGTTCTTTTCTCACCCGGGCGAAAGCGACGGCAAAATATTTGCCGTCGTCCGACGCGGGGATCTGGCCCCGGATCAGGCGGCTGCGATCTTCACGGCTGCGCCCGGCGAACTGGCCGAACCGGTGCGCAGCGGAGACGGGTACGACATAGTGCGCGTCCTGCGCGTGGATGCCGCACGTCTGGACGGGCCGACGCGTCAAACGATCAAAGAGATTCTCTTCAAACGGTGGCTGGACGAGCGCCGGGCGGAAGCGACGATTGAATGGTTCTGGGGCCGCAGGGCGGTCGCTTCGGGGTGAGATGCCACGCGCCCGGAAGCCGGATTGACAAAACAGACCTCCGGCAAAAGCCCTTTCAGGGATGAAGCGTGGCTGCGATAGCGGTAGCGCAAACTGTCGAGTTTGCGCTGCTGCATCAAACGGCCCCTTATCGAAGCCACGCAAACTCGACAGTTTGCGCTACGGCTGCCACGACATCAGTCCCTTCCAGCGGCGCCCGGCTCTAAAGCCTGGATCACTTTTGCATGAGGTCTGGTGATTCAGGCGCCCGAGTGGAAGAAAGAGGCTCACAGGGTGAACGATGAATCTGAACGAAATCAGTGAGCTGCTCAAGGAGACCGGCGTCTTTTCGCTGCTGGCCGACGCCGACCTGGAGAAGTTCGCCAGTCACGTTGAGTTCATCCATTATCCGCTGGGCCGTCCCGTCTGCCGCAGCGGCGATGAGATTGACGCGTTCTACGTCGTCTATTCCGGCCGCGCCCGCGTCGTCTCAAGGAATGCCGATGGCGATGAAGTGACAGTGGGCACGCTCGCGCGCGGGCAGTTCTTCGGCGCACAGGGAATGATGGGGGAGACGCGTCATGAGTACACCGTGCGCGCGGCAGGCGATCTGGCGCTGCTGCGGCTGACCAGACAGGATTTCCGGAACCTGCTTGACCGGCACCCTTACCTGCGCGGTTATTTCGAGCAGTACGCCACCGAGACTTCGATCCTTTATTTCATCGAGCGGTCCGCCATCTTCGCGCCGCTTTCGCCACAGCAGGTGCGCGAGCTGCTCAGCTGTCTGCACGAGCAGTCCTTCAAAGCCGATGAAGTGATCTACCGCCGGGGCGACGCGGCCGAAGCGTTTTACATCGTGCGCAGCGGCAGCATCCGCATCGTCCAGGAAGAGCTGCGCGGCAAAGTCGTCCGGCTGCTCAAACCCGGCGATTCCTTCGGCTCGATGGGGCTGCTCGCCGGGCAGCCCCGCGCGACCACGGCCGTCGCCAGCGAAGCCTCGTCGGTCTTCCGGCTGGACAGGAAGGATTTCGATCACCTGCTCAACACGACCCCGGCCTTTCGCGAAATATTCGTCGGCGCGATGGCGGGCTTCGCCCAGGTCAGCGGGGCCGGGACCGCGGCGTTGTCGCTCGGCGGACAGACTGGCGCGCTGGTGATGCCGAAGGAAGCGGCAGTGACAGCCACCGGCCCACTGGTGGCCCCCGCGGGCATTCAGCTTTCGACCGGCGATTTATTGCAGTTTCCGGAAGCGCGGCAGGATCAGGCGGCGGAGAAAAACGGCTACCTGCCGAAACGCGCGCGCCGCTATCCCGCCCTCCTGCAGTTGAGCGAGACCGATTGCGGGGCGGCGTGTCTGGCGATGATCCTGCGGTATTACGGCAGGCGGGTTTCGATCAACCGGCTGCGCGATCTGGCCAACGTCAGCCGCGACGGCGCGACGCTCTACAGCGTGGCCGAAGCCGCCGAGCAGCTCGGCTTCACGACGCGCGGCATTCGCGCGTCGTGGGATCATCTGTCAAAAGTCGGGACGCCGGCCATCGCGCACTGGGAAGGATTTCATTACGTCGTGCTTTACAAGGCCGCGCCCGATCACGTGATCGTGGCGGATCCGGCCGTCGGGCGGCGCCGGCTCACGCCGGAAGAGTTTCAGAAGGGCTGGACGGGTTACCTGCTGCTCCTGCAGCCGACGCCGAGGCTCGAAAACGTCGAGCAGTCCGAGACCACCTTCGGACGTTTCCTGCCGCTGCTCAAACCGTACCGGAAGCTGTTGCTGGAAATCTTCGCGGCCTCGCTCCTGCTTCAGGTGTTCGGCCTCGCGACGCCGATCTTCACGCAGGTCGTGGTTGACAAGGCGCTCGTGCTGAAAAGCGGATCGCTGCTCAACCTGATGCTCGTCGGGATGATGCTCATCACGATTTTTCAGACCGGGACGAACGTGATCCGTTACTACCTGCTGGTCCACACGACGCGGCGGCTCGACCTGCAGATGATGGTGGATTTCTACCGCCACCTGCTCAGCCTGCCGCTGCGCTATTTCGAGGAGCGCAAGGTCGGTGACATCCTCAAACGCTTCAATGAAAATGCGCGCATCCGCAACTTCCTGACCAGCCGCGCCACGGGCGTCATCCTGGACCTGCTGGTGCTGGTCGTCTACCTGGCGCTGATGGCCTTTTACAACCTCAGGCTGACTTTCGTGGCGCTGCTCTTTATGCCCGCTTACGTCGTCCTCTCGCTGGTGATGACGCCGAAGCTGGTGCGGCAGCAGCGCGAAGCCTTCGAGAAGGAGGCCGAGGCCGATTCGCAGATGGTCGAATCCGTCTCAGGCATCGGCACGGTCAAGGCGACGGCCGCCGAGCGGCGCGTGCGGTGGAAACTGGAAGGGGTGATGGTGCAGGCGCTCAACGTCCAGTTCCGCAACTCCCTCCTCAACATCACCACGCTCTCGGTCAGCAACGTGCTGCAAACGCTCAACAGCATCGTCCTCTTCTGGTTCGGCGCGCAGCTCGTGATCGAAGGCCAGCTCTCGGTCGGCCAGCTCGTCGCCTTCAACCTGCTCGTGGGCAACGTGACCCGGCCGATCCTCAGCGTGTTTGAATTGTGGAACGAATTCCAGGGCATCAACGTCGGGCTCGAACGGCTCAATGAAGTCTACGATACGAAACCGGAAGAAGACGCGGGGCGCCCCGGTCTGACTCACCTGCCGAAGGCGCGCGGCCACATCAGATTCGAGAACGTGACTTTCCGCTACCCGACCGGCGGCGAGCGCAACGCCCTGCAGAACGTCACGCTCGAGATTCTGCCCGGCCAGTCGGTCGCGCTGGTGGGCCGCAGCGGCGCGGGCAAATCCACCTTCGCCAATCTGCTGCTCAGGATGTACGAGCCCGGCGAAGGGCGCATCCTGATTGACGGTTACGACCTGCATCAGCTTTCGATCAGCAGCCTGCGCTCGCAGATCGGCGTCGTCCCGCAGGAAGTCTTCCTCTTCAGCGGCACGATCCGCGAAAACATCGCGTTCGGCGACCCCGACGCCCGCCTCGAGGAGGTCGTCGGCGCGGCGATGCTCGCCGGCGCGCACGAGTTCATCAGCGAACTGCCGCTCGGCTACGAGACGAAGATCGGCGAACGCGGCCAGAGCCTGTCGGGCGGGCAGAAACAACGCATCGCGATTGCCCGGGCGCTCTTCACCCGGCCGCGCATCCTGATCTTCGACGAGGCGACCAGCGCGCTCGACGCCGAAAGCGAGCGCGCGATTCAGCAGAACCTCGACAACATTCTCAGGGATCGCACGACCTTCGTCATCGCGCACCGGCTCTCGACCGTGCGTAACGCCGATCTGATCATCGTGCTGGACCGCGGGGCCGTCCTCGAAACGGGCACGCATTATGAGCTGATGGAACAGAAGGGCATGTATTACTACCTCAGCAGCCAGCAGCTCGGACAGTAGCGTGAGGCAATAAGCAATGATGAACGCCCCTGCAAAGACAGCGAGCGGCCAGACCGATCAGACCGTTGATCTGGGGGCCATCGGCCACGACTGGGCGATGGCGCGGCAATCCACCGCGCTGACGCCGGAGGTGGCGGAGGTGCTGACGGAACTGCCCTCGTGGGTTTCGCGCGGGCTGCTCTACGTCATCGCGGCGTTCGTCGTGGTCGCGTTGCTCTGGGCCGGGCTGAGCAAAGTGGATGTCACGATCAATGCGCGCGGCACACTGGTGCCGGATGGTTATGTGCGCCTGGTGCAGGCCGCCGCCGCCGGCGTGGTGCGGCAGGTGCTGGCGCGCGAGGGCGAACAGGTGGAAAGTGGCCGGATACTGCTTCAGCTTGACGCCGCCGAAGCGCGCACGCGGCTGTGGAAACTGCGCGAGGAGTTATTGACCAGCCAGGAGCAGTTGCGCCGCGCGCAGGCACTCGGCGGCCCCGGACCGACCACGCTCGACCAGCAGAATCGCCTGGCGCGGTTGCAGAGCGAGATCACCGCCGCCGAAATCGCACTCGGCCACACCACGATCACGGCCCCGGTCAGCGGCGTCATCACCACGCTCGAAGTCCGCAGTTCGGGCGCCGTGGTGCAGCCCGGGCAAACCGTCGCCACCATCGCCCCGGCAGGCGCGCGGCTGCTCCTTGAGACGCAGGTGCTGAATAAAGACGTGGCGATGGTGGACAAGGGGCTGCCCGTCAAACTTCAGTTCGATGCTTTCCCTTATCAGGATTACGGTGTGATCGAAGGGGTGGTGGTTGACATCTCGCCGGATGCGCAGAACAGCAAAGAGCAGGGGTCATTTTATAAAGTGATGATCGCGCCGCAACAGAATGAATTCATCGCCAGAGGCAGGCGCCTGCCGCTGCGGCCCGGTCTGACCGCCACGGCCCTCGTCATTACTGCGCGAAAGAGCGTGCTGAGCATCCTGCTTGAGCCCTTCAACAGGCTCAGGTCGGAAATCACCGGATAGTCCGTCTTCAGGTAATCCGCGTTCGAGTCGGTGCGCGAAATTCAAATTACCCAGGGCATTGATGAGCGCATTGAAAAGATCAACCAGTTGCAGAAAGGAGCAACAACCATGGCTAAGGAAAAACCAAAGGCAAAATCCGGAAGAGTGAGCGTAGCACCCATTAAGCAGCCCGCCGAAGCGGCTGATGCAGCCGAGCAGAAACGGGTCAAGGGTGGCAATTATACCCTTGGCGGGGACGGGACAAAGATGCCGGCAACCGGCACTGACCCCGATGACGGTTATGGCATCGGCGGAGCGCCCAACAACTAATCGCCCGGAGCCGCAGCCCTCCAGGCAGCGCCAGAGCGAGGGCTGCCCGGAGGGCTGCTTCCGGTGTGTGACGATGATGACCATGAGTGATGTCACTGCGATTGTGGTTAACGATGAAGCCGTTTCGCTGGCGGACGCGCTGCGACCGGCCAAACTGAACGGCAGACTGGAATTCGTCCGGGAAGCGATTGAAGCGGCGCTGATTCGCCAGGCGGCGGCGCAATGGGGATTCGTTGTGTCAGATGATGAATTGCAGCAGGCCGCCGACGATTTTCGCGCCGCGCGCGAACTTTACACCGAGCCGGCGACTGAAGCCTGGCTGGCCGCGCACCACCTGAGTTACGGCGACTGGGAGAGCCTGCTGGAGCTGGAAATCCTGTCGCGACGGGTGCGCGAGCGGGCCGTCGGGGATCAGGTGCAGCAGTATTTCGCCCGGCACAGACTTTCTTTCGACCGCGCCCTTATCAACCGAATCGTCGTGCCTGACAAAGACACGGCCCTCGAGTTGCGCGCGCAGATCATTGAAGAGCAGTCCGACTTTTATGCCCTGGCGCGTCACCATTCGATTGATGACGCGACGCGCCCGGCCTGCGGTTATGCGGGCGCGGTCGGACGTGACGAGCTTGATTCAGTCACCGAAGCCGCCGTCTTCGGCGCCGCGCCGGGCAGCGTCATCGGCCCGTTCAAAAGCGATTCGGGCTGGCAACTGATCAAAGTGCGCGAAGTCAGAAAAGCCACGTTCGATGACGCCACGCGCGCGGCAATCGAAGCAACCCTGTTTCGCGAATGGCTCGACGAACAACGACGCAAAGCCCGGGTCCTGATCCCGCTGCTGGCCGCGGAAGAAGAAGAGAGCGCGGCATCCGACACTGCCGCCTGAGGTGAACGATGAAACGAAAAGACCGCCTGTTTGTCGCCACCATCCTGGCCCTCTGCTGTGCCTTCGCCGGCTGCGGCCTGAATCGTAAACCGGCCGGTTTATCAAACGCGCTGACCGCGGCGGCGGCCACGATGCCGTCACCGCGCGCCCCCCTGGTCGTCGAGGTCTTTGAAATCAGCCCCGACGCGGCGCCGCAGGAGCAACTGATCCCGGCGGTGATTTCCAGCGACCACACGGCGCTCGTACTCGCGCAGCGCGACGGTGTCATCGTCGGACTGCGCGCGGAGGAAGGCGAGCGCGTGGCGCAGGGGCAGGAACTCGCGCGTCTGAGTGAAGACGATCTGCGCGCCCAGTTGCGCCAGGCGCAACTCGATGTTGACCGCCTGCTGATCGAAGAGCAGCAGTATGCAGCGCTCGTCAAAGTCAGCCGCGCCGAACTGGCACAGGAAGAGGCCCTGTCCAAAGACGGCCTGAGCAGCCAGCGTCAGCTTGACCGGTCAAAATACAAGTTCGAAGAGTCCACCCACGAACTCGATAAGGCCCGCCTCGCCACCCGCACGGGGCAGGCGAAAGTCGAAACCGTGAAGATCGAACTTGAAAAGACGGTCATCCGCGCCCCCTTCAGCGGCCTGATTACGCATCGTTATGCCCGGCAGGGGACGAGCATCGTGCGCGGCGACAAGCTCTTCGAAGTGGCGCAGACCGCACCGCTCGAAGTCAGATTCCAGGTCCCGCAGTCCGAAGCCGGACGGATCAGGGCGCGCGGCGTAGTCGGTCTCTCACTCCCGGGCGAGGATCGCGTGATCGCGCGCGCGCGGATCAGCCGGATTGATCCGGTCGCTGATGCCGCCAGCAACTCGATCAGCTGTCGGGCTGAGGTCGCAGGCAGCACGGGATGGCGGATCGGCATGGCGGTCAACGTGCGCCTCGCTCAGCCACCAGCCTCTTCGCTGATCTGGATTCCGCTGCCTGCCTTCCCCGGCCTCACCGTTCCCCGGCGCGGCAGCGCACACCAGATTCTGGTGCGCGAAGGCGGACATTGCGCGGCCCGGACAGTGACCGTCAGTGAGATCGAAGGCGATCAGGTGGGCATCAGATCGGGTCTGCTGGCTGGTGATCAGGTCATTCTCGCGCCGCCGCCTGAATTGAAACCTGGCGACCCCGTCGAAGCGAAAAAGCCCTGAAGCTGCTCCCAAATCATCAGACCTTTCGCAAAAGTCATCCAGGCTTCAGAGCCAGGCGCTGCCAGATGAGACTGAGGTCGCATAGGTGGTAGCGCAAACTGTCGAGTTTGCGTTGCTTCGATAAAGAACTGACTGATGAGGCAACGCAAACTCGACAGTTTGCGCTACGGCTATCGAAGCCGCGCGTCATCTCTGAAACGACTTTTGCAAGAGGTCTGATGCGTCATGCGTCACTGACTCGATCTGCGGCCTCCGTTCGTCTCAATGTCATCGCCGCCTTTGACCTTCAGCACTACAAAAGTGACGTCATCATCCTGCGGTCGGCATCCGGCCCACTCCTCACCGGCGCGGACGAAATGGCTGATGATCTCCTGCGGCGATTGCCCGGCGACTTCGGCCAGCAACGCCCGGGCCCGCTCTTCATCATACATTTCCCGCCGCTCGTTGAAGCGTTCCGTGAAGCCGTCGCTCATCGCCATGACTACGTCGCCGGGCAGGAGTTCGACCGTCTGCTGCCGCCACTCGTAATCCCGCACGCTGCCGAGCGGCATCCCCCGGAGCAGGATTTCCTCGACCGCCCCGCCCCGCGCGCGATGAATCAGGATCGCGGGCATTCCGGCGGCGCTGACCGTCAGGCGGTGATCCTCGACCCTGAGCAGCGCCATGGCCATATAGAGCCCGCGCAGGTTCATCCGCCGGAGCGCGCGCGATGAGCGCCGGAAGATTTCAGTGAGGTCTGGTTCGCAGGCCAGTTCATTGAAGAGCCCCTTCGTCGCCGTGACGACCGTTCCGGCCTTGAGCCCGTGCCCGGTCGCGTCACCGACGGCAATCGTCAGCCTTCTGTCATCGGCCAGATGAAAGTCGTAATAATCGCCGCCGACTTCAGCGGCCGTTTTCATGTAAGCCGCGATGTCGAGGTGCGGCAGCTGCGGCACGCTACGGGGGAGCATCGAAAGCTGCAACTGGCGCGCCTCTTCCAGCTCCCTCGCGCGCTGTTCGTTTTCGGCTTCAAGCTCCTGACGCCGCCGCGCGTCTTCGATCATCCGCTCGATCAGGCGCGTGTTTTCGATGGCGAAGGCAGTCTGCCCGGCGACGCTCATCAGCAGCTTCTCGTCTTCGCCCGAGTAAGGCAGGTCGCCGAGGCGCGGCCCGAGCGAGATCAGGCCGAGCAGGTGATCTCTGGCCGCGAGCGGCAGCAGCAGCGCCGTGTTCAGCCGTTCGAGGACATCATGCTCGTGATGCGCCGCGCCGTTGCCCCCGGTCAGCCGCTCGTGCAGCGACGAATCCGGGTCGCGGAAGTCAGTGACCAGCGGCTCAGGGGATTCAGCCAGCCGCCGGATCACGTATGCACTCTCCGGCAGTCGCAGGCCGTCCTGTGACAGGGCGGCGCGATGGCCGTTCGCCGAGTAATCGGATGACACGGCGCTCGCGTATTCGCCGGAAGCTTCATCGCGCAGGAATACTGTGACGTTTTCGGCGTGCAGCGCCTTCTGGATTCGCGTGGTCACCAGTTCGAGCAGTTGCCCGATGCCGGTCGCCGTGCGGACCGATTGCGCCAGCTCCGCCAGGATCTGCTGCGCGTCATACGACTCGCGGAAGAAGCGGCGGTCAATCGCGGGCGCGACCACCCGGCGGTAGAATGAATCCACGAGGTTCCGGACGGCGATGGCGACAACGCCGGCAATGATGGCAATCGTCGTCTCGCTGCCGGGCTTGAGGAAGCGTGAAATCAGGCTGACGACGAGCGCGATGCCGACGGCGATGGTCGCCATCTCCAGCACGCCCGAGCCGCGCGAGACCAGCATGTAACGCACGCTGCGCCGGATGATCAGGCTGACCGGGATGACGCGGTGGCGGACGATGGCGTAAGCGAACGAGATGGGGATCAGCGGCAGCGTGAAGACCGTCGCCACCTGCAGCCACTGATAAAGCGGTCCGTAGCGCCGCTGCAGCCCGCTCAACTCAAGGAAGACGACCAGCACGACGTTGAGAAATCCGGCCCCGCAGCCCGCGACGACGACATGCAGCCTGCGCCGCGCGGCGGTATCAGCGACGCGGTAATTCACGAACATCGAGACGAGACCGCAGACCAGATACCCGATCACGAGCGGCACGCCGGGCCACCTGATCAGATTGAGGGCCGGCCTGAAAGTGTCATTCACCGCCGCCGGGAAGAAAAACCCGATCCGCGTCCATGCGAAAGGCGGGAAGACGAGGAGCAGGAAGGGCCAGTACAGCCGGCTTTCGAGTCGCGGGAAGCGCCCGAGCAGTGGGGAACGTTCGGGGAAGATCAGGAAGAAATGAAAGAAGAGTGGCAGAAACCACAAGGCGAGCGTGTAGGAAATGGCGAGCAGCAGGGAGACCGGGTAACTCAGTCCGTTGAATCCCGGTGCGTTGATGAGGCCCGAGAAAGTCCCGAGCATCAGCGCCAGCATCAGCGCCTGACGGTCGTCGGGCCTGAGCAGGAAGACGATCAGCGCCGTCAGCAGAAAGACCGGCGGGATTGCCAGATTCCCCGCCGTGAGCAGCCACTCCGAGAGCGGGCGACTCATCGTCCTCATCGGCACGTCGTGAAGCTGCCCCTGACAATTGACCACCAGCGTGTATTCGCTCCCCGGTTCGAGCCGCAGCGAGCCGCGTACGAGTGATCTGAGCGCGGTTCCGGGCAACCCCTTCACGCCCACAATCTCGTCGCCCGGGTGCAGCACCGGCGAGTAATCGTGCAGGCTGATCCGAGAGATCACATACCTGCCGCCCTCCCTTTCGGCCTCCAGCCCGCAGTCGCTCGTGAACAGCTTTTCCGCGAGGCCCGCCCGGATGCCGACCGCCGCGTTCGTGAGCAGCAGCGCAAATAACAGAATCCCGAGGGCGATTTTGACGCGCTTGTTCATTGAGGGAATCCGTTTTCCGCTTCCGTTGTGGGTAACAGTAATTACGCCGACCAACATTAACGGAAGCCTGACGCGGAGATTATCAGACGACTGCCCGGAAGCGGCAACAGTTCAGGTGGTTTTGAGTGGGTTTTGCCAGGAGGCCGAACCAGGCCGCAGATCACGTGGGTGGAGGACTATCTGACTTTCACAACAATCAGCGTCATATCGTCGTGCTGAGGCGCGCCCGCGCACCACGCCTGCAATCTCTGCATGACCTGATCCCGTACTTCGTTCGCCGAGAGGTGGGCGACTGACGCGAGCAGATCCTGCAACCTCGCCTCGCCGAACTCCTCGCCCGCCGTGTTGAGCGCTTCCGTCACGCCGTCAGTAAAGGCCGCGAGCAGGTCGCCGCTGCGCATCTGGACGGTCTCCTGCTGGTAATGGCCGAACTCGAACATGCCGATGGCCATGCCGCCCGTGGTGAGCTGGTCGCACCGCACGCCGGCACTTGCGGCCACCTCGTTCGCGCGGAGCAGGAATGGAGGGTTATGCCCGGCGTTGACGTAAGTCAGAAGCCCCGACTGCTCGTCGAATTCGGCGTAAAAGAAGGTGACGTAGGTCGAGTCGCCGGTCGAGCCGCAGAGCAGGCGGTTCATCCTCGCCATGATTTCGACGAGCGTCCCCTGGGCGCGCGCCGAGCCGTTGAGCGCCATCGTCTGGCTGCGCAACGCCGCCTGCACGTTCGACATCACGAGCGCCGCCGAGATGCCTTTGCCCGACACGTCTGCGACCGCCACGCCGATCCGCTCGCCGCCGAGCGCGATGAAATCATAGTAATCGCCGCCCACCCCGCGCGCCGGGTGACAGGCCCCGGCCAGCTCCAGCCGCGCCGAACTGGGCGGGTGGTCGGGCAGGAGCCGCTGCTGCACTTCGGCGGCGAGCGCGAGTTCCCGCCGCAGCCGCTCTTCGGCCACCATCCTTTCGATCAGTCTGGAATTCTCGATGACGAAGGCCAGCTGCCCCGCGACCGCCATCAGCATCTCCTTGTCGGCGGTGGAATACTGGTGGTGGCCGCTCCGCCCGCCGAGCGAGAGGATGCCGATGAGCTGCTCCTTGATCCTGATTTGCAGCAGGAGGCGCGACCTGATCCGTTCGAGCGTCGCGCACTCGCGTTCGCGCGCCTCGCGCACTCTGTCGGGGGCGACGCTCCAGGCGCGGTGCCACGTATCAAAGTCCTGCGGCGTAATGTCGAGCGGGTTTCTCAGATTGCGCAGCCGCGTGATGATGAATGAGTCGCCCGCCAGAGCCAGTTCCGATTTGGTCGCGTGCTGTCCGTTGCCGTTCGACGCGGGGGCCGGGGCAATCGCGTCCTGCGGGGCCGAGATGCGGCAGACGTAGTTGCCGGTCAGGTCGTCGCGCACGAAGATCGAGAGGTTCTCGGCCCGGAGCGCCGCGCGGATTTTGTCCACGATGGATTGATAGAGCTGATCCACGCTCGCCGCCGCCCGCGCCTCCTGCCCGAGGTCAAAGAGGATGCGCCGCTCGTCGTAAGCCGGCGGCGCGAAGCGGCGTTTGAGTAACTCGATAACGCGCCGCGAGAGGGTCAGGTGAATCACAACACATAGCGCGATACCAGCCGCCAGCAACACCAGATCGCCGCGCGGGCCGTACCTGTCGGCGATGGCCACACGCCTGCCCGTCAGCGCGAAGACGAGCGCGCCCGCGAAGACGAGCGTTTCGGTCAGGTATACCGACCGGGCAATGGTCAGGTGTCGCGTCCAGCGCCGGAGTCTCCGGTTGAAAGCCTTGAGTCGAACCAGGCTGAAGCGTGGAATCATTCTCATAAGCCGGAACTATTCGTGTCGTTGCGCGCACTACTTTGCCTGAAGCCGGTTGAGTTTGCCAACTTCGACGGCGAAAGGTGAGTGACAGGCGGGGGCGAAAGGTTTCTGATCATACTGGATTTTGTGGGCCACTGCCCTCCAGCGCCAGAGGCGCGCAATGTTTATAGCAACCCGTACCAATAAAGCTCCCCAGCTCCGTCAGGAGCGATACCCCTCGGAAAAGGTGTCGCTCCTGACGGAGCTGGGAATGTTTTTTCCGGCGTGGCTATAAACATTGCGCGCCTCTGGCGCTGAAGAAATGTCCTCACATAATCCGGCGTAGTCAGAAAGGTTTCAATCCCCGCCCGCGTCAGCGGCCCTCAGAAGGCCTGTTGCCTGTATTTTACGTTGTGTTTCCATTTTCGGCGCTGCTATAGTCCGCAGCGCAGGCTGGGGCAACAGGGGACACCTGGTTCCGGCGTGCCGCTGGTAAAATCTCCACTTGAAAGCTACCATTAGCCACACTTTCAAGGAGGTCAGTTACGTGCCCAATCCCTTTGCTATTCAGACATCGTTACAGAACGACATCTCGATCATCACGCTTGAAGGCTTTGTGGACGCCCACACCGCGCCGGAGTTCGAGCAGACCGTCCAGGGCGAAATTGACGCCGGGCGTTGTCACATCATCGTTGACTGCCAGAAGCTCTATTACATCTCTTCCGCCGGCTTGGGCGTCTTCATGAGCTTTATCGAAGAGGTGCGCGAGCAGGGCGGGGACATCAAAATCTGCGGCCTCGTCCCGAAGGTCAGACACACGTTCGAGATCCTCGGATTTCAGGATCTGTACGACATGCTGGATGACCTGCCGTCCGCCATCCGGCGATTTGCCGAAGCTCCCGTGAAGGAGGGCTGAAAACGTCATGGCTGCCTTTGAAAAGCAGTTTACCCTGCACGTCCCATCATCCACCGAAAACCTCGCGCTGATCAGAGAATTCGTCACGACCATCGGCTCACAGGCCGGGCTGACGGCGGCCGAAGTCGGCCAGATAGAGCTGGCGGTGGATGAGGCCTGCGCCAACGTCATCGAACACGCCTACGGCCACGACATCTCGAAAGAGGTCGTCATCCGCGCGATCTTCGATGACGAAACCCTGCGCCTCGAAATCATTGACACCGGCAAAGGCTTCGACCCGACCAAAATCCCCCAGGAAGAACTCAACAAGCTCGTCGCCCAGCGCAAATCCGGCGGTCTCGGCATGCGCCTGATCAAAACGCTGATGGATGAAGTACAGTACGAAATCGTCCCGGGCCAGAAGAATGAGCTGCGGATGACCAAGCGAATTACAAAGAAGGATGAGGAGTGAGGGGAAGGGGGAGAACCCAGGGGTTGATCATTGAAATTCCATTCACCGCAGAGGCGCGGAGTCAGCAGAGACAGCGCAGAGGGAGAGAGAAAGAGAGATGAGGGTGAATGATCTGACCGGGGCAATCATTGGGGCGGCGATAGAAGTGCATCGCGCCTTGGGGCCGGGGTTGCTGGAATCGGCTTATGAGGAATGTTTGTGCCGGGAAGTTGATCTCAGAGGCGTTCGGTTCAAGCGGCAATATCCGGTTCCGCTCGAATACAAGGGCGTGAAGCTGGACAAAGGCTATCAGCTCGATCTGCTGGTGGAAAACTTTTGTGTCGTGGAAATCAAGGCAGTTGACGCAATACACCCGATCCACGAAGCGCAGACGCTGACCTATATGCGCCTCGGCGCCTGGAAAATCGGCCTCCTCTTCAACTTCAACGTCGAAATACTTAGAGATGGCGGCATCCGCCGCTTAGCTCTCAAACTTGATGAGCATGCGGAGCTTGAGTCATAGCAGGTTTTTCTCTCTCTGCGTTGTCTCTGCTCCCTCTGCGCCTCTGCGGTGAACTGGCGTTCTTCCCCCAAACTCCCCGGGAACCTCAGCTGGTTGACTTATTTCGTCTTCAATTTTTAGCTTATGTCCACACCGCTTGACGCCTCTCACCTCGAAGCACTGCTCGAATCGGCGCAATTGCTCCACGCCTCGCTAGACTTGGATGACCTGCTCAAACACCTGCTCCGCACCGTAATGGGGCGCTTGCTGGTGACGAAGGGGCTGATCGCGGTCGAGGAGAATGGCGTGATGCGGCTGGCGCTGGTGCGCGGGCTGCCGAAGCTCAAAACCGGTGAGCCGTTCGACGAACAGGCCGCGCGCGCCGCCGGAGTGGAGCTGATGCTGCCAATAGGTGACGCCGCGCAGCCGACCGGCCTGCTCGGCATCGGGCCTTCGGCCAAGAGGGCGGTGAGCGATGAAGAGATTGAATTCCTCCGGGCCCTGCTCGGCATCGCGGCCAACGGCATCGCCAACGCGCGGGCGCACACCGAAGCCAACCGCCTCAACGAGGATCTGGATCAGAAGATTCAGGAACTGCACGCCCTGCTCGATCTGGTGCGCGCGCTCACTTCCACGCTCGAACCGGAAGACATCGCCCGCCTGCTCATCCTGACGCTCGCCGGGCGCTGGGCCGTGCGCAAATACGCGATTGCCGCCTGGAAGGAAGGCCACCCGACCGTCGTCAGGCAGAAAGGCATCGAGCTTGCCGACCTCGAAGCCCACAAAGAAATGCTGACGACGCTGCCCGAAGCCCTGTCTGTCGCCGACCTGCCCGATTGCCCGCTGAAGGAATCGCTCCTGTCGCAGCAGGCCAGAGTGTTATTCGTGATTCGGTCTTCGGATAAATCGAGCGGTGGCGTTGTCGTCCTCGGCCCGCGCCCGGGCACGCTTGGATTCAGCGAAGCCGACTTCGAATTCGGCGCCGGTCTGGTCGCGCAGGCCGCTGTCGCGTTTGATAATTCGTGGTACTTCAAGGAGACGCTCGAAAAGAAAAAGATGGAGCAGGAGCTGACGCTCGCGGCCAGCATCCAGTCAACGCTCTTCCCCGCCGAAATGCCGAAGCTGATGGGATACGATCTGGCCGCGCACAACCGTCCGGCCCGTCATTGCGGCGGAGATTATTACGACGTGCTGCCGATCCCTTCCGCGAGTGAACAGCAATCTTATCTTTTGTGCGTGGCCGACGTGTCGGGCAAAGGGCTGCCCGCTTCGCTGCTGATGAGTAATATGCAGGCCACGTTGCGGGCGCTGCTCGGCCGCCTCGCGTCGCTCACCGACCTGTGCGCGCACACCAACGAACTGCTTTACGCGACCACCCCCTCGAACAAATACGTCACCGCCATCCTCGTCGAAATTGACCCGGCGACGGGCCGGGGCCGCTACGTCAACGCCGGCCACACCGATTGTCTGCTGCTGCGCGCGGACGGCGAAGCGCACTGGCTCAAATCCACCGGCACCCCGCTCGGCCTGATGCCGCCCGATCTGGTGATGCTCCGGCCTTACGAGGAAGGCAGTTTTGAATTACAGCCGGGCGACCTGATCGCGCTCTTTTCAGACGGAGTGACCGAAGCGCAGAATGAGAAGGAAGAAGAGTACGGCGAGGCGAGGGTCGCTGATTTTATGCGCCGGATCAGGAACGAATCGGCGCGGATGATGGTGGATCAGGTCTTTGACGAGATTGATCGCTTTGCAGGGATTGCGCCGCAGTTCGATGACATTACGCTGCTCATCCTCAAACGAAACTCCTGATGCCCATTCGACAACTGTGTGAGCAGGTAACTGACGGCGTTAGTAACGATCAAAGAAGATCTGAGTTCAGAGATTGATTGAGTACAGCAACAATGAATTCATCAGGCGGCTTGTAGTGGTGATCTTTAACATAGTGATATATCAAGTCCGGCGAGGCAAAAACCCTTACATTATTGGCACGGATGCGAATTTCAGCAGACCCAAGCAGAATCTCCTTCCCATCTGCCTGCACCGTCAGTCCAAAACCTGAGGCTTTGCATAATGTGCATTTGTGAAAGCCCCGGGTCTTATTTACAGGAGATAAGCACAGTGTAAATAACCAATTCAAAAGCTCACAGGGCGTTTCTCCTTTCACATAGTCATGAGCCTTATCAAGCCAGCCAACGTTCAGCGTATCTGAATCAATACACCCTTTTAGATACTCGTAAGGGGTCAGGTCGGGATAGTACATAAAAACCTCTGCTCTGGAAAATCACTGGAACCCAGGAATAGACTCAACACTTCACTACCTGTCAATATCACCCGCTCTCCTTCTCCGATCTCTTCCTTCGCAATCTCTCCAGTTGCGTGACGAACTCAGCGCGCTCCTGACCGGACAGGCTCTCGGCCAGGCGATGCAGGGCGACCGAGATCACTTCATTGTGATGGAGGCTCTCGTTTTCACGCGAGAGGTCGAGCCAGAGTTTGTGCGTGAGTTCCACGTCTTCGGGCGCGATGGTGGGCCGGTGCGCGCCGAGTTCGTAGACGCGCTCGGCGCCTTCGGGCGAGATCAGCTTGAGGATGCGGAGCCGGCGCTTCCGCTCGTCCCTGATCTGCTCCCAGGCGTCGCCGATGCGCCGGGCCTGCTGGTCGGCTGACATCCGGGTCGAGACGCCGGCAACGAGGCTCGCGCATTCCAGCTTCACGGCAGTCGTCACGGTCGCCTGAAAGGCATTGCGCGCGGGCACGACGAGCAGCCTTATCGGCTTGCCCAGCTTTTCCGCGATGTCTACCGCCCGCGTGAACAAGAGTTGCTCGGCGTCGGTGAAGCGTTCGACCGCCGGCACCGGTTCCCTGCCCGCGCCCGATTCCGTCTGCACGCGCACCGTCATGACGATCACATCCTGCTCATCGGTGTTGACCTCCGCGAGCGCCTTCCTCAGGTAGTGCAGCCCGGTGTAATCGCGGGCCGTGACCAGCACTCCGCCCGGACGCACGCCGAGCGGTTCGCGCGCGAGCTTCTCTTCAGGGATCAGATTGAGCTTGTCGAGTTCTGACCTGTCCAGACGGCGCCGACCTGTCGCCTCGGCATCTTCGACTACGAGCAGGGTGAAGGTGAAGACCGTGCCGCGATCAGGCTCGGATTGTACGCTGATCTGCCCGCCGTGCGCCTCGACGAGCCGCTTTGAGATGGCCAGCCCCAGACCGCTGCCTGAAGTCGCGGTGCCGGGCACGCGAACGAACCGGTTGAAGATGCGCGGCAGATATTCGGGCGGGATGCCGCGACCGGTATCGGCGACTGAAATGGCCACGTGATCATCGCGCCTGGCGCCCGAGACCTGAATCTCGCCGCCGCGCGGCGTGCTGCGTCGCGCGTTGTGGATGAGTTCAGTAAGCACGCGACCGATCTGCTCGCGGTCAGCGAGGACAGTGGGGAGTGAGGACAGCAGCTCAAGCTTCAGCCTGAGATCACCCGCCTCGACCTGAGGCCTGAGTGATTCGACCACTGTGCTGACCAGATCCGCGATCTCCACCGGGGCCAGACGTGGCAATTGTTCGCCGGACTCGATGTTTGACAGGTCGAGCAAATCCCGCCGGAGCCGCTCCCATCGTTCGACCTGTTCTCGGCAGTTGAAGAGCAGGTCGCGCTGCTGGTCATTGAGTTCGCCCGCCGCCCCTTCGAGCAGGACGTGCAGGCTCATCTGCACTTCTCTCGATGGTTCCTGCAACTGCTCCGAAGCGGAGGCAATGAATTCAGACTTGAGGCGGTCAACTTCCTTCAGGTGGGTGACGTTTTCGAGCAGCACCACCGTGCCCAGCAATCGTTGCTGCCCGTCACGCATCGGGGTGGTGCGCAAACGGTAAGCCTGCTCCGAGCCGTTCAAGGTAACGGGAATCGCGGAGGCGATGCTCTCGCCGACGACGGGCCGCTGCCAGCTCAGCGCATCGGCCACGGCCGTCGCAATCAGCTTGTTGTCAGTGATCTCGGCAACGGGCTTGCCGATGCGTGCTGCCTCCGGGCCGAAGATCTTTTCCGCCGCCGGGTTGAGCTTCGTAATCCGTCCCTCGTCATCGGTCACGAGTACCGGATCATAGAGCGAGTCAATCGTGGCCTCAGTCGTTTGCCGCGCGACGACGAGCCGCCCGAGATCGGAGTCCCTCAACTCGCGCAGGCGTTCGGCCATGCGATTGAATTCAGCCGCCAGCACGCCGATCTCATCGCGCGAGTGAATTTCTGCCCGCGCGTCCAGTTCGCCACCCGCGATCTTCTTCGCGGCGCTGGTCAGTTCCCTGATCGGTCGCACGATAGAGTTGGCAAGAAAGATGGCGAGCGCAATCCCGGCAACGACCAGTGCCCCGGCAAGCGAGAGCGTCAGCAGAAACCAGCGACGCGCAACACCGGCGGCTCTTTCAGCTTTGGTTGCCATCGCCTCCTGATTGAGCCGCAGCAGGCGATCACAATCCGCGCGAAGCTGATTGAAGAGCGGCTCAAGGCGATTAAAGTAAAGACTGCTCCCTCGGGCAGTGTCCTCCCGGCCCGGGGCTGAATCGGTAGCCGCAAGAAAGGCGTCAAAGCTCTGGTAGTAAATGTCGTGGTCGCGGCGGATTGAAGCAATGACTTCAGGCTCGCCCGGTTCAGTGATGTTATTTGCCGCTTTATCAAAGGCCGCATCGAATTTCTGCCGGTGTTCGCGCATCTGCGCGAGCGCGCGTTCCCGCTGGCCGACCAGCACGAAGACCGCCGCCGAATCCTGCCGCTCCAGGCTCTCCTTCATATCCTGCGCCGCGACTACTGAATCGTAGTTCTCCGAAATGATCAGTCGCGAGACATCGCCCATCTGCCGCAGCCGCCACGCGCTCCACCCGCCCAGCGCGACGAGCGCGACGATGAAGAGCAGGTATCCGCTCAGGAGTCTCGTGCGTAAACTCATCCTTCACTTCCTCCTGAACCATCACTCGAAGTCGCCCCGTCCGGCGAATCGCGTCTTTCCATCGGTACGACCTGTACCGTCGCGTCACGCACTTCGCCGAGGAAGCGGTTGATGACCGACCCGCGCAGCAGGATGTCCCACCGCGAGCGCGCCGACTGGCCGAAGATGACGTGCGTGACCCCTGCCTGCCGCGCGAAGTCAATCAGCGCATCGGCGACGTGACTGCCTTTGAGCTTCACTACCTTTGCGCCCAGGCTTTCAGCGAAGCGGATGTTTTCCTGCAGCGTCACGAAATCCTGCGGCTTGATGCGGCCCGGTTCCTCGCGCGGCGTCTCGACGTAAACGGCGTACCAGTCGCCGGCAAACCTGCCCGCGATGCGCGAGCCCAGGCGGAGCAGCTTCTTCGCACTGCCGCGCGAGGCCATGCAGACCATCACCTTTTCAGGAATGACGGCCTGTTCGAGCCCTTCGCGTTCGCGGTACCCCTGGGCTTTGACCGACTGGTCCTCGGCCAGCTGCCTGAGCGCGAGTTCCCTGAGCGCCGTCAGATTGCCTTTGCGGAAGAAGTTGTTGAGCGACTGCTCGATCTTCTCGACGCCGTAAATCTTGCCCTGCCTGAGCCGCGTGCGGAGCGTGTCAACCGACACGTCCACGTTCACCACTTCATCGGCGCGGCGCAGGAAGTGATCGGGAATCGTTTCGCGCACCCGCACGCCCGTAGTGCGCGCCACCGCATCATTGAGCGATTCGAGGTGCTGAATGTTGACTGCCGTGATGACTGAAATCCCGGCATTGAGCAGGTCAAACACGTCTTCGTAACGCTTGTGATTTTTCGAACCGGGAACGTTCGTGTGGGCCAGCTCGTCCACGACGGCGACGGCGGGGCGGCGCGCGATGACGGCTTCGACATCCATCTCCTCAAGCGTCACGCCGCGGTATTCGATCTTTCGCATCGGCACCCGCTCCAGATCACCAATCAGTGCTGCCGTCTCCGCGCGCCCATGCGTTTCGACGGCGGCGATGACGATGTCCACGCCCTGCCGCCTGAGCTGATGCGCCTCTTCGAGCATTTGATATGTCTTGCCGACGCCCGGGGCCGCGCCGATGTACACGCGCAGCCGTGCCCGCTCGCTCTCTCTGAGCTGGGCGAGCAGCGATTCAGGTGATGGTCGTCGGTCGCCGTTCTGCATGTTGTACGCCGGTGCAGTACCGATTCTATCTCCTCATCGGGTTGCGCGTATCGAGCGCGAGGTTCAGTTCCAGCACGTTGACTCCCGGCTCGCCAAGGAAGCCGAATTGTCTGCCCTGTGTGTGTTCGCGGACAAGCTGGCGCACCTGCTCCTCAGGCATCCCACGCTCACGCGCCACGCGCGGAATCTGGAATTCAGCCGCCGCGGGCGTGATGTGCGGATCAAGACCCGACGCCGATGTCGTGACCAGATCAGCCGGCACGGGCTTGCCGGGGTTCTCCGCCTGCAGCTTCTCTACGTCAGCCTTCACACGATCAATCAGCTTTTTGCTGGTCGGGCCGAGGTTCGAGGCTGACGACGCGCCCGCGTCATAACCGGCCGTGCCCGCCGCCGAAGGTCGTGAGCGGAAGTACCCCGGCGAAGAGAACGGCTGCCCGATGATGCGCGAGCCGATGAGCTGCCCGTTACGCTCGATCAACTGCCCGTTGGCTTTGGCCGGAAAGATCACCTGCGCCAGCCCCGTCACTGCGAGCGGATAAATCAATCCGAGCATTACTGTCGTGACGATGGTCATCAGGATTGCGGTGACAAAGTTTTTCATCTTCACTCCTTACACTTCAATTCGGTGGACAGTGTGTCAGTAGCCCGGGCCGTCGGGGGAGGGCTTGAGTGTTGCGATCAAGCCCTCCCTCACGGTCGGGCTACTGACACGCTGCTTCAGGCCAGACCGAGCGCGACGATCACCAGGTCAATCAGCTTGATCCCGATGAACGGGATGATGACGCCGCCGAAGCCGTAAATCAGCAGGTTCCGCCTGAGCAGCGTCGCCGCTGAGAGCGGGCGGTACTTGACGCCCCGGAGCGCAAGCGGGATCAGCGCAATGATGATCAGCGCGTTGAAAATGACTGCCGAAAGAATGGCCGATTGCGGCGTGGCGAGATTCATGATGTTCAGCGCATTCAGCACCGGGAACGCGCCCGCAAACATCGCCGGGATGATGGCGAAATATTTCGCCACGTCGTTGGCGATTGAAAACGTCGTCAGCGCGCCGCGCGTCATGAGGAGCTGTTTGCCGATCTCCACCACCTCGATCAGCTTGGTCGGGTTCGAGTCGAGGTCAACCATGTTGCCCGCCTCCTTCGCCGCCTGCGTCCCCGTATTCATCGCCACGCCGACGTCGGCCTGCGCGAGCGCGGGCGCGTCATTGGTGCCGTCACCCGTCATCGCCACGAGTTTGCCTTCGGCCTGCTCGCGTTTGATCAGGGCCATCTTGTCTTCGGGCTTCGCTTCGGCCAGGAAGTCATCAACGCCCGCCTCGCGCGCGATGGCCGCGGCGGTGAGCGGGTTGTCGCCGGTGATCATGACCGTCCTGATGCCCATCGCGCGTAACTGGTCGAAGCGTTCCTTCATCCCGCCCTTGACGATGTCCTTGAGGTGGATGATGCCGAGCGGGCGGTTGTTTTCGGCTACGGCGAGCGGCGTGCCGCCCGAACGCGAAATGCGTTCGGTGATCTCGCCCAGCTCTTTCGGCAGGGCGCCCGGGCTGACGGCGGCTCCGGCGCGAAGGCCGGCCGGCCGGACGTTGCCGTCACCGCCGCTGATGTATTTTTCAATCGCGTCCACCGCACCCTTGCGAATCTCGCGCCCGTCATAGCTGACGCCCGACATCCGGGTCTGCGCGGTGAACGGGATGAAGTGCGCCTCGTGCGGCTGAAGCTCGCGCCCGCGCAACCCGTACTTCTCTTTCGCCAGCACGACAATCGAACGCCCCTCCGGCGTTTCGTCAGCCAGCGACGAGAGCTGCGCCGCGTCGGCCAGTTGCTGCTCGGTCACGCCGGGCAGCGGGAGGAATTCAGCCGCCTGCCGGTTGCCGAGCGTGATCGTGCCCGTCTTGTCAAGCAGCAGCGTGTTCACGTCGCCCGCCGCCTCGACCGCCCGGCCACTCATCGCCAGCACGTTGTGCTGAATCAGCCGGTCCATCCCGGCGATGCCGATGGCTGAGAGCAGGCCGCCAATCGTCGTCGGGATCAGGCAGACGAGCAGCGAAATCAGTACGAAGATCGTCTGCGCCGCGTTCGAGTAGATGGCGAACGGCTGCAGCGTGACGACCGCGAGCAGGAAGATGATCGTGAGGCCCGCGAGCAGGATGTTGAGCGCGATCTCGTTCGGCGTCTTCTGCCGCTCGGCGCCTTCAACCAGCGCGATCATTCGATCCAGGAACGTCTCGCCGGGGTTCGAGCTGATGCGAATTTTGATCTGATCCGACAGCACGCGCGTGCCGCCAGTCACAGCCGAGCGGTCGCCGCCAGCTTCGCGAATGACGGGCGCGGATTCTCCAGTAATCGCCGACTCGTCAACCGAAGCGACGCCCTCGATGATCTCGCCGTCGCCGGGGATGAACTCGCCGGCCGAGACGAGGACGATGTCGTCCTTACGCAGTTGCGGCGCGGTTACCACTTCGGTCTGCCCGTCGGGCAGGAGCCTGCGCGCGGTCGTCTCCGTCCGCGCTTTGCGCAGGTTGTCCGCCTGCGCCTTGCCCCGCCCTTCGGCCATCGCCTCGGCGAAGTTGGCGAACAGCACGGTGAACCAGAGCCAGAGCGTGATCTGCAAATCAAACCCGGTGCCGGGCGCGCCCTTCGCGATGTCGCGAAAGAGCAGGATCGTCGTGATCACGCTGCCCACCTCGACGACGAACATGACCGGGTTCTTCATCATCGTCACGGGATTCAGCTTGCGGAGAGAATCCACGCCCGCGCGCGACATGATTTTCGGATCCCAGATCGAAATTGTTTTTTCTTTAGCCATAGTTTTCTCGGAGCGGTCAGCCATCAGCTTTCAGCCGGAAGACGATCTTCTCTGGCTGATTGCTGATCGCTGACAGCTGACCGCTGGTTCAAAATGTCTGCCCCGCGCGCATCAGCAGATGCTCGACGATGGGGCCGAGGCTCAGGGCCGGGAAGAAGGTCAGCGCGCCGACGATGATGATGACGCTCACGAGCAGCGTCGTGAACAGCGGCGTCGTCACCGGGAACGTGCCCAGGCTGGGTGGCACAGCTTTCTTACGTCCGAGACTGCCGGCCAGCGCGAGCATCGGGATGATCATCAGAAATCGCCCGAAAAGCATGGCGATGCCGATGGTCGTGTTATACCAGTAAGTATTCGCCGAAATGCCGCCGAACGCCGACCCGTTGTTGCCCGCCGCCTCGCTGTAGGCGTAAAGGATTTCCGACAGGCCGTGCGGCCCGGCATTGCCAACCTGCGAGGTGCCGAAGGAGGGCGAGACGGATGAGATGGCCGTGAAGACCAGAATCGTGAGCGGGAAGATCAGCACGTTGAGCATGGCCATCTTCACGTCATAGGACTCAATCTTCTTGCCCAGGTATTCCGGCGTGCGCCCGACCATCAACCCGGCGATGAAGACCGAGAGGACGACCATCACGAGCATGCCGTACAGACCGGAACCGACACCGCCGAAGACGACCTCGCTGAGCTGGATATTCGCGAGCGGAACCAGACCGCCGAGCGGCGTGTATGAATCATGCATCGAGTTGACCGCGCCGCACGAAGTGTCGGTCGTGACGGTGGCCCAGAGCGTCGAATTGGCGATGCCGTAGCGCACCTCCTTGCCTTCCATGTTGCCGCCCGACTGCATCGCGCTCGCCCGCTGGTCAACTCCGGCGAGCAGCGGATTGCCTTTGGCCTCCGCCCAGTACGCGACGGTGACGCCCACGAAGAAGAGGAATGCCATAGCGGCGAACACTGCCCAGCCGTGTTTTTGCGAGCCGGTCATTCGCCCGAGCGAGTAAGTCAGCCCTGCCGAGATCGCGAAGATCGCGAACATCTCCAGCAGGTTTGTAAACGGCGTCGGGTTCTCGAACGGGTGCGAGCTGTTGGTATTGAAGAAGCCGCCGCCGTTCGTGCCAAACTCCTTGATGATCTCCTGCGAGGCGACCGGCCCCTGCGCGATCACCTGCTCGGTGACCTGCTGCTTCTCCTTGAGCGGCTGACCGTCCGGGCCGTTGACGACGTTGCCGGCCGCATCCTTCTTGTCAACTTCGACCGTCTGCGGATCAACGAGTTTCGCCGTGTCGTACGGCTTCAGATTCTGCGGCACGCCATTGGCCACGAGTACCAGTGCGCCGACGAGGCAGAACGGAAGCAGCACCCAGAGGATACAGCGCGTCAGGTCCACCCAGAAGTTGCCGAGCGTGTCTTTCTCACGTTGCGCGATGCCGCGGATGAAGGCGATGGCCAGCGCGATCCCGACCGCCGCCGAGGTGAAGTTATGGTAAGCCAGCCCCGCCATCTGCGTCAGGTAGCTCATCGTCGTCTCTGGCACATAGCTCTGCCAGTTGGTGTTGGTCGTAAACGATGCCGCCGTATTGAAAGCCGAGCCGACAAAGCCTGCTGTGCTGCTCGCGGCGCTGTCCACCCCCGGCAGATGCTGCGGGTTGAAGGGCAGGTAGTATTGCAGGCGCTCGAGCGCATAGAGGACGAGCATGGACACCAGACTGAAGAGCAGCATCGCCACCCCGTACTCCGTCCAGCGCATCTCCCGACTTTCATCCACGCCGGTCAGGAGGTAAATCACGCGCTCGACGGGCCGCAGCACCGGGTCGAGAAAAGTCCGCTCGCGGTTGAAGACTCGCGCCATAAAGATGCCGAGCGGCTTTGTCACCGCCAGCACCAGCGCGAAGAAGAAGAGGATTTGTAACCATCCATTGAGTGTCATAGTCGTTCGAGTAGTTCAGAATTTTTCCGGGCGTAGCAGCGCGACCGTCAGGTAGACGAGTAACAACGCCGCCACAACAAGAGATGCGATTGATTCAATACTCATTGCGTTCTATCCCCGATTTTCGCCCGCAGCCGCCTGCAGAGCCGCTCGCGCGTGGCAAGATAGTGGTTAAGTTCGCCGTCAAATTGCGACCCGGGCTGACTCTTCCTGACCGCGCCCGGCATTTCAGACTTTTTTCTCAGCCCGAGCGCCAGCAGTCCGCCACCCAGAAGCATCATCATTATTATGATCATCAGCCCGGCGATGACTCCCGCTTCCATCACTCCCTTACAGTTTTTCGCAGCCGCGCACGTAAACCAGCGCGAGCAGGAAAAAGAAGATCGTCAGACCGACAAAGATCAGATCGGGCATGATTTGTCACCTCGTTTGGCATCAGCCTGCACCTGCAGCAACCGACGGCAGAGTGCCTGCCTGCATTGTCATCAATCAGAGTATCCGCGGGCGTTCGCCCTTCCGTCTGCGCCGGCGCATCGCCCAGAGAGCGAGCCGGACCTGAATCGCGAAGTCGAGATTCACGAGAAACTCAATCACCGCCCGCCCGGTCAGGCCGAGCTTTCCGGCCAGACCCGGATGGGGCTTTATCGAGTCACTGACGCCCGGCACTGTCGTCTGATCAGCAACTATTTCAGCTTTCACAACCTGCCTCTTCCTTCACCTTCAGTTGAAGTTTCAGAACGTGACACCGTAATAGACGAACAGCCCGTTGTTCTTCCGTCCGGTATTGCCAATGCTGTAACCGACGTTGAAGAGGCTGTTCTTCGGCAGGGTGAACGACAGCCCCGGCGTCGCGTACCCGAACCCGTTCTTCCCGCTGAACCAGTCAGCGACGAAACTCACCTTGCCACTGAGCGGCTGTTCATAACCCACCATCGCGCCGCCTTTATCCAGCCCCGGCGCGTCGTAATCAGCCAGGCCATAACCGCCGACCGTGATGCGCGGTCCGTAAGTCCCTTTGAACTTCTTGCTGCCGTTACCATAGAAGAAGCCGAAGGTGTCATTGGCCTTGCGATCTTTCGCCGGAATGTAAGCAATCGCGCCAGCCGACAATGCCGTGCCCGCTTTCTCATTCGCGTAGAACTGCCACTTGATGTTCGGCTGCACGTAGACAATCGTCGGTGCAATCGAGCTGGTCGTCGCCACGTTGACGCCGACCTCAACGCCCCTGCCCACGCCAACCACGATGCGCGGTACGTAAGTCTGGAAGCCGCCGTTGTCATGACTCTCCAGATGACTGACGAAGTCGAACTCAAAGTAGACCTTCTTCGGAGCCACCACATCCGTGGTCGGGATATTGAAGATGGTGGATTGTGCGAAGGAACTGGTCCCCAGCGCAGATAAAATTAAGACCGTGGCAAACATCAGTGCCCAGGATCTGACCCTGAATTTCATTTTTGTGCCTCCACTTTCTGGCCCGCGGCCTGAGCAGTTGAATGATCAGGCTGAAGTTCGATTTCCTGAGGCCAGATTGTCAGGTCTTCATCCCGGTCCATACTCCGGTCGCCCCCATCAAAATTCATGATGTAAACGCCATGCTTCCGCTTGTCCGGGCAGTCTCCGCCAATGGAGTGCCGCAACCGCAGCAGCAGGTAAGTCAGCCCCAGAGCGGCAGCAATAGCGAGCATCTGTACTAACATAAAAGCCTTTCTCAAAGGCCCTCTTCGGGCGCTGTAATCGTCGCGGACTGATCTCGCGACGATTACAGCCTACTGCCGCGCTCGTAAGGATGGCGTAAAAGGAATATAAATAGTTCATAAAGACATTCGATTGTTATTCAGGGCGGTAGAACCGCTATCCTGCTCACCACTTATCCCTGCTTTGCTGACTCTGCTTGGAGTGTCTTTACTCTCTGCAAGACCGGGGCCACTGCTGTTTGGTGATGAATTATCCGTATTGGAAATCGAACAGGCGGGAAATGAGTGACTTCCGGGGAGAATTGCGCTGCCCTGGCGCGCAATTTCTCTCCGTCCGGGAAATTCTTCCCAAGATGTATTTTGAAGTTACAGCACTGACCTTGATTTTCGAGTGCCCGTCTCCGGCCTGATGCGGTGGCGCACAAGCCTGACGAGATCTGCCTGGCTGCAAGGCATGGCCCGGTATTGCGGGAACACGCCCGCCAGACGAGGCTCAACGTGCAGCCGGCTGACATCAACCAGGATTGAGGTTCCTTCCCACTCTCCCCGCGCCCTGAGCGTTCTGAGCAGAGTAACAATGTCCGCCGCGCAAACGTCAATGAAGACCAACTCCGGCCCGCCGTCATAAGCCCGGTCTGCCTCTTCAATCGAGTGCGCCTCTATGATTTCGACCTCTGCTGAATCGAGAACGGCCCTCAGTTCCCCTGACCTGTCTGCAGACTCACTGACGATCAGCAGGCGCGGCCTCGCCGGGGCAGTGTCAAAGGGCTGATAGTTACCGGCCGTTAATGCCGAGGTATTCATATTCCTTTCCAATCATCATGCTGACAGGCGTTATGCAGCGCACCCGGCGGACTCTCTCCTCTGTGCCTCTTCGGAGAGGTTCTCTTCAAGCTTCAGGAACCGGCCCAGTCTCACTAGCCGCAATGTTTTATCGCCGTCGTGAAACTCGCAGCGGATTTCCGTGATCTCTTCATCCTCTCTGATCCCCGCCCGCTCGACGGCGTTTTTGATTTCTGACCACTTCATGACGTTACTCCTTATCTTCAAAACGGGCTTTGCCCGTCGCTCAATCAGACGCCGGTCTGATGAAGACACCATACGTGGCCGCCGGTAAGGATGGCGTAAAGGGTTGATAAAGAGTTCGTAAGGACAGCGTGGGCGCCCCCTCAGGCGCCCGGATTGAAGCGGTAACCGACCCAGGGTTCCGTCAGGATGTAACGCGGGTGGGCAGGGTGTGGCTCGATCTTCTTGCGTAACTGGCCGACGAAGACTCTCAGGTATTCGTTCTGTTCGGTGTAATCGCCGCCCCAGACCGCGCCGAGCAGCATGCGGTGGGTCAGGACTTTGTTCGCGTGTCTGAGGAGGTAAACCAGCAGGTCAAATTCCTTCGGCGTCAGGTGAACTTCCTCGCCCCGGACGACGGCCGTGTGGGCATTGAGGTCCACGCGGAAATCGCCGGCCTCGATCAGGACGGTATTCTCTTCGGCGGCCGGCGTGGGAAGACGGCGCAGGGCGGCCCGGACGCGGGCCAGCAGTTCATCCATGCCGAAAGGTTTGGTCACGTAATCGTCGGCCCCGGCGTCAAGGGCTTTGACTTTCGTCTGCTCTTCGCCTTTGACCGACAGCACGATGATCGGAATCGCGGATCGCTCGCGCAGGCGGCGGCAGAGTTCGATGCCGTCAACATTCGGCATGGAAAGGTCGGTAACGACCAGGTCGGGCGACCAGTCATTGAAAACATCAAGCGCCGATTCGCCGTCGGCGGCGACGCGCACGTCGTAGCCATGCGTTTCCAGACTGCGGCGCAGCACGCGCGTGATCTGCGTTTCATCGTCCACGACGAGGATGCGTTTGCGGTCACTGCTCATGACTCGTCATTATCACCAATCGGCAGGACGAAGGACAGCCGCGCCCCCCGACCGCCCGGCGAAACCCCGACCCGGATGCGCCCGCCGTGTGCCTCCACAATGCCGCAGGCGATGGCCAGTCCCATGCCGGTGCCGGTCGGGTGATACCCGTTTGCCGCCGGTTCCTGAGTGGCCCGAAAGAACTTGTCAAAGACCTTGTCGCGCAATTCAGGCGGAATGCCTTTGCCTTCGTCCTCGACGGCGATCTCAATCATCTCTTCGGGGGCGCGACGCGCGGTCACGCGAATCGTCCTGCCCGGCGGCGAGTACTTGGCGGCATTGTCCAGGAGCGCGTAAACGACTTCGGCGACCGCCCGCGGATCAACCCGCACCGCCGGCAGATCGGGTTCGATTTCAAGCTCGATCCGGTGACGACGAGTAAGCGGCTCGGCGCGTTGCAATGACGCCGTCAGAATGTCATCAATCGCGCCCCACCGGCGGCGCAGTTGCAGTTCGCCGGATTCGATGCGGGCCAGCTCGACCATCCCTTCGATGAAGTGATTGAGGCGGTCGGCTTCCTCGTCAATCACTTCCAGCATCTCGCGCCGCCCTTCTTCATCCATCATCACGCGCCCCTCGCCGCCGGACTGCAATTCCCTGAGCAGCGTGGTGACTGACGCCTTGATCGAAGTCAGCGGGGTTTGCAGGTCGTGCGTGACAGCATCGAGCAGGGCTGATTTCAATTGCTCGCTCTGCCGCAGCGCTTCGGCGTGGCTCGCACGTTCGAAGGCCTCTCTCAGTTCACTGTAGAGTCTTTCAATCTCACGCTTCCCCGCTTCGGCCTCCTCGGCGCGCTGTCTGGCCTTTTCGTAAAGCTGCCCTGCGGTGATGGCGGTGATCAGGAATGCCGCGAGCGCGACCCAGTTCCGTGAATCAGCAATCGTGAAGGTATGGACAGGCGGCAGGAAGAAGAAGTTGAAGCACAGGACGCCCAGGACTGATGCAACCAGCGCCGGTCGGCTGCCCCAGCCCGTGGCGACAAAGAGTACGACCAGCAGCATGGCCAGCGCGACCGTCGTTGAACTCACCTGCCCGTAAAACGGGCCGAGCGCGACGGTCACTACGGCGATGCCTGCGACGGCCACCAGCCAGCCTGTGCCTTTGTTCTTCAGGGTTCTGTTCAATTCCTTCCGGTCAGTAACAATTCATGAAATGGCCGCACTGTACCGTAGACTGTCGAGCCTGCGGCTGTCTTGCAGTAAAGGCTTCTCGGAATCCAGATGAATCACTGATGGAGACAGCCGCAGGCTCGACAGTCTACGGTACATTTCGTCGCCCGCTGGTCACTGTTTCTTCAGTTGCGCGATCACGTCCTTGCGATTCTGACTGTTCAGGTCGTGAGTCAGGCGCTGCAAGCCCAGCGAGATAATATCATTGTGATGCAGACCCTGATGTTCGCGCGAGAGTTCAAGCCACAGTTTATGCACCAGCTCCACGTCTTCGGGTTTGATCTTCGGGCGGTGCGCGCCCAGTTCGTAGACGCGCTCGGCGCCGTCGGGGTGAATCAGCTTCAGCACTCTCAGCTTGCGTTTGCGTTCGTCATTGAGTGATTCCCACACGTCACCGATGGCCTTCGCCTGCTGGTCAGCCGTCATTTTAGTCGAAACGCCGGCCACCAGCGTCGAGCATTCGAGCTGGATCGCCGTCTGGACGGTCGCCAGAAACGCGCTGTTTGAAGGCACCACGAGCAGCCTGATCTGCTTGCCCGCCTTCTCCGCCACCGCCACGGCCCTCGTGAACAGGAGTTGTTCGTAGTCCGTGAACAATTCGTCTTCGTACATCTCCTCCTCATTGCCTGCGCCGGGGCCTTTGATCACGCGGACGGTCATCACCGTCACATCCTGCTCGTCGGGGTTGACCTCTTCAAGCGCCTTTTTGAGATAGTGCAGATTGTTGTAATCGCGCGCCGTCACCAGCACCCCGCCCGGACGCACGCCGACCAGTTCGCGTGAGACGCCCTGTTCTGACACGAGATTGAACTTGTCCAGGTCTGAGGTGGCGGCCCGCTTCCGCGCCGTGGCCCGCTCCGAGAGCGTGAACAGTGCGAAGAAGGCCGCCGTGAAAATCACGCCGGAAATCGTCGCGACCTGCTTGGTCATCAGGTTCGTCAGCGCCAGCGCGAGCAGCGTCAGCGCGACCGCGAGCAGCCCGAACGGAATTTCGACCCCGCCGACCTTCAGGTTGCCCGGCACTTTCCACTCGCGCCCGCCCGGACGCTTGAAGCGCAGCATCAGCATCGCGCCCGACATGAACGTGAAGCTCCAGATCACGCCGAAGGCATACGCCTCGCCGAGTACCAGCACGTCGCCCATGCTGACGATGATGGTGACGACCTGGAGCAGCGCGACCAGATTGATGAGGCGGTAAGTCGTGCCGTACCTCTTATGCGGCGCGCGGAACCAGTCGGTCAGCACCCCGTCTTCAGAAACGCGGTTGAGGACGCCGTTCGAGCCGATGATCGCGGTGTTGACCGCGCCCGCCAGGATCAGAAACCCGACGACCACGACGAACGCCTGAAAGAGGAGCTTGATCCATTCCGGCCCGATCATACTCATCGCCAGCCCCGAGAGCAGGTTGTCGTAATACTTCGGCCGGACGGCGTCGGGGATGATCATCACCGCGAAGAAAGAGGCGAGCGAGGTGAAGACCATGCTGAAGACGAAGATCACCAGACCGGCGCGCTTCAGGTTGAGCAGCTTCGGGTGTTCCAGTTCGCGCGCCACCTGCGCGAGCGATTCCTCGCCGCTCATCGCCAGCACCGAGTGGCCGAAGGCGATCATGATTCCGACGACGCCGATTGACGGCAGGCTGGTGTGCCTGAGCCAGCCGAGCGGGTCCTTGCCGAATTCCGCCGCCGCTTCGCCGAAATTGAGGTTCGAGGGCACCGGCAGCGGCGGCAGCGATGACGGGTGCATAATCAGTGTCACCGTACACCAGAGGATGATCATCACGACCATCACCGTCGTCACCTGCATGATCCGGAGCGCCCGCTCCGACGACTCGTGAATGCCGATGATGTTGAGCCGCCAGAAATAGAAGACAATGCCGAGCGCGACGAGGACTGTGGCGAAGTGGACCGGCAGCAGGTCTGTGCCCGACTGTCCGAAACGGCCGCTGATCCCGAACTGTCTGGCCGTGTCGTTGACGAGCCCCGCGATGTATTGACCGGCGGAGACGCTCGAAATCGGCCCTGTCAGGATGTAATCAAAGATCAGCGCCGAGACCGACAGCTTCGCAAGCGTCCCGCCCATCGCCTCTTTCACCACGCGATAGACGCCGCCGCGGACGAACATCACACAGCTTTCGACGTAGACGGCGCGCACGGCGTAGGAGAATAGCATCACGCCGAGGACGAACCACGGCGCGGCTTTGCCGATGGCCTGCTCGGTGATGCCGCCGATGTAGTAGGCGGTCGAAGCCAGATCGTTCAGCACGATTGCCGCCGCGCGCCAGAAAGAGATGAATGAGAGCATGACCGAAGTCGCCACGACCACTTTCATGGCGCGCCCGGCGCCCTGTGCAGGGTCTGTTTCGAGTTGTTGAGACATTTGTTTCATTGGTTCCTGATAAAGAATAAAGAAAGAACTGTCGTCCCCCGCCCGGACTAATGGCGGATTTACAAGGATGGCACAAAGGGCATAAAGAAGTTGTAAAGATGCGTGGCGGGATTATTCGCCCGGGAAGAACAAAATGGTGAATGATGAAGTCTGAACGATGAAGGAGAAGGTGGCCGCAGTTCAACGTTCATCATTCCTGTTTCATCGTTCGGATTGAGATGGAGGGAGCGGCTGTGTGGCTGATGGAAGGACGGAGTCAGCCCCGTCAGAAGCGGCAGATCGAACGCGTCGCTCCTGACGGGGCCGGATAGATAAGATAAATTGCTTCGGCAACTATCAGCGTGGCGCGCCTGCGCCGAACACGCCGGGGCCGGCGTCAACGTCCGTAGAGGCGCAATTTCGGCCGGCGCGAGCCCCAGTTCGCCCGGGCGTACCAGAACTCGACGCTCCTGATCACCCGGTCGCCGCCGCGCAGGTCAATGGCGCGCGTCTCGCCGCCGGCCGGGATGCGATCCCGAATCTCAAGCTCTTCGTCGCCGCCATTCTCGTAGTGAACCACCACGCGCTGGAATTCGATGGGCGCGCGTTCGACCCGGATTTGAATCCTGCGGAACCGGCCCTCGTCCCGGCCGACGGAAATCCTGTCATGGTCGGCCCGGCCATCCACATTTGCCTCGCCGAGATAAATCCAGCGGCCGGCCCTCTGGGCGTAAGAGAGCTGGCCAAAACTGAGAAGTAACAGCAGAACTCCGGCCACTCGTATCTTTCCTGACGTAAACATATTTCTTCCCCCTTGAAACTCTGGGAGCGGAGGCGGGCAGGGGGCCGCCGCGCTCACCCCCGGTTTTGATTGTTGGGCGTCATCAAAAGCACTTCAATGACTGCCCGGGATTAAGAGATACGGCGCGCGGCTTCGGCCGAAACTTTTTCGGGCGCGCTGTCTGACTGGCTGATAGCTGCCGAATGGCGGCTGAGAAGTCTCAAACAGTTCCATTTGTTGTGAGGCGCTCTGGTCGGGCAGCTGTTCGGCTCGATGCAGATCGCCTGCCTCGGCGCCGGCGGCGTGTAGCTGAGAGAATCAGTCACTTGCCTGAGTCCTTTATATCTTCATGGCTGGATTGCCGGGGACGCAGGTTTCCAGCTCATTCATCAAAAGTAACCTGTTCTACTGGAAACTTTGTTATGCCAGGCACAGATCACCTCCTCAGACTGAGGTCTGTAGTTACGTCCGGCCGCCGCCCTGAACTTCAATCCGTCGCCCCTGTCATGGTTCAGTCATTCCGGCTTCAGTCTGACCGGTCATCTTCGGTCAGACTTACCTGCCGGACATCGCGACGTTACCCCTGACGCCACTTAACTTCACTTTTCACTTCATTAAAACCGGGCGGCACTGATGGCACGAGGTTCGCCAAGGAAGGCATTGTCCCGCCGCACCCGGAACAGGGGCGGCCAGGAGACCCCGAATAACTATAAAGAACCCCATCAGGTTATCAGGCAGAGAGAGATGACAAAAAAATTACTTTCAGTGTTCCTCACAGTGTTGCTCAGTACTCAGGCAGGTCTGGCGGGTTCAGCCCGTCACACGACGCGGCAGCCGAAGAAACAAACTGACCAGGCCGGGCCACAGAAGGTCAGACTTGCACCCGATCTGGAAGAACTGCTGTTACAGGATGAACAGGGCGAGGCAGGTGGTAAGAGCCAGCCTGCAAGAACCCTGGCTCAGGCGCGCCGGGAAAGGCTCGTGAAGCCTGCCCGTGCGGCCGTCGGCGGGGTCGCGCTCCCCTCGGCCGAAGTTCCTGCCGATGAGCGGCAGAGTTTCATCGTGAAGCTGGACGACTTCGCTTCGGGGGCGGCGATGGAAGCAAAGCTCGCCCCCCTGGGCGGTCGCGTCAGCAGGCAGCTGAGCGGCATGGGCCTTGTGATCATCGAGGCGCCGCGCAACCGGGTGCGCCAGCTGGCGGCCGAGGCTGGCGTTGCTTACATCAGTCCTGATCGCCCGGTCGCCTCGCTCAGCCATGTCGCGATGACGGTCGGCGCGGGGGCGGTTCGCAGCGCGGTCAACGGACTCACCATCGCCAACGGTACGGGCGTCGGCGTGGCGCTCCTCGACAGCGGCGTGGATGACACGCACAACCTGATCAAGCCCGGGAACGACCACACCGGGGTCGCCCTGCACAAGGACTTCACCGGCAGGGGAACGACGGCCGATCTGTTCGGACACGGCACACACGTCGCCTCGATGCTGGCGGGCAACAAGTGGTACCTCACCAACGGCCCTTACACCGGCGTGGCCTACGATGCCCGGGTACTCGACCTGCGCGTGCTGGACGAACAGGGGCGCGGCGCCTCAAGCACCACCATCGCGGCGATTGACTGGTGCGTCGCCAACAAAGCGGCCTGGAACATCCGCGTCATTAACCTGAGCCTCGGCACACCGGCGCAGGACAGTTACAAAAATGATCCGCTCTGTCAGGCCGCGCGCCGCGCTTTCAACGCGGGGATTCTGGTCGTGGCCGCCGCCGGCAACGCGGGCAAGGACGCCAGCGGCCACAAGATTTACGGCGGCATCCACAGCCCGGGCATTGACCCGTCGGTGCTGACGGTCGGCGCGACCAACACTTTTGGCACGGACGCGCGTTCGGATGACGTAATTACGACCTACAGCTCGCGCGGCCCGACGCGCGGCTTTTACACCGATGCCGCGGGCGTGAGGCACTATGACAATCTGATCAAGCCCGACATAGTCGCGCCCGGTAACCGGCTGATCGGGGCCTGCTCGACGGCTTCGCGGGGCAACTCCAACAGCCTCGTCAATCTGTACCCGGACCTCAGAATCGGGACGGCGCCGACCACGGCCGATCAGATGATTTATCTGAGCGGGACCTCGATGGCCGCGCCGATCGTGGCGGGCGCGGCGGCACTTCTCTTCGAGGCCAGACCCGAAATCACGCCGAGCCTCGCCAAAGCGATCCTGATGTACACGGCCCAGCCGCTCAATGGGGCGAACACTTTCGAGCAGGGCGCGGGGGAACTTAACGTCGTGGGCGCGGTGCAGATTCTCAATCTGCTCAGTCCCTCTCTGCCGACGCTGACCAACGGGGCGGCGATGCTCACCGCGGCGCTGCCCTACCCGCAGGCCAGTTCGCTTTTTGGCGAGACGATTTACTGGAGCCAGGGCGTCATCACCAACTACGGGTTCCTATACGGCGGCGGCCTGATGACCAGCTACCAGGCCGTCTACGGCTCAGGCGTGATCTTGGCCGACGCGACGACCGTGTCGGCCGGGATCCTGACGCGCGTCTCGGGTAAGACATCGAGCGGCGTGGGGCTGAAGTCCGGCGCCGTCAGTATCAGCAGCAGCGGGGCGGTGATGTCTGACGGCGTGGTGATCGCCGACGGGGCGATGCTGGCCGACGGAGTCATCCTGGCTGACGGCGTGATTCTTGCCGACGGTGTAATCCTGGCCGACGGCGTTATGCTGTGCGACGGCACGACGCGCGCGGACGCGACGCTCCGGCCATTATCCGACAGCGGGGTGGTATTCGGGGACAGGACGATGGCGATGCAGCCCGGCAGCTAGCGTCACCAGACCTCACTATGTCGCCGGGGCGTACCGCGGTGGGAGAAAAACGAATATGACTGCCTGACTGGGAACAGGTCCTGAGGGCCGCCCTTCTCACCATCTTTAATCTCTCCGGGCTGAACCAGCGATACTCGCAGTTCAGCCCGCATACTTTTACGGCCTCACTTCAACCGTTGAAATGCCATGTCCGTTTTCAGGTCACCCGGCCTGCGCTGCTCTCGAATGAGAGGTTGGTCCCCGGACGGGCTGCGCCACGGCGGCTCATTCAAGGGTTCAGCCCTGTCTGATGCTGCGCGTAAAGACCTGAATGCTGAACTCCGCCGTTTCGCCTGGGCCGAGGACGATCACGTTACTCCTGATCCCCTGCTGCTCGAGGTTAAAGGCGTCGGTCGGGCAGCTGTTCGGCTCGATGCAGATCGCCTGCCTTGGCGCAGGCGGCGTGTAGACCACGACGTTCGGGAACTGCTGCGCGTCGAAGTCAACGACGGTCTGCACCTGATTCACGTCATCGGCGAGCAGGCACTGCACCCGACCCGCCACGTCCGCGAGCGGGTCGGTGTAAATGTCGTCGAGCGTCAGGCCGGCGATGTCCCGCGGCCGGCGCAAATCATACTGCCCGTCCACTTCGAGCAATCTCCCGGTGGGCAGGCTGTCTGAGAGTTCCCAGCGCTTCGCGGCGGGCACCCGGATTGTGCCGCGTTCGGGGCGGCGGAAATAAGGATGAGTTCCGAACCCGATGGGCATCTCCCGCTCGCCCGTATTCCGGGCGACGGCCTGAAGCTCAAGCCTGCCGTCTTTCAACCGGTATGTGATCTCAAGGCTGAACGGGAACGGGAACTGCCGGAGGATTTCTTCAGCGTAATCTTCGGCGTCCAGACCGGAGCGAATCCATGCGCCTTCGCTCTCCGAAGCCCCGGTCGCCAGTACCTTCCACTCCTTGTCGCGGACGAACCCGTGACGCGGCGGGTCGACCTGATAACGTTCTCCCCCGAAGGTGAACGCGCCGTCTCTGATGCGATTCGGGAAAGGAAACAGCACCGGGATTCCGTAGCTCGTCGGCTTTTCGCAGAACTGCTCGAAGGCGACAGGTTCAAGGACAGGCATTGATGTCTCGAAGGCGAAGCAGTTGTTACCAAGGCTCGGGGCGATTTCGGCACGGGCATCCCCCGATTCCTGCAGGATGAATATCTCAACGCCATTCCGCATTTCTGAACTGATCGAATACTCGTCTCTCATAAATTGCACCTCCTGCTTCAACGTTCCTGACTCGGGTTCGGCTCTGAAAGGGCCTGATTTAACAGCTGTGGGCTGCACCCGTTGGTATCCACACAGGTTTTTGCCGCGTCGCGGCGCCTGAGTTTAGCCGTGGGTTTTCAACCCACGGTCAGGAGGACGTAATCCATTCTGTCGCGTCAGCGACGGTTGAATCTCACGCGCCGTCCGGGGTTCAACCGTCGCTCGCGCGACGGGGCAATTCGCCTGCCCGCCCTCCGTGGGTTGAAAACTCACGGCTAAACTCAGGCGCCGCGACGCGGCTGGCAGAATTGGCAGCCTCTTCCCACTCGTTTGGATACCGATGAGTGAAACCCGCGGCTATTGAATTTGTCCCTTGGCGGGGACGGAGAACAAAGCGCGCACTGGCACTTTTCAAATTACCACTCACGATCACTGCGCCTTGAGTTTGCGGTAACGCCGGATGAGTGTGTTGGTTGAGCTGTCGTGACTGAGTTGCGGTTCGTCCTTACCCTCAAGTTCGGGGACGATCCGCTTCGCGAGTACCTTGCCCAGTTCGACGCCCCACTGATCGAAGGAGCCGATATTCCAGACCGCGCCCTGGGTGAAGACGCTGTGTTCGTAAAGCGCCACCATTTTACCGAGCGATTCGGGCGTCAGTCTTTCAAGCAGGATCGTGTTCGACGGGCGGTTGCCCGGGAACGTCCGGTGCGGCACCAGCCAGTCCGCCGTCCCTTCGGCTTTGACTTCATCGGCACTCTTGCCGAAGGCCAGCGCCTCGGTCTGCGCGAAGACGTTGGCCATCAGCAGGTCGTGATGGTTGCCGAGCGGGTTGAGCGTCCGGCAGAAGCCGATGAAATCGCACGGGATGATTTTCGTCCCCTGGTGGATCAGCTGATAGAACGAGTGCTGACCGTTGGTGCCCGGCTCACCCCAGAAAATCTGCCCCGTCTGATAGTCCACCTTCGCGCCGTCAAGCGTGACCTGCTTGCCGTTCGATTCCATCGTCAGCTGCTGGAGGTAGGCCGGGAAGCGCTTGAGGTACTGGTCGTAAGGCAGCACCGCGACGGTCTGCGCGCCGAAAAAGTCGTTGTACCAGACGGCAAGCAGCCCCATCAGCACCGGCAGATTTTTCTCAAATGGGGTGGTGCGGAAATGCTCGTCCATCGCGCGGAAGCCGCCGAGCAGCGCGTGGAAGTTTTCCGGGCCGATGGCGAGCATGGTCGAAAGGCCGATGGCCGAATCCATCGAGTAGCGTCCGCCGACCCAGTCCCAGAACCCGAACATATTCGCCGTGTCAATCCCGAACTTCGACACCTCGGCGGCGTTGGTCGAGACGGCGACGAAGTGCCGGGCGATGGACTTTTCATCACCCAGTTGCCTGAGCGCCCACTCGCGGGCCGTGTGGGCGTTGGTCATCGTCTCCTGCGTGGTGAAGGTCTTCGACGAGACGATGAAGAGCGTCTCGTCGGCCTTGAGGTCCTGCGTGGCTTCGGCAAAATCGGTGCCGTCCACGTTCGAGACGAAGCGGAAATTCAGATCGCGCTGGCTGTAATGGCGGAGCGCCTCGTAAGCCATCACGGGCCCGAGGTCGGAGCCGCCGATGCCGATGTTGACGACGTTGTGGATGCGTTTGCCGGTGTGCCCCTTCCATTCGCCGCTGCGGATGCGGTTGGCGAAGGCCGACATCGCGTCCAGCACCTCGTGGACTTTGGGCACCACGTCTTCGCCGTCCACGACGATTGACTGACCCCGCGCGGCGCGCAGCGCGACGTGCAGCACGGCGCGGTCCTCGGTGATGTTGATCTTCTCGCCGCGGAACATGGCGTCAATGCGCTCGCGCAGGCCGCATTCTTCGGCGAGCTGTAAGAGCAGCCTGATGGTCTCGTCGGTGACGCGGTTTTTGGAGTAGTCGAGGTAAATTCCCGCGGCCTCAAGCGTCAGGCGCTCGCCACGTTTCGCATCATCGGCGAAGAGTTGTCGCAGGTGTGTGTCTTTAATCTGCTGGTGGTGCTTTTCAAGCGCCTGCCAGGCAGGGAGCTGTGTGCGCGTGGTCTTGCTTTTTGTTTCAGGCATGATCGTGTTCCCTTCTTAAGGTTGCAGGCCATTTGCCAAACTGATCTCGGTGGAATATGGGCTAGAGATTTACCGCAAAGGGACTGAGAAAACAATGAAATCGCGGCGACCGGAGGCGCCTGACTGACGAAATTTCGGCCGGCGGGGCCGAAAACCGGGAGCGCCAGTGACATTGTTTCAGCAAGTATGCACCTGACAAGAACCCGGCCGCTCGCGCTCCCGGCGCCCTGCCAGTAAGCCGCCTAATGTACGATTGGCGTCCCCTGGAAGGCGACGAGCTGCCATTCGCCGTTTCGTTTCACGTAGACCCGGGTGTAGCGGAACTGGCCGCTGATCTCCCCCAGCGGGCCGTGCCCCTTCGTCGTGGCGCAGCCGGTCACGACCGCCGCCTCGCCGTAGAGGCGCACACTGATCCCGTCGAACCTGAGCAACTCGAATTCCAGATCGCCGGACCTCAGTTCGGCCAGCAGATCCTGCTTCGTTCTGAGTTCGCCCCGCACGCCGGTATAAAAGAAGTCATCGCCCCAGACGCGATCCATAAAGTCCGCATCCCGTCTGACGATTGCCCGGGCGAGTTGGTTCTCCAGGTCTGTCAGTTCGCTTTCCATGATTTTTTCTCCCGAGCGGCAGATGTCACAGCAGCGGCGAACACGAGGCTGGCAGGCGTTATTCGCCCGCGCCTTTCGACGAATTTCTCCGCGCCTCATCTCATGGCTTTCCACGCAGGTCACGGCGGAATTCGGGCCACGCGTCATAGAGGTAGAGCGAGAAAGGGATCCACCAGATCAGGTCATTCGTCAGGCACAGCACCACGGTCGCGAGCGGCCATTGCCCGCTCCAGATGAGCCCGGCCAGCCCAATCGGCCCCAGCACCTTGCCGAGCAGACCGACCGCCGCCAGCAGCCAGCCGCGCTCGGGCACGCGCGCGACCTCGAAGTAAAGAATGCCGTACAGGCCGACGACCATCCCCAGACACGCGAAGATCGTCGGGTGATTCTGCGGCGGCAGCCCGGCGAAACGGAACAGCCACTGCGGGTCCCACACGGCATAGAGCCCCCAGGCGATGTTGTAGATGCCGGCCACGCAAAAGACGAGGCGATGAAAGCTGCGCCGCACGATCATAGCCGCGCTCCCGATTCCCCCGGCTCGAGACTCCGCCAGGGCCAGTTGCTGTGTGGTAATTCGAGCGCGGCGCAGAGGTCGCGCACTCCCGAGAGAAAAACCCCGAGCGCCATACCCGCGAGCAGCCAGCGCAATGCCTGCGGCGCATCCGGAGGCTGTGCGGTCAGGGCCGTAGCCGCGCGCCACCAGTCTGACAGGATGGGAAGCAGGCAGGCCAGCATCCCGCCGTAGATGATCCCCATCACCGCGTGCATCGCGCGCTCGCCCGGGTAGACGCCGCCGAGCGGGTGGCGGACCCGATCTTCAATGATGAAATCCGCGAGCGTGATGGCGATCTCCGCGAGCAGCAGCGCGGCCAGCGCGACCGCCCAGTACCCCTGCCACGCGAGCCACGGGAGCGCGCCGAAGACAATTGCATAGATGAAGTCGCGCGCCGCATGCAGTTTCAGTTCACTACTGGCAAGCGGTCTGTGGGCGACGAGCCGCGCGCGCCACTCGTGATAGTAGAGCGTGTCGAAGGCCCCGAGCGCCCCCTGAATTGCCAGCAGCCACAGGACTCTGGTCATGGCATTCATTCCTCTTTTTCGATGCTGCCCTCGTAGGCGATGAGCAGGCCGACGAGCGGCACGGTGACACGCACCGCGGCGCGCACGCCGGGCTCGCCCGCCAGAGCCCACTCGCGCCCGGTGATCTGCGGCGACAGCCAGCGCGGAAGCCGTACGCGCAGCGGCCCGAGACGAAGCGCGGTTCCGATCTGATGATAGCAGAGCGCGTGGTCACTGACCTCCAGACGGAACCGGATTTCGATCAGGCCATGTTCCTCGGCCAGAACCTGTCCCGCCATTTCACGCTGCACGGTGACGAAAGGCCGCCCGCCAAACGTGCGGTGCCATCGCTCGCCGTCCCGCCGAGGAGTCACCTCAAGCCGCGTCGGGACTTCTGTTCCGGCGGCGGGCAACCTGAGCAACCAGGCCAGCAGCCGCGCCGGCAATCGCGACCCGCGGGAAATGGTGAATCGTCCGATTCCCCGCCAGCCGTCTGCGATTGAGTGAAACTGCCGTACCGGTTCGCTGAGGTCGGCCCAGGCGGGCCCGGTCAGGCGGAGATAAAGTGGGGTTGTCGGGGCTGAATGCATTTAGCGACGGTCATCTCTTCCAGGATGCTGCTGACAGGGGCAGTTCGTTGAGTTCGGTGCGGGCTTCCTGCCAGGTTGGGTAATGCCGGTCAAGCAGGGCCGTAAACCGCTCGCTGTGCGTCGGCTCCAACAGGTGCGCCATTTCATGGACGATGACGTATTCGAGCAGGTCTTTCGGCTTCTTCACGAGTTCCGTGTTCAGGCGGATATGGCCGGCGCGGTGGTTGCAGCCGCCCCAGCGGGTCTTCATTCGCTGAAGAAAGTAACGCTTTACCTGCACGCCAAGTTTCGCTTCCCATTTCCTGATGAGCGCCGGCACAACTTCGTGGAGCAGCGACTTGTGCCACTCGTGCATAACCTCAGCGCGTTTCCCGGCACTGCTGCCCGGGCGCACGGTCAGGGTGATGCGCTTGTGGTCGAGGCGAACGCCGGGCCTCATGTCAGCACAGGCAACCGTCAACAGGTAGCGCCTTCCCCAAAGATAGTGGCTTTCGCGGGTAACGAACTGCCGGGGCGTCTCGCGCGCCTGGTTCTTCAACTTGTTTTGCTGTTCGCGAATCCAGCCGAGTTTGCTGATGGCGTAGGCGCGGGCCACGTCGAGACGGGTGGAGGTCGGAGCGGCGAGGGTGACGCGGCCATCGGGCGGATGAACAGAAAGATGGACATGCCTGATGCCCTTCCTCGTCACCCGAATCGAAAGCTCGCCAATCTGAATCGTCTCGTCCATCAGTAGCCGCCCTGGTGTTTGATGATCTCGAAAATCGCCTGCGTCGCCGTGCGGTCCCGCGACATGAGCGGGAACAGCGCGTTGAGTACCTGGGCCTCTCGCGTTGGGTCGCCCCTGAATCCCGCCGGGGCGCGCTCCCGCATGGCCAGGTCGAGCGCCAGCGCCAGCTTTGCCTTCTCCTCATCATCCGCCGGGCACTGGAAGGTTGTCGTGGGAATGCTGCTCAGGTTATTGAAGAGCACGATGGCTTCGGTTTTGCCGTGCAGCGCCGCCGGAACGTTCGCGGTCGGCTGCTTCCTTGCCAATTGCATCACCAGCGCCTCGGCGTCCTGCAAAAACTTCTCGTAGGCCGCTGCGTCGTCGCGCTGCTGTCTGATCAGGTCATCAAGCAGCTTTGACATTTCTGCGTAAAACCTGGGGTCGGTCAACTGGTCGCGGATGATCGTCTTGCGGACGTTGTTGATGATGCCTTCGGCGACGGCGTTCCGTGAGAGCTGCCCCCTGGCGTTCAGCTTGCGGGCAATGGCGTCGTGGATGCCCGTCTCGATGATCATCTCGGTCAGCGGGAGTTGGCTCAGGCTGCCCAGTTCCGTGGCGGGATCGGCCTGAACGTATGTGTTGAGCAGGTGACGCATGTCCGCCTCGTAAGGCTTGATGTCCAATTCCTCGCCCGAATGCTTTTTGATCGCCGCCCGCGTGTCGGCGTAAAACTGCGTTTCCCTTTCCAGCGCGGCAATCTCCGCCGCCGGGTAACCGGCTTCGTCCAGATTCCCCGCTATCGCCGCGTAAGCGCGCAGGAAAGTCGCCGTCGCTTTGTAAAACGAGATGCGCAGCGGTTCGGTCGTATTCAGCGCGCTGGGGTCGCTCGCGTCGCCGCAGAAATAATGCAGGTATTGCTCCAGGTCGCGCGGCGGTGGCACCGGCTCGCACAGGTACCGCAGCGCCTCACGCGCTTCGTCAAGCTTCTTCCTGCCTTCCGTCCGCCAGTCTTTCAGCACCACGTTGCCGTCATCGCCGCTTTCGTCAACGTCCAGTTCGTCGGAGTTGTAAACGGCGATGGAGTTCTGCACCTGCTCGAACAGTCCCTTGTAATCAACGATGTGGCCGTAATCCTTGTCGTCGCCGTCCAGCCGGTTGGTGCGGCAGATGGCCTGAAACAGCGTGTGATCGCGCATCTCATTGTCGAGATAAATGTAAGTGCAGCTCGGCGCGTCAAAGCCGGTCAGCAGCTTGCTCACCACGATCAGCAGCTTGCAGTTGGCGGGTTCTTCGATGAAGCGCCGCCTGGTTTCGTCTATGTACTGATTCGGCGTCTGCTTGTTCTTCAACACGTGCTGCGTGTAGGTATCGAATTTGTAGCGTTTGTCGCTGTTCGCTGGTTCGAGGACGATCTCGCTCGGATTTGGCTCGTAGGAGGTGATGATGCCGCAATACGGCCCGAAGGGCGTATTCTGAAACAGGCGGAAGTAATGGCAGGCGTCATAGATCGAAGCCGCCACCAGAATCGCCGTGCCGCGGTCGTTGTTCAGGCGCGGCTTCAGGCCAAAGTCCTGGATGATGTCGTTGATGATTCGATCCTTGCGCTCTTTGGAACTCATCAACTCTTCCATCGTCGCCCAGCGCTTGCGCAGCACGGCGCGCTGAAAGCCGTTCAGCCCTTTCGTCTTCTGCGCAAACCACGCATCAACGGCCTTTGGCGAAGTCAAACGCTGCGGCACGTCGCGGGCCTCGTACTTCAGGTCGAGTATCACCTTGTCATCTACCGCCTCGTGGAACTTGTATGTGTGGATGTAGGTGCCGAAGACTTCGCGCGTCGTCTGTTTGTCCTTGCGCAGGAGCGGCGTGCCGGTGAAGCCGATGAAAATCGCGTGCTCCAGCCAGCGCTTCATCTGCTTGTTCATCTCGCCGCCCTGCGTGCGGTGGCATTCATCCACGAACACATAGAAACGCCCGTGAACCTTTGGGGCGTCCTCAAGCTTGAGGTCGAACTTATGAATCAGGGCGCACAGCAATCGCGGATTCGGAGCGGTCAGCTTCTCCTCAAGCTCATCCTGCGAGGTGATGCGGGGCGAAGGCGATTCCGCGCCGATGACGCCCGCGTTCTTCATCACGCCTTCGATCTGTTTGTCGAGTTCGTCGCGGTCGGTGATGATCAGGATGCGCGCGTCGGGGTCGTGTTCCAGCAGCCATTTGGCGATCAGCACCATCAGGATGCTCTTGCCGCTGCCCTGCGTGTGCCAGATGACGCCGCCTTCGCGCCTGGCGATGCGCTCCTGCGCGGCCTTCACTCCGGCGAACTGATGCGGGCGCGGCACCTTTTTCCCCTTGTCGAAGATGATGAAGTTGCGGATCAGGTCGAGCAGGCGCGACCGCTCGCACATCTCGGCCAGCGGTCGGTCGAGCAATGCGCCGGGCGCGAGCGTGTCCGTGGCCTGCGGCTTCCACTCCACAAAAAACTTCTCCTCCGTGCCCGTCGTGCCGTAGCGCAGCCCCTGCGAATCATTGCCCGCAAAGACGAGTTGCACCGTGCTGAAGAAGCCCTGGTTGAAAATCTCCTCCTGATTCGTGATGAGCTGGCGCACGCCATCGCCTACTTCCACCGAGCCGCGTTTGAGTTCGATCACCGCGACGGCGATGCCGTTCAGGTAAAGCACGATGTCGGGCCGCCGCTGGTAGCCGCCGCGCAGCGTCACCTCTTCGGCGAGGGCGAAATCGTTCTTTTCCGGGTGCGCCCAATCCACCAGATGCACCGTTTCGTGAGCCTGCCCGGCGGCGATTTGCACCGGCACGCCGTACCGCAGCAGTTGATACGTCCGCAGGCTGGTCTGATAGAGCGTGAGGCCGGTCACGTCCGCCGCCGTTTCCAGCTTTTGCAGCGCGGCGGAAATGTGTGCGTCGGAATAGCCGCGCGCTTTCAGGTTCTCGCGCAGCAGGTCGGTTTCGATGTGGCGATTGCCCGCGCGCTGGTGCCAGTCGCCGAGGTAGCGGTAACCAAGGCAATCGGCGCGGGTCTGGTTGGTGAACAGGGCGATGACGCGGTTCTGTGTGAGCCGTTCAGGGCGAGGTTGTTCAGGCATGAGAACCTCCTGCGGCCACGAGCCGCGTCTTGCCGGTGAGCAATTCCTGCATCATGGCCTGCTTGAGGGCGCGGGTCTTTTCGCGCCGCCGTTCCAGCGCAGCGATTTCGGCGTCTATGTCGGAGAACACGGCAACGATGGCGGTTTGTTCGGCAATCGAGGGAAGCGGAATGCTTAAATTTCTAAATGTCCGTGTGGGCTGTGCGATTGCTGGAACCCCAGTATGACCTTTCCCTTCAAGCAATCTCTTTGCTCCTTGCTCAGAGCGGAAATAGAGGACAACCCAAGCTGGATTTACAAGGTCATCAATGAACCGCACACGAAACTGGCTCTGTGAAATCACGTAACGGTCATACGCAGAGTCAACAGGAATATATGAGATTTGACCGAGCGTGCCTCGATGGGTCACAACTATATCGCCCCGACGAGCTACCGCCTTCTTGAGGCTTTTCGCTTTTGCGAAAGAGACGAAGTTTTCAAACGAGTCTTTTAGGCTTTCAGACCCAACATTTGCACCGCTCAAGACAGGAACACCCTCAGATATAAAGTTCGAAACCTTTATATCCGAGCCAAAGGGTCCCATCGAAATTTCGTCAATAATTGATTCGATCTTGGCCACTTCCCAATCGCTGGGGAGCATTCCTAGGTCAGTCTGCCTGAATGTTTGCTCCTTCAAGCCAAAGCCAGCGAGGCGGGTTTGGCCAGTAAGGAGTTGCTGCACATCCCCTATCTTTTTGAGATGTTCGTCTACGCGGGCGGCGAGGGCTTCGACCTCCTCGGTCAGTTGCGACAGCGGTGTGGCGTAGCGTTCGGACAATTGACGGATACGCTCGGTATGATGTACCCCGAATTTCAGACCACGGTTTAAGATGTAAAATCGCTGCTGCCCACCCCGGAGGAACAAATGAAGAAGCAGCGGAAAACCTGGAGCGCTGATCTCAAAGCGAAGA
>Ga0070741_10001633_pt1 | contig 66201 bp, 66 predicted proteins | sample Coa_R1_4_FD_66440 | JGI IMG/M metagenome (GOLD analysis project Ga0070741, IMG submission 66440) | Surface soil microbial communities from Centralia Pennsylvania, which are recovering from an underground coalmine fire - Coalmine... | ecosystem: Environmental > Terrestrial > Soil > Unclassified ...
CGCCGATACTCGCGCCCTACGGCAGGAGGCCGCCCGTGGGTAACACTATTTTGAGGCACCGATCCCGGCGCTCGGTAACACCTACTTCTGAGGCATCACGCCACCCCCGCTTGCAGGATCCGGCGTCGCCTTGCGGGGTCCACATCCATCCCCTATGCTGCGCTGTCGAGATGGCTCCTGGGAGGGGAGGTGACGCTCCGACAGCCTACCGGGTGAGCAGAGCGAGCGGCGGGCTCCGTGCCCGGCCCGGCCTCGTGTTCTTGCTGCCCGCCCTCCTGACCCTCGCCGGCTGCATGGTGGGGCCCGACTACCGGCGACCCCCGGTCACGGTCTCCCCGGGTTTCGGGGACCGCGGGGACCCGCGCCTCAGCGCCGAGTCGACCAACTACCGGGATTGGTGGAAGGTCTTCAACGACCCGGTCCTCGACCGCCTCATCGCCCGCGCCTACCGCGACAATTTGACCCTTCAGCAGGCCGGGGTGCGCGTCCTGCAGGCCCGCGCGCAGCTCGGCGTCGCGGTCGGCGAGATCTTCCCGCAGTCGCAGCAGGCCGTCGGCTCCGTCCAGTACAACCGGACGAGCGATCGCGCCTCGACCGCCGCGCTCCTCGGCAACGGCCGGGGCGGCAGCATCGAGTACTGGCAGTCGGCGATCGGGGCTCAGGCGAGCTGGGAGCTGGACTTCTGGGGCCGCATCCGCCGCGGCATCCAGTCCGCCGACGCGAGCCTGCTCGCCACCCTCGCGGACTATGACAACACGCTCGTCACGCTGACCGCGGACGTGGCGAACACCTACATCGCGCTCCGGACCGCCGAGGAGCGCATCCGCATCGCCCAGGAGAACATCGAGATCCAGCAGCAGACGCTGCAGATCGTCGAGGCCCGCTTCAAGTACGGCGTCGTGACCCAGCTCGACGTCGAGCAGGCCCGGACCGTGCTCCTGAACACCCAGGCCACGCTGCCGCTCCTCGAGACCCAGCGACGCCAGGCGCGGGACGCGCTCAGCGTCCTGCTCGGCATGGCCCCGAACGACCTCGGCGATCTGCTCGAGGGCGCCTCCGCGATCCCGGTGTCCCCTCCCCACGTCATCGTGGGCATCCCCGCCGACCTGCTGCGGCGGCGACCCGACATCCGGAGCGCCGAGCTGCAGGCCATCGCCCAGTCGGCTCAGATCGGGGTGGCCAAGGCCGATCTCTTCCCCGCCTTCTCGCTGGTCGGGAACCTCGTGCTCCTCTCGACCGACCTGGGCACGTTCCGGCTGAGCGACATGTTCCGGTGGGGCAGCCGCCAGGTCCAGATCGGGCCGTCGGTGCAGTGGAACATCCTCAACTACGGCCAGATCTCGAACAACGTGCGCGTGCAGGACGCGTACTTCCAGCAGCTGCTGCTCGCCTATCGGCAGACGGTCCTCGCGGCCCAGCAGGACGTGGAGGACAACCTGGCCGCGTTCCTGCGCTCGCAGGACCGGGCCGATCTCCTCGCCAAGAGCGTCGCCTCCAGCCGCGCCGCGGTGAACCTGGCCGTCCTCCAGTACCGGGAGGGCGTGACCGACTTCACCACCGTCCTGACCGCGCAGCAGACGCTCCTCACCCAGCAGGACACCCTGGCCAGCACGCTCGGCAACATATCCACGAGCCTGGTGGGCGTCTACCGCGCGCTCGGAGGCGGCTGGGAGCTCCGGGAGGGCGAGGACATCGTGCCGCCGGAGATCAAGGCCGAGATGCGGGCGCGCACCAACTGGGGGCGGCTGCTGTCGCCCACGACGTACAACGCGCCGGCCGGCCGCGAGCCCCAGTCCCGGCCCCGGCTTCCGGATTGGTGATCACGGTGCGGACCCCACGTCGCCTCGGTGGGCTCGTGCTGTCGATGGTGCTGGCCCTGCAGGCCGGCTGCAAGGAGCCGCCCCAGCCCCAGCCGCCTCCGCCGCCGAAGGTGACGGTCGCCCCGCCCGTCCAGCAGGTGGTGACCGACAGCCTCGAGCTGACCGGCAACACCCAGGCGATCTACACCGTCCAGCTCGTCGCGCGGGTGGCCGGCTATCTCGAGAAGGTGCTGTTCCAGGACGGGCAGCGGGTCAAGAAGGGCCAGCCGCTCTTCGTGATCCAGCGCAATACCTACGAGGACACCCTGCGCCAGGCCGAGGCCGCCGTCCTGCAGTACCGCGCGCAGCTGCAGTGGACCGAATCCCAGCTGAATCGATACTCCAATCTGCTCGAGCACAACGCGGCCGCCAGGTCCGACGTCGAGAACTGGAGCTTCCAGCGGGACACCGCGATCGCCAACCTCCGGGCCGCGGAGGCCCAGCGCGACCTCGCCAAGCTGAACCTCGACTACACCGTGGTCACCGCGCCGTTCGACGGCCGGATGGATCGGCGGCTGGTGGATCCCGGCAACCTGGTCGGATCGGGCGGCAACACGGTCCTGGCCCAGATCAACCAGATCGACCCCATCTACGTCTACTTCAACATCAGCGATCTCGATCTGGCCCGGCTGCTCAAGGTCACGCGCGCGATCCCCGGCGCCTCGGACGGACGGAAATGGCCGGTCCACGCGGCGCTGCCCAGCGAGGAGGGCTATCCCCACCAGGGCCACCTCGATTTCGCCGCGATCAATGTCACCGCCACCACCGGCACGCTGCTCATGCGGGGCGTGCTCCCCAACCCGGACGGCAAGATCCTGCCGGGCCTCTTCACGCGGGTGCGGGTGCCGCTCGAGCCGCGGTCCGCCCTGCTGGTGCCCGAAGTCGCCGTCGGCCACGACCAGCAGGGCGCGTACCTGCTGCTGGTCGACGACAAGAACGTGGTGCAGCGCCGCAACGTGACCACCGGCCCCTCGGTGGACGGCCGGCGGGTCATCGCCACCGGCCTCACCGGCGGGGAGCAGGTGATCGTGAACGGCCTGCTCAAGGCGGCGCCGGGGCGGCAGGTCACTCCCGAGCGCGCGGGCGCCGACGGCGCGCCCGCCCCCGACGGCCGCCCGTCGCCGCCCCCGAGCCGGACGTCACCGTGATCTCCAAGTTCTTCATCGAGCGGCCGATCTTCGCCAACGTGATCGCGCTGGTGACGGTCCTGGTCGGCGCGGTGTTCCTCTACGGGCTGCCGGTCGCTCAGTATCCCGAGATCGTGCCGCCGACGATCCAGGTCGCCACCCGGTATCCGGGCGCGAGCGCGGAGGTGGTCGCGGCCACCATCGGGGTGCCGCTCGAGCAGGCGATCAACGGGGTCGAGAACTCCATCTACATGTCGTCGACCAGCTCCAGCGACGGCTCGTACCTCCTCACCATCACGTTCGACGTGGGGACCGACCTCGACACCTCCCTGGCCCTGGTCCAGAACCTGGCCAACACCGCGCTGGCCCAGCTCCCGGGCGGCGTCACCGCCCAGGGCATCACGGTCCGGAAGGTCTCGCCCAACATCCTGCTGGTGGCGAGCCTCTACTCCGACGACGATCGCTACGACGAGACCTTCTTCTCCAACTACGCCCTCATCAACCTTCAGAACCCGCTGGCCCGCATCCAGGGCGTCGGTCAGGTGCGGATCTTCGGCGCCGGGCCCTACAGCATGCGGGTCTGGCTGGACCCGCAGCGCCTGCAGAGCTTCGGGCTCACCGCCGACGACGTCCTGACCGCCATCCGGGGCCAGAACGTCGAGGTGGTGGCCGGCCAGCTCGGCGCGCCGCCCGTCCCCGAAGACCAGCCGTTCCAGTTCACGATCAACGCGCTCGGCCGGCTCTCCGACGCCACCCAGTTCGAGAACATCACGATCAAGTCGGCCGGCGGCACCGCGCCGCAGCTCGTGCGCCTGCGCGACGTGGGCCGGGTGGAGCTGAGCCAGCAGAGCTTCAGCAACTTCTCGCGGTTCACCGGTCGCAAGGCGGCCCAGATCGTGGTGTTCTCCCTGCCGGGGGCGAACGCGATCCAGGTCGCGGATCGGGTCTACCGGGCGATGGCGGACATGGCCCGCCAGTTCCCGGAGGGGATGAAGTACGCCATCCGCTACGACACCACCCGCTTCGTCCGGGAAGCGATCTCCGCCGTGTACCACACGCTGTTCATCGCGGCCGTCCTGGTGCTGGTCGTGATCCTCCTGTTCCTGCAGAACTTCCGGGGCATGCTGGTGCCGGCCACCACCGTGCCGGTCACCATCGTCGGCGCGTTCATCGCCATGGCCGGGCTCGGGTTCACCATCAACCTGATGACGCTGTTCGCGCTGATCCTGGCCATCGGCATCGTGGTGGACGACGCGATCATCATCGTGGAGAACAGCTCCTACTACATCGAGCAGGGGATGCCGCCCAAGGAGGCGACCATCCGGGCCATGGAGGAGCTCACCGGGCCCGTGATGGGCATCACCCTCGCCCTGGTCGCGGTGTTCCTGCCCGCCGCGTTCCTGCCCGGCATCACCGGACAGATCTTTCGCCAGTTCGCGCTGGTGATCGCGGCGACCTCGGTCATCAGCGCGATCAACGCGTTGACCCTGAAGCCGGTCCAGTGCGCGCTCTGGCTGCGACCGCGCGGCAACCGGCGGCGGAACTGGTTCTACCGCGGCTTCAATCGGGCCTTCGAGGCGGTGACCAAGGTCTACATCGGCGTGGTGGCCCGGATGGTGAAGCACCCGCTGCCCATGATCCTGCTCTTCGCCGTGATCGTCGGGGTGACCGCCTGGGTCTTCGTCCGGCAGCCCAGCGGCTTCCTCCCCACCGAGGATCAGGGGTACGCGGTGCTCGTGTCCATCCTGCCCGAGGGGGCGTCGCAGCCGCGATCGCGCGCGGTGGCGGACAAGATCTCCGCGATCCTCGAGAAGACGCCGGGACTGGCGGGATGGGTCACCATCGGCGGGTTCTCGGTCCTCGATTTCGCCAACGTGCCGAACGTCTCCACCACGTTCCTCGTGTACCAGGACTGGAGCGAGCGCGGCCGGCGTCTGACTCAGGACCGGATCGTCTCGGGCCTCAACCGTGATCTGTCCGGGATCCAGGAGGCGTTGGCCTTCGTGGTGATCCCGCCCCCCATCCGCGGTCTCGGGCAGACCGGCGGCTTCCAGATGATGGTGGAGGACCGCCGGAGCCTCGGCCTGACCGAGCTCTCGCGCTACACCGCCGAGCTCGTCCAGAAGGGCAACGCCACTCCCGGCCTGCGCGGGCTCGCCGCCACCTTCAGCACCCGAAGCCCGCAGGTGTATCTCAACATCGACCGCACCAAGGCGGAGTCCCTGCAGGTCCTGCCGTCGAGCATCTTCAACGCGCTGCAGGCCTACCTGGGCTCGTCGTTCGTCAACCTCTTCAACAAGTTCAACCAGGTGTTCCAGGTCTACATCCAGGCCGACAACGCCTACCGCCTCCAGGCGGAGGATCTCCGCAATCTCTACGTGCGCAACCAGAACGGCGACATGGTGCCCCTGAACGCGCTCATCCAGATCCGGCAGACGCAGGGGACCGAGCTGCTCACCCGCTACAACCTCTATCCGGCCGCGTCCATCTTCGGATCCGCCGCCCCCGGCTACAGCTCGGGACAGGCCCTCGCCACCATGGAGCGGCTCGCCGCCGAGACGCTGCCCGAAGGCATGGCGTACGACTGGACCTCGACCAGCTTCCAGGAGAAGAAGGTGGGGAGCCAGGCGTACCTGATCTACGCGCTCTCGATCGTGCTGGTGTACATGGTGCTGGCCGCGCTCTACGAGAGCTGGACGTCCCCCGCCGCGGTCGTCCTGGTCGTGCCGATCGCGCTGGTGGGCGTGCTGCTGGCGCAGCTGATCCGCGGCTACGACAACAACCTGTACACGCAGGTCGGCCTCGTGCTGATGATCGCGCTCGCGAGCAAGAACGCCATCCTCATCGTCGAGTTCGCGCGCGACCTCAACCACCGAGACGGGCTGCCGATCCGGGAGGCCGCGGTGGAAGCGACCCGCCGCCGCTTCCGCCCCATCGTGATGACCTCGTTCGCGTTCATCCTGGGCGTGGTGCCCCTGGTGGCGGCCAGCGGTGCCGGCGCGGCCAGCCAGCAGGCCATCGGCACGGTGGTGTTCGGCGGGATGATGGCCTCGACCCTGCTGGCCATCCCGTTCGTGCCGGTGTTCTACGTGGCGCTCGAGGGCATCACGGAGCGGATGCGCAGGCACGGCCGACCCGAGCACGACGACTCCCACCCGCAGCCGCACCCGCCGTCTCGCCCGGAGGCGGCGTCCCGCTAGTTTGACCGGATTCTCCGCCGCTTTCCTCCTGCGGGCACGGGCAGTTGCGGGGCGCCAGCGGCCGCCCGGAATACGCGCGGGAGCGCGGCCGTCCCGGTCCACGAGAGGAGGAACGACGACCATGCGCTCACTCGGGAGAATGGTCACCGCCGGTATCGGCGCTGCCGCGGCCGCGTCGCTCCTCCCCGGTGTCACCACCGCGTACATGCTTCGTCCCGCACCGAGCGTCGCCATGGCGGCGGCTCCGGTGCCCCCGACCGCGCGAGCCGTGCCGACCGCGGCGCGAGTCGTGCCCGCGGCGCAACATCCCGCCTCGACCGCGCCCCGCGCGGTCCCGGTGGCCGCCACGACCGCGCCGTCGCCGTGCGAAGGCAGTGATCGCGTCTGGCGCATCGCGAAGCCCGGCGCGATCGGCGGGCTCGTGGGCGCGGGGCTCGGCGCCGCAGGGGGCGCCATCGCCGACGGCGGCTCCGGCGCGGGCAAGGGCGCGGTGAGCGGAGGCCTGATCGGAGCAGCCGCCGGCGCCGGCTACGGCGCCTACCAGACGCGCAACGACTGCGGAACCATCCTCGGGAACGGGTCCACCGATCGGCAACACGCGAACCGGCCGGAGCCCGACACCACGCTGCGGCCGCGCACCGTCAACGACGACATCACGGTGTATTCCGCCCGCTGACGCTCAGCACATCGTCACGCTCCGCTCGCGCCGGACGCGTCCGTGCCCGCACGCGATGTCCGGATCGGATCCGAGGAGCGGCGGAGGGTTGATCGCGCGTGGGATCAATGGCGCCGAAGGGGGATCCGCTCGGGCCCCTCCTCGGCACTTCCGCTCATGCGCGCGATTGTCACGGGATTCCCTTCCGGCCGGCCAACAGTTCAAGGACATACGGCGCATGCACCGGGTGATACGGAGTGAGCCCGCTTCAGGACGATGCGGAGGCCGCGACACGTGGGCAGACCGGCAGGCACGGGAAGGCGCGGTCGAGAGCGTCCGGGCGTCGAGTGTACGATTTACCGAGTCCAAATTTCCGATCATGCTGCGGCTCGGGGTCTCTCCCCATAGGCGCAACCCGTCAACGGCCCCTCTCGCCTACTTTTCGCCCATGGTTCGACCCCGGCATCCAAAATGCTGCCACCGCGGGCACCGTGACGGATCCGTCCGAATCTCGCGAGGCGCGCGCGCGCTTCCTCTGCGAACTCAGCCGCCTGCTCGGGTCGTCTCTGGCCGACGACCGACTCCTCGGCCGCGTTGCGCGGCTGGCGGTGCCGCTGCTCGGCGACCTGTGCGCGATCGATCTGCAGGACGCCGACGGCACCCTCCGGCGCGCCGCGTGTGCCCACGTCGATTCGTCCAAAGAGAGCGTGGCGTTCGAAGCCGGGACCCGCTACGGGTTCAGCGTCACCGCTCAGGATGGCGTGCCGGCCGTGCTCACCTCGCACCGGTCGACGCCGGTCTCCCCGGCCACGGCCGCCGACCTCGAGCAAGCGGCGCAGAACGCCGAACAACAGCGGCTCTTTCAGCAGCTTGGGGTCACGGCATGGATGATCGTGCCGATGGTCGCCCGTGAGCGTGCATTTGGGGCGGTGACGTTCGCGATCACCGAATCCGACCGTCGCTATGACCCCATAGATCTGCTGTTCGCGGAAGCCGTGGTGAACCAGGTCGCGGTCGCGAGCGATCATGCGCGGCTCTATCGCGCGGCCGAGGCAGCGCGGGAGGCCGCGGAGGCCGCCAGTAGCGCCAAGGATCAGTTCCTCTCCACGCTCTCGCACGAGCTGCGGACGCCGCTCAATGCGGTCTATGGCTGGGCGACCATGCTCGAACGCGGGCAGCTGGGCGAGGAGCAAGCGCGACGGGCGCTCCAGATCATCCTCCGGAACGTGAACGCGCAAGTGCGTCTCATCGACGATCTACTGGACCTGGCCCGGGTGGCCAGCGGCAAGCTGCGCTTGGCGGTGCAGCCGGTAGATCTCCGGAGCGTCGTCGAGGCGGCCCTGGACACCATCCGCCCCGCCGCCGACGCGAAGAGCATTCGGCTTCAACCGGTGCTGGCCTCGCCGGGGGGGCCGGTCAGCGGCGACCCCGACCGGCTACAGCAGATCGTCTGGAACCTCCTGAGCAACGCGGTGAAGTTCACGCCGAAGAACGGGCAGGTCCAAGTCCAGCTGCAGCAGGTCGGCTCGCATGTCGAACTGCACGTCAGCGATACGGGCCAGGGGATCTCGTCGGACCTCCTCCCATTCATCTTCGACCGCCTTCGTCAGGGCGACAGCACCAGTACCCGGGCCCACGGCGGTTTGGGGCTCGGGCTCGCGCTAGTGCGCCATCTCGTCGAGCTCCACGGCGGAATCGTCTTTGCCGAGAGCCCGGGAGAAGGGCGCGGCGCCACCTTCGTGGTCAGGCTGCCCTTGATGATCGCCCATCCGCCCGAGCTCGCGGCTCACGGGGCCGTTTCGCCGAGGCTCCAGCCGGCGACTGCGCTGTCACTGCGAGGCCTGCGCGTCCTTGTCGTCGACGACGACCCCACGGCGGTGGACCTGAACCGCGAAATCCTGCGCCAGGCCGGGGCTGAAGTCAGGGCATCCACGTCGGGCATCGAGGTCGCGCAGATCCTCCGGCAATGGCGGCCCGCGGTCCTCGTGTCGGATATCGAAATGCCCGGCCTCGACGGGTATACGCTCGTTCGACAGATTCGAGCGCTAGCGCCGAGTCAGGGAGGCAAAACCCCCGCGGTTGCCCTGTCGGCCTACAATCTCCCGGAAGACCGGGTCCGGAGTCTTCGCGCCGGGTTCAACTTTCACGTGTCGAAACCCGTGGATCCGAACGAGCTGGTTGCAATCGTCGCAAGCCTCGCCGGGCGGGTCGAGTGAACGCGGCGCGGGCCGCGCGAGGGCCGTCACACGCCGCTGGACATGGGTGCTCGGAAAGGATTAGGCTCTGCGCGGACGCGTATGGACGCCGAGACCCCCACCGCTGCGGCCAAGCCCATCGTAGCCGTCTTCAACTCCAGCAGCGACACGGTCGAGCTGCTACGCACGCAGCTGGAAGCGCAAGGGTTCCATACCGTCCCCGGCCATATTCCGGAGCTCAAGAAGGGCGAGCTCGACTTCATCTCCTTCATCGAGCACCATCGCCCGGCCGTGATTGTCTACGACGTCTCGATGCCCTATGACGCGAACTGGAATTTCCTGAAGCTGGTCCGGAGCGCCCAGCCCGTGCAGCAGTGCCGGTTCGTGCTCACGACGACCAACAAGCCCGCCCTCGACCAGCTCGTGGGAGAGACGGACGCGCTCGAGATCATCGGTAAACCGTATGATCTCGACCGCGTCGTCGCGGCGGTTCGTTCTGCGCTCGGCCAAGCCTCGTGACCGCGTGAACACGCACCGGGAGCGTGCCGACCCTTTCTTCATCCGCTCGTTGCATGACCCGTCTTTCTCCGGTTCTCGACGCGCCCTCGTGCCCTGGGTGCGTCATGGGGACTCTGACCCGAACGCGAGGCCTCAAGGAGATTGGCCGCGAGGTCCGGATTCCTGACCTCAGCGGGCGAGGTCCTTCAGTAGGCTGCGCGCGGCGCGCCTGATCGCGCTCCTCGTTCGCGCCGAGCACCCGCGCGGGACTCACGGCGGCACGATGCCATGACGCGCCTCCCCGCCCCGATGGACAGCTCCGTCCCGCGGGTCGGCGTCGACCGGATCTCGACGGTCCCGCCCCGGGGCCTCAGCGCGCTCGCGCATGCCGAGGAGCCCGAGGACCGCGCCCGCCAGAGCCCTGAGACGCTCCCGGTTGGTACGAGGCGCTCACACGCAACGTGGCGTTTTCATGGACCCGCGGGCGTCGTCTGATTGGATCGACAAAATAGAGGAGCGATTTGACAGGGCCGCACCGGGCATCTACAAGACAGACAGGCTCGATCATGCGGGTCCCCCAGGACCCGGAAACAGGAGGGACGGCCCCATGGCACTGCTTCGCTTCCGCCCCTACTCGCAGGACGTGTTTCGTGACGTGACCGACATCCAGACGCAGATGAACCGGCTGTTCGACAACTTCTTTGGCCAGCCTGCCTCGTCGGGCATGCCGGACCAAGTCCGGGCTCCGGTGGCCGACATGTACGAGACCCGGAATGAGGTGGTGGTCACGGCCGAGCTGCCCGGCCTGGACGAGAAGGACATTCACCTGTCCATCACCGGCGATCTGCTGACCATTCAGGGGGAGCGCCAGTGGACCGGCGAGGGTCAGGAGACGAGCTACTACCGCCGCGAGCGCTGGTTCGGGAAGTTCCAGCGGTCCTTCACGCTGCCCATGCCCGTTCAGGCGAACCAGGTGAAGGCCACGTACCGGGACGGGGTGCTGACGGTGACGCTCCCGAAGGCTGACGAGATCAAGCCCAAGGAGATCAAGATCGAAGCGCGGTAACGCCGCATCCATCGGTCCCGCGCCGGCGGGTCCGGCGGTTTTCGCTCGGGCTCGCCAGGCGCGGTCCGGAATCCGGCCGGCTCCGGGGACAGGGAGCACACGACATGGCCGAGGCCCTCGGGAAAGTGTACGCGAGTAGACTCAGCGGATCGATGACTTGCCGATCAGTGGTGCCGAAGGGGGGACTCGAACCCCCACGGGTTGCCCCACACGCCCCTCAAACGTGCGCGTCTGCCAATTCCGCCACTTCGGCGCCGGCGAGCGCTCAGTATGCCGTGGCGTCGCGAGGCTTGTCAATCCGACCCGCCACCATCACCATGAGCGGAAAGGAAGCGCCCGGGCCACCGCCTTGCCTCTGACGGTCCGGCAGGTGCAACGTCTCGAGGTTCGCTATCGCGCCGCCGGGGCCGCCGGCTTGGTCCACCGCGGCCGCGGTCAATCCTCCCGGCAGCCCCGCGCCGCCGCGTCCGGCCCCGCCGCCGCACCGTTCGAGCCGTCTCCATCACTCCGCAAGGCGCAGCGGATCGGGGGATGACATCTTCACTGACGACTCACCATGACATTCCCTAGCGACCGACGCGGGCCATGCGTCCCGCGCGGGATTGACGGAGCCGCGGGTCGAGCGCGTCGCGGATCCCCTCCCCCATGAGGTTGTAGGAGAGCACGGTGATCAGGATCGCGAGGCCCGGGTAGAGGGTGAGCCACCACGCGATCTCGATGTAGTCGCGCCCGTCGTTCAAGATGTTGCCCCACGTCGCGTAGGGCGGCTGCACTCCCAGCCCCAGGAAGGAGAGCCCGGCCTCGGTGAGGATCGCGGCCGGGATGCCCAGCGTCATCGCGACCAGGATGGGCGCGATCGCGTTGGGCAGGATGTGCCGGAAGATGATGCGGGGAGCCCGCGCGCCCACCGACTCCGACCAGATCACGAACTCCCGCTCGCGCAGGGTGAGGAACTCCGCGCGCACCAGCCGCGCGACGCCCATCCATCCGGTGAGGCCGATCACCGTCATGATGGTCCAGATGGACGGCTTGAGGAACGCGAGCACCGCGAGCAGGAGGAAGAACCGGGGGAACACCAGCATGAGATCGACCAGCCGCATCACCACGTTGTCCACGATCCCGCCGTAGTAGCCGGCCGCCGCCCCCATCAGCATGCCGATGGTGGCCGCGATGCCGACCGAGACGAAGCCCACCGAGAGCGACACGCGGGAGCCGTAGAGCACCCGGGCGAGGACGTCGCGGCCGAGTGAATCGGTGCCGAACCAGTGGCTGCGCGAGGGCGGGTCGAGGATCTTCCGGGTGTCGGGCCGGTTCGGGTCCCAGGGCGTGAGCAGCGGCGCGGTCACCGCCAGGATCACCAGCACCAGCACCACCACCGCCCCGCACACCGCGAGCTGGTTACGCGAGAAGGTCCGCCAGAACTGGCCGATCTCCCCGCGCCGCCCGCGACCCGCCCCGTCCGCCACTCAGCCTCTCCCGCGCCGCCCGCCGAACCGGATCCGCGGGTCGACCAGCGCGTACGTGATGTCCGCGATGAGATTGGCCACCAGGGTGAGGCTGGCCACGATCACCAGATTGCCCATCACCACCGGGTAGTCGCGCGAGAACACCGACTGCACCATGAGCTGGCCCATGCCCGGGATGGCGAAGATCGACTCGATGATCACGCTGCCCCCGATGAGGCCGGGCAGCGCCAGGGCCAGGATCGTCACCACCGGCAGGAGCGCATTGCGGAGGGCGTGCTTGCTGATCACCGTCCGCTCCGAGAGGCCCTTGGCGCGCGCGGTCTGCACGTAGTCCTGGCGCACCACCTCGAGCATGCTCTGGCGCATGTAGCGCGAGAACCCGGCGAGCCCGCCGAAGGTGGCCACCACGATCGGCAGGATCAGGTGAGCGAGGAAGTCCCACTGCTGCTGCCAGAACGACAGGTACTCCCAGTTCAGCGAGCGCAGGCCCGAGATCGGCAGCCAGCCCAGCTGGACGCCGAAGAGGATCATCAGCAGCAGGGCGAGCCAGAAATCGGGCGTGGCGAAGCCCACGAACACGAACACGGTGGTGATCTTGTCGTAGAGCGAGTACTGCCGGGTCGCCGACAGCACCCCGATGGGCACCGCGAGCCCCACGATGATGGCCAGCTCGATGAGGTTCAGGAACAGGGTCACCGGCAGGCGCTCCGCGATCTTGGCGGAGACCGGCCGCCCGTCGGGCAGGAACGAGCGACCGAAGTCGAGGCGCACCGCGCGCTTGAGCCAGTGCCAGTACTGCACGTGGATCGGCTGGTCGAGACCGAATTCCTCGATGAGGCGCTCCCGGACCTCGGGCGAGGCGTTCGGGTCCTCGGGGGTGAGGAAGTCGAGCGGCCCGCCGGGGGCCAGCCCTATGACGACGTAGGAGACGAAGGTGATGCCGATCAGCAGCGGGATCGACAGGAGGAGGCGCCGCAGGGCGAAGAGCGCCATCTAGCCGGATGTGTAGCGCTGCTGGGCTTTCGGCACGTACCACTCGTTGAAGTTGTAGAGGATGCCGGCGGGGGCCGGGCTCACCCCGTGGATGCGCGCGGCCACCACCGGCAGCGCGTCCCGATAGTAGAGGAAGATCATCGGGAGGTCCTCGGCGAGGATCTCCTGGAGGCGGTGGTAGTACTTCACCCGCTCGCTCTGCACGCACGAGCTGCGGCCTGCCTCCAGCAGCGCGTCCACCTCCGGGTTCGCGTACCCGGTGCGGTTCATCTGGTCGGGACCGCGCTGCGAGGAGTGCCAGACCACGTACTGGTCGGGATCGACGCCGGTGCCGAGACCCAGCACCACCAGCTCGAACCGCCGCGGCTTGACGAATTCCTTGATGAAGGCGGCCCACTCGATGAGCTGGATGTCGGCGTGGACGCCCACCTCCTTGAGGCGCTGCTGGATGATCTCGGCGATCTTCTTGCGCTCGTCGTTGCCCTGGTTGGTGCGGATGGTCACCGTGAACGGCTTGCCGTCCTTGTCCTCCACCACCCCGTCGCCGTCGCGGTCCCTCCAGCCCGCCTCGGCCAGCAGCTCGCGCGCCTTGGCCGGATCGTACTCGAACCGGGTCACCTTGTCGGTGTAGGCCCACGTGCCCGGCCGGATCGGCCCGGTGGCCTCGCGGGCGAGCCCGAGCCGCACCCCGTCGATCAGCTCCTGCTTGTTGATGGCGTGCGCGAAGGCCCGCCGCACGCGGCGGTCCGCGAAGCGCGGGTCCTTCAGGTTGAACCCGAGAAAGGTGTAGTCGCTCGCCGGGTAGCGGTACTTGTGATAGGCCTTGCGGAACGCGGGGTACTCGGTCTGGCGCGCGTACTGGATGCCGGTGAGCGTGCTCACGTAGTCGACGCCCCGGGCCTTGAGCTCGAGGAAGATGGTGGCCTGGCTCGGGATCACCCGGTACACGACGCGGCTCAGGTACGGGCGACCCTCGTAGTAATCGGGATTCGCCAGCAGCACCACCTTCTCCCCCGGCTTCCACTCCTGGAAGCGATAGGGCCCGGTGCCCACCGGATGGCTGTTCTGGGGCGACTCCCGCAGGGTCCCCGCCTCCGCGAAGGACTGCAGCAGGTGCTTGGGCAGGATGTAGGTGCCCCACGTCTCCACCGCCCGCGCGTAGGGCTTGTCGTAGCGCACGTGCACCGTGTACGGGTCGGGCGCGTCCACGCTCTTCACGAGCAGGAAGCCCTCCTTGAACGGGGCGGGCGTCTTCGGATTGATCATCGTCTGGTAGGTGAACACCACGTCGTCGGCGGTGAACGGGTAGCCGTCGTGCCACTTGACGTCCCGCCGCAGCTTGAACGTGAGGTCCAGGCAGTCCTTGCTGTAGGTCCACGACTCGGCCATCGCCGGGGCCATGTTGAGGTCCTTGTCCAGCTTCACGAGGCCGTCGTAGATCAACCCGCCCACCTCGTGGGAGGACTGGTCCGAGGTGAGGCTCGGGATCAGCCCCCCGATGTCCCCGATGGAGGCCTGGATGAAGGTGTCCCCGTAGGCGGGCGGGCCCGCGTGGTCCTCGTCGGCGCGGCCCTCGAGCGGCCCGTTGCAGGCGGCGAGCAGCCCCAGCCCGGCGATGCCGGCCAGGAGCATGCGAGCGCGCGTGCGACGGCCCGTCATGACGGGCCGGCTACTTGGGGGGCGCGGGCGTGGCCGGGGTCGCCGGGGCGGCCGGCGGCGCGGGCGCGGGAGCGGTGGCCGGCATGATGCTCGTCGCCTGCCGGTGCGACATCATCGACAGCGCGAACGAGGTGATCAGGAAGAGGATCGCCACCACCGAGGTGGCCTTGCCGAGCACCGTCGGGGTGCCCATCGACCCGAAGACGGCCTGGCTGCCGCCGCCCCCGAAGGCCGAGCCGATGTCGGCGCCCTTGCCCGCCTGCAGCAGGACCAGCCCGATGATGGCCAGGCACACGATCACGTGAAGGACCACGACCAGGATGAACATGACGCGCTCTACTCCTTGGAAGCGCCGCTGCGGGCGGCGGACTTCTTCGCGATGGTGATGAAGCCGGGGGCCTGGAGGCTGGCGCCGCCCACCAGCACGCCGTCGATGTCCGGCTCCTGGGTCAGCAGCTGCGCGTTGTCCGGCCTGACGCTGCCGCCGTAGAGGATCCGCATCGACTGGGCCAGCTCCTTGGACGCGACCTCGGAGACGAGCCCGCGCAGGTAGCCGTGCACCTCGGCGGCCTGGGCCGGCGTCGCGTGGTTGCCGGTGCCGATCGCCCACACCGGCTCGTAGGCGAGGACACAGCGGGCGAGATCCTCGGGGGAGAGCCCCGCCCAGCCGGCGCGCAGCTGTCCCTCCACCACCGTGAAGGTCAGGCCCTGGCGCCGCTCCTCGTCGGTCTCGCCGACGCAGAGGACCGGCCGCATGCCGTGCCGCAGGGCCGCGCCCACCTTGCGGTTGATCTCCTCGTCCGTCTCCCGGAACACGTGGCGCCGCTCCGAGTGGCCCACCAGGACCCAGCGGCAGCCGAGCTCGGCCAGCATCGCGGGCGACACCTCGCCGGTGAACGCCCCTTGCGGCTCCCAGTGGCAGTTCTGGGCCCCCAGGCCCACCGCGCCGCCCTTGAGCACCTCGGCCACCGCGGGCAGCGCGGTGAAGGGCGGGCAGATCACCACCTCGACGCCGCGCGGTCGCTTGAGCCCGTCCCGGATGCCCTGGGCCAGCTCCCGGGCCAGGTCCTGGGTGCCGTGCATCTTCCAGTTGCCCACCACCAGGGGCACGCGCATCAGGCCGCGTCGTCGAGCGCCGCCACTCCCGGCAGCTCGCGTCCTTCGAGGAACTCGAGGAAGGCCCCGCCCGCGGTCGACACGTAGCCGATCCGGTCCATCACGCCCGCCTGCTGGACCGCGGCGATGGTGTCGCCCCCGCCGATCACCGAGAAGGCGCCCGACTCCGCGACGGCGCGGGCCACGCCCAGCGTGCCCGCGGCGAAGGCGGGCTTCTCGAAGACGCCCATGGGGCCGTTCCACACGATGGTGCGCGCGCCCCGGAGCGCGGTGGCGAACTGGGTCACGGTGGCCGGGCCGATGTCGAGCCCCATCAGGTCATCGGGGATCTCGCGGATGTTGACCGTCCGGAGACCGGTGGTGGCGTCGAGGCCGGGCGCGACGACCGCGTCGACGGGCAGCCGGAGCGGAATGCCCTTCGCGCGGGCCCGCTCCACCACCTGGCGCGCCGCCTCCACGCGGTCCGGCTCGAGCAGCGAGCGGCCGACGCCGTGCCCGAGCGACTTGAGGAAGGTGAAGGCCATCCCGCCGCCGATGACGAGGCCGTCCACGCGCTCCAGCAGGTGCTCGACCAGGCCGAGCTTGTCGGACACCTTGGCGCCCCCGAGCACCGCCCACAGCGGACGCTCGGGCCGGTCGAAGATCCGGGACAGCGCCTCCAGCTCGCGCGCCATCAGCAGTCCGGCGGCGGCGGGACGGAGGAAGCGGGTGATGGCGGCGATGGAGGCGTGGGCCCGATGCGCGGCCGCGAAGGCGTCGTCGACGTAGACCTGCGCGAGGCCGGCCAGCCCCTTGGCGAAGCCCTCGTCGTTGGCCTCCTCCTCGGGGTGGTAGCGCAGGTTCTCCAGGAGGACCACCTCGCCGGCCTGGAGCCCCCGCGCACGCTCCTCCACTTCGGGCCCCACGCAGTCCGGCAGGAGCGGCACCGGCCGGCCGAGCAGCGCCTCCAGCCGCGCGGCCACCGGCCGCAGGGAGTACTTCGGATCCGGCTTGCCCTTCGGCCGGCCCAGGTGAGAGGCCAGCACCACGGACGCGCCGCGGTCGAGACACGACGACAGCGTGGGCAGCACCGCGGTGATGCGGGTGTCGTCGGTGACCCGCGCGCCGTCCAGCGGCACGTTGAAGTCCGCCCGCAGGAAGACGCGCTTCCCGGTCACGTCCACCTGATCGACGACGAGCTTGGCCACCGCCGGGGCGGCCGCGACTAGAGCGACCGGGCCATGTAGCGGATCAGGTCACGCACCCGGCAGGAGTACCCCCACTCGTTGTCGTACCAGGCCAGCACCTTGACCATGTTGCCGTCGACGAGCGCGGTCGAGGGCAGGTCGACGATCGAGGAGTGCGCGTTGCCGTTGAAGTCGACCGACACCAGCTCCTCGTCGGTGGCGTCGAGGATCCCCTTGAAGGGGCCCGCGGCGGCGGCGCGGAAGGCGTCGTTCACCGCGCTGACGCTGGCGGACTTGCCGAGCTCGACCGTGAGGTCCACCACCGAGACGTTGGCGGTCGGGACCCGGATCGCGATGCCGTCGAGCTTGCCCTTCAGCTCGGGCAGCACCAGCCCCACCGCGGTGGCGGCCCCGGTGGTGGTGGGAATCATGCTCACCGCGCCCGCCCGCGCGCGGCGCAGGTCCTTGTGGGGGAAGTCGTGGATCGGCTGGTCGTTGGTGTACGAGTGCACCGTCGACGCGAAGCCGCGCTTGATGCCGAAGTTGTCGAGCAGCACCTTGGCCACCGTGGCCAGGCAGTTGGTGGTGCAGGAGGCGTTCGACACCAGCTCGTGCTTGACCGGGTCGTACTTCTGCTCGTTCACCCCCAGCACCACCGTGATGTCGGGATCCTTGGCGGGGGCGGTGATCACCACCTTCTTGGCCCCCGCCTGCAGGTGCTTGGACGACGTCGCGCGGTCACGGAAGATGCCGGTCGACTCCACCACGATGTCCACGCCCATCTCGGCCCACGGCAAGGTCGCCGGGTCCTTCGCCGAGCACACGCGCACCTCGCGGCCGTTGACGAAGATCGCCTCGCCCTTCGCCTTCACCTCCGCCCCCAGCGTCCCGTGGACGGAATCGTGCTTCAGCAGATGAGCCAGCGTCTTTGCGTCGGCCAGATCGTTGACCGCCACCACCTCGACATCGGACGCCTCGAGCGCTGCCCGGAAGAACACCCTGCCGATACGTCCGAACCCGTTGACACCGACGCGCACTGCCATGGCCGGCCCCCTTCACGTTTGTTTCGGTTTGTCGAATACTTCCGGTCCACGAAGGTCTCCGATTATAGCGACCGCGCCGGGGCCGGCGCAAGATCCGCTAGGCGACCCGCGCGACGGCCACGAGGCCGACGATCCGCGGCCCGCCGGCCTCCAGCGCCCGAGCGCAGGCCGACGCAGTGGCCCCGGTGGTCAGGATGTCGTCCACCAGCAGGACGTGGCGGCCGGCCACCGCCTCCGGGCGCCGCAGGCGGAAGGCGCCGCGGACGTTGGCGAGCCGGGCCGCGCTGTCGAGCGCGGTCTGCGGTTCGGTCTCCGTCACGCGCGCCAGGACGTCCGGGCGGACCGGGCACCCCCAGGCCCGGCCGAGGCGACGGGCGATGAGATGCGCCTGGTTGAAGCCGCGCGTCCGCTTCCGCCGCGGGTGGAGCGGTACCGGAACCAGCAGGTCGGGCGCGCCCGCGGGCCAGCCGGCCGCCAGCGCGCTCACCACCAGATCGGCGAGCGGGCCGGCCAGCGCGCGATGGCCGCCGAACTTGAAGGCGTGCAGGGCCTCGCGCGCGGTGTCCTCGTAGCGAACCGCCGCCCGCGCATAGGCGAAAGCGGGCGCCCGGCGCCGGCAGGCGGCGCAGAGGGGCCCCGCGTCGAGACGGTCGGGCGGCCGCGCGGCCGATGGGAACGCGGGCGTCGGACCGCCGCAGCGGCGACACCAGGGCGGCGCGATGCGCGGCAGCGCGGCCCAGCAGGCGCCGCACAGCGGATCGCGACGGTCGTCCTCGAGCGCGGCCCGGCACACCGGGCAGAACGGCGGGAAGACCAGGTCCAGCAGCGCGCCCGTCCATCGCCGCCAGGCGGGCGGGTGGGAACGCGGAGGGGCTAGGGCCGGGAGGTGTTCCAGCGACGGCACGCCGGACAGCGATCGACCCAGCGCGGATGCCGCACGCCGCACGCCGCGCAGTGATGCGGCCACTGGACGCTCTCGCTCAGGCGGAGCGCCCGCCGGTACTCCTCCATGGCGTCGCGGTGCTGGCCGCGCCGCTCGAGGATCGCGCCCAGGTAGGCGTGGATGAGCGGCATCTCGGCCGCCCGCACCTCCATCTTCTGGAACTGCTCGGCCGCCTCGTCCAGCATGGCCAGCTCGAAGTAGACCCGCCCGAGGCCGAAGGCGAGCGCGAGGTTGTCCGGGTGCCGCTCGAGCGCGGTCCGGTACAGCGCGATCATGCGCGTCGGCCGGCCCTCCTCGCGGTGACGCTCCTCGATGCGGCCCAGGATCGCCAGCGCGTCGGGCGCGGCCTCCGCGGCGCGCTCCCACACCCGCAGCGCGTCGCGGGGCTCGCCCGCCTTCAGGTGGGCATCGCCCAGCAGCAGCGCGGCGGGCACGAAGTCCGGCTGCAGGCGCAGCGCGTCCTTGAAGTGACCGACGGCCCCCGCGAGCTCGCCGCGCTCGAAGCGCTCGCGGCCCAGCTCGTAGTAGAGACCGGCCTGGATCGCCTCCTCGGCCGCGCGCTCCTCGCGGGTGACCGAGGCCAGCACCTGGGCCTGGACCGCGAGCGCCTCGGCCCAGCGGCGCTCGCCGATCAGCGCGTCGCGGGCCGCCCGGGCCGCCGCGGGCGCGGGGGCGCGGGCGGGCTCGACGGACGCGCGGTCCACCGAGGACACCACGGTCGAGGACACCACCGTCTCGCGCGGGCGCGCGCGCCCGCGAAGCAGGTCCCGCAGCCAGCCCAGCACGAGGGCCAGCGCGGCTCCGACCCCGACCGCGCCCGCCACCAGGGCCATGAGCGGCGGATCGACCGCCCAGTCGTCGCCCAGCACCAGATGGGCGCGGCCGGGATTGATGGAGGCGAGGTAGGTGACCCCGATGGCGACGAGCAGACCGACCACGAGGCCCAGGCGAATCGACACGGCGAGCGGGAAGCGCTAGCGAGCCGCGGTGCGCTCTTCCTCTTCCGCCGCGCGCTGGCACTCGATGCAGAAGCGCGCGAACGGGAGCGCCTCGAGACGCTTCTCGGAGATGGGCTCGCCGCAGCGCTCGCAATCGCCGAAGCCGCCCTCGGTGATCTTCTGCAGCGCGAGCGCGACCTCCTTCAGCAGTCGGCGGTCGCCGTTGCCCAGCTCGAACAGGAACTCACGATTGTAGGCCGAAGAGGCCTGGTCGCCCAGGTCCTTGATGGAATCGTCCTCGGGACCCTTCCCGTACAGCACGTTCCTGCCCACTTCTTCCACGAGCTGGCGGTGCTTCTCCTCCAGCTTCTTCCTGAAGTGGACCAAGCGGTCTTTCTTCATCGTGACCTCCTTGCCACGCGGCTTCGCCGCTAGTCGCGCAGGCTACCATGGGGTCCCGGGCAACGCAATCAGTCCGGGCTCAACCCTCGACCCACACGAGCGGCGCATCTCCCCAGAGACGCTCGAGCGCGTAGAAGCCGCGCGTCTCCTCGAGAAAGACGTGCATCACCACGTCACCGTAGTCGAGCAGGAGCCAGCCGCTCTCCGCGCTGCCTTCGTTGTGGCGGGGGCGCACGCCCATCGCGCGCAGGGCACCCCGGATCGCATCCGCGATCGTGTCGGCCTGCGGGGCGGAGCGGGCGCTGCACACCAGGAAGAAGTCGGCGACGCTCGACAGGCCCTGCAGGTCGAGCACCACCAGATCGATGGCCTTCTTCTCGAGCGCGGCGTGAGCCGCGACGCGGACGGTCTCCTCCGTGGACAGCCCCGCCATCAGGCCTCTCGCCGGTACAGCCGATGGTCGCGCACGTAGGCGGCCACCGCTTCCGGCATGCGGAAGGCCAGGCTCCGGCCCTCGCGCGCGCGCCGACGCAGGTCGGAGCCGGAGATGGGCAGCGAGGCGGCGTGCAGCAGGATGGGCGCGTTGCCGTCGGGCTCCCGCCGCGGGGGAACGAAGCCGGGCAGTCCCAGCTCGCGCAGCACCTTGCCGGCGGCGGGGGCGTCGGGATCGAAGCTCCACCCGTTGCGCGGGATGACCACCAACCGGGCGAGCGCGGCCACCCGCTGCGGCTCCTTCCAGCTCAGCAGGTCCAGGAAGGTCTCGGAGCCGATCACCAGGTACAGCCGCCCGCGCTCTTGCAGGGCCAGGAGGGTGTCCACCGTGTAGGAGGCGCCCTCGCGCGTGACCTCGATGTCCGAGACCTCGAAGAGCGGGTGCTGGCGCGCGGCGAGCGCGGTCATCTGGTAACGGTCCTTCGCGGGGGCCAGCTCGGCGAGCGGCTTGTGCGGCGGCTGCGCGGCGGGCACCAGGAGGAGGCGGTCGAATTCGAGCGTCTCGCACACCTCGTCGGCCACCAGGAGATGACCGAAGTGGATGGGATTGAACGAGCCGCCGAAGACGCCGATTCGAGGGGGCAGGCCGCTACTCCCGGATGTGCCCGTCGCCCCACACCACGTACTTGGTGGTGGTGAGCTCGCGCACCCCGACCGGACCGCGCGCGTGCACCCGGGACGTGGAGATCCCCATCTCCGCCCCGAGACCGAACTGGCCCCCGTCGACGAGCCGGGTCGACGCGTTGACGAGCACCGCGGCCGCGTCCACCTCCTGGGTGAAGCGCCGGGCCCGCCGCACGTCGCAGGTGACGATCGACTCGGCCAGCCCGGAGCCGTGCCGGCGGATGTGCGCCACCGCCTCGTCGAAGTCGTCCACCACCTTCACCGCCAGGATGTAGTCCAGGTACTCCGCGTCCCAGTCCGCCGGCTCGGCCGCGCGCGCCCCCGGCATGAGCGCGCGGGCGCGCTCGTCGGCCCGCACCTCCACCGAGGCCTCGGCGAGGCGGGCCGCGAGGCGGGGCAACAGCGCCGGCGCGATCGCGGCGTGCACGAGCAGCGTCTCGAGCGAGTTGCACACGCTCACCCGCTGGGCCTTCGCGTTGATCGCCACCTTCACCGCCATGTCGAGGTCCGCGCCGTCGTCGACGTAGAGGTGGCAGAGCCCCTTGTCGTGCTTGAGCACCGGCACGGTGGAGCGCTCCGCGACCAGGCGCACGAACTCCTCGCCCCCCCGCGGGATGATCAGGTCGAGATACCGGTCGAGGGTGAGCATCGCCATGACTCCCGCCCGATCGGCGGTCTCCACCGCCTGCACCACCTCCGCGGGCAGACCGGCCTTCTCCACCGCCTTGCCCAGGATCTGGGCCAGCAACGTGTTGGACTCGAGCGCCTCGCTGCCGCCGCGCAGCAGCACCGCGTTGCCCGACTTCAGGCAGAGGCCGGCCGCGTCCGCGGTGACGTTGGGCCGCGACTCGTAGATGAAGCCGATCACGCCGAGCGGGACGCGGACCCGCGCGATCTCGAGGCCGGAGGGCCGACGCACCGTCTCGACCGTCTCCCCGACCGGGTCGGGCAGCCCGGCCACGTACCGGAGTCCGGCCGCCATCTCCTCGATACGCCCTTCGGTGAGGGTGAGGCGGTCCACGAAGGCCCGCGCGTGACCGGCGGCCCGGGCCCGCTCGAGATCGTGGCGATTGGCGTCGAGGATGGCGCCGGTGCGCTCCTCCAGGCCGCGCGCCATCTGGGCCAGCGCCTCGTTCTTGGTGCGCGTCGAGGCCAGGGCCAGGACGCGCGAGGCCTCCTTGGCCGCCTTCGCCTTCGCTTCCACGTGTGCCGCCGCGTCCATGTGCAGGCTCCCCGTCCCTCAGAGGATCACCAGGTTGTCCCGGTGCACCACTTCGTCGACGCCCTCGTAGCCCAGCAGCCGCTCGATGTCCGCGGTCTTGGCGCCGAGGATGCGCCGCACCTCGTCCGCCTCGTAGCTCACGAGTCCGCGGGCGAATTCGGGCCCGTCGCCCAGGGTCAGCGCGACGACCTCGCCAGCGCGGAACTGCCCCTCCACCGCCACCACGCCCGACGGCAGCAGGCTTTTGCCTCTCTCAGTTAAGGCCTTCTTCGCGCCTGCGTCAACCGAGAGCCGCCCCTGGGGCGGCACCGCGAACGCGATCCAGCGCTTGCGGGCCGCGAGGCGATCGTCGCGGGGCTGGAAGTAGGTCCCGATCGACTCGCCCTTCAGCAGGCGCGGCAGCACCCCGGTCTCGCGCCCGCTGGCGATCACCATCGGGATGCCGGAGGCGCTCGCCTTCTGCGCGGCCTGGAGCTTGGTGGCCATCCCGCCCACCGAGACGCGGGCGGAGGCGTCGTAGACCATCTGCTGGATCTCGTCGGTGATCGCCTCCACCGTCTCCAGGCGCCGCGCGCTCGGGTCCTGCTGCGGGTTGCCGGTGTAGAGGCCGTCCACGTCGGTCAGCAGGACCAGCAGGTCCGCGTCGATGAGGTGGGCCACGAGGGCGGCCAGGTTATCGTTGTCGCCGACCTTGATCTCGTCGACCGCCACCGTGTCGTTCTCGTTGATGACCGGCAGCACCCCGAAGTCCAGCAGGGCCAGCAGGGTGTTGCGCGCGTTCAGGTAGCGCGAACGATCGCTGATGTCCTGCCCGGTGAGCAGGACCTGACCCACCGCGATGCCGTGCTTCTTGAACGCCTGCTCGTACTCCCACATGAGGGCCGACTGGCCCACCGCGGCGGCGGCCTGCTTCTCGGGGATCGAGCGCGGGCGCGCCTTCAACCCGAGCCGCGCGACCCCGGTGGCGATCGCCCCCGAGGAGACCAGTGCCACCTCGAGGCGCTCGTTCACCAGAGCCGCCACGTCGGCCGCGATGCGCGTGATGTCCTCGCCGGAGGGCCCTTCGCCCGGCGTGGTGACGAGGCCGCTGCCCACCTTCACCACCACGCGGCGGACGCGGCTCAGGGGGCGGCGGGCGCCCATGACTCGCTCCCCAGCCGCCCCGCCACGTCGTGCACGAGGGCGGGCAGGCCGGCGCCGGTGACCGCGGAGATCGCGCGAAAGACGAGGCCGTGCCGGGCGCAGAACGCCTCCACCCGGGCGCGGGCCGCCTCGGTGCCGGGCAGCTCGATCTTGTTCGCCGCCACGATCTGCGGGCGCGCGGCCAGCTCTTCGGAATAGGCCTGCAGCTCCTCCTGGATCGCGCGGTAGTCCTCGAGTGGATCGCGGCCGGTGGATGGATCCAGATCGATCAGGTGCACCAGCAGCCGGGTGCGCTCGGTGTGGCGCAGGAAGCGGATGCCGAGCCCCTTGCCCTGAGCCGCGCCCGGGATCAGTCCGGGCAGGTCCGCGATCACGAAGGTGCGCTCCTCGCCGGCCCGCACGATGCCGAGGGTGGGCTCGAGGGTGGTGAACGGATAGTCCCCGATCCTGGGGCGGGCCGCGGAGATCCGCGAGACCAGCGTGGACTTCCCCGCGTTCGGGAAGCCGATCACCCCCACGTCCGCGAGCAGCTTCAGCTCGAGGTGGATCCACCGCTCCTCCCCCGCCCGGCCGAGGTCCGCCCGGCGCGGGGCGCGGTTCGTGGAGGTGGCGAAGCGGGCGTTGCCCCGGCCCCCCCTGGCCCCGCGGGCCACCACCACGCGCTGGCCCCGTTCGGTGAGATCGCCCAGCGGCTCGCCGCTGTCGCGGTCCGAGACGCTGGTGCCGAGCGGCACGCGCAGCACGGTGTCCTCCCCGCTCCGCCCGTGCTTGTTGGCGCCCTGCCCGTGAGTGCCCCGCTGGGCGGTGTAGTGGCGCTGATAGTGGAAGTCGAGCAGCGTGGTGATGGCGGGATCGGCCACGAGGATCACGCTGCCGCCGTCGCCGCCGTCGCCCCCGTCGGGGCCGCCGCGCGGGACGAACTTCTCACGCCGGAAGCTGATGCAGCCCGCGCCGCCGTCGCCCCCCTTGACGAAGACGTCGATCTCGTCGACGAACATGGCGTGGTGCGCCGGCCCGGACGGGGCCGGGCGGGTCAGGCCGGCTGCTGCTGGGCGATGCTGACGTACTTGTCGTCGCCCTTGCGCTCGAAGCGCACGTACCCGTCGGCCTTGGCGAAGAGCGTGTGATCGACGCCCAGACCCACGTTGGCGCCGGGCTTGAACCGGGTCCCGCGCTGACGGACCAGGATGCTGCCGGCGGTGACGAACTGACCGCCGAAGCGCTTCACCCCCAGCATCTGCGGGTTGGAGTCGCGACCGTTGCGGGAGCTGCCGACCCCCTTCTTGTGCGCCATCGCCTAGACCTCGATCTTCGTGATGCGGACCGACGTCATCGTCTGGCGATGTCCGCGGTGCCGCCGGTAGTTCTTCCGCCGCTTGAACTTGACGACCAGGACCTTGTCGCCCTTGCGCTCCGCCACCACCTGCCCCGTCACCTTGGCGGACGCCAGCGCTTTCGGCTCGACGGTCACCCGACCGTCGTCGTTCACCAGGAGGACCTTGGTGAACTCGACCGCCGCGCCCTTGTCCTTGCCGAGGCGCTCGACCTGGATCACCTGACCGGGGCTCACCCGGTACTGCTTGCCGCCCGTCGCGATCACCGCTTCCATGCCGCTCCCGTGCCTTTCCGTGACCCGTCCATGCCCGTCAGTCGCCGCGTACAGCTCTACGCGCGTTCCACCGGCGCGAGGGCCTATCTGACCACAGCGACCGCGCGAAAGTCAAGCCGGACGGGGCTTTAGCCGATCCTCAGGCCGCCCGCATGTAGTCGGCCAGCCGCTGCCGCAGGAAGAGCCGGGAGCGGTGGACGCGCGACTTCACGGCGGGGAGGCTGATCTGCAGCGCCTCCGCGATCTCGGGGTTCGAGAGGCCCTCCACGTCGTGCAGGACGAACGCGGTCTTGTAGTCGCCCGGCAGATCGTCGATCGCATTCGTCAGGAGCGTCCGGAGCTCGGTCTGCAGCGCGGGCTCCTCGGTCCGGGCCGACCAGTCGCGGAGCGGCTCGGTGTGCTGCCCGAGCTCGTCGAAGCCGGGGATCACCGCGTCCCAGGAGACCTCGTTGCGCTGCCCCTGACGGCCCCGCAGCTTCTGGTAGGCCGCGTTGGCGGTGATGCGATAGACCCAGCTCCCGAAGGCCGACTCGCCCTTGAAGGTGTCGATCTTGCGGGCCGCGGTCCAGAGGGCATCCTGCACCACCTCTTCGGCGTCCTGCTCGTTGCCGGTGATGCGAATGGCGAGCCGATAGACGCGATCACCGTACGTGGCGACCAGGGCCTCCGGCGCGCCGGGCTCCTGCCGGCGCAGGCTCTCCACCAGCTCCGCGTCGCGGTCCGGCTTCCGCGGACCGCTCACCGTCTGCTGCTCGTGTCCGTTCGTCGCGTGAATCGTCGTCATGCTCAAGTCCCATAGTGCGCGAGGTGCTGCTTCAGCTCCTCGACGCATCTCTCCATGACCGTGATGTCCTTGGTGACCTTGCTCAAGAGAATCGAGCCCTCGAGGCCCGCGACCAGGAACTGGGCCAGCCGGGCCGCGTCGACGTCGGCGCGCAGCTGCCCGTGCGCCTGGGCGCGCCGCACCGCGTCCGCGAGGTGCCCTCGCCAGATGTCGAACAGGGAGGCCAGGCGCTGACGGAACCCCTCGTGCACGTCCGAGAGCTCGGAGGCCAGATTGCCCATCACGCAGCCGCCGACGCAGTTGCGCTGCCGCTGGGCCTCCATCACTCGATCGAGGAACGCGCGGATCTGCTCCAGCGGGTCCGCCTCGAGGTCCTGAAACGACGGCCCCAGGCTTCGCTCCACGAAGCCGTGGGTGATCCGGTCGATGATCGCGTACCCCAGGTCTTCCTTGCTCTTGAAGTAGTAGTAGAAGTTGCCCTTGCCGACGCCGCTCTCGCGGAGGACGTCGTCGAGCGACGTCGCGTGATAGCCCTTCACGTGGATCAGCCGGGCCGCCGCGTTCAGGATCTGGTCCCGCGTCGCCGCGCCCTTCGGGCTCCTCGTCTCCGGAACCGCCGTGCTGCCCGAGACCGACATGTGCCGCCTCCCCCTCTCCCATCTATACCGACCAGTCGGTACAGAACTATAGCCGCACGAGGCGAGGCTGTCAAACCTCCAAAGTTTCCGGCTTTCTTTTCAGCTACTTGCAGGCAAGGTGAGCAGCTTGAGCAGATCGGAGGTGAGGTCATAGAGCTGCGCACACCCGCCGACGCCGCCGAGGCTCGACTGGATGCTCTTGCGCAGCGCCGCCCCGACCGGCTGCCCGCGGAGCGACTGAATGCGGCCCTGGGGCTCGGAGCAGATGCCGTCGTAGGGCAGCCGCGAGATGACCGAGTCCACCGCGGCGATCGCGTTCCGCTCGGTGTCGATCTCGTAGTGGAGATCGAAGCCGTGCACGTTGTCGTGCATGGAGTGGAAGAGGTGCAGCCGCGTCCCGGTGAGGACGAGGCGGGCCACCTTCCTCCGGGTGAACACCCCTCGCGCGCCCGGCGGGGGGCTGTAGAGGGAGGGGGACATCGGACAGGACACCGGGCGCGTGCCGAAGAGCGCCCGCCCGGCGGGGCTGTAGGTGAAGCAGGACCCGGGGAGATCCACCCATCCCGCCATGTCGAGCGCCCAGCACGCCTCCGCGTCGGCGGGCCGGAGGGTCGCGACCGCGGAGGCGGGCATCTTGGTGACCTGCCGGGCCAGCCGGGCCACCTCGATGGCCGCGTCCACGAAGACCGCGGCTCCCTCGCGCTCGCCGCACACCTCGGCCACGCGGCGCGTGAAGCCGCCGACCATCGGGGTCCCGGCCAGGCGGGGGAAGTCGGCCGCGATGCCGGGGTCGGCGGTCCCGTCCAGCAGGCGCGCGGTCACCTCCTGGATCTCGTACCCGGGCGACGGCGAGCAGACCGCCGTCACCTCCACCGAGCGATCGGGATCCGTGATCCGCACCGTATGCGTGAAGAACGCCTCGTGGGTGTTGTCCACGCGGCCGTCCATGACCCGCTCGTAGCGGTCACGCCCGGCGAGGAACGGGGAGCCGATCACCGACCCACGTACCGGGACGGATCGGCGTCGAACTTCGCCTTGCAGCCCGCCGCGCAGAAATAATAGGTCTGCCCCTGGTACTTCGACTGCGCCGCCGCGTCCTTCGGATCGACGTCCATCTGGCACACCGGGTCCTTCGCCATCACACGCGCTCCCTGTCCGCCGCGCTCGGGCTGAAGCGTCCGAGCTGCAGGCTGTTGGCGACCACCGATACCGACGAGAGGGCCATGGCCAGCCCGGCCAGGATCGGCGAGAGCTGGAGGCCCCAGATCGGATACAGCATACCCGCGGCCACCGGCACCAGCACCGCGTTGTAGCCGAAGGCCCAGACGAGGTTCTGCTTCACCACCCGCATCGTGCGTCTCGAGAGCTCGATCGCGGCGACCACCCCGCGCAGGTCCTCGCGCACGAGGGTCACGTCGGCGGCCTCGATGGCCACGTCCGTCCCCGAGCTCATGGCGAGGCCCACGTCGGCCTGGGCGAGCGCGGGCGCGTCGTTGATCCCGTCGCCCACCATCGCCACCCGCCGCCCGCCCGCCTGCAGGCGCTTCACGTGGGCCGCCTTCTGCTCCGGCAGCACCTCCGCCTGCACCTGCTCGACGCCGGCCTGTCGCGCGATGGCCTCCGCGGTGCCTCGCACGTCCCCGCTCACCACGATCACCTCGAGGCCCAGGCCGCGCAGGGCCGCCACCGTGGCCGGCGCCTCGGGGCGCAGCACGTCGGCCACCGCGATCAGGGCGCACGCCTGGCCGGCCTGCGCGACGTACACGACGCTCTTGCCCTGGGCCGCCAGCGACTCCGCCGCCTCCTGCAGTCCCGGCGCCTCCACGCCCCGGCTCTCCATCATCCGCCGGTTGCCGAGCAGGATGCGGCCCTCCTCCCCCAGCGCCTCGACGCCCTGCCCCGGCGTGGCCTGGAACTGCCGCACCGGCGGCAGGGCGAGCCCTCGCGCCTTCGCCCCGCTCATGATCGCGGCGCCCAGCGGATGCTCCGAGCCCTGCTCCACCGCCGCCGCCAGCGCCAGGCCCAGGTCGGGATCGGCTCCCGGTGCCGGCACCACGTCGGTCAGCCGGGGCGGGCCCGCGGTCAGGGTGCCGGTCTTGTCGAGCACCACGGTATCCACCCGGTGGAGTCTCTCCAGAACCTCCGCGCTGCGGAACAGCACCCCGAGCTGCGCGCCACGGCCGGTGGCCACCATGACCGCGGTCGGCGTGGCCAGCCCCAGCGCGCACGGGCAGGCGATGACGAGCACCGCCACCGCGTTGGTGAGCGCGTGGAAGAACGCGGGCGGCGGGCCCCACAGCACCCAGGCCGCGAACGTGAGGACCGCGATCGCCAGCACGACCGGCACGAACACCGAGGCGACGCGGTCCGCGAGCCGCTGGATCGGGGCCCTCGAGCCCTGCGCTTCCTCCACCAGCCGCACGATCTGCGCCAGCACGGTCTCCCGCCCCACCCGCGTGGCGCGGAAGGTGAAGCTCCCGCTCTGGTTGACCGCACCCGCGACCACCGTCGCCTCCGGCCCCTTCTCGACCGGAAGGCTCTCGCCGGTGAGCATCGACTCGTCCACGGTGGAGGTGCCCTCGACCACCACGCCGTCGACCGGGATCCGCTCGCCCGGCCGCACGCGCAGGAGGTCGCCGGGCACCACGTCCGCGATCGGCACGTCGCGGTCGCCCCCCGGACCGGCGAGCCGGGCGACGCGCGGCTGGAGCGACACGAGGCGACGGATCGCGTCCGAGGTACCGCCGCGGGCGCGTGCCTCGAGCCAGCGGCCGAGCACCAGGAACGTCATCAGCACCGCGGAGGCTTCGAAGTACGGCATCCCGCCCGCGGCCATGAACGCATGCGGCCAGAGGATGACCGCGACGCTCCAGAAGTAGGCCGCATTGGTGCCGATCGACACCAGCGTGTTCATGCTGCTGGTGCGGTGGCGGAGCTCGCGCAGGAACCCCAGGTGGAACTGCCCGCCCACCCAGAACTGGACCGGGGTGGTCAGCCCCCACAGCAGCCACGGGGTGCGGAGCCAGCCCGACGCCCAGGGAAAGACGTCGGGCATACTGCCCAGGAGCACCGGGAAGGACAGCACGGCGCCCACGATCACCCGCACGCGCAGGCGCGCGATCTCACGCGCGCGCTCCGCCTGCTCCCGCTCGCGGCCGGCCGGCGTGACCGCGATCTCCTCGGGGATCGTGTACCCCGCCGCCGCCACCGCGGCGCGCAGCTCGGGCAGCGCGGGGGGCCGGGGGCCGAGCTCCACCCGGGCCCGCTCGGTGGCCAGGTTCACCGAGGCCGTGACGACCCCCGGCACCGCCTGGAGCGCCCGCTCCACCTTCCCGACGCACGCGGCGCAGTGCATGCCCCGCACCGGCAGATCGAGAGAGGGCGGGGACATCGCGGCGGTCGTCGAGCTCATCGCGACCGTCTAGCGCCCCGAGAAGCGCGAGAAGACGTCGAGCAGCTCGTCGAGCTTCCGCTGTCGGTCCCGCGCGCTGCCCGAGCGCACCGCCTCCGCCACGCAGGTCTCGAGGTGCTGGCCGAGCAGCAGCTTCTGGACCTGCTCGACCGCTCCCTGCACCGCGGTGAGCTGCAGCAGGATGTCGACGCAGTACTTGTCCTCCTCCACCATGCGCTGGATGCCCTGCACCTGGCCCTCGATGCGGCGCAGGCGCCCGAGCGCCTTGCTCTTCGACTGTGCATCCATCATGGCGTCCTCGTGACGACCGCCCGGCGGCGCTCCAGCATCATCAGCACCGCGAAGCCCGCGCCGGCGGCCAGGAGATGTTTGAGAGTGTGCCCGCTGACCACGCGGGTCACGGAGAAGATCCAGGCATCCATCCGCTCCGCCACCTTGGCGAGCGCGTAGATCGCGGCCGCGGCCAGCAGGCCCGCGCCGCCGCCCTGGGGGGACGGCAGCCACCAGAGCATCAGGGGGATCGCCAGCAGCGGGAAGAACTGCACCACCGCATACGCGCGCAGGTCGCCGGCGCCGCCCTGCTCGGTCCACGCCCAGTAGCCGACCGACAGGGCGGCCAGGACCACCAGCGGCCCGAGCAGGCGCAGGGCGACGCGCGGCCCGATCCGCTCGGCCACCACCGCGTCGAGCAGACCCACGATCGTGATGGCGAGCGGGAGCCGGTCCCACGCCAGCCGCGGGTTCCCGGGCGCCCAGTGGTAGTACGCGGAGCCGATGCCGGTCAGGACCAGGCCGCCGAAGAACACCGCGTAGGGCCACCGGTTCCCGGGCCGGGGGACGGGGCCTTCGCCGAGGGGGCTCCGAATCACGAAGGCCAGGCCGAGCGCGCCCACCAGGACGAAGCCCGCGTTGGACAGCACGTTCGCGGCGTTCGGCACCCCGAGCCAGCGTCGGGCGTCGGCCAGCCGGTGATAGGCGGGATCCTGCGGGATCGGGGGCAGCAGCGCCGCGACCGCCACCGCCGCCACCGCCAGCCCTCCGACCACCCCGAGCGCACCGGTCCGGGTCATGTCCCCCGCAGCATATACCCTACGGGGGTAGTCAACCAGCGGTGGCGCCGGCGGACGCGGGATGCGCCGGTACGCGGCGCGGGACTAGGCGTCCGGGAAGAGGGAGGGCTGGCTGCTGGGGGCCGGTCGAGAGCCCCGGCGGCCGCGCGCGGTCCTGGCGGCCGGCTCCCGGCGGGGCTTCCGGGGCTCGCGCTTCGGCTTCACCCACCCCTTCTGGTGCGCGATCTTGTCGCCCTGCTTGATCACGGTGAGATCGACCAGCCGCGCCAGCGGATGGGTGAGGAGGTGGAGGTACTTCTGCCAGTAGCGCGGCGAATACGCCCACGTCTTCATCTGATCGATGGCGAGCGCGAGCGCCGCCCGGTCCCCTCGGGTCGCGGCGGCCCGCAGCTGACGGACGATGGCGGCCCGGCTGATGCGCGAGGGGCGCGTCACGGGGTCACTTGAACGTGAGCTCGTACTGCTCGCGGTGGTAGGTCGGCACCCCCTGCACCGAGACCTTCCGCTTGATCAGGCTCTGCAGGCGCTCGAGCCCGCTTCGCTGAATCGACTCCAGGTGGTGCGCCATCTCCGGATGCACGCGAACCACCACCTCCTGGGCACCGCCCTCGTGGGCGCCGGCCTGGATCTTCCGGAAGATCTCGGCGGTCAGGGTCGCGTCCGACTTCACCACCCCGCCGCCCTTGCAGGTGGGGCACGGCGCGCAGAACAGCGATTGGAGGCTCTGGCGCACCCGCTTGCGCGTCATCTCCACGAGACCGAGCTGCGAGATCTCGAGCACGTTCGTGCGCGCCTTGTCGTCGGCCAGCACCTTCTTGAGGGCCTTGAACACCTGGTCCCGGTGTTCGGGCCGCTCCATGTCGATGAAGTCGATGATGATGATGCCGCCCAGGTCGCGCAGGCGGATCTGCCGCACCACCTCCGTGACCGCCTCCAGGTTGATCTTGAGGATGGTCTCCTCGAGATCGCGCTTGCCCACGTACTTGCCGGTGTTGACGTCGATCGCCACCAGGGCTTCCGTGTGGTCGATGACGATGTAGCCGCCCGACTTGAGCCACACCCGACGCCGCAGCGCCTTGTCGATCTCCCGCTCGATGCCGCTGGCCTCGAAGATGGGCGAGTCCTTGTCCCAGCGCTTCACTCGCGAGGCGAGCTGCGGCACCAGGGTCGTCGCGTAGCTGAGGCTCTTCTCGTACGCCTCGTCGCTGTCGACCAGGAACTCCTCCACCTCGGGGGAGAAGAGGTCCCGCACCACCCGGAAGGTGACGTCCATCTCCTCGTGGAGCAGCGAGGGCGCCTTGGCCGACTCGAAGCGGGACTGCACCTGACCCCACAGCCGGCTGAGCAGGTGGATGTCCGCCACCAGCTCCTCCTCGCCCTTGCCCTCCGCGACGGTCCGGACGATGAAGCCCCCGGGGGGCGGGGGCAGGTCGCGGACGATGGCCCGCAGCCGATCCCGCTCCGCGTCCTCGTGGATGCGCCGCGAGACGCCGACGTGACGAGCCTGCGGCATGTACACGATGTAGCGGCCCGGGATCGACACGAACGAGGTGACCCGCGCGCCCTTGGTGCCGAGCGGCTCCTTGGAGACCTGGACCAGCACCTCCTGACCCTTGCGGAGCATCTCCTCGATGGGCCGGACCGCTTCCCGGCGCGGCTCGGGGAGGCCCTCGGCCTCGTGCGGATCGGCCGCGTCGGGCGCGTCGGCCACGTCCACGTCCGCGCTCGCGTCCTCCGCGCTGGGGGCGTCGGGAGGCACCGTCTCGGGCCCGGTGTTCGGGGTGTAGTCGCCCGCGTACAGGAAGGCGTCCTTGGCGAGCCCGATGTCCACGAACGCGGCCTGCATCCCGGGCAGGACGTTGGTGACCACGCCCTTGTAGATGTTCCCGACGATGGAGCGGCGGTCCGCCCGCTCGACGTACAGCTCGGTGAGGAGGTTGTTCTCCTGGACGGCCAGACGGGTTTCGGTCACACCGGCGTTGACGACGATGCGCTTTGCCACGGCCTACCTCGATCCGGGGTCTCGCGGGAGACCCGGCCGGCAGTTCTGCGGTTAACGAAACTGCCGCATTCGGATCGAAAGCAGAAGGCCCAGCGCCGTCAGCGAGACCACCATGGAGGAGCCGCCGTAGCTCATGAGCGGCAGCGGTATCCCCACGATGGGGAGCAGGCCCGTCACCATCCCGATGTTGATCAGGATCTGGGCCGCAAACACGGTCGTCACCCCGAGCGCCAGGATGCGTCCGCGCATCTCACGCGTGCCGGCCGCGATCTCGAACCCCCGCATCACCAGGAGCACGTAGGCCACGATCAGCACCAGACAGCCAAGGAACCCCCACATCTCAGCGAACACGGCAAATATGAAATCGGTATGCCGCTCCGGCAGGAAGGACAGGCGGCTCTGCGTGGCGCCGCCGACCCCCTTGCCCAGGAGCTGGCCCGAACCAATGGCGATCTTCGCCTGGATGACATTGTAGGCCGTTCCGAGCGGATCGCGGAACGGATCGAGGTACACGAGCAATCGGTCGCGCTGGTACGGCTTGAGCACGAACCACCCGAGCGGCATGGCCGCCACGCCCGCCAACGTCATCCCGCCCAGTACTTTCAGGGGGATGCCGATCCCGACGAGGATGGCGCCCAGCACCGGGATGAGACAGAGCGCGGTGCCCAGGTCCGGCTGGCGCACCACCAGGAGGAACGGGATCCCCAGCAGCACGAACGTACCGATCAGCGAGGTCCGCGAGCGCACGCCCCGGCCGGTGGTGAGAGCCCAGGCCAGGGTGATGATGAAGATGAGCTTGAACAGCTCGGACGGCTGCACGGTGAGCGGACCCAGATGGATCCAGCGCCGGGCCCCCGAGACGGTCCGGCCCAGCACGAAGACCGAGGTGAGCAGTCCGAGGCCGACGACGTAGAGGACGGGGGCCGTCCGCACCAGGTTCCGGTAGTCCACGCTGGCCACCACCAGGAGGCCGACCAGCCCCACGCCGACCCAGGAAGCCTGGCGCCACACCAGCGACGAGATCCCGCGGGTCGGATTCAGGCTCCAGAGCGACACGAGGCTCAGCGCGATGATGAACAGGGCGGCGCCGAGGAGGAGCCAGTCGACGTTCTGCAGGAGGCGCCGGTCCAGCCGCAGCATCAACCGGACTCGCCGATCGTCACCTGGGCGACTTTCTGGAGGAAGTAGGCCTCGTAGATCTTGCGCGCGACGGGGGCCGCCACGTCGCCGCCGTGACCGCCCCGCTCGACGAAGACCACCACCACCAGCTGGGGATCCTCGGCGGGCGCGAACGACGCGAACCAGGCGTGGTCCTGTCCCTTGGCGGAGTCGCTCTTGGCGACCGTCTGGGCGGTGCCGGTCTTGCCCGCCACGTCGAGCCCGGGGATGCGGGCCGCCGCGCCGGTCCCCTCCTTCACCGCCGCGCTCAGGGAGTCCCGCAGGAAGGTCCACACCACCGGGGACAGCTCCGCCCGCTCGGTCATCTTGCTCGAGGAGCTGTAGGCGAGCGAGCCGTCCGAGCGCTCGACCCGCTGCACCAGCCGCGGCTTCCAGAGGATGCCCCCGTTGGCCACCGCGGCCATCATGCGGGCGACCTGCATCGGAGTCACGAGGAGCTGCCCCTGGCCGATCGACATGTTGACGGTCTCGCCGGCGTGCAGGGCGCGTCGGCGCGGGCGCGCGCTCGAGAACGGGATGATTCCGAACCGCTCGCCGCCCAGGTCGATGCCGGTGGGCATACCGAGCCCGAACGCATGCGCGTACTTGGCCATGGTCTCGCCGCCGATCTTCAGGCCGGCCTGGTAGAAGTACACGTCGCACGAGTGGGCGATGGCGGAACGCAGGTCCATGTGGCCGTGGCCGCCCGGCTTCCAGTCCTTGAAGGTCCAGTTGCCGAGCGTGAACTGCCCGTTGCAGTAGATGCGGTCCATCGGGGCGATCAGCCCCTCCTGCAGGCCGGCCGCGGCCACCACGATCTTGAACACCGAGCCCGGCGGGTACTGGCCCTGCAGGGCCCGGTTCATCAGCGGGGTCTGCGGATCCTTCACCAGGCGGACCCATTCCTCGCGGTCGAGGTTGCCGGCCAGGCGGTCCAGCGGAAAGGCCGGGCTCGAGGTCAGCGCGAGCACGTCGCCATTGCGCGGGTCCATCACCACCACCGCGCCGGCCTTCCCGGCCATGGCCTGCTCGGCCACCTCCTGGACGCGGCGATCGATCGTGGTGATCACCTGGGCGCCGGGATCCGGCTCCTCGCGACGCATCAGCTGCACCGGCCGGCCCATCGCGTCGACCTCGATGCGCTCTCCTCCGTCGCGCCCGCGCAGGTAGTCGTCGAGCAGCCGTTCGAGGCCCGACTGGCCGATCATGTCGCCGCGCCGGTAACGGCCCTGCTTCATCTGCTCGTCGTTGACCTCGCGCACGTACCCCAGGAGGTGGGCCGCGAAGGTGCTGTTGGGGTACACGCGCTGCGGCTCGACCTCCACCACCACCCCGGGCAGTTCGAGCTTCCGCTCCTCGACCTTGGTGACCTCCTCGAGCGTCAGGCCGCGGCGAACCCGCACCGGTCGGATCGAGTCGGCCGGCACGCGATCGAGCGCCTCCAGCAGATCGCCGACCGGCATCTTGAGCAGCACCGCGAGGCGGGCCACCACCGAGTCGCGGTCGTCCATCTCGCGGGGGATGAGCGAGAGCGTGAAGGCCGGGCGGTTGTCCACCAGGGCCAGGCCGTTCCGATCGAAGAGGATGCCACGCGGCGCGGCCACCGGCCGCACCCGGATGCGGTTCTTTTCCGACAGCTCGTGCAGGCGGCCGCCCTCCAGCACCTGCAGGTACCACAGCTGGCCCACCAGGCCGATGAAGCCGATCGCGGTGGCCACCGCGAGCGCGAGCACCCGGCGGCCCCAGGCCTCTTTGCGGTTGGGCGGTGCCGAGCTCAGCGCCACGCGCGCCTCCGCAGGATCTCGAAGGTGGCCTCGGCCAGGATGCAGAGCGTGCCGATGAGCCCGTTGTAGAGCGCCTGGGGCAGGATCACGTGAAGCATCAGATCGCCCAGGGTGGCCGGGTAGTGGAACATCTGCAGCAGCAGGAAGCGCCCGAGGCCTTCCGCGACGCTCAGGATCACGAGCCCGGGCACCTGCACCAGCGGGTTGCTCACCCAGAACCGCCCGACGAGCAGGCCCATGGCGAAGCCGGCGAGTCCTTTGGTGAGGGCCTGCACGCCCAGGAGCCCGCCCCCGGCCGCATCCTGGAGAAGCCCCGCCAGGAAGCCGGCCAGGCAGCCGGACTCGGGCCCGTGCCGGAGGGCGATGAGCACGGTGAGGATCAGCGGCACGTCCGGGGTGACGCCCCCCACGCCCGCGACCGCCACCACCGTCGACTGCAGCACGCCGCCGCCGACGATCACGAGCAGCAGGAGCAGGCGGCCCATGGTCAACCCTCGGGAGGGAACAGCGAGGCCACGTCCTGCGTGCTCTGCCCGGTGACCAGCAGGACCTCCTCGACCCGTGAGAAGTCGACGGCCGGGGCCAGCACCGCGAAGTGGAAGAGCGCGGAGCCCTTGTCCTCCACCTTCACCACGCGGCCCACCGGCAGGCCCTTGGGAAAGGTCGTGCCGAGCCCCGAGGTGACCACCAGATCGCCCGGAGCCACGCTGGCCCCGTCGCGGGCCATGAACTTGAAGCGAACCGCACCGCCCGCGTCGCCTTCCACCAGCCCGGCGGTCCGCGTGCGCTGCACCACCGCGCCCACCGTGGAGGCCGGGTCGTTCAACAGCTGCACGACCGCCGCGCCGCGGTGCACCTGCACCACGCGGCCCACCAGCCCGTCGGGGACGATCACCGGCGTCTGCTGGGCGATGCCGTCGCCGCGGCCCCGGTTGACGGTGAGCGAGCGCACCCAGCCGCCCGCTTCCCGTCCGATCACCTCTCCGGACACGGTGGCCAGCGGCAGGCGGTCCCGCAACAGCAGCAACCGCCGCAGGCGCGCGTTCTCCTGGCGGGTGTCGTCGGCCTGCAGGGCCTGGATGCGGAGCTGCTCGTTCTCCTCGCGAAGCGTCGCGTTCTCGCGTCGAACCGATTTCCAGTCCACGTAGTTGGCCCAGAAGTTCAGGGCGCCGCGGTGGACGCGGACCAGCAGGCTCTGGATCGGGGTGACCGCGATGGTGACGAGGTCGCTGGCCCTCCCGGCGCCACCCCCGCGGGTCTGCACCGTGAGCAGGAGCAGGGACACGAGTAGCACCGCCAGCAGGATCCCGTATCTCTTGACTCTCACCGCTCCATCACCCTCACGGCCGATCAGCGCGAGGCCGGCTCGAGGCCGGCGTTCAGGCGGGGATCGCGACCTTCTTCAGCAGCTCGAGCTCGTCGAGCACCTTCCCGGTGCCGAGCGCGACGCAGGACAGCGGATCGTCGCCCACCGTGATCGGCAAGTCGGTCTCCTGTCGGAGCAGCAGGTCGAGTCCCCGCAGCAGGGCGCCCCCGCCGGTGAGCACGATGCCCTTGTCCACGATGTCCGCGGCGAGCTCGGGCGGGGTGCGCTCGAGGCAGGTCCGCACCGTATCCACGATCGCCATGACCGGCTCCCGCAGGGCTTCGCGGATCTCCTCGTCGGTCACCACGATGGTCTTCGGGATGCCGTCGATGAGGTCGCGCCCCTTCACCTCCATGGTCATGCGCTCGCCCCCCATCGGATAGGCCGAGCCGAGCTTGATCTTGATCTCCTCGGCGCGCCGCTCGCCGACCAGGAGATTGTAGTGCTTCTTGATGTACTGCACGATCGCCTCGTCCATCTCGTCGCCCGCGATCCGCACCGACTTGGAGTACACGATGCCGGACAGCGAGATCACCGCCACCTCGGTGGTACCGCCGCCCATGTCCACGATCATGTTGCCGCCGGGCTCCTGGATCGGCAAGCCCGCACCGATCGCGGCCGCCATCGGCTCCTCGATCAGGTAGACCTCGCGAGCACCGGCCTGCATCGCCGAGTCGCGCACCGCGCGCTTCTCGACCTGGGTGATGCCCGAGGGCACCCCGATCACGATGCGGGGATGCACGAGCGTCCGGCGGCGGTGCACCTTGTTGATGAAGTAGTGGAGCATCTTCTCGGTGACGTCGAAGTCGGCGATGACGCCGTCCTTCAGCGGCCGGATCGCGGTGATGTTACCCGGCGTGCGGCCGAGCATCGCCTTCGCCTCGTGGCCCACCGCCAGGACCGAGTGATCCGCCTGGTGGATGGCCACGATGGAGGGCTCGTTCATGACGATCCCCTCCCCTCGGACGTAGACGAGCGTGTTGGCCGTGCCCAGATCGATGGCCAGGTCGTTGGAGAAGAGTCCCGCGAGGAGGCTGATCAGCATAAGGCACCTGTTTGGGGTCGGTGGTTTCAGACGAGCAACGAACGAGTCCCGAACTCACGGCCGAGTCTAGCATCCTGAATTTTTCGCAACAAGGAAAACCTAGGATTTTCGAGAAGATGGACCGCACCGCACCCCACCGTCGGACGCGCGAACCCACGCGTGAGGGCCGGGAAAAACCGGTGGGATTCCGGTGGGTTAGGCCAGCCCCGCGGCAGGCCGCCCCGCGCGACTCGCGATCCGATCCCTATACAAGCGCACCGCTTCACCGATGACCTGCAGGGCGGCGGCACGCCCGCGGATATCCTCGACGTCGACGCTCTTGCCCTCGAGCACCTTGTAGTCGAGGAAGAAGCGCTGGATCTCCCGCAGGCGGTGGGGTGGCAGCTCGCCCGCCTCGCGGTAGTCGGCGTACTCGGGATCGTCCACGTGGACCGCGAGAATCTTGTCGTCGCCTCCCTTCTCGTCGCTCATCGTCAGCACGCCGATCGCGCGGGCGCGCAGGGTGCAGAGCGGCACGACCGGCTCCTGGCCCAGGACCAGCACGTCCAGCGGATCGCCGTCGTCGCAGTAGGTGCGGGGCAGGAAGCCGTAGTTGGCCGGGTAGTGGACCGCCGAGTGGAGGATCCGGTCGACCGACAGCAGACCGGTGGTCTTGTCCATCTCGTACTTGACCTTCGATCCCTTGGGGATCTCGACCACGCAATGGAAGTACTGCTCGATCGCGTCACCCAGCTCCACGTCGTGCCAGGGATTCACGTTCCCGAGTATAGCGGGAACCGTACGCGCCGCGCCGCTGGCCGCGCGCAGGCGTTTGTGTGACCATGACGCGCGTGAGCGATCGGCCCCTCGATGATCCGGAGGTCTGGTTCGACAAGGGGGTGACGGACGGCCTGCCGGTGGTGCCCCCCACCCGCGCCCGCGTCGAGCGGATGCTGGCCGCGACCCCCCTCGATCCGGAGCATCTGGTGGGACAGGTGCCGCCGAACTACGGCCGCGCCACCGTGGTCAAGGTCGCGACGAACGCGGTGATGGCCGGGTGCCGGCCCGAGTACCTGCCGGTGGTGCTGGCCGCCGTCGAGGCCGCGTGCGATCCCGCCTTCAACCTGCACGGCGTCTCGACATCCACCCACTTCTCGGGCCCGCTCATCGTCGTGAACGGGCCCATCCGCCGGCGCATCGGGCTGAACTGCTCGTTCGGCGTCTTCGGCCCCGGGTATCGGGCGAACGCCACCATCGGACGCGCCCTGCGCCTGGTGATGCTGAACGTGGGCGGGGTGCGCCCCGGCGAGACGTCGATGTCCACGTTCGGTCATCCCGGCCGGTACACCTTCTGTATCGGCGAGCACGAGGAGGCGAGCCCGTGGCCGCCCTACCACGCCGGGCGGGGTCTCGCCGCGGGCGACAATGCGGTGACCGTCTTCGCGGGCGACGCGCCCCACGGCATCTCGGACCACGCCAGCCGCACCGCCCGGGCCCTCGCCGGCTCCCTCGGCTGGTCCATGGCGGGGCTCTGGAACGCCAAGCACTTCCCGCTCTACTCCCACACCATGCTGGTGGTGGGACCGGAGCACGCCCGGACCATCGCCGACGGCGGCTGGAGCAAGGAGGACCTGGTGCGGCACATCTTCGAGACGGTCCGCCTGCCCTACGAGCGACTGCTCCCCGACGAGGACAGCGGAGAGGGCACCAACCTGCGCTTCGGCAAGGGAGACCCACCGCCGCCGGACCGGCCGATTCCCAAGTTCCCCTCCCCGGATGAGCTCCACGTGGTGGTGGCGGGCGGCACCGCGGGTCGGTTCTCGGTGGCGATCCCGGGATGGCTCGGCACCCGGAACGGCTCGAGGCCGGTCACGGTGCCGATCCGGGATACCGCTTGACAGGAGCCCTGGGCTCCGCTATGTTTCTTCACAGGTTGTAGGTTCACCCGGTTTTGAATACGCGAAATCGACGCCGCGAGGACCTCAAGTCCCGCGGCGTTTTTGTTTGCCCTTCGATTCAGGAGGGCACCCCGTCATCGTGACGGGGATCACCGAGGCGTGTCGCACGCCTCTCGAAAGAGGTCAGTAGATGGCTCAGGGTAACGTGAAGTGGTTCAACGACGCGAAGGGCTACGGGTTCATCTCCCAGGAGGATGGCGAGGACGTGTTCGTGCATTTCAGCGCCATCCAGGCTCAGGGCTTCAAGAGCTTGGCCGAGGGCGATCGAGTCGAGTTCGAGGTCACGCGGGGTCCGAAGGGCCTCCAGGCCGCGAACGTCCGCAAGATCTAGCGTCTGCCCGCCGGGCCCCGGACCTTCCGGGGCCCGGCCCAAAGTCGCGGTCGGCGCCCCCCGGGGGTCCTTCCCCACCCAGAAACAGCCTTGACAGTACTTGCGCGAGTTTGCTAACCTGCGCGCGTTTTCGGGATCATGATGTCTGGTTCCCTTCGTACGTGAGCGAGCATCGGTTCTAGAGCATGTGAGCGCCGTGAGGGCTCAGGCCCCTCATCGGCGCTTTTTTGTTGTTCCCCCCGATCCCGGGGGACTCCCCAGCCATGGTGGCGCGGGGCTTAGCGGGCGGCCATCCCCGCCCAAGGAGAGAGGGTACAGACGTATGGCACAGGGCACGGTCAAGTGGTTCAACGACGCGAAGGGGTACGGCTTCATCCAGGTCGAAGGCGGCGAGGACGTCTTCGTCCACTACAGCGCCATTCAGGCCCAGGGCTTCAAGAGCTTGGCCGAGGGCGACAAGGTCGAGTTCGAGGTGACCAAGGGGCCCAAGGGGCTTCAGGCTTCCAACGTTCGGAAGACGGCGTAGGCGTCGCCGACCACTTGCCGGCCCGCCGGTCCTCCCGGCGGGCCGATTTTTTTTGCCCCGCGGCGGCACGGCGGACAAAAAAATAGCCCCGACGGAGTCTGCGGCGGCCGTCCTTCTCGCCTTGCCGCCCCGCTGGTGAAAGAGCGGGTCCGTCGGGGCCGGTGGTTCCTGGGTCCTCCAGGGCCACCTGCAACTGCTACATCAGGGCCTCAGGAGGTGACCACCTCACAGATCACCGTAGGGGTACACATCGGCTGGATCACCTCCCTTTCTCGGCGAGGCCCGACACGGGGCCCAGGACCCATTCACCTTGCCGCGGGCGCCGACTCCCGCCGCAAGGCTCGGTCACGTTGTTCCCGGCCGAATTACCGAGAGGAACGCTGAAGGAGCCTGTGTGAGCCCCGACCGATTTGGCCTCATCGTACATGAGCGCGTGGGGCCGGAAAAGCATTTTTCACTTCACGGTGATCCGCCCCGAGTTCTTCTCCAGCACGCCCTTGCCGATGCCTTCGACCTTCTCGAGATCTTGCGCCTTCTTGAACGGGCCGTGCGCCTCCCGGTACTCGATGATCTTCTGGGCCGAGCCCGCGCCGACCCCCGCCAGCTTCATGAGCTCGGTCTTCGACGCCTCGTTGATGTTGACCTTGACGTCCTTGGCGTCCACCTTCACCCGGACCGGCCGCTCCTTGTGGTCCTTCTCCTCCCCCACCGCCGCGCCACCGCCCACGCACCAGAGCGCCACCGCCACTACGCCCATCCACCGCTTCATCATGGAGATCCTCCTGGATCGAGATGAGATGAGTTGGTGGCCGCGATTCCACGCCGGACCGCGCGGGCGGTCAATTGTGGACAATTCCAGACGGCGGCGATGTATCCGCAGTGAGGCTAGGAGGATCCCGAGGGGTCGAGCGTGTCGAGGTAGGCCTGCCATTCCCACGCGAGCATCGACTGCTTCTTGTGGTTGCAGTCCTTGCAGGCGGCCACCATGTTGGCGCGAATGGAGCGACCTCCGCGCACCAGCGGCACCACGTGATCGAGCGTCAGCGCGCTCGCGCCGACCTGGCGCGCGCAGTAGTGGCAGCGGCCGGACGCGATGCGGCGGCGCCACCACGCGGTCTGCCGCAGGGCCCGGGCGCGGGCCCGCTCGCGCCGGAGGGTATCGTCGTCCACCTCGCGGACGTAGCGGTCGTCGGTCATCGTGACTCGCCCGACACCTCGGAGAGGCGGACCGAGAGGTCTTCCCACTCCTTCATCAGCCAGGCCACGCGCTCCTCGGTGTCGCGCCGCGCCTGGGCGATGCCGCGAGCGCGCTCCCCGTCCCGGTAGAGATCGGGATCCGCGAGCGACAGGCCGATGTCTTTCAATCGGGCCTCCAGCTCCTGGATCTGGGCCTCGACCGCGGCGAGACGCGTCTTGATCGAGCGGATCTCGCGCTCGAGCGTGCGGTCATTCGTCCGGCGGTCGCGCGGCTCCCGGCCCTTCGTCCGCGGGGGCCCGGACGCGGTCCCCTGACCGCCTCCCGCGGCGGTCGACCGCGCGGCCGCGCCTCCCCCCACGGCGGATGTCGGCGCGGCGGGAGCGGGGGTGCCGGCGGCGCCGGCCGGGGCGGCGACCTTGTGGGCCAGGTAGTCATCGTAGCTCCCGAGATGGGTGCTGAGCCGACCCTGGTCCACCTCCACCACCTGGGTCGCGATGCGGTTGATGAAGTAACGGTCGTGGGAGATGAACACGATGGTGCCGGTGAAGCCGGAGAGCGCCTCCTCCAGCACTTCCTTGGAGGCCAGATCCAGATGGTTGGTCGGCTCGTCCATGCACAGGAGCGCGGCGGGGCGCGCGAGCATCTTGGCCAGCGCGAGCCGCGCCTTCTCGCCGCCGGAGAGGACCGACACCTTCTTGTCCACCGCGTCGCCGCTGAAGAGGAAGCTCCCCAGGATCGTGCGCAGCCGCGAGACCTGGGCGTCGGGGGCGGCCACCTCCATCTCCTCCAGGACCGTCCGGGTGGGATCGAGCGCGTCGAGCTGGTGCTGGGCGTAGTACTGCACGTCCACGTGGCTGCCCAGGACGCGCTCGCCCGCGTCGAAGGAAAGAATGCCGGCCAGCATCTTGAGCAGCGTGGACTTGCCGGCTCCGTTGATGCCCACCAGGGCCACCCGGTCGCCGCGCTCCACCTGGAAGTCGACGCCCGCGTAGACCACGTTGTCGCCGTAGGCCTTGTGGATGCCGGACAGCCGGGCGACCAGGCGGCCGGTGCGGGGCGGCTGCGGGAACGAGAAGTGGATGCGGCGGGCGGAGGCCTCGGTCTGGATCCGCTCCATGCGGTCGAGCATCTTCACCCGGCTCTGCACCTGCCGTGCCTTGGTCGCCTTGTACCGGAATCGCTCGATGAAGCGCTCGATCTCGGCGATGCGCTTGGCCTGGTTGCGGGCCTGCGCTTCACGCAGCGCCTGCCGGGCCTCACGCTCCATCAGGAAGTGGTCGTAGTCGCCGTGGTAGAGGGTGACCGAGGCGTTGGCGAGCTCCGCGATGGCGGTCACCATGCGGTTCAGGAAGTAGCGGTCGTGAGAGACGATGACCACGCTGCCCTCGTAGGCGGCGAGGAAGTTCTCCAGCCACTGCAGCGACTCGAGATCCAGGTGGTTGGTCGGCTCGTCGAGCAGCAGCAGGTCCGGCCGGAGCAGGAGCAGCCGGGCCAGCGCGGCGCGCATGCGCCAGCCGCCGGAGTACTCCGCGAGCGGGCGGTGCACGCCCTCGGGCGAGAAGCCGAGCCCGCCCAGGATGATCTTGGCCTCGGACTCGAGCCGATATCCGCCGAGGGCTTCGAAGCGGTGCTGGACCTCCCCGTAGACCTCGGTCAGCTCGGGCGCCGCGTCCGGCCCGGCCATCCGGGCCGCGAGAGATTCCAGCTCCGCCTCGAGCCGCCAGACCTCGTCGAATCCGGAGAGCGCCTCGGCCAGCACCGTGCGGTCCTCGCCGGTGGTGACCTCCTGGGGCAGGTAGCCCACCGTGACGCCGCTGTCGCGGTGGACGCGTCCTGCGTCGGTGTCCTCCACGCCGGCGAGGATGCGGCAGAGCGTGGTCTTCCCCGCCCCGTTCGGCCCGACCAGGCCGATCCGCTCACCCCGACCGATACGCCACGTGCAGTCCTGCAGCAGCTGCTGACCGCCGTAGCCTTTGGAGACCGCGTCGAGACCGACCATCTACGCTCCGATGCTCCCCGACTATCCCATCGTCTGGACACGCTCCGGCGTGACCTTGTAGATCACGCGGACCTCGCCCGGCTGCCGGAACGGGTACTTGTCCTTGCCGAGGTACTTCTTGGCCAGCGAGTCGATGTGGGCGTCGGCGCCCGACTCGGTCACCTCGGCCACCCGCCCGCGCACCTGAAGATATCGATACGGGTTGTCGGGGTCCAGGATGGCCAGGGCCACCGCCGGATTGCGCCGCAGGTTCCGGTCCTTGAGCCGGCCCTTGGCGGTGTTGAATCGCACGTGGGTGCCGTCGAAGTCCGCCCACACCGGGGTCACCTGCGGGGTGCCGTCGGCGTTCACCGTCGCCAGAGTGGCAAAGGCCTTCTTCTGCAGGAGGTCCTTGAATCCCTCGGGAATGCCCGCCATCGTGCTCTCCTTTCGTCGGCTTGCGTCAGGGCTGCGCGCCCGGAGCCGGACCCGCGGGCGGCCCCTCGGTCAGGAACCGCGCCCGGGCCTCCGCGAGCCCGCGCATCGCGAGCAGCAGCCGCACCAGACATTGTTGCACCAGCTGCCCATCCTGCGCGGTCGGATCCGCCATCCACTGGCGTGCCCATTCCCGCTTCTCGGCCCGGAAGCCGAGCGTCGGGGACAGGGCTTCGAGCCGCAGCAGCAGATCATCGGCGGGCAGCCCGGTCGCCCGCAGCCGCGCGACCACCGCGCCCCGCACGGCCGCGTTCCAGATGCCGGTGAGCGCCTCCAGCAGCGCCGCGTAGCAGGTGGCCTCCGGCCGCGTCTTGAGATGCTCCAGCACGACCCCGAGGAGCGGGTGCGCGGCCGGCTCGCCCTGCTCGTCCACGCCGACGAGACCGGCCAGGAGCGGCTCCCGGGAGAGATCGGGCGCGCCTTCCAGCAGCGCGACCAGCTCGGCCACCGTCACCGGGGGCAGGCTGGCCAGGCGCTCCAGAAGAGGAAGATCCGAGCCACCCGGGGCCGCCATCGGGGGACGCTCAGGCCCCGGGTCGGGTGACGGGATCGCGCTCGATCGCCAGGTCCCGGGCGTGACCGGCCGGGACCAGCAGGGCCGAGAGGAGGGCCAGGGCCGCGATCACCAGACCCACCATGAACACGGCACCCACCGCGTGGGCCAGCGCCGGCCGCATCTGCCCGAGCAGGTCCCCGTTGAGCGCGGTGCGCGTGATCGGGTTCACCACCAGGTCGGGATGCGCGGCGAGCTCCCGCAGGGAGTCGCGCATCCCGTCGGGTGCGGTGGTGACCATCGCGGCGAGGCCCCGCTCCAGCCGGTGGGTCATGGCCGCGCCCATGATCGCCACGCCCACCGCGCCCCCGATGGTGCGGAAGAAGGTGGTGAGCGAGGTCGCGGAGCCCAGCAGCGAGCGCGGGACCGCGCTCTGCACCGCGATGAGCATCGGCACGAAGATCATGCCCATGCCGACGCCGGCGAGACTGATATCGCGCGCGGCCATCGCGATGGTGAGCGACGCGTTCCACCCCGAGAGCAGCACGAAGGCCAGCACCAGGGCGCCCATGCCGGTCAGCACCACCCGCCGGTAGCCGATGCGCATCGCGAGGCGCGCGGACAGGATGGAGAACACCACCCAGCCGAGCACAAAGGGCATCAGCACCCAGCCGGCCTGCGTCGCGGTGGTGCCGGTCACCGCCTGGAGGAACAGCGGCACGTAGGTGATCGCCCCGAACATCGCCATGCCCGCCAGCAGGCCGGTGAGGGCGGCCGAGCGCACGATGGGGTTGGCGAAGAGGCCGAGTGGGATCACCGGCTCTTCCGCCCACCGCTCGACCAGCACGAACACCACCAGCAGGACCACCGAGAGCAGGAGCAGGAGCACCCCCGAGCTGCGCAGCCAGGCCGACGCCGTGCCCGCGTCCACCAGGCCGACCAGGAACGCGGAGATGGCGGCCGCGAAGAGGGTCATCCCCGCCACGTCGAACGATCCGCGCGGCCGCGGGGGCGTCTCGTCGCGCAGCCCGGAGGAGATCGCGAGCGCGGCCAGGATCCCGAACGGGACGTTGATGTAGAACACCCACCGCCACGACACGCGGTCGGTCAGGAACCCGCCGATCAGCGGCCCCACCAGCGATGCGATACCCCACACGCTCGAGAAGTAGCCCTGCATCCGGGCCCGGCGCTCCATGCCGTAGAGGTCGCCGATGATGGTCATGCCGATGGTGATGAGGGAGCCCGCGCCGAGTCCCTGCAGCGCCCGGAAGGCGATCAGCTGCTCCATGCTGCGCGAGAGCCCCGCCAGCGCCGAGCCCAGCAGGAACAGCCCGAGGCCGATCAGGTAGGCGGGCCGGCGGCCGAGGTAGTCGGCGAGACGGCCCCAGATCGGCATCGAGACCGTCGAGGTGAGCAGAAAGGCGGAGAAGGTCCAGGAGTAGATGCGGATGCCCCCGAGGCTCGCGATCACCGTCGGCATCGCGGTCGCCACCACGGTGGACTCCATCGCGGCCAGGAACATGGCGGCCATCACGCCGGCCAGCACGAGCCCGCGCCGCGCGGAGGAATCGACGGTGGCCATCAGTGCCCTCCGGTGCAGCCCGCGCAGCGACAGAGCGCCCGGAGCGTCGCATAGGGGTACGCGCTCTCGCGCCCGTCGAGCCAGGCCACCTGCAGGGCCTCGGGCAGCTTGCGGATCTCCTTCGGCCAGGTCATCTCCTGGGTGAGCGTGCCCTCTTCCTGGCTCTCGCCCGCGGGATCGTCCAGCCGGAGGCGATCGAAGGGATAGATGCTGCCGTGGCCGTCGGCCCACGTGATGCCGAGCGCGTAGCGGCCGACCAGGTGGATGTCCTTGGGCTGGTCCGGATTCGGCTGGCCCACGATCGGGAGGAACTTGCCGAGCGGGCTCACACGCCACCTCCCGCGGCGGCCGCGGCGGCGAGGCGCCGGCCGGCCAGGAGGTAGTGGACCGCGAGGTTCTGATGGGGGCCCCAGCGCGCGGCCCGGCGGCGGACCGCCGGCTCGTCGAGCGGGCGGCCCCGGCCGTAGAAATGCTCGAACGCGCGTCGGACCGCCAGATCGCCGGCCGCGCACACGTCGCCGCGTCCGAGGCAGCGGGCCAGGAACCATTCCGCGCTCCAGCGCCCGAGACCGCGAACCGCGGTCAGTCGCTCGATCACCGCCTCGTTCGGCTGCGCGGCGAGGGCGGCGAGGTCGAGGGCGCCGCTGGCCACCTCGCGGGCCAGCCCGATCACGTACTCCGCCTTCCGGGTGGTGAGCTGCATGGCGCGGAGGTCGGCGACGCGCGCGCGGGCGAGCGCCGCCGGCTCCGGGAAGGCGTACACCGCCTGCCCGCCGGTCAGGAGCACCTCGCCGAAGCGACGGACGAGGCGGGCCCGCAGCGTGAACGCGAAGGCCAGGTTCACCTGCTGTGCGCAGACCGAGCTCACGAGCATCTCGAACGGGTTGGGCGAGAGCGTGGGCCGCAGGCCGTGCAGACGCGACACCAGGCCGCGCAGGACCGGGTCACCCGCGGTCGCGCGGCGGAACGCGGTCAGGTCCAGGTCGAGCCCGCACACGTGCCGCACCTCGCGGACCGCCTCGTCCACGATCGCCGCGCGTCGGGCGCCCGGCACCGACACGGTCAGCCGCGCCGCGTCCGGCTCCCCGCTCCAGGTCAGCTCGTAGACCCGCCAGCGACCACCGGCCTTGAAGGCGCGGCGGAAGACTCCCTCGGACAGACGATTGACCGGATCCTCACCCCAGAGATGGAACCGAGAGAGGGTCGCGGCCACGTCCACCGGGCCCGAGGCCACGAAGCTGGCATTCATGACGGCGCCCAAGTTTACCAGAGGCCTCCGGGAACGGGTACGTAGTGGTACGAAGGAGAGCCTGCGCGGCGCGCCGGGCCCGCTACGGCGGCCCGAACGGGCCCGGCTCAGTGACGGACGTCGAAGTAGACGGGACCCGGCGGGACCGGGTCGGCGCCGTTCAGGCGCTTGACGCAGAAGTTGAACTCGACCACGTCGCTCGCGTAGGGCTCGAGCAGCGCGCGCACGGTCAGGTCGTGCGGCAGCGGCAGCAGCAGGTGGTCGAGGCTCATCGTGCGGAGGATCGCCGCGATGGCCGCGAAGGCCCGGAAGCCTCCCTCGCCCTTCAGGGTCACATCGTACGCCTTGATGGCCCGGACCCGCTCGGGATCGAGCCCGCGGCGCACGCGGTCATCCCACAGCGAGACCCACGCGCTGCCCCCCGGACCGAAGGCGGTGAGGCTCCCCAGGTAGGGGCCGCGCGGATGGGGCTGGAACAGATCCGAGACCAGGTACCGCGGCACGAAGTGATGCAGGTAGACCTCGCCGAACCGCCACGCCGCGTGCGCGGGATCGCCGAGGGCGTCCACCTTGCGGATGTGCACCTCCGGATCGGGCACGAAGCGCGCCAGGTCCAGCACCAGATAGTCGAAGCGCGCGATCGGCTCCCAGCCGAGGCCGGTCACCATCGCCATCGAGGCCACGTTGGTGACGCCGATCAGGCCGGTGAGATACGGGGCGCCCTGCTCCTCCACCCACGAGGCGGCCGCGCGCATCAGCAGCGAGCCGACCCCGCGTCCCCGCATGCTCGTGGCGACCCGCGTGTTGAAGCTGTAGCCCGCCATGCACGGTCGGCCCGCGACCCGTACCGGATTCAGCGCGACGCAGTTCACGCCCACGATCTGGCCCTCCGACTCGGCCACGTAGGTGCGACAGCGGCTGTAGGCGACCGTGCGCGCGAAGAAGTTTCGTCGGGCCTGGATGAGGGCGGCGCCGGAATCGGGGGCGGCGCCGTCGAGCGACTGCAGCGCGGCACTGTCGGAGGGGCGAGCGTCGCGGAGCGAGATGTCGGTCGACCTGATGCTCGAACTCATGCGCCCGGACAAGAATACTCGTCTTTTGTCCGTCTGCAAGATCTGCGGTATGCAAGACCTTGCGAGGGCACCCCCGGCCCCCGCGGGGGCGGGAAGTCCGTCAATTCGGGCGGTTAGCGAAGGTGGAACGGGACGTCGACCACGACGACCCCTTTCCGGAACAGGAGCGCCCCCTTGATCAGGAGCGCGGTCTGGTTGTGCAGCAGGTGCTGCCACCACCGGGCCGGGACGAACTCGGGGATCACGATGGTCACGACGTGGTTCTCGCCGACCGCCAGCAGGTGGTCGACGTAGTCGAGGAACGGAGTGAGCAGCGAGCGATACGGCGAGGTCAGCACCACCAGGGGAACGCCGAGCCCGAACTTGCCCCACTTCTCCTCCAGCTTCCGGGTGCGCTCGGGATCGAGCTCCACGTACACCGCCTTCGCGGAGGCGGACAGCGTCTGCGCGTACCGCAGCGCGGCGACCACGCCGCGATGGAGGTCTCCGACCAGCACCAGGACCGAGTGCTGGATCGGCGGCGGGCCCTCGTAGTTGTCGAGGGAGAGCTGCCGCGCCACGTCGGCGTAGTGGCGGTGGATCATCAAGAACAGGGCCACCAGCAACGGGATCAGCAGCACCACCATCCACGCGCCGTGGCTGAACTTCGTCGCCGCGATCACCAGCATCACGAGCCCGGTGGTCCCCGCCCCGACCGCGTTGAGGACCCATCGCCACCACCAGCCCGGCTCCCGGCGCGAGAGCCAGCGGCGCACCATGCTCGCCTGCGAGAGGGTGAAGGAGACGAACACGCCCACCGCGTAGAGCGGGATCAGGGCGTGGGTCGCGCCGCCGAAGAGGAGGATCAGTAGCGCGGCGAGGCCGCCCAGGATCAGGATGCCGTTCGAGAACACGAGCCGGTCTCCCCGCGTGCTGAACTGCCGCGGGATGAATCCGTCCCGGGCCAGGAAGTAGGCGAGCCGCGGGAAGTCGGCGAAGGCGGTGTTCGCCGCGAAGACCAGGATCAGCATGGTGACGACCTGGATCTCGTAGTAGAGCAGCCCGCCGCCGAAGATGAGCCGGGCCAGCTGCGAGACCACCGTCTCCTCCGCGCGCGGCACCACCTGGTAGTGCCAGGCCAGGAACGTGATGCCCATGAAGAGGCTGATCAGGATGATGCCGAGCCAGGTCAGCACCGTGCGCGCGTTCTGGGCCTCCGGGGGACGGAAGGCGGGAACGCCGTCGGAGACGGCCTCCACTCCGGTGAGCGCCGCGCACCCGGAGGCGAAGGCGCGCAGGACCAGGAAGATCGTCAGGTGCTGGCTCATCTCGGCGGAAGCGGCCCGGGGCTCGGGCATTCCCTCCCAGCCGAACAGCCAGCGCACGAAGCCGTAGGCGAGCATCGCCGCGAAGCTGACGATGAAGAGATAGGTCGGCACCGCGAAGAGCGCGCTCGACTCGCGCAGGCCGCGGAGGTTCACGGTGGCGATCCCCGCGATGAACACCACGCCCAGCACGACGCGGTAGTCGTAGAGCACCGGGAACGCAGAGGTGATGGCGGCCACGCCCGCGGCCACGCTCACCGCCACCGTGAGCACGTAGTCGATGAGCAGGGCGCCCGCCGCCACCAGGGCGGGCCACGTGCCCAGGTTGTCCTTGGTGACGATGTAGGCCCCGCCCCCGTGCGGGTATGCGAGGATGGTCTGGCGGTAGGAGCTGACCACCACCGCGATCAGGAACGCGATCGCGATGCCGATCGGGATGGACAGGGACAGAGCGGCGGTGCCCGCCAGCACGAGCACGAGCAGGATCTCCTCGGTGGCGTACGCGACCGAGGAGAGCGCGTCGGACGAGAAGACCGCGAGGGCCGAGGTCCGGGAGAGGCGCTCGTGCCGCGCCTGCGCGGTCGCGAGTGGTGACCCGACGAACAGCTTCTTGACCGCGCTGATCTTCACCCGGGAAGCCTCCGGATCACGCTAGTGGCGGAGACACCCGGGTGTCAAGCATTCGGGCCCGCCTGCGGTGTCAAATTCGGCTCCGAAGCGTCGTGGCCGGTGCGATGCTTGGAGGAAGGAGCGCGCCCCCGTGAGCGGCAGACCGGTCTCCGACGACGTCGTCAGCGCCGAGCCGCCACGCGCGGCGGCGCCCCCGTCCCCGGCCCGCCCGCGTCCTCGTCGCTCGTGAGCGATCTCCACCAGTTCGTCGGCCACTGGGGCTACCCGGCCATCTTCGTGGTCGTGGTGCTCGGCAACGTGGGGCTGCCGGTCCCCGAGGAGACGATCCTGGCCCTCGCGGGCTACCTGGTCTGGCGCGGCAAGCTGCGCCTCTCGCTGGTCCTCGCGGTCGGCATCGTCAGCGCGGTGGTGGGCGACAACATCGGTTACTGGCTGGGGCGCCGCTACGGCCAGACCGCCCTGCCTCGCTACGCGAGATGGGTGCTGGGCCACCCCGAGCGCCTCGAGACCATGAAGGCGTTCGTGGCCCGCCGCGGACCGGTGGCGGTGTTCGTGGCCCGGTTCGTGCCGGGCGTGCGCTTCACGGCCGGGCCGCTGGCGGGGGCCCTCGGGATGCGCTTCTCGTCGTTCCTGATCGCCAACGTGACCGGCGCGGTGGTCTACGTCCCGGTGGTCGTGGGAGCCGGCCTCGCGGTCGGCTACGGGTTCGGCGCGTACGTGGAGCGGCTGCGCTACCTGGTCGGCGAGGTGGAGCGGACGGTCCTGCTGGTGGTGCTGGCCGCCATCCTGGCGCTGATCGCGCTGCGGATCTGGCAGGCCGCGCGACCGTCGAAGCAGGCCTGAGCCCGCGGCGCCCGGAGACCGCCGGAGCGCCGCGGGCTCCCGGCCGATCTCAGTGCCCGGCGGCCTCCCCGAAGCCGTCGGAGCCCCTCAGCCGCTCCTCGGTGCCCGGGATGTAGCGCCGCTCCAGCTCCTGGAAGTGCGCCACCCGCGCCATCACGTGATGGCTCTCGGTAGGGTGCCCGACCTTCAGCCGCTCGAGGGTCCACTGGGCCTGCTCCTCGTTCTTCGCCAGCTCCTGCATGAAGTTCCACACCGAATACATGGCGGCGTGGGCACCGAAGAGCGTGATGAAGATGAAGCGGTACCCGAGCTCGCCCAGCTCGCGGAACGTGAGCGGGTGGGCGTCCTTGTGCCAGCGGAACGAGGAGGAGTAGTTGAAGGCCAGGGGCAGGTCCGGGTGCGAGCGGCGCATCGCCTTCGCGAACTCGATGGCCGGCTCGCGGTCTGCGCTGGACAGCTCGGCCCACACGAGGTCCACGCCCGCGTCGGCGTAGGCGCGCCCGCGCCAGATCGCCTCTTCCATGCTGCCGCCGACCGCGCCGAAGGCGTCGGTGCGCGCGATGATCACGAAGTCGCGGTCGAGCCGGTCGCGCTCCACGATGGCGGCCCGGTACTTGCCGAGGGCCTCCTCGCGCGACACGATCGTCTTGCCCGCGATGTGCCCGCAGCGCTTCGGGAAGCGCTGGTCCTCCAGATGGATCCCCGCCACCCCCGTCTTCACGAACTCCTGCACCGTCCGTATCGTGGAGAGCGCGTTGCCGTAGCCGTCGTCCGCGTCCGCGATGACCGGCAGCTCGACCGCGCTCGCCACCATGGAGGCGGCCCTTGTCACCTCGGTCATGGTGAGGAAGCCCATGTCGGGCCAGCCGTTCAGCATGGCCAGCGAGTAGCCGCTCAGGTAGATCGACTTCATCCCGGCCTGCTCGGCGATCTGCGCATCCAGCGGCGAGTAGATGCCGCCGGTGAAGAGATAGGGCTCCTCCGCGAGGAGCCGGCGAAACGTCCTGCCCTTCGATTCCATCTGTGCGCCTCCGTCAGGCAGACCACGCCGGAGGCACACTCCGGGTGGTCCGCGGTCGTGGGATCGGGTGCTGGGTCGTTCAGGCGACGGCGCCGGCGGTCGAGACCGCGGGCCGGGCCCAGGGCAGCTCGAGCAGCGTCTCGGCGCAACTCGCGCAGTAGCTGGCGGACTCCAGCTGGTACGAGCAGGCCGGGCAGCACGCCGCTCCGCAGGCGATGCAGCCCAGGTGGTTGAATGCGAAGTGGACCTCGGTTCCGCAACGGCATCGGCTGCTCATCGACGACTCCTCCTCCGAGCGAGATGCCTCTTGGGAGGAGTCAAGAACCGTTCCAGCCTCGACCATTCATGGAAGGGATTGATTTACAAGCAAAGTGATGCTCGGTGCAGTCAGCGCTGTGACATGGATGTCTCACCAAAGGCGTGCAAAAAAGGACGCGGCATGTCATAAGTATCGATAGTGCTTGGGTTTGAATGCCGCGGACTATCTGAGTCTTGCTCGACTCACTAAGTGAGTCTGCTAAGACTCAGACCTGTATTTCCTGGTGTCGATCGAATACTTGGAAAGCAGGCGGTGGAAGTTCCGCCGGGTGATCCCGGCCTTCCGGGAGGCGACGGAGATGTTCCCGCGGGCCTCGGCCAGGAACCGGGCGATCGCCTCCTTCTCGAACGTGGACACCACCCGCTCCTTGGCCTGGACGAAGCCCTCGTGGGTCGTCACCCGGATCGGTCCCGACTCCTGCATGTAGAGCGGTAGATGGGCCACCTCGACCTGCTGGCTGGACGAGAGCACCACCGCCCGCTCGATGATGTTCTCGAGCTCCCGCAGGTTGCCGGGCCAGGCGTACCGCCGCAGCAGCTCGAGGGCGTCGGGGGAGAAGCGGTCGACCTTCTTGTTGACCTTGGCCTCCGCCTTCCGGAGGAAATGGTAGGCGAGCACCGGGATGTCCTCGCTTCGCTCGCGGAGCGGCGGCAGCACCACCGTGAAGGCGTTGAAGCGATAGAAGAGGTCCTCGCGGAACTCGCCGGCGGCCAGCGCCTTCTCGAGGTCACGGTTGGTGGCCGCGATCACGCGCACCCGGACCTTCCGGGTCACCACGTCGCCCACCGGCTTCACCTCACCCGCCTGGAGCACCCGCAGCAGCTTGCCCTGCATCTCGATCGGCATGTCGCCGACCTCGTCCAGGAAGATGGTGGCCCCGTCGGCCTTCTCGAACAGGCCCACCTTGTCCGCGACCGCTCCCGTGAACGCGCCCCGCCGGTGCCCGAAGAGCTCCGACTCCATCAGGCTGGGGGTCAGCGCGGTGCAGTTCACGGTCACCAGCGGCTTGTCGCGCAGGTTCGAGTAGCGGTGGATCGCTCGGGCCACCAGCTCCTTGCCGGTGCCCGACTCGCCGCGGATCAGCACGGTGGTGGGCGTCTGGGCGACCCGCACCACCTGCTCGGCCAGCTCGCGCATCTTCGGGTTCTGGCCGATGATGAACTCGCCCTCCGCCTTGGCCTGCAGCTCCCGCAGCATCAACGAGTAGCGGTCCTCCAGCTCCTCGCTGCGCTTCCGCTCGGCCAGCAGGTCCCACATGAACTTCGCGCTCACGCCGCCCATCACCTCGGCGCCCGCCGGCTTGAGGCGCCGGATCGCCTCCTGGACCTCCGGATTGCCGGTGACGTCGATGATGAGGTCGAGGTCGGTGCCCGCGATCATCTCGCGCAGATCGGTGCCCATCGGGACGTTGAGCCGGCGGGCCAGCTCGAGGCCGGGAGCCCACGGGTTCACGTCGACCACCCCCACGATGGTCACGGTCGGATCGCCACTGAACATCTCGAGCAGGGCGCGCCCGCCCTTGCCCGCTCCGACGATGACGACCCTGGTCACATCCCGACTAGAAGGGCTGGGCCTCCGGGCGCTTGGCCAGGCGCTCGAAGGAGGCGTACTCCGGAATGAACGTGACCTGCACCTTGCCGGTGGGGCCGTTGCGCTGCTTGCCGATGATGACGTCGGCCACGCGGTCGCCGTCCTCCGACTGCAGACCGTACCGCTCCGGGCGGTAGAGGAAGAGGATGACGTCCGCGTCCTGCTCGAGCGCGCCGGACTCGCGCAGGTCGGAGAGCTGGGGCTCCTTGCGCTCGCGCGACTCCACCGCGCGGGAGAGCTGCGAGAGCGCGACCACCGGCACGTTGAGCTCCTTCGCCAGCGCCTTCAGCGAGCGCGAGATCTCGGAGATCTCCTGCTGCCGGTTCTCGCTGTTGCGCCCCCGCATCAGCTGCAGGTAGTCGATCACGATGAGGTCGAGACCGTGCTCGGCCTTCATGCGCCGCGCCTTCGCACGGGCCTCCAGCACCGAGAGCGCGGGCGAATCGTCGATGTAGACCGGGGCTTCCGCGAGCCGCCCCGCCGCGTTGGTGAGGCGCGTCCAGTCGCGCGGATCCAGATAGCCGGTCCGCACCTTGTGCGAGTCCACCTTGGCCTCCGAGCAGAGCAGGCGCTGGACCAACTGCTCCTTCGACATCTCGAGGCTCAGGATCAGGACCCGCTTGTGGTCTTCCACCCCCGCGTACTTCGCGATGTTCAGCGCGAAGGCGGTCTTCCCCATCGAGGGCCGGCCCGCGATGATGATGAAGTCGCTCGGCTGGAAGCCGGAGGTCATCCGGTCCAGCTCGTCGAAGCCGGAGGCGAGCCCGGTGATGTGCTCCTTGCGGTCGTACAGCTTTTCGATGTGCTCGAAGGTGTCCTTCAGGATGGCCCGGACCGGGAACGCCGAGCCCTGCATCCGTCGCTCGGAGATCTGGAAGATCAGCCGCTCCGCCTCGTCGAGGAGCTTGTCGACGTCGTCCCGGGCCTCGTAGCTCTGCCCGATGATGTCGGTGGCGATGCGGATCAGGTCCCGCAGGAGCGCCTTCTCCCGGACGATCGCTCCGTAGGAGAGGAGGTGGGCCGCGGTGGTGGCCTCCTCCACCAGGCTCGCGAGGGCGGCGGGGCCGCCGACCTCGTCCAGCTCGGCCCGGCGCTTGAGCTCCTCGGAGACGGTCAGGAGGTCGACCGGCTCGTTGCGCTCGAAGAGCGCGAGGGTGGCCTCGAAGATCTTGCGGTGGCCTTCCTTGTAGAAGTCGGCCGGCTTGAGCAGCTCGATCGCCTTGGGCAGACTCTCCCGCTCGAGGAGGACGGCCCCCAGCACGGCTCGCTCCGCCTCCAGGCTGTGGGGCGGAATCTTCGAGGTGAGGAGGTCGGTGACGGTGGCCACGGGGCGCCCGATCTAGGCTCGGGGAGTCGAGAGCGTGGCCACGTCTACTCCCGGGTGACAGATACCTTCAGGTGGGCGGTGACGTCGCCGTGCAGGCGCACCGGCACCGCGTACTCCCCCAGGCTCTTGATCGGCTCGTCGAGTCCGATGCGGCGACGCTCGATCTCGATCCCGTGCTGGGCCAGGAAGGCGGCCAGATCCGCGCGCCCCACCGAGCCGAAGAGGCGCCCCTCATCCGAAGCCTGCCGGCGCTGGGTGAAGTGCAGCGCCTCGATGGCCTGAGCCTGGCTCTGCGCATCCGCCCGCAGCTTGGCGGCCTGGGCCTCCTGCCGCGCCTTGATCTGGGCCAGGTTCTTCAAGTTGGCGTCCGTGGCCTGCAGGGCCAGCTTCTGCGGGAGCAGGAAGTTCCGCGCGTAACCGTCCGAGACGTCGCGGATCTCCCCGCGGCGCCCCAAGGTGGGCACGTCGTCCATCAGGATGATCTTCATGGCCGGGCCCCCCGCTACTCGGCGGTCTGCGCGAGGAGCGCGACGGTCCGGGCCCGCCGGACCGCGCGGGTCAGCTGCCGCTGGTGCCGGGCGCAGCTGCCGGAGATGCGCCGGGGCGTGATCTTCCCCCGCTCCGACACGAAGTTGCGGAGCCGGCGAATGTCCTTGTGGTCGATCAGGTCGACCCGATCGACGCAGAACTTGCAAACCTTGCGGCGGCCGAACCGGCGCCGCTTGACGGGCTTGGATGCTGGCGGAATGGCTTGCTCCTCCTTCTCGTGAGATCGAGGGGTCTAGAACGGGACCTCGTCGTCGCCGCCCTCGCTGCCGGCCTCGACCGGCTCGGGGACGCCGCCCGGCGCGGCGGCCGACCGGCCGCGGCCCATGAACTGCACCCGCTCCGCGACCACCTCGACCACGCTGCGCTTCTGGCCGTCCTTGGTCTCCCAGTCGCGTGTCTGCAGGCGCCCCTCGACCATGATCGGGCTCCCCTTGTCGAGGTACTCCCCGCAGCTCTCGGCCTGCTTGCCCCAGACCACGCAGGTCAGGAAGCAGGTCTCCTCGCGCTTCTCGCCGCCCTGGGTCGTGTAGTTGCGATTGACGGCCAGCCGGAGGTCGGCCACCGCGGTGCCGCTGGGGGTGTACCGGAGCTCCGGGGCCCGCGTGAGATTGCCGATCAGGAAGACTCGGTTGAGACTCGCCATCAGACGACCTCCTCCACCGCCGGGGTCTGCGGCTTCGGCGCCGAGCGGATCCGCTTGCGGACGGGAACGCGGGTCGTGAAGTGCCGCAGCACCTGCTCGTTGAGGGTCAGCTGCCGCTCGTACTCCTTCATCACGCTCGGGTCCGCCTTGCCCTCGAGGACCGCGTAGGTGCCCTCCCGCTGCTTGCGGATCTCGTAGGCCAGCCGCCGCTTGCCCCAGCTCTCGGCCTTGGTGACCTCGCCGCCCAGCGACGTGAACGTCTCCTGCAGCTTCGTGAGGAGCGCGGTCACTTCCTCCTCGGTGGGACGCGGATCGATGATCAACAGGATCTCATACGGGTACAGACCACTCACCTCCTCCGACGTTTCGACTTCACGTGATTCGTTTCGAAAGCGCTTCAGGTTACCAGAGGCTCTCCCGAAACACAACCTCGCGTCAAGTGTGGACAAAATACGACGGCCCTCGCCGTCGCCGGCGAGGGCCGCTGGCTACGACAGCGCCGGGGGCTAGAAGTCCCCGTGAGGCATCGGCGGCGTCGCCGCCGGCTTCTCCTCGGGCAGGTCGGTGATCAGGGCCTCGGTGGTCAGCAGCAGCGAGGCCACCGACGCCGCGTTCTGCAGCGCCACCCGCTCCACCTTGGTCGGATCGATGATGCCGACCTGGATCATGTCCACGAACTCGAGCGACTCCGCGTCGAAGCCGCGGGTCACCACCTTCTCGGCCTTCACCTTCTCCACGATCACGCTGCCCTCGAGCCCCGCGTTCTCCACGATCTGGCGGATGGGCTCCTCGAGCGCGCGCTTCACGATCATGGCGCCGACCTTCTCGTCGCCCTCCAGCTTCAGCCCGTCGATCGCGGACGAGGCCCGCAGCAAGGCCACGCCGCCGCCCGGCACGATGCCCTCCTCGACCGCGGCGCGGGTCGCGTTGAGCGCGTCCTCCACCCGGGCCTTCTTCTCCTTCATCGCGGTCTCGGTGGCGGCGCCCACCTTGATGACCGCCACGCCGCCGGCCAGCTTGGCCAGGCGCTCCTGCAGCTTCTCCCGGTCGTAGTCCGAGGTGGTCTCCTCGATCTGGGCCCGGATCTGCTTGATGCGCCCCTCGATGGCCGCGGTCTTGCCCGCGCCCTCGACGATGGTGGTGTTGTCCTTGTCGACCACGATCTTCTTGGCCCGGCCGAGGTCCTCCAGCTTGATGTTCTCGAGCTTGATGCCGAGATCTTCGGTGATGGCCTTGCCGCCGGTCAGGATCGCGATGTCCTCCAGCATGGCCTTGCGGCGGTCGCCGAACCCGGGGGCCTTCACCGCGGCGGTGTGCAGCGTGCCGCGCAGCTTGTTGACGACCAGGGTAGCCAGGGCCTCACCCTCGATGTCCTCGGCGATGATCAGGAACGGCTTGCCGGAGCGCGCCACCTGCTCGAGCAGCGGCAGCATGTCCTTCATCACGCTGATCTTCTTCTCGTGGATCAGCACCAGCGCGTCCTCGAGGACGACCTCCATGCGCTCGGCGTCGGTCACGAAGTAGGGCGAGAGGTAGCCCCGGTCGAACTGCATGCCCTCGACCACGTCCAGCACGGTATCCGCCGACTTCGACTCCTCGACCGTGATGACGCCGTCCTTGCCCACCTTCTCCATGGCCTCGGCGATCAGGTTGCCGATGGTCTTGTCGTTGTTGGAGGCGATGGTGGCGACCTGGGCGATCTCCTTCTTGTCCTTGGTCGACTTGGACATCTTCTTCAGGTCCTCGACGACCGCCTCGACCGCCTTGTCGATGCCGCGCTTCAGCCCCATGGGGTTGGCGCCGGCGGTGACGTTCTTCAGGCCCTCACGCACGATGGCGTGGGCCAGCACGGTGGCGGTGGTGGTGCCGTCGCCCGCGATGTCCGAGGTCTTGGACGCCACCTCCTTCACCATCTGGGCGCCCATGTCCTCGTAGTTGTCCTTGAGCTCGATCTCCTTGGCGACCGTCACTCCGTCCTTGGTGATGGTCGGGCTGCCGAACTTCTTGTCGATGACCACGTTGCGACCCTTCGGGCCCATGGTCGCCTTGACCGCCGACGCCATGATGTTGACCCCGCGCAGCAGGGCCGCCCGTCCCTCGTCACTGAACATGACCTGCTTCGGCATTTCTCGCTCTCCTCCTGGCTCTCTCGATGTATTGGCCGCCCCGCCCCCGTGAGGGAAGGCCGGCCGGGGTTGGCGCGGTTACTCGATGATCGCGAGCACGTCCTCTTCGCGCAGGATCAGGTACTCCTCGTCGTCCAGCTTCACCTCGGAGCCGGAGTACTTGCCGAAAAGGATCTTGTCGCCGGCCTTCACGTCCAGCGGGATCTTCTTGCCCTCCTCGTTCACCTTCCCGTTCCCCACGGCGATCACCTTGCCCTCCTGGGGCTTCTCCTTCGCCGTGTCGGGGATGATGATGCCGCCCTTCTTGACCTCCTTCTCCTCCTCCCGCTTGACGAGGATTCGGTCGTGCAACGGACGAATCTTCATGATCAACGCGCCTCCAGATAGTAAGATGTTGGCCCTTGCGGCGAATGCCGCCCCTGGTGGTGTTAGCACTCGACCAAGGCGACTGCTAATATAGTCGCCGGGTCCGCGGTTGTCAAATATAAATACGTGTTTTTCTATCAGCACTTAAGAGCGACCCCAGCACGAGGCCTCCCATGACTCCGGGTCCCGGTAAGCCCGCCGTCCTGATCTCCCGACTGCTCCCCGAGCCGGCCGTCGAGATGGCGCGGCGGGGCGCCCTGGTGGATGCCCACGGCGTCGACGGGGCAATGCCCCGGTCGGAGCTGCTCACGCGGCTGCGGGGCAAGCAGGGGCTGATCTGCATGATCAGCGAGGTCGTGGATCGGGCGCTCCTGGACGCCTGCCCGGATCTCCAGGTCGTCTCGAACGTCGCGGTCGGCTACAACAACGTCGACGTGGCGGCCTGCACCGAGCGGGGCGTGGTGGTGACCAACACCCCCGACGTGCTCACCGACACCACCGCCGACTTCGCGTGGGCGCTCCTGATGGCGGCCGCCCGGCGCGTCGTGGAGGCGGACCGCTACGTGCGCGAGGGCCGGTTCCAGGAGTGGCAGTACATGCAGCTCGTGGGCGCCGACGTCCACGGCAAGACCCTCGGGATCATCGGCTTCGGCCGCATCGGCCGCGCGGTGGCTCGCCGGGCCCAGGGCTTCGGGATGCGCGTGCTCTACCAGGACGCGGTGGCCGCGGACGCCGCCACCGAGCGCCTACTCGGGGCCACGCGGACCGACCTCGACACGCTGCTGCGCGAGTCGGACTTCGTCACGCTCCATACCCCGCTCAATTCGGAGACGCGGCACCTCATCAACGCCCGGTCGCTCAGGACCATGAAGAAGACCGCCTTCCTCATCAACGCGGCCCGCGGCCCGGTGGTGGACGAGGCGGCGCTGGTCCAGGCCCTGCGGGAAGGCTGGATCGCGGGCGCGGGCCTGGACGTGTTCGAGGAGGAGCCGAAGGTGCACGAGGGGCTGATCGGGCTGTCCAACGTGGTCCTGGCCCCGCACATCGCGAGTGGCTCGTCCGAGACGCGCCTCAAGATGGCCACCCTCGCGGTGGAGAACTGCCTCGCCGTCCTAAGCGGCAAGACGCCCCCCACGCCGGTCAACCCCGAGGTGCTGAAGCGCCGCCAATGACTCTTGCGGAATAGAGTGACGGCCATCTTAGAACTCCAAGCCCGCATGACGGAGAAACGCTCTGGCGAGCGTTGGATGTCGGCGGATGCGTGGACAGCCGCCCCGAATGGGGCGACGGAGGGTCAGCACATCGGTTGGACAGAGGTTTGCCAGTTCGCGCGCCTTCCGATTGCCCTCAACCGGATTGAGCTCTGGGGCATATGCCGGGAGGCGTTCGACCTGCAACCAGGGGTGTTGCGCGTCGAGGTAACGTCTCATGCGGCCGCTCTTATGTGCGCCGAGCCCGTCCCAGATCAAGACCACGCGCCGCCCTCGGAAGGGCTGCTTCACGGCGCGCAGAAAGGCGATCAGCCGCGCATCGGTGTACGTGCCGAGACGGGTTTGAAAGTACAGGCGGGTGCGTTGGCCATCCCAGCGAAAGGCGAGCGCGGCCGCAATCGACAGCCGTTTCCAATTCGCACCGGTGTGGCGCAGGCACGGCGTCCGGCCACGCGGCGCCCAGGTGCGACGCACCACGGGTTGCTGCGATACTCCGCTCTCGTCCTCGAACCCCATCCAGGCCCGGCGGCGCCGGACGTTTTTTTACCCGGGGCCACCGCCGCCGTTGCCACTGCCGGATCGCGGCCTCGTCGCGCTCCCGCGACTGGCGCGTGGGCCGTTGCAGCGACCCGTGCAAGCCCTGGAGGATGCGCCAGACATGCGCGGGGTGATAGTGCACGCGGGTGAGGCGGGCAACGACCGTCGCAATGCGGGGCAACATCCACAACTCGGTGGCGAACCCATGCGCCGCGGGCCCTTTGAGCAAGGCGGCTTCCACCTGGGCCAACCGTCGCTGGCCCAGACGCGGCTTGCGGCCGGCTCGGCCGGCGGCTTTCAGCGCTCGCCGGCCGTCCGCCCGCCAGCGGTGATACCAGCGCGAGGCGGTCGCGATCCCCACGGGTGGTCGGCATGGCCTAGCATCGCAGCGTACCCCATGACATCTGTCACTCTACTTCGCAAGAGTCATTAGCCGTGGACCTGCTGGTGCTGGATGGGGTCGGCAAGCGCTTCGGGGCGGACCGCGCTCCCGCGGTCGACGGGCTCTCGCTCCGGGTCGAGGAGGGCGAGGTCCTGGCCCTGCTCGGTCCATCGGGCTGCGGCAAGACCACCACGCTTCGCCTGATCGCCGGTCTCGAATCCCCCGACGCCGGCCGCATCATCCTGCGCGGGCGCGTGGTCGCGGGGCCGGGTGTCGATGTGCCGCCCGAGGAGCGCGGCGTGGGCATCGTCTTCCAGGACTACGCGCTGTTCCCCCACCTGACCGTCGCCGGCAACGTGGGCTTCGGCCTGGCGCGCAGCGCGCGCCGGGCTCGCGTGGACGAGGTCCTGGACCTGGTGGGCCTGGGCGGCCTCGGCGAGCGCTACCCGCACGAGCTGTCCGGCGGGCAGCAGCAGCGGGTGGCCCTGGCGCGCGCGCTGGCTCCGGCCCCCGCGGTGATGCTCCTGGACGAGCCGTTCTCGAACCTCGACGCCGACCTGCGGGCCCAGATGCGCGACGAGGTGGAACGCATCCTCCGATCGAGCGGCACCACCGCGGTCTTCGTGACTCACGACCAGGAAGAGGCGTTCACGCTGGCCGATCGGGTGGGCGTGCTGCGGGCCGGCGCCCTCGAGCAGCTGGCGCCGCCGGCCGAGATCTACCATCGCCCGGCCACCCGCTTCGTGGCCGCGTTCGTGGGAGCGGCCGACTTCCTGCCCGGCTCCGTGACCGCGGAGGGCATCGTCACAGAGCTCGGCACGCTCGCCAACGTGGAGTCGCTGGCGCCGGGCGCGCGGGTCGACGTGATGATTCGCCCCGACGACGTCTCGTTCGTGCCCGACCCCGAGGGACCGGGCACGATCACGCGCCGTGACTTCCGGGGCTCGGAGACCGTCTACTGCCTCCGGCTGCCCTCGGGCCACCGGGTCCATTGCTCCCAGCCCTCCGCATCGCTCCTCCCGGCGGGCACGCGGGTGCGCGTCTCCTCCCGCATGCTGCACGTGGTCGCCTTCCCGGCCGACGCCGCGGCGCAGCCGGGCGCCGACGGCGCCGGCTAGGCGCGCGCGGTCAGGCGGATCAGGAGCACCACCGGCACCAGCCCGACCGCGACGAGGGTCAGCGCGGGCACCGCGGCCTCCGGCCACATCGCCTCCGACGTGCGCTCCCAGATCTCGACCGCGAGGGTGTTGAGCCCGAACGGCCGCAGCAGGAGCGTGGCCGGCATCTCCTTCATGGTCTCGACGAAGACCATCACCACCGCGGTGGCGAGTCCGCCGCGGATCAGCGGCAGGTGCACGCGGCGCAGCACGGTCCCGGCCCGCGCGCCGAGGCTGCGGGCCGCGTCGTCGAGGCTGGGCGGGATCCGGCCGAGGCTCGCGTCGACGGTCTGCAGCCCCACCGCGAGGAACCGCACCACGTAGGCGAGGATCAGGCCCGCGGCCGAGCCGGTGAGGAGCAGGCCCAGCGGCCGACCGAGCGCCCGCTCGAGCGGCGGCACCAGCACGTGATCGGCCCAGGCCAGCGGCAGCAGCACGCCGACCGCGATCACCGCTCCGGGCAGCGCATAGCCCATCGCGCTCAGGCGCGACGCCGCGCGCACCGCCGGCGTCCCGTGCCGTCGCCGGGCATAGCCCAGGAGCACCGCCAGCGCGCAGGCGGCGAGCGCGGCCACGGACGCCAGCATCGCGGTGTTCCCGAGCAGGGCCACGAAGTCCGGGGCGACGCGTCCCTCTCTGATCGCGCCCGCCGCCCACCACCCCAGCTGGCCCAGCGGGAGCAGGAACGCGGGGGTGAGCACGAGCAGGCAGGCGGCGGTCGCCAGGGCCGCCCGGATTCCGTGGAGGGGACGGGGCTCGACGCTCGGCCTCGGGCGCGCGCGTTGAACGAACCGGGCGCGCCCGCGCGAGCGCTGCTCGACCCAGAGCAGTCCCAGGGCGAACAGCAGCAGCACGCTGGCCAGCTGCGTGGCCGCGAGGCGGTCGAACATGCCGTACCAGACGCGGTACACCGCCTCGGTCAGCGTGCGGTACCCGAAGGTGGCCACCGTGCCGAAGTCGGCGAGCGCCTCCATCATCGCCAGCGCGACGCCCGCGGCGAGCGCGGGTCGCGCCATCGGCACCGTGACGGCCAGGAACGCGGCCGCGCGCGAGCGCCCGAGGGTGCGCGCGACCTCGAGCGGCGCGGCCCCCTGCTCGCGGAAGGCGACCCGCGCCAGCAGATAGACGTAGGGGTAGAACACCAGCGTCATCATCGCGACCACCCCACCGTACGAGCGCAGCTCGGGCAGCCGCGCGTCCACGCCCAGCAGCCGGCGGAGCGCGCCCTGCACCGGCCCCGCGTACTCGAAGAGCCCGAGGCAGGTGAAGCCGATCACGTAGGCCGGCACGGCCAGGGGCAGGATCAGCGCCCACTCCAGCACCGAGCGGCCCGGGAAGCGGTGGTGGACCACCAGCCACGCGAGCCCGCCGCCGACCAGCAGGGTCCCCGCTCCGACCCCGGCGACCAGCCGCAGGGTGTTGGCGATCAGCTCGACGAGCTGGGTGCGCCAGAGGTGCCCCCACACATCGAGCGACGGCACCGCCAGCGAGGCCAGCACCGCCGCGACCGGAATCGCCACCAGGGTGGCGGCGCCCACCGCGGCCAGGGCCCAGGGCGACGGCGCGAGCAAGCGCCGGGCGAGCACGCGACGGGCTACTTGTAGCCGGCCCGATCCGCCAGGCGCGTGGCCGCGGCCTGGAACTCACCCGCCGCCGCCACGTTCGTGTCGTCCTGCCTGAACTTGCCCCACCGGGCGATCACCGGGTTGACGCCCGCCTGGGGGTTGGCCGGGTACTCGTAGTTGGAGTCCGCGAACATCTGCTGCGCCTCGGGGCCGGTGAGGAACTCGATGAGCTTGATCGCCTCGGGCCGGTTCTTCCCGTGCGCGGTGAGGCCGGCCCCCGAGATGTTCACGTGCGTGCCGGACGTCTGCTGGTTCGCCCAGAACGCGGCCACCGGAAAGGTGGCGTCCTTGGCCAGGATGCGACCGAGGTAGTACGTGTTGGTGAGCGCGACGTCGCACTGACCGGCCGCGATCGCCTCCAGGATCTTGGTGTCCCCGTTGATGAGGATGGGGTTGTTGGCGACCCATCCCCGGACGATGGCCTCGGTCCTGGCCTCCCCGTGCCGCTTGATCATGGTGGCGATCAGCGACTGGTTGTAGATGTGGGCCGAGCTGCGCAGGCAGAGGCGGCCCTTCCACTTCGGATCGCCCAGGGCCTCGTAGGTCGAGAGCTCCTCCGGCTTCACCCGGGCGGTGCTGTACGTGATGGTGCGCGCGCGCACGGTGAGGCCGACCCAGCGGTTGTCCGGATCGCGGAGATGCGGCGGGATGTTCGCCAGCACCTCCGGCGAGTCCATGCGGGCCAGGAGGCCGGCGCGGGCCGCGTTCCAGAGGTTGCCCGCGTCCACGCTGATCAGCACGTCGGCGGGGGTCCGCTCCCCTTCCGCCTTCAGGCGCTCGAACAGGGCCCCCGCCTCGCCCCCGAACGTCTTCACCTGGATGCCGGTCTTCCGGGTGAACGCCTCCATCGCCGGCTCCTGGCCGTAGTGCGAGCGGGCCGAGTACACCGTGACCTCCGCGGCCTCCGCGGACGGCGGGCCCGGCGGTGCCGCGAGGACCAGCGCGAGGATCGAGATGACCGCCTTCAGCATTCGGGACGAGGTCATGGGCGTACGCCTCCGGGACGCGAAATGAACGTGAGGCTACCCTAATAC
>Ga0070741_10001634_pt1 | contig 66177 bp, 81 predicted proteins | sample Coa_R1_4_FD_66440 | JGI IMG/M metagenome (GOLD analysis project Ga0070741, IMG submission 66440) | Surface soil microbial communities from Centralia Pennsylvania, which are recovering from an underground coalmine fire - Coalmine... | ecosystem: Environmental > Terrestrial > Soil > Unclassified ...
GATGGCGACGTTCGAAGACGGCAAACAGATCTGTCGGGAGAAGATGATCGCGTAATTTGATCTGACAGACAGAACCGGAGAACCGGGTAACTGTCAGATCGGGTCGTGACTACTACACATTACCACCGCCGCATCCAAGTACACCAAATACGCACCCAACATAGAGGTAGTCGTATTTAGAGGCGATCGTGAGCAGACGTATCCCGCCATCCCCGTGAAGGATAGCGTCTCCCCGGATCAAACCAATTTCGATGTTGCCGGATTGCTGATCGACGCCGCCAATTTGCCTCACGTGAAAATGGGAAGCTTGAAAACTGCCAGTGTGGGCGACGCAATTACCATTCTTGCTCGCCACCCTGCGATAGACGGGGCGGAGGTAATGCTCAAGGGTACAGTGGCCGCCAAAACAAGGCTGAAGACACTCCTCGGTCCCAAACCGATAGACACGATCATTTTCCAGTGTCCCGTTCGGAATGGATTCTCTGGCGCCCCGATCTTCGATTCCGACGGCAACGTAATCGGAATAGTCACGACCAAAGTATTTGGCATTAGCCAATCGCTTGACTCTGCAAGACAGACGCTCTCGCGGTTCCCGGGCGGCGTCAACTCCCTTAGCATCGGCGGTGTCAGCTATGCGGGGAGCATGATCGACCTGATTAACAATTTGGACCAGAACCTCATCAGCGGGTTGGGTAGCGGCGTCGCAATCGATTACGCGAAACAATAATAGTGTTCCAATAATCGCGACTACGAAGTTATACATCCGATAAGTCCGCTATCTGCATTGATTCGACGGCGACGACTAACAGCCGGACAAACTATGAACGCCTACGAGAAACTTCTATATTCGTTGGGCGGCTTCGTCCTGCAATTTGCAGATACGGAGCGCGCGGTACTCGATACGCTTACACGACTATCTGGCGTACCGGAAGAGGTAGGAAAAGCCCTGTTTTCAGGTACGCGCGGAGATTCAGCAATCTCCCTCATATATAGGCTTCTTGAAGTCCGAAACGACAGTCACGCCAGCAAAGCAAATCAGGATAGATTCAAGTACGCCTTTGACCAGTTCAAGGCGATAAATGAAGCCCGGAATCTGATTCTGCATCATGGCTTCAAAGACAAAGCCAGCGTAACCCCGCTCTCGACTAACGAGAGGGTCGCTCTGACACAGGAGCGACTGAGATCACTGCGGGTGACCCCAGAGCTACTAGACGGCATGACTAGCGATCTTGCTAAGATCGAATACACGCTCGCGGTAAATGCTATTACGAAAGGTCGCGAGACCCCTTCTGATTGGGAGGCGATATTGCGGTCTTTGCGCGAACCATGGCGGTATACATCTCCTGCGCAATCAACTCCACGGGCATCGTCCAATCAGAAAAGGAAAAACACTCCGGCCAGTGGCGAAAAATAGCAACTCCAGCGGCAACCATTGCCGGGGAAATCTCTTCCGGCCCTTCAGAGGACGCGCTTTCGTCCGATGCGCCCAACCCCTAGACTCCCGCCATGACCGACGAGAAACCCAAGCCCAAACCGAACCCAGACGACGTGCTGCGCAGAATGCTGAGCACGCCGCCGAAGCCGCACGGTAAGGCGGCACCGAAGAAGAAGCCGAAGAAACGCGCGAAATAGGCGGCGAATTCGGTCCTTGCAATCAGGTAGTTACGCATGGGTTTCTCAAGTATAAATCGCCATTGTACTACGCATAATATATATTATGGTAAGTCTGCTGCGCCGCCTGGCGTGGTGGCTGCGCACTGAATTTCCCGCCTCGCCGGTGCTCGCATGAGCGCCGGCAAGCAGACTGTCCGCGACCTACTGTGGCTCGAGCGCGCGAAACGGCAGGCCATGCAATGGGCTCGGGAATGGCCGCCGCAGACTCGCCTGCTCGCCGTGCAGCAGGCCCGCATGTTCAATCGGCAGATCGTGCGCAAGCTCAAGCGCCTGCCCGACGATTACAGTTTGTAACACTCCGGCCGCTGTAGTCAGCGCTCATGGATACGCCATTCTGGACCCCGGCAGGATACGCCGGCCGTCTCGGGGTCTCCGACACAACCCTACGGCGTTGGAAGCGCACGCGGCGCCTGCCGCGGTGGGCTGAGATTCTCATCACCATCCTCTCGGGCGATCTCTCGCCCGTCGATCCTGCGTTCGCTGGCTGGCACCTCCGCCGCGGCGAGCTCGTGAGCCCCGAGGGCTGGTGCTTTACCGCCGGTGAGATCCGCTCGATCCCGTTGCTCCACGGCCAGGTCCGCGAATGGCGCGGCCGCGCACTCGCGGCCGAGCGGGAGCTCGAGCGTCTTTCCAACACGCCACCGCGCCCGCCATGTTCCATGGTGCGGAAAATTTCGATTGCCCCTCAACCGTCCCAGGAGACTGTCATGAAGACGTTAGCTGTCATGCTGACCCTCGCCCTCTCGCTCTCGGCCTGCGCCCTCGCCCCGCGGCAGATCGCCGTCTACGGCGAGCACGTGAGCCACTCGACGCAGCATTTCACCGACACTGCGACGAACTACGGCTACGACACGGTCAACGTCGCTGCGCAGTGGCGCACGGCCGACGGCGCCGGACCCTTCATGGACATCGCCGAGGGCGTGAACGTCGATTCCGCCTGGCACTATGCGGGCTACGACGTTCACGGCGCCTTGATCGGACCGCGGGAGGTGTTCTCGGCCCGCCTGGGCTGGATCTTCCGCCTGCGTTAGCGGCGACGACGGAACCGGCCGTCTTTGCGACGGGGCGGCAGCCTCTTACGCTTGCGTGCCATGTTGGCTTCCGAGAGTGATGATCCGGCCCGTGTCACGGACGGCACGGTGCCGGTGATTGAGCGCCCCGCTCTTCTGGAGCATGTCCATCTGCACCTCGCGGAGCTCCTGTTGGCTCTGCTTGATGGCGAGGAGATCGCCGACATCGCCCGGTCGCGCCTTGCGGATCGCGATCACCTTGAGACGGTACGGAGCTCCGCGCACCACCTCGGCCGCCTGGTGAGCGAATAGCTCACCAGGCGTCGCGGTGCGCCCGAGCTCCTCCGTCTCGACGATCCACCAAACGAATCGCCGAGGGATTGGTCGCCGGATCACGCCTTGATCCCGATATTGGCCGCGATCGCGTTCATCTGCGTCACCAGGTTCGCGACCTGAGTCGAGAGCGCCTGGAAGGCGGCGAGCGCGGCCGCCTGCGGGCCGGCTGTGAGATCCACGGCCGGGACGGGTGCGCCGCTCACGTGCGCGTCGATCGCGGCGGACACCGCGGCGGCGGCGGCGGCCGGTGCGGACGGTGCCGGGGAGCTCGCCGGCGCCGCGCTTGCCACGGTCGCCGCCGCCGTAGCGGCCGGGGGGGATACCGGTGACGGGCTCGCCGGCGCCGGCGAGGGGGCGAGAGCTTGCGCCGCGACGTCGATCAGCGGATCGACGACGGGGGCGAGCTCGGGAGCCGCGATGGTCGCGGCGCCTTTCATCGCTTCCATGAAGAGCGGTTCGGCGGCGGCCCACGCTTGGGCAAGGAGGTTGCGGTGTAAGAGTGACATGTTAGCTCCGGACGGGTTGCTCGAGGATGCGATCGATTCGCTCGTGGGCCTTGTTGGCGATGCCTTTCGCGTCGGAAATGCCGCGATCATGCTCCGCCAGGCGCGCGCGTACAGTGCCCCACACCACTCCCGCACCGAAGAGATTGGAGGCCAAAGCGATAACTGCCGTTGTGACATCAAAGTGCACTGCGGCTCAATTCAGGGAATAGTCGAGATAGCTGTAATCGGTGGCCGACGGATCGGCCGGCGGTGTCAGTAGATCACTCGTTCCTAGCGTCGCCGGCGTGTCGATCGAGGCTTGCTTGTACGAGTACGGCAGCACCGCAGGAGGCCCGGCGGGCGAGTTCAGTGAAAACTCGGTCGGCGCGAGAGTCGTCGGGTCGTAGGATGCCGCCGGCACCGTCGGCAGTGTCGCCGAGAAATTGCCGTTGGAATCGCTCGGGCCTTGGATCAGGTACGAGACCCCCTGATAGACGAACTGTCCCGCGTTCAGCTGCGAGTTGAACGATAGGCCGCCGGGGATGTTGGCGATCGGCACGACTCCGCCCGAGGGCAGGATCACCGAGTGCGTCGCATTGATCGGCGCCGGGAGCCCGCCGAGCGCCGGCGGGAGCGACAGGTACGCATTGGCGATGGCGTTGGACACCGGTTGCGTCACCGCCGGCAGTTTCTTTTTGATATAGAGATAGGCGATCACGGCGGCGATCGCCAGGCCAATGTAGAGCTCTGCGGTGCGCTTCATACGACGAGGTCCCCATCGTTCGCCGCCGGGACATCGGCCGTGATGTCGGCAACGTATTTCTGAGTCTCGGCGGGGATCGGCGGAGAGCCGCTCGAGGTGTACCTATCCATGTTGCCCTCCCCCCAGTTGTAGGCGGCGAGCGCATTGACCCAGGAGCCGAAGTGCTCATAGAGCCGCGCCATCTCTCGCGCCGCGTCGTCGATCTGCCGATTCACCGCGTCATCGGAGAACGGCCGCGGAGCCTGCACGCTCGGGAAATAGGCGGGTTCGAGTTGCAGGATGCCGAGAGCGCCCGCGCTCGAGGCCTCAGTTCCATCAATCACCGCGCTCGAAAAGCTCGATTCCTCCTGCGCCTGGCGCACGAGCAGCCCCGCGGGCAGACCATACTGCGCCTCCGCCGCATTCAGCGCCGGCGTCCACTTCTGGCGGTTCTGATACTCACTCAAAACGATTCCTCCGCCCAGCACGATCGCCAGGAGCGCAAGGCCACCGATAACATACAACCCACGACGGTCCACATTCTCACGTCCCAACGCACGCAATCTGAAAATCGCCCGTCATATCGACATTGGTCCCGCTCGAGTTGTAAGTGAGGAGCGTGATACTCGCGGTGCCGAGCGAAATCACTACATACGTTTGCGCTGCACCAGCGCTGTCGGTGCAGATCGGCGACAGCGAGGTGTATGCAGCAGTGAAGGTAACCTTGTATGCGCCGGTCGTCAGGTGCGAACAGCTCGCAAGGTTAGCCTGCTGTGCGCCCGCTATCGAACATGTCGTGCCACTTAGGCTGATAAATCCGTACGAATTGAGCGGACCGGGGCTTGCTCCATTGACGCACAATTTCCCAGAACAATTAGTGAGCGTCGCATGCGGAGAGCCGAATCCCAAAGTAAGCTGTTGGACCGTAATATAGGACGGAATACCGCCACCGCTGATCGCATAAGCAACACTCGCGACGCCGGCGAGCACCAGCGCGGAGAGCAGACCGGTGAGTGCCGCGCCGATCCGCCGACGGACTCTGGGGATATGCATCAGGACTCCTCGCACAGTGCGATCGTGTCGCCACCGGCGGTTGCTTTGTAGTCGACCCCATAGGTGCCGACAAACGTCAATGATTCCCCAGGAGTGAGGTAGGCCAATGTATTGAGGCCGCCGGCTTTGCGCAGCTCGAGGCCGCCGACGTCGCCGGCGTTGGTGGGCTTGCTGAAAATGGTGATCCGCCGTCGGGCCGCGTTGGCGGGGAAAAGCGCGGCCTGCGTTGCCGCGACTGTCAGGACGGGAATCAGGTCCGAGAGCGCTGCGGCCGGGAGCTCCTCCGTTGCCGCGGTCCCCGTGATGGTGACGGCATTGTTGAAGCTCATATCGTCGTCGCCGACGAATATGGTCACGTTCTGATTGACCGCCGAAGTGACCCGCAGATAGGTCCAGCCGTCTCCCTCTTTGGCCGTGAACTTTGAGCCGGCCGGGACATTGTTGAACGTGCGGACCTTGCTCGCAGTGCCGCCGGCCTGCACCGCTTGCAGCGTGAGCGGACCCGCGGCGGCCGATAGAATGTTGAAAATGCGGCCTTGCGGAAAGGTCGCCATCACGCCGGCCTGGAGGGCTTGTGTTAGGACTTCACTTGACACGTTAGAGCCTCACGCCACCGCCGCGGCTGAATATGGCGATCGCCGCGACCGCCAGCATCATCGCGACCACGATTTTCTGCACCGTCGTGTCTGTCGTCTGCTGCGCGGACTGGCTGACCTGACTGGCGATACCGGTCACGGTATCGAGCGCCGATTGATTGCGGTCCGCGATCGTTTGCAATGCGTCGCCGGCGAAGCTCGAGAACGTCGACAGGCTCTGATTGTAGGCGGCGCTCTCGGAATCGAGCGCCTTGCCCGCAATATAGGTGTTGGAATCGAGCGCCGAGCTCGCAAAGCGTTGCACCTTATCGAGAGCCTGGCCGGCGAGATCGGAATTGGCCGCGACGACGCTATCGGCCAGGTGCAGCGAGCTCTGATTGGCCTGCAGCGCATCATCCATGCCGGCGATCGAGACCGCCGTATTCGCGCCGAGCGCCGAAGCGCCGAGCGCAAGCGCTGCCGCGCTCACGTCGGTCGCAGCCTGCACTGCGCCCTGATCCGTGGTCACAATGTAATTGCCGCTCGAGCCGTAGAGCGCCGGCCCGCCGATGTTCCCGCCGGCGAGCTGCGTATTGGTGACGTTGCTCGTCGAGCTCGTGGAGCTCGAGTGATTGCTCGAACCGAAGAGGTCTGAAAAGAGACCCACCAGCTTATCTCTGCCGCAGCGTGCCGACGATGGCACGCGGGTGCAGGGCCGCGAGGCGCGGCACTCGCGCGCGCTGCGCGGCCATCGCGGCATCGAACGAGCCCGCGTGACCTGGTCGCAGCGCCGCAGTCGGCGCGAAGCCGCCGGCCTTCACCGGAAACCGCGGATGCGCTCCGGCCGAAATGTGCGATGTATGGATCGTGCGATTGGCCATGACTACCTCGCCAGCATTTTCCCGGCGACGAGCGCCAGGAGCACGAGCCCGATGACGACGATCGGCGAGGGCGAGCTCGAGCCGCCGCCGAAGGGATAGGCCGCCGCCCCGCTCGGCCCGATCGGCGCGTTGGCGCCGACCGCGCCCGGGCTGGCGATGATCTGATTGTTGGTGATGCCGCCGAAGGACTGTTGAAACGGCGTGATGAACTGCGACTTGTCGGTGCTCGCCGTGCTCGCCGCCGCGCTGATCCATCCGGAGCCGCTCGAGGCGGAGGGGGACTGCGCGGTCTGATCGCCGCTCGCGCCCGAGCCTGATGTCAGGTAGGCCGGCGCATCGTTCGAATAGCCCGCACCGCCGGACTTGCCCGGACTCCCGGTTCCGCCCGACTGGCCGAAGTAGCTCGCCAGCGTGCCGTAGTACCCCGCGGCGCTCACGGGTTACCCCTTGCGAAAGATCAGGGCTGCGACGACCACCACGCCGAGGATCAGGAGCAGCGAGCTGCTCGAGCTCGGGATCAGGCTCGCGCCGGCCGGAGCTCCCGAGAGCAGCGGCGCATACGGAGCCGGCTGTCCGCCAGGCACGCCGGCGTTGTAGTACACCGGATTTTGGATCTGGTATCCCTTCTGGATCGCCTGGCTATCGACGTAGGCCGTGACGCCGTTTTGGAAGATCGAGGCGACAGCGCTCGCGATGTTGCTCGCGCTGTCGGTGCTCGAGGTGTCTGTCGGGTCCATTGACCCCTCCGCGCGTTAGAGCGACCCCAGCGTGCTGTACACGTCGGCGTAGACCTGGTGCTGCCCGGCCCCGCTCGCGGTGAACAGGAACTGATAGTTCGACGGTGTACCGTCGGGCCGGCGCGTCGGGTAGGCGTCCGACTGGTCGCCATCCATCAGCGGATCCCACACGTACATGTTCGCCTGCGCCACGCGGCCGTAGTCGAGCTCGATGTAGCTCGCGAGCGCGTTGGCCACCGTCTCGTATACATCGAGCGCATCGCGCTTGACGCGGAAGCTCGTGAGGATGGTCGAGAAGATAATCAGGCGCTTGATGAGCGAGTTGCCGCCCGAGCCATAGTTCACATCCGCCTGGATCTCACCGGCCGCCGAGACCGGGACCGTCGTCGGGATGAGCGCGCGGATGAGCGGGAGTGTCGCCGGATCGAAGCCGGCCTGCGGCGACATCGCGAGCGGGCTTCGCAGGTGCACCCACCAATCCTGAGTCGGGGCGACGCCGGCGCCGAGATCGGTCTCGACGGTGAAATCGGTGATGCCGGCGGCGTTGGTCACATAGGCGCCGAGGAGCTGCCCATGGATCGAACGGCTCGTGGGCTCGGTGAAATCCACCGTCAGATAGCCCGCGGTATTGTTGAGCGTGATGTACTTCTGGAGCAGGTTGAGGTTCGTCCCGCTGATATCGCCCCAGACCACCTTGCCGTTGAGGCGCACCCGGATCGCGTTGATGTTCGCGATCGCATTGCCGCCGCCGAGGACCAGGTAGAAGCGCTCGATCACGTTCCCGAGCACGAGTTTGGAGGAGACCACGGCGCGCGCATTCGCCGCGACGTTGTTGAAGGGCTCACCGTGACGGATGAATTGCATGGCCGTGGGACTCCGGGGTTACGAGCCGACGATCGCGGTGCGCAGGGCCTGCACGCGGAACACTACCGCGATGGTCACTGCGGCGACGGCGGCCGTGATGAGGTACTTGGACATGGTCACTCCTGGCGTTGATGCCTGATTCGCGAAGCGAAAGCTAGACACGACGGGACATGTCCCGCAAGGGGTGACCGGCCCGGGCCGGCCCGATCAAACTCGCACCCGCCCTCGAGTGAGCTCGCGCGTGCGCATATCGCGCTCGAGGTAGTCGAGATCGCCGAGGCGCTCCACCTCCTCGAGCGGTACGCGCAGCAACTTCGCCATGTAGAGCTCGTCGCTCTCGAGGTTCATCCGGCCGCAGTGGATCACGGTCGCGTTGCCGACGATGGTTTTATCCGACTCCGCCGGCCGTTGGGTCAGGCCATAGACGGCGCCCTTTGTGTGCCGATGTTTGCGCAGGATCGCGCCCCACGCCGCCGGCGCCTTGCCCGGTGTCGTGACGTCCGAGAGCTCCTCGACGACGATCACCCCTCGCTGGTGAGCTCTGATCCACACCCACGCGAGCGCGCACCAGGTCCGGAAATGATCGGGAGATACCATGCCCGCATAGGCAATCCGCGTCGGGGCCTCGCCGCGCAGATCGGCGCGCACGAGCTCCGCGAGTTCGGTGAGGCGATCGACGCGCACCATGCCCGGTACTTTGCAGTGCCACTCGGCCGCACCGTCCCACACGAAGAGCCGGGGATTGGTTCCGACCTGTTGGAGCGTCCAGACGCTCTTGCCTGATCCCGGGGCGCCGGTGACCAGGTAACAGCGGCCCTCAGTTGACGACCGGCGCGTGCGGGTCGGGCGTGCTCGAGCGAGCTGCAGGGGCTTCTCGCCGTTTCGGGTCGGCGGCGGGTCGGGGCGGCCCGAGCGGCGGGAGTTTGCCATTGTTGGCGGTGATCCTGGCGGCGACAATGACGGAGCTCGCGGCGATGAGGCGGAAGTAACCGGCGTAGCGGCCGTTCACTCCATCGGGGAAATGCGTGTAGAGGATCATGGCGAGCGACTCTGAGAGCTCGGTTTTCTCCTCCGATGTGATCTCCCACTGCGGCAGCATCAGGCCGCAAAGCAGATTCGAGGCCATCTTGGTGTAGCGCGGCCAGTCGCTGCGCCGCCAAGGCTCATCATCGGCGACCTGGTGGGCGGCGATCGCGGGCGTGCCCGGATCGATCGGTGCGCCGGCGGCCGCGGCGTCCACTTCGGCCTCGAGCGTGAAGATCTGCCCGCTCGGTCCCGCGGCAGCCGTGTCATTTGTCATGTGAGCTCCGAGTTTCAATCCAACGCGGTCTTCAAGCGATCGAGCCAAGACGTGGCGGGCCGGTTTTCGGACGCCGGTTTTTTCACGACTGCGGGAAGCGATGCCGGCGCGGCCTCCGTTCCGCGATTGCCCGGCCTCACATCCGCAGAAGCGCCCGCCTCTGGTGTAATTGGTTTCGGTATATCCGCGTGCTCGAGGATGTACTCCTGAGTCGCCTTCTTCCCGTCGATCCCGATCCGGCCGTGCTCCGGGCACTCGAGATAGAGCAGCCCCGCCAGGCGCGTCCGCTTTTCGTTCCGCTGTCGGAACCGGAAGACTTTGCACGTCAGCGTGCAGCCCTTCGCCGGGCATTCGACGGTGCCGATCGGCTTGTTGGGAGTGCGATCGCGCGGCATGTCAGCGCCCCTCGCCGTGATAGGGGCAGGCCGGGTTGACCTGGTGAGCGCCTTCGTCGCATTCGCATGGCGGCGGCGTGTCGTGTTTCCGATCGATCGCATCGATCTTTGCGCGGAGCTCCGCGAGCGCGGCGGGTACATCTCGCGGCACGGTTGACACGATCGACTCGAGCGTGCGGATGCGACTCTCGAGGTGGGTGAGCTCATTCACCGTGTCGGAAACGCTCGTGAGTCGTGCGGCCTCGGTGACCAGGTGCGTCTCGATCGCCGTGATGAGATCGCCGAGGCCGGGAATCAGTGCAGCCCGCGATCGCGCGGCGGCCAGGGCCTGCCGCAGTGACGAAAGCGCCGTCACTCGCGCGCCCTCGCCGCTCCGTACAGCACGCCGACGATGAGACCCAGGTAGAGCCAGGCCGGACCGGGGATGTCGTCGAGAATGTCGAACAGGGTATGCAGGCCCGCCCGCTCTTCGACGCGATCGGCCAGGCCGCGCACTCGTCGGCCGAGACCATCGACGCACACCTCGAGGCGGGTGATGCGATCGGGTTCGGCGTCCGAATCGGGGGGCGGGGTTGCGGTTGACTCAGTGGACACGGCGGGCCTCCGGATGACCGGGCCGCCCCACTTGCGACGGCGAGCCTACCGGGCCGGCCAGGGCCTGTCGAGCGCCGCTTGCGCTATCGCTTGGTCGCCTTCCGCCCGGGAGGGGGCCGCCGGCGGCCCGCCGCGCTGTCCGAAAACGAAAAGCTGCATCGCCTGAAATGCCGAAACTGCACTGAGGGAATGCAGATCCGCCGGCGGGAGGGGCCGCCGGCCCCTCCGGGGGGGTCGGGATTCGCGGCGCGTCAGCGCCGGCCAGGGGGGGGCGCAGCCCCCCGCGATCGGGAGGAAGAGACCGGCCAGGGATGGCGCCTTGTTTCCGAGCTCCCAGGATGCGATCGATAGATCGCGATTGAAGGTCCGACATGTACCGACCCTTTGCCCGACATGTAATGCCGGTTATTCACAGGGGCGGCGGGCAGCGGCCCCCGCCACGAGCAAAGAACAGTCTCGAGGGAGACCCCTGAAACGGGGTCCAGCGTGCAATAGGAGGCCCGCTGCGCCGTTCTGGCGCGGTAGCGGCCATGGGGAGGGGCCGGCTAGCTGCGCCGGCGAGAGGGGCGGATACGCTGGATGAGCTCACGCACGGCGGTGGGGCCGGCGCGGGCGGATTGTCCGGCCTCGGCGGGTCCGCCGTCTTTGACGGTCGGGGCTGTACCGGACGGAGTCTGTCCATCAACCCGCATACGCTCGATCGAGCGCGCGGCTCGGGCGGCCTCCGCGCGCTGGAAGGCTTCGCGCCGTTCCCTGGCAAGCTGCTCGCGCATGCCCGCCAGGCGGAAGAGCTCGTCGCTCACATGGCGAATGGCCGTCTTGCTCTCATAGCCGCGCGCCGTCTTCACGCGCAGTTGATTCGTGGTGAGGATGCCGAGCGCGGTAAGCGCCCGCAGCCAGCGCTCGATCCGGCGGATGCTGAGAGCACCGGGCACGGGCTTACCGAACGCAAAGCCGAAGAGCTCGCGCACTCCGCGCCGATGCCAGAGGCCGCCCTGCTCCACCGGCGGGCGGCCCACGAATCCACGGCGAAGATCCATGCTCGAGAGGAGCGCGACGATCACGCACAGGAGGCTGTCGCCGCCATCGGATCGGAGAGATCGCCGGCGATCGCCCGCCCGGCCGTCGGCGTTATAGAGCGCGGGCACGCGCGCCGCGAAGTAATCCCAAATCGGGCCGCGGCGGGATTCAAACTCAAGGCAGTAGCGGCCGATCGCCATCGAGAGCACGCGCGGCGGCGGAGAGCGGGAGGCCCTCCGCGGCCGCGGATGTCGGTAGCTGTGACCGAGCGCGACCGTCATTCGATGAGCATGAGCCGGGTGCGGAGCTCGGCCAGCTCGGCCGCCGGCAGCGCTCGATGCGGGATCGTGGGCAGCGTGACCCACTCCGTCGATTTGACCCGCGGGCGCCACCAGCCGGAGGTGAAGTTAAGCCGCCACTGCAGCACGAAGCCCGCGCGCTCGGGCGCGCAGATTTCCACGAGTCGATACTCGACCGTCATATCGGCCGCCACCGGCAGTGCCATTTGTGTTTGGGATATTTCCCGCGGCAATCCGGGCAGCGGCCGGTGTAGGCCCCGGCGTAGCGGCCAGGCATGCGCCGGCGGTGGCCCTCGAGGACGGTATCCAGGAGCCAACCGACGGCGACGCCGACCACGAAAAAGGCCAGGTCGATCAGGTGCATGTTGTTTTTCTCAGAAAAGGCCCGACAGGAACGCTATCAGCGCACTCCAGAATCGCTCGATCACTGAGCCTGAAATGCGCCCGGGGCGTTTGGGCTGCACGTCACTCCTGTCACGTAGGGCACGGGGCCAGCCGGCCCCGAGGTGGCGTTGGGATAGTGCGCGGCCGCCGTCGTCGTCAGGGTGATCGAGAAGCTCGTCGACCCGCATGGGACCGGAACCGTCGTGGCCAAGAGGTTGCCGGCGACCGTGACCGACCCGCTCGGCCCGGCCTGGCCGGCGGCGGGTGCCCAGGTGATCGTGTAGTGGTCGAGATCACTGGCGGCGAGCGCCGCGCCATCTGTGTATGCGACAGGCGCGGTCCATGAGAGTTTGGCCGAGGTGCCGGCGGCGATCGCCGGCGCCGCGGCGCCGAGCACAATGGCCGCGACGATCGCGGCGAGGATGGCGAAGCGTTTCACGGTTAGAGACTCCTATCGGATGACGGGGAGAGGTTCGCGGTAGTTCGCGGTGTTGGAATCGGGCACCAGGTAGAGGCGGCCGGGCCGCTCCGGGAGCTCGACGAGTGAATATCCGGCCGGCGGCGGGGCGGGATCGAGGCCGCACCCGGCCGCGCCGGTGAAGGGGATGTTCGAATTGGCCGCCCATACCTCCGCCTCGAGGAGCCAGGTGGTGAGCGCCGGCTCGCACGAAGGGACGCGAAAGCGGACCACGGGCCCACCGCCGTAGAGTTGAACGCTCAAGACCAGGGCGGCGAGCGACATCATTCCCGCTTGCGGGCCTCGGCGAGCGCGTGGCGGATCGCCTTGGCATCGGCGGCGAGATCGGCGTCGATCTCGGCGACCTGGCGGAGGAGCTCGGCACGCTCGCGCATGAGGCGGCGGGCCTTGAGGAGCAGTTTTAGCCGCTCTTCGGTTTTCTCGAGAAATTGATCGAGCTCGGCGCCGGCGGCGCGAGCGCTCATTACGGTTGCATGCATGACCCCACCTACTTTCGTGCCGCCCTGGCCTCCTGGAGCCCGGTGCGCGCCGGCGGGACTAACCCGTTCAGGAAGTAGGTGCGGCCCGACCGAATTACTTGCCGGCGCGCCCCTGGCGGGAGGGAAAGCTACACCGGGGGGCGTTGTTTAGCAATATGGGACGTTGTGCATTGTGGACGCCGTTCATCGGTGGTACACATTGCACCGGGCACTGTGGTGCTCAGGCTTCAGAGGTGCGGCCATGAAAGTTCCAGCGACGACCGTCGAATTCCTAGACGCATTGAAGGCCCAAAAGGGCCTCACCAGCGATTATCAGCTGTGGAAGGCGCTCGGCTGGAAACAGGCCACCATGAGCAGCTACCGCTGCGGCCGCACGGCCATGAGCGGCGCACACGCGATCAGAATTGCGGACGAGCTCACACTTCCGCGCGCCTACGTGCTCGCGTGCATGGAAGCCGAGCGCGAGAACGACGACCAGGTCGCCGACGTCTGGCAGGAGCTCGCGCGGCGGTTGAAGGGTGCGGCGGCGATCATTTTGATCGCGCTGTTGTTTGGAGGCGGAGCGAAAAACGCTATCGCCGCAGGGGTTTCCGCACCGTCCTCGGCGATCGGCGCTTCGCGTAGTCTATATATTATGTTAATAAAAGGATGAAAACCGCCATGCAAGGAGCGCTTCGCAGCCGTTCCGGATCTCCCGCGTGCGGGCTCTTTGTTGATGTCACCCCGCGGGCGGTGCGAGCTGATCTAGGCCGGCCGAGTGCGCAGCCGGCCCTCATAATCACGCTTTCCGAGAGGCACACCGCGCGTGCGCAGGATGTCGTAGGCGGTGACAGCGTGGAAATGGAAGTTGGGTAGCGAAAACGAGAGGATGAAGGTCTCTGACGTGAAGGCGAGCCTCCGCGGGCCGATCTGCAGGTCCAGGTCTCTACCCGCCCAGCCGTTGACCTCATCGGGGGTGAGCGCCTCCAGCGCAGTTTCCGCCTTGCCGATCATCGCCTGCAGGTCGGGGAAAGGGACCGGTCCGACCAGGGCTGGCGGGGCGAACACGCCGGTCTTGACGGCCTCCAGCCCCCACACGGAATGGTGCCATGCCGCTTCGATCTGGAAATGGAACGGCGCCATATCGTGGAAGAGCCGGGCGTGCACGAAGTCATCCGGGTCTGCGCCAGTCTCGCCGCAGTGTGTGATCGCGCGCTCGAGGAAGCCCCCGACGGCCCTCACAGTCTGTAGGAAGGTCGGCACGCTGAGGTCGTAGAGTGATGTCGCCATCGGTTTTTCCCTTGTCTTAAGCCGCCCGCCGTTAGCGCCGGGCGAAACCCTGCGCTGTCGCGGAGGACAGACCCCAATATACGCGCCATCATCAGACTGCCGGCTGTGCAAGAGCCCGATACCGGGCGGGACCGCCCTCCTTCGAGCGCTGCACTCCGCCATCAAGACCCTCGGCGAGGTAAAAGCGCGCTAATCCGTGCTCGCGATGAGTCGGCAGCTGCCATGGCGGCTGGCGAGAATGCGATCAGCCACGCGATACTGGCGCGGCACCCCATAACTCCAGTGAAACGGCGTTTGAAAAGAAGATCAATCCGATGCGTCGGCTGAACGCATGTCCTTGCTCGCAGCGGGGCTCTTCGTTCAGCCAAAAGGAGAATTCCTCGATGTTGACCTGCAACCGTTATTGCCAGCTCACAGCGCTCGCTCTGGTTTGCCTCTTTGCCTCGATTCTGGCCTCGGCGCAGGTTCCATCTCCACTGCATCGCGGCTACTACACCGCGCCCGCCATCCACGGCGATAGCCTCGTCTTTACGTCCGAAGGCGATCTCTGGATGGTCGGCGTACAGGGCGGTAGCGCCCGTCGCATGACCTCCGATCCAGGAAGCGAAACCAATGCCGTGATCTCGCCCGACGGCAAAACGGTTGCCTTCAGCGGCGATTCTGAAGGCCCCACCGACGTCTACAGTATGCCCATCGAGGGCGGGTTGCCTCAACGTCGCACCTGGGACGGCGATGCCCACCCCGTCGGCTTCGCACCCGATGGCCGGCTGATGATCTCCACGACTCGTTACTCCACGCTCCCCAATAATGAGGTCGTTCTCATTGACGATCGCGGCGATCGGCAGCTCGTTCCCCTCGCGCAAGCCGCCGAAGCCGTCTACGACGCATCGGGCCGCTCGCTCTTCTTCACCCGCTGGTACTCGCAACCGAGTCACACCAAGCGCTACAAGGGCGGCACCGCCGAGAGCATCTGGCGTTTCGACGCCCCCGCGGAAGCTGTTCCGCTGACCGCCGACTACCCGGAAACCTCCACCAATCCGATGTTCTGGGATGGCCGTGTCTACTTCATTTCCGACCGCGACGGTGTCCGCAACCTCTACTCCATGACCACGGACGGCAAGGACGTGAAGCAGCTCAGTCACCAGCGCATCTTTGACGTCGAGTCCGCCTCGCTCAACGACGGCCGCATCGCTTACTCCTGCGCCGGTGATCTCTGGATCTTCGACATCCGCGCCGGCCAGGACCACCTCGTCCCCATCACTCTCCAGTCCGATTTCGACCAGATGCGCGTCCATTGGGTCAAAAAGCCGCTCGACTATCTCAGCAGCGTCCATCTGTCGCCGGATGGGTCCCGCGCCGTCTTTACAGCCCGCGGCGCCGTCTTCTCCATGCCGGCCAAGACCGGCCGCATCATTCAAGTGGCCAACGAGTCCGGTGTCCGCTATCGCGATGCCCGCTTCCTTCCCGATGGCAAGACCATTCTCGCCCTGTCCACCGCGACCGGTGAAACCGAATTCTGGAGCTTTCCGGGCAACGGCGTCGGCAAGCCGACGCAGCTCACCAGCGACGATCACGTCCTGCGGACCAATGGCCTCCCCTCCCCCGATGGCCAGTGGCTCGCCCATACTGATAGGGACCAGGAGCTCTGGCTCTACAACTTCAAGGCGAAAACCAACAGGCGCATTGCGCAATCGATGAACGGCCAGTTCGGCGGTCTCTCCTGGTCACCCGATAGTCGCTGGCTCGCCTTCGTCGAGACCGCCGATAACCAGTTCGACCAGATTCGCATCCTCAATGTCGGCACCGGAGATATCCGCACGATCACCTCCGATCGCTACGACAGCGAGAGCCCCGCCTGGGCGGCCGACGGCAAATGGCTCTACTTCCTTTCCGACCGCATGCTCGAAACCACGGTCCGCTCCCCCTGGGGGCCACGCCAGCCTGATCCTCACTTCAGCAACACGATGAAGCTCTACGAGCTGGCCCTCGTGCCCGGCCTTCGCTCGCCCTTCCTTGCCGCTGATGAGCTCCACCCGGACTCAGCCAAAGCCGATGGATCCGAGGCCGCCGATGAAAACAAATCCGGTTCGGCGGCCAAGCCGGGCGGCAAAGCCGGGAAATCCGGGAACTCCGGGAAATCCAAGGCTCCCCCTGAAGTCAGAATCGACTTCGCCGGCCTCGAATCACGCCTCGAGGAAGTTCCTGTTCCCGCCGGCGACTACTACGACCTTCAAGCAGCCGGGAAACGCCTTTGCTGGCTGAGTACGGCCGTTGATCAGAATGGGCCGGATGATAACCAGCTCCAGTGCATCGCCATCGACGACAAGGGCGACAAGCCCGACACGGTCCTTGCCGGCGTTCGTGGCTTCGAGCTCTCTGCCGACCGCAAGAAGATGCTCATCCGCCAGAAGGATGATTTCTACATCCTCGATTCCTCCGCCACCAAACCCGACCCCAAGGCTCTCGGCAAGGCCAAAATCGACCTTTCTCACTGGACCTGGGCCACGACGCCGCGCTCCGAGTACCGCGGTATTCTCCTCGATGCCTGGCGGCTCGAGCGCGACTACTACTATGACGCGCACATGCAGGGCATCGACTGGACTGCCATGCGCGATCGATACCTGCCTCTCGTCGACCGCGTCGCCGACCGCGACGAGCTGAACGATGTGATCGCACAGATGGTGAGCGAGCTCTCTACCCTCCATACGTTCGTATTTGGCGGGGACCAGCGCCAACCCGACGACCACATTCAACTCGCCTCTCTCGGTGCACGCCTTCGTCGCGATGAAAAGGCGGGCGGCTACGTTGTCGAACACGTCTATCTCCATGATCCGGACTTGCCCGACCAGGCACCGCCTATCGCCCGTCCCGAGTCCCTCGTTCAGGAAGGCGAAGTCATCACCTCGATTGATGGCGTGCCCGCCCTCAGCGCCTCCGACATCCGTTCCTTGCTGCTCGACAAGGCCAACGCGCAGGCCCTCCTCCAGGTCAAATCCCTCCAAGGTGACACGCGCGATGTACTCGTCACCCCGATATCCGCTAAACAGGATGCGGACCTCCGCTACAACGAGTGGGAGTACACCCGGCGGCTTCAGGTGAGCCGCGAGTCTCACGGCACCATCGGTTACGTCCACCTGCGCGCCATGGGGCCCGAGGACATCGATCAGTGGGCCCGCGACTTCTACCCTGTTTTCGACCGTCAGGGCCTCATAATCGATGTCCGCGACAATCATGGCGGCAACATCGATTCGTGGCTCCTGGGCAAGTTGCTGCGCAAGGCCTGGTTTTACTGGCAGCCTCGCGTCGGCCATCCGGCGTGGAACATGCAGGATGCCTTCCGCGGACACATCGTCGTCCTTTGCGACCAGCACACTGCCTCCGACGGCGAAGCCTTCACTGCCGGCTTCCAGCACTTTCGGCTCGGCAAGGTGATCGGCATGCGCACCTGGGGCGGGGAAATCTGGCTCTCGCTCGATAACCCCGAGCTCGACCAAGGCATCGCCAGCGCCGCCCAGACCGGCGTTTATACGCCTGACGGCAAATGGCTCATCGAGGGCCACGGCGCCGAGCCTGACATCACCGTCGATGATCTGCCCCATGCCACATTCAGCGGGAGCGATGCGCAGCTCGAGGCCGCCATCGACCTGCTGCAGCAGCAGATCAAGGTCGACCCGCGCCCCGTCCCGCCGCATCCGCCGTACCCCGACAAATCATTCCCGTATCGGAATTAGCCGCTGTGGGGTGGAGGGCCTGACATGGCAAAGCTCGTATTCGCATTGAACCAGTCCCTGGACGGTTACATAGAGCACCAGAACTTCGGACCACCACGCCCGGGGCTGTTTCGGCACTTCACGGAGATGGTGCGCAACTCGGCGGGCCTGGTGTACGGCCGCCGCATGTATGAAGTCATGCGGTATTGGGATGATGACCAGGCGAATTGGGGTGAGTTGGAACGCGAATACGCGGTGGTGTGGCGCAAGCAGCCGAAATGGGTAGTATCACGCTCACTGCGATCTGCAGGCCCCAATGCCACGGTCATCGCCGACAAGGTTGAGATGGCAATCCGTGGTTTGAAGACCCGGCTCACCGGTGAGATTGACGTCGCCGGCCCGGAACTGGCCGCAAGTCTGGGCGCTCTTGGCCTCATCGACGAGTATCAAATGTACATCCACCCGATTGTAGTGGGTCGTGGCAAGCCGTTCTTCGCCGACCCCCGGCCTCCGCCGCTTCACCTCGTGGCCAGCGATCTGATCGACACTGACGTCATCAGGCTCACGTACGTCCCTGCTTGATGAGGCGGAGAATGCGTCCGTGCGGTGGTTTATGGAAGCGGTGCCGATGCCATCGCCTGCGCGGCCTGAGCTGAGAGAGATGATTCGTGAAAGTGGATGACGCGCCAGCCGGCCGGGGCCCGCTTGAAGATCATGCTGACCCGGAAGGTCGGCTCATGCAGCTCGGCTCGGGCTTTGAGCTGGACGCTGGAGCGGGAAATGAAGAATGCGATCGCAGTGTCGCCGAGGATGTCGATCTTCAGGTCCTTGATCTCCTTCGCAAACACCTTGTCCAGGTGTTCAGGAAGAGCCGCCATGTAGCGTTGAATGGCGGGCCACCCGTAGGTCGGCTCCTTCATCTCCTGCGCGACATAGATCAACGGCTCGTGCTGCGTATCCCAGATGGACGCAATCTGCTCTGGGCTCAGGTGCAGAAAGCCCTGGCGGTAGGTCTCGATCAAGCCGGCGATCGCGCGCTCGGCCTCCTTCTCGTCAGGTGGTGATTTCATCACCAGCCTTCGCAGGATCGGCGGCATCCACGGCGTTGAAGGCTCATCAGGAGCCCGGGCCGCAGACCGGGATGACCCGCCCCTCCTCCATGGAGCCCAGGAGGTCGTCCCATGCGTCCTCAGCTCTTCGGGGTGAAGAACTTGCACCAGCCCTTCGGGCTCACGTCTCCCTGCACGATCTTGCATGTGCCGCTCCCCGATGCGCTCTTTCCAGGAATGAACTGCTGGCAGGCGTCGCACTCCTGCGTGCCGTGCGGCTTGTCCTCGTACTGCGCCGTTGCCTTGGGGATTGAACCAGCCTGCGCCGGAGCCTTGGCTTTCAACATGAGCCCGCCGAGGGCTGCTCCGCTCGCGATCACAGCGCCCTGGCGAAAGAGACGCCTGCGGGAAGGGTCGAACGTGTTGCTGGTCATTCGGGAATCTCCGTTCGGAGAGGGCCCGGCTCACAGCAAGCGTCGTGCCGGCGGAGTCACAAATTGACTGGCCACTCACTCGAGCATTCGCAGAATGCGGCCCCAGTCGATGCTAACACCGGGGAGCGCCGTGATCGCCGTGCGCCCTTTCAGCTCGAGAATGATCGGGCGCGTGTAGCGCCCGTTTCGCAGGCGGTAGACCGTCAACGCCCGCTCCACGGGGTGGATGAGCCACACCTCCAGAACTCCGGCGCGCTCGTAGACCGGGATTTTTATGACTTCGTCGTGCCTGGCGGTTGTAGGAGAGAGGACTTCCGCGATCCAATCGGGAGCGCCTCGCATACCTCGGTCGTCAAGCTTGCTGAGGTCGCGGACGATGAGGACGTCCGGTTGGACCACCGTATCGATCAGATCGTCTGCCTCGCCGGCTTTCGGCAGGCGGACGTCAAAGGGAGCGACGTAGGCGCGCCAGCGCTCGCCTTCGAGAGCCAGCTTGACCTGGTAATGCAACTCCCCTACCAGTTCCTGGTGGAACCGCGTCGGAGCCGGTGGCTCTTTGACGTAGGCGATTCCGTTTATGAGCTCATACCGCGCTTCGTCATTCCACCTGAAGTAGTCGGCGTAGGTGTGGTGGAATGCATCGCGCAGGGGAAGTGTCATGGCTCTCGTACTCCGCATGTTCTCACCTCAAATGATAGGAGTCTTGGCGAGAGCGCGACACAATCCAAAAGAAATTTTCCGTCTGCACGCAGCGTCGGGAGAGCACGTGATCTGGATACGGTGAGGTCCGTGCGGTGATTTCCTCAGGCCGAGCCGCTGCGATCGGGGCTTGCTCTAACCTGACATGCCGACGCCGGAGCCAGACCGCTCGCGCCTCTTGCGCTGATTGACGAACTCCGCGAGCGCCTTCTCTGATGCATCCGTGGGGTGCGTGCGGATGGCGCGAGCCACCTCGTTGACTCGGGGATCATCGAGTGAGCAGAGCTCGGCAAGACCGAGCGCGCCGATGCCCGCGAGCTGCGGGCTGCGTCGCATCCAGTCGAGAAAGGTCTCGATCCACTGTCCGGCCGCCGGAGAATCCGCGATCGCGCGCATGATTTCGGCAAGGCGGTCCACGCTGAGCGGCGAGGCATCGCTCCATCGGCCTCCGGCGGGCTCGGGCTGGCCCCACTCCCGCTGCATCCACTCCTGCAGCCGTCGAGGAGCGAGCACCGCGGCGATGGCCAGTGCGGTAGCGAGATGGCGGGTATGGCGCTGGAACCCCCAGCGCAGGTGCGGGCCCTGCGTTCGTAGGAGGGCCGTCAATTGGTCGGCCACCTGGGTCATCTCGTCCGTAGGGTTGCCCGACCGGTTCGGCAGCGCCACACCGGCCCAACCCACGAACCGCTCGAGTACGAGCGCCCAAAGCTCGCTGTCCGCCGGACGATGCGCGATCACGGCAAAGATCCTGCGGAACGCCGGCAATCGGTCGGCGCTGCCCGCAGCCAACAATGCAGCGGCCGCGCGGTGCACGGTGTCCGAATCGGCCGATTCGAGCCCACGAGCCAGGATCGCGCGCTCAGGCTCACCCAGGTCAGAGCCCAACGAGAGCGCCCGCAGCCAGGCCTCCTCGAGGCGGGTGCCGGAGGGCACACTGCGCGCCTCCTGCGAGCGTCGCGCAGGGTCCAGCTTGCCCAGCTCCGCCAACAGGAACGGCAGCACTTCAAAAAGAGGTCCCTCCGCGTCCGCTCGATTGACGAACGCCCAGGCGACCTCGGGGTGTCGGCGCGCAAATTCCCCGCCGATGACACCGATATGATCGTGACTCGGGATTTGCGCAGATTGCTCCAACACGGCCAGCCACAATGCATGCCAGGCAGTGTCCGCGTAGCGGGAGTCGAGCGAGTCGAAGAGCTGCCGCGCCTGCGCGACCGCATCCTCTTTGCGCGCTGCCGCAAGCGCCTGGACATACTGCCGCCGATCCTCCGGCCGCGCGGGGATGGGCTCGGGAAGTGCCGTGCGCACCGGGAGCTCTGGTGCGTAGAGCAATTTCCACAGCCGATAGGCGTCCGTGTCCGGGATCGACTGGAGGATTGCAAGTCCGGCGCGATGCAGCACCTCCTGGCCCTGAGCCCACCAGTGCCAGCCCTCGAGCTCGGCCGCTGCTGAGATGGGCAGACGGCTGGTCTCCTTGGTCAGCCTGATGAGGGCTGCCGACAGCCGCTCCGCTTCCTGCCTGAGCTGCGCCGACCATCGATCCGGCCAGGCTCGGTCCGGAATTTCCGGCGATTCGGCATAGCGACCGAGCGCTGCGATCGCAACACATTGGACGGCCGCATCATCGTGCGCCAGGGCGCGGGTGAGTGAATCCAGCGCGACATCACGCACCGCCCAGACCTGTGGTCCCGGAATCTCGAGTGTGAGGAATTGCGCGTTCAATGAAGCGGAGAGAGCTGCAGTCTCGACATCCGGCTCGCTGACCCAGCTGCGCAGGGTGTCGACGACCGCCTGTGCGTGCTCCAGGCTCCGTCCTCTCTCGAGCCTGCAGTAGGCTTTGAGCTGCTCGAGAACGTATTCGCGGGTGTGCCCATCCTCCTCTGCAACCGCAAACAACTCGCGGCCGAGCCCCAGCGCCACGGGGACGGCGGCCGGATACACCTCCCCTGCGCTCATCAGGAGCTCGCACGTAGCCATCTCGAGGCTATCGGTGCTCAGCAGCCCCGAAGCGGAAGGGTTGCGGCGCAGGATCTCCCGGGAGGCCATGATCCGCGCCAGCTCGATCACGGTTGCGGGACGGCACGCCGCAAGCGGCTGTGCCGTCCGCAGAAGCTTGAGTGCGTCCCACTGATTACCGGCAGGGATCGTCCGGGCACGCTCGAGGACGAGGTTGCTGACGAGATCGAGGTCCTGGGGTGTTCCGAAAAGCTGACCCACGCTCGCGCAGTTGCGTACGGTGGCGAGCGGCTCCGCCTCGAGCAATGGCTCGAGCAACTGAGTGCTGAAGGGGCCCGGTCTGCCCTGCGCATCCAAACACGCTTCCTCGAGAATCAGATCTCCCAGCAGGTCCGGCATCGGTCGTAGGGCGTGGCCGTATTCCTGAAAGAGGCCCGCCTTCAGCATGCGGTCGATCAGGATGTCCACCGTCTCGGGCGTAAGTGCGCTCATCTGAGCCGCCCATTCCCGCACCTCCGCGCTCGCCCTGGGTACTGGTGAGAGTGCCGCATACACGGCCAGGGCGCGCAGCGCGGCCTCCACCGGACAAACACCCTCTGCCGCCTCTCGCAGCGGCTCACGGCGGATCCGATCGCGCAGATCCTGTCGCTGAAAGGTCTGCGGCAGCTTGGCATCGCGGCGCAACAGGCTGCAGACCAACACGGCGCCGAAATAGGACTGGCGCACGAAGCGGCCGATGGTCTCGCGATGATGCGGTGATGATTGGGGCAGTAGCTGATCGATCAGGGTGCGCACGAGTTGCGGGGCCGGCCGGCCGAGATCGATCTCCTGGATTGCGCCGGGTGGATTCGCCCCATGGATCGCCCGACTCACCCGTGCGCGGCCCGTGGGGCGCGTCAGGCAGATGAGATGTAGGGGCGCCGCAGAGTTCTGGGCGCATGCGAGCGCGAGCAGCTCGATGAGGTCCGGACACTCCTGCGCATCGTCGACGACGAAAATCACGTGCCGCAACTGCGTCAGTTGCGGCAATTCTTCCCGCACGAGGGCCTCGTCGTGGCGCACGAATACGACCTGCCACCGCGGGTGTGCGTGCTCGATTCGCTGCGCGAGCTCGAGTGCCAGGCGGCTCTTGCCGCAGCCAGGAGGCGCGCACACGATGGCCGGACCACGTCCCGCCGCCATCCCCTCGATGAGCCGTGTCTGATGGTCAGGGGCGCCGACGTAGGGTCCGGTGTGCTGGATCAAGGGATGACTGGCATCCTTGCCCAGATAAGCGGCGTAGTAAGCCTGCCAGCTGAGGAACGCCCGCCACGGCAACTGTCGGGCAAACTTGGCCTGTGTCCAACGCCAAATCGGACGCAGAAGGCTTAAGTTTTTGAGTCCGGACCTGCGATCGAGCATGCGGCTGCGATGCTACACGAATGAACCCCGAAATGGCGCAGGCACCCCCGGGACCGGATCGGCCCAGCCATGCGCCAGGGGCCGGCCATGTACAGCGCAGATCAGGTCGCATACGATCTGCCGTGAGCATCGCTTGGTGCGAGAGTGATCCTGATGTACAAGCTCTCCATGGCTGTCGCCATCTGCATCGCGGCCACCGCTCTGCCGACGGTGCGCGCGTTTGCCCATCCTCCTGGAAGCGAGCGCACTGCCGCCGCCTTGATGAGGGTCGAGCACGACTGGCTCACTGCTCTGAATCGGCACGACGTGGCGACTCTCACGCGCATCCTCGGGCGGGAGTTCATCGACTCCGATTTTCAGGGGGATGCGATCACGCGAGCGCAGTACCTCGCATATTTCAAGGAGCCGGTACCCGCCGCGACGCGCCAGGTCGAGCAGACGTTTGCGGACACGAAGGTGCGCTTCGTCGCGGGCGGTGACGTCGCGATCGTCACCGGACTCGTGATTACCCGACCCGCAGCCCAATCGACGGCTGCGGCCTCATCGACTCCGGATGCCGTACGCCATTCCCGATTTACCGACGTGTTCGTCTGGCGCGATGCGCGCTGGCAGGTCGTCACCGGGCAGGAAACCCACTTCACTCCAGCGCAGAAGCGCCGGTAGGCCGCCGGTCAGCCACGGCAGGCGGCAACGGCAGAGGCTGCAGAGGGGTGCGCGGCTGTGGGTCGACGGAGCTCCGATCATTCGGCAGTCGACGGATCGATCACGGTAGTCACTGCCGAGATCTTGTTGGCGGGGAAACCGCCCATTTCGGCATGCTGCTTGACGAGTGATTCATCCGGGGCCTGATAGATGCAGTAGATCTTGTCTCCGGTCACGTAGCTCTGTATCCATTGAATGCTCGGCCCGAGGGTGTTGAGAACTCCGCAGGATTTCTGTGAGATCGCCTTGAGATCGGCGGCGCTCAACTTCCCCGCGCCCGGAATGTTGCGCTCGATGACGAATTTCGGCATGGCTGTCCCCTGCGATGTGGTCTGTTTCTGGATCGGTGCCGTGGCGCGACCGCCGGCGCGGTGAGGCCCCACCGAGCCCAGTGTCGCGCGGATTCGTCCCTGCGTCTCGAAGGTGCTGCTGAAGTTTTGTGAAGCCCAGGATGGCTGGAATATAATCTTTAACAAACAGCTACTTACAAAGTATATCTCGAGTTAAACTCACTATCAACATTCGAGCGTTGGCGCCGGCTGTACGGGCGCGCGCTGCCCCGCATTCGCTTGGCGGCTGTTTGGATCAGCGCTATAAGGCATGCGTCTCGAGGCTGCCGGATCCTGCGGCTGCTTCGTGGACCCACGCAAACCCCCGATCACGGGAGGCACAACAATGCTCAGCGAGCAAATCTATACCGGTCAGGGCAAACGCACTGCACGGCGGGTCCTCGATACACAACCCTTCACCGTGGAGGTCTCTTTCGAAGACAAGGGCAAACTCCTGGGGCTCGATGGCGCCAACATCGGCACCTACACCTCGAGTCCCAGGCCGGACGGCACACTCATGGGAGAAGCACGCGGCATATTCGCGTCCGCTGACGGTGAGGTGATCACCTGGAAAGGTATCGGTACGGGCAAGCTGCAGCCGGGAGGTGCCGTCAGTTACCGGGGCGCGCTGACCTTTGTGGCCACTTCCCAAAAGCTGTCGCGCCTCAATAACATCGCGGGTGCCTTCGAGTTCGAGGTGGATGAGGCTGGAAATACCAACTGTCAGATCTGGGAATGGAAGTAACGGATCTCCTGCGGGCGTACTGATGCCCGCAAACTCGCTCGGCCGGTCCGGCCCGCCGTCTCACGGCGGGCCACCGGCCCTTGTTGTTACTCACCGCCGCGTGTCCGGTGCCGATTTGAGCTCGACCTTGTTCCCATCCGGATCGAGGATGTAGATCGACGGGCCCTCGCCGCCGGCCCCGTAGCGAAGACCGGACTCGACGATGGCGATGCCGTGCGAGGTGAAGTACGCCCGCAGCTCCTGCTCATCGAACGGCTGAATCTCGAGCGCGAAATGATCGACGTTCGGCGCACCGGCGCCCTCCCCGCCGGGCACGAGGTCGATGAGAGAGCGGCCCGCGCGCAGCTGGGTGAGGTGAATGCCGGCCTGCTCACGCTCGACGGGCAGGCCGAGCAGGTCCCGATAGAAGCCGAGGGATCGCTGCAGATCCTCGATGCGCAGCAGCACATGATCGATACCCAGGACTTTGAACATACGTATCCCTCAGGCAGGCAGAGACGGGGTCAGTTCCCTTCCCATGATAAACGTAAAGAAGCGGGCAGCCCACTCGGCAGCCCTTCGTGACAGTCGCCGCGTGCGACCCTCTCCTCCGTAGGAGTTGAATCTCCCGCCAGGGCATGTGTGCCCTTCAAGCGCGGCCGTTTGTTTGACATTCATGACTACGCGTGTAGACTGTACTGTCTACGAATGTAGATGCTGTGGAGAGCACTGCATGAATCGTCTCGCCGACCTCCCTCGCCTCCTTTGCGGCCTTTGTGTCGCACTGATTTCCCCGGCGTACGGGGGTGCCACCGACGCTCGCGCCGCCGAGGCGGGCGCGCAAAGCGCACCGCCCGGCTATTCGACCGGGTTGCGCGGCGGCAGTCATGATTTCGAATTCCTGGTCGGTGCCTGGACCACGCGCCAGAAGCGCCTGAAGGTCAGTGGTGAAGGCAGCTCCGACTGGCAGGAGACGCCGTCCAACCGGCACTGCGCACTGTCGTTCCTCGATGGCGTGGAGATAGTGGACCAGAGTCGCTTCCCGGATGGGTCTGCCGCGGGACTGTTCCTGTTTGGATATAACCGGGTCAAGCAGCAATGGTCACTCTATTGGATCAGTCCAAAGACCGGGCAACCGGACGCGGGTACCGTCGGCGGCTTCACCGGCAAGCGAGGCGATTTTTTCGGCCCGGACGTGGATGGCAAAGGCCGGCCCATCAAGGTGCGGGTCAGGTGGACGGTATTCGATCACGACCACGTGCGCTGGGAGCAGGCGTTTTCCTACGACAACCGCACATGGAAAACGAACTGGGTATCGGACTACACGCGCGGTGATCCAAAGGCGCTGTGTCACAATTCCTGAGATCAGAGGTCAAGATGCCATCGGCCAAGGAGTAACCTTCATCGCGATGGATCGTTCTTGGGTCTGCGCCGGCCGCGCGGCGCATCCAACGACGCCCTCGGACCCTCATGTCGCAACCACCGGCGCGCGATCGTGAGATCGATGAAGGCCGCCGAGCCCTTCATTTCGGGATTCATGCGCAGGTCCCGTGCCGCCTCGAGGATTTCCTCATCGGTGGCTTCGATCAGCTCCCGCTCCAGGGCGGCGATCAGGCGCTCGAAGCGCTCGGCATTGTCATTTGTCATGCTCGCCCCACTTGAGCCCTTCTCTCAAGAGCGCTCGCCGCATCCGCTTGCGGGTCGAATCGTAGTCGGTCTTGGACATGTCATACCGCGCCCGGATCTGCTCGGGTGACCAGCCCTCGAAGAGGCCTTCGATCACCTGCTGCGCTTGCCGGTCGTCGGCGAACAGCCGATCGATCTCGGCAAGCTGCTGCATGGCGATGAGGCTGCGCTCCGGGTCAGGAGTCGGGTCGCTCGCCTCGCTGTCCGGATGGTCATCGAGATCGAGCTCGACACGGATTTGAGGCAGCCGGGCGGCGACCCGGCGCGCGCGCCTGAAGTATTGTGCCCTGATGCTGCGCATGATGCCCGCCAGGAACACGACCGTCGGCAGGTCCTCGGGACACTTCCTCGAGCCATCGAGCACGCGCGCAAAGGCCTCCTGCAGAAGATCGGACCAGCCAACCTCCGGAGGAAGGCCGCGGGCGAGCAGCCGGGCCACGGCCTTCAGGCGCAGGAGGTCCATCTTCGTGACGAGCTTCAGAGTGAGCGCCTGGCCGGCCGGGGTCTTCGGCAATTCCAGAGCCTGCATCCAGCGCATGAGGTGCTCGCGATCGTTCATCGTCAACGACTATAGGCGCAGCTCCGGGGCGAGCGCGGACAGGATGGGAAAAATTCACGGCTCGTGTCCGCGCAACCGGGCAGGCAGCGTATTACATTGTGCAGATGTACGTATCGATCGGCGGTATCGAGCAGTGGATTCAGATGCGGGGAGCTCCAGACACCCCCGTACTCCTCTATCTGCACGGCGGCCCGGGCGGAACGTCCGTGCCGGTGTCCGAGGCCTGGAAGCCCTGGGAGGAATACTTCACCGTCGTGCATTGGGACCAGCGCGGCGCGGGTCGCACCTTTGCGAGGAATGGCGCGGCCGGATGCGGTCGCCTGACGATCGACCGCATGGTGGAGGATGCCCTCGGCGTCGTCGACTATCTGAGCGCCACGCTCGGGCGGACGAAAGTCGTGCTCGTCGGCCACTCCTGGGGCGGGGTGCTCGGCGTCAACCTGATCAGGCGGCGGCCGGAGCTCTTCTCCGCTTATGTGGGAACGGGACAGCTCGTCAACAAGCGGCGCAACGAGGAGCTCAACTACCAGCGGCAGATGAGGCAGGCGGTAAGCTCGGGCAACGCGCAAGCGCTGGCTGCGCTGCGCGCAATCGGCCCGCCGCCCTTCCCCGATCGCGAGGCGCTGAAAGTATTGCGGGAATGGGCCGACGTGCTCGCCGATGGGGACGGTGATTCGGTGCAGCCACGGCCGACGCCGCTCGCGCCCGACTACAACGTGGCCGAATACCCGACTCTGATGAAAGGCGTCGAATTCTCGCGGCGCGAGCTCTACGATGAGCTGGAGACCGTCGATCTACCCGCTCTCGGGCTCGAGTTCGACATCCCCTTCTTTCTCTTTCACGGCACCTGCGATCAGGCGACGCCCATCGAGCTCGTGGAGGAGTACTTCGCCGCGATCGAGGCTCCGCACAAGGAGCTGGTGCGCTTCGAAGGCTGTCATCATTTCTTCGTGATGAATCGGCCGCAGGAGTTCCTGCGCGAGCTCGTGATACGGGTGCTTCCCTGCCTCTAGTCGGTAGAGAGAAAAATCAACTCCGAGCTCGACGGCTCGCGGAGCACGACCCGCATGCCCGAGGTCATGAGGTCTTTCCCTGACGCCACGGCATCGGGCGAGGTTCCGTCCTGGAAATGCAGGTGATAGAGCGCTCGCGCACTCAATCCTGACAGCACGAACCGATGGTCCTGCTCCGGCGCATTCGAGCCGTGAAAAGCGAATACCACGCCCTGCCGGCGCGCCGGGTCCCAGTACTCCATTCCATCCCAGTGCACGCCGTCCGGCCGCGCTGAGATGTGAAAGAGCTGCGCGTCGCGGATCAGCGGTCGCAGGCGCTGCTCGTAAAGAGCGATGGCCTTGCGCGCGGTAGCGTGCTCCTCCGCCGTCCACTCGGTCGTATTCTGCATCACCGTGAGCCAGCCCATCATCCCGCTACGCAGCATGTAGAGAAAGGCAGCGGTCGTGGGCGTCGGCCCCTTCTGCTCATAGGATTCGAGCATCGCCGGCGGCAGCACGAAGCTCGCATCATAGAAGGCGCGGCGGTTGGCAAGCGGGGTGTAGGTATCGGTGATCGAGAAGTAATCCCCGTGCGCGGCGCTGCCGAAGTCGATCATCCGGCCACCGTCGTTACAGATTTCCAGGAGCAGCCCCGGATGGCGCACTCGCAATTGCTCGTAGATGTCGTAATAAGCGCGCACGGCGTGATAGCTCACGTCGGTGGAGTTCCGGCTGGTGACGATGTCCTCGCCGTCGTAGTGCACCACGCTCATCCGCTTTGGGTCAGGCGGCGCATGTGGGTGATCCTTGCGCGCACATCCCTGCGCGACGAGATATCCGTCATGCTCCAGCATGTCCAGGTGATAGTCCGTGACGATGCGGTTGACCTCCTCTTGGGCGTACTTCTTCGCGCCCGGCGTCCCGATATCGATGGTCTGACCTTTGAAGGGCTGCGGCGTCCAGCCGGACGGCACATCGGCCACCAGCCAGTCGCGCACCTTGGGGTCACGGAAATTGAGCGCGCCACGCTGCGTATCGAGACCCGCCTGCGCCCAATCCACCCAGAGCCCGAATTTCATCCCGTGCGCATGCGCGGCGTCGGCGAGTGGAGCGAGCCCGTGTGGAAACTTGCGCCGATCGGTATACCAGTCGCCCACGCCGCGGAACCAGCCGGCATCGAGGTGATACATCTCGAAGCCGAGCGCGGCGGCATCGGCGATCATCCTTTTCGCGACCGATTCGCTGATGGCCATGCCGGCGCCCCAGCTGTTGTCGACCGTGAGCGGATAGCGAGGATTGCTCCAGGTGTGCGCTGACCCGAGCACCGTGCGTACCCAGGGCCGCAGCTGATTTCCCGCCCCGTCCGGGCCACCCGAGAAGCCGCCGAGAAACACGGTCGGCGTCTCGAACACACCCGCGGGCGCGAGCCGCGTCATCACCGGACCGGGCTGCGGATCGAGTCCGAGGAGGCTGCTGAGCCGCTCCCCCGAGCGCTGCAGGGTCACACGGGTGCGACCACTGAATTCGATGCCGGCATACCAACCTCGCCCGCCATCGTCAGGGAGGAACACCGCCTCATAGGGAATGATCTCGCGCGGCCTCCCCGGCACCGGGTGCGCGAAGGTGCTCGACCATCCCGTCCAACTGTAGCCCTGTACGACCGTGACTTCGTGCGTGCCGACCGCTGTCGGCTTGCCGCCGCCCTTGTCGATGTAGAGCTGGGTGAGCGCCTCTCGCGCGGGCACCTGCCACTTCAGACGCAGACTTTCCATGGGCGCGAGCCAGTACTCATCGCCGCTCAGATTGGTGAGGCTGATGCGGTGCTCGAGCGGCCCGAATGCGGCGCGCGCTCGCCATTCCCAGGTGAGCCGCAGATGGGGTCGCTGCGATTCGTAGACGTACGCGATCTTTCCTGGCCGCACTGAGGAGAGGCCGGGCACGAGCCGCCAGTCGAGCGGCAGCCGTTTCCCATCGCGCTCGACCGAGGGCGGCAGCTCCTCTGCTACGCCATTCACCCATTGCGGCCCGTTGGCCGGGCGCAGCCGTAGCAGCCGTGGGGCTCTTGCACCGGCCTCGAGGTCGATAGCGGCATCCGTGGTCGCGAGCGTACCGCGAAGCTCAGCACGGGCAACGGCAAGACCCGGGCCGACCGCCAGCAGCAAGGCGAGGCCGCAGGCGGCCGGTCGAATCATGAGGCCTTCACCGCCGCGGTTGCCGCACGGGCCCTGCTCGGCGCATCAGGCTCGCGACCTCAATGCCTCCACCTCGGCGCGAAGCTGCTGCACTTCCTCCTCGAGTCGCGCCACCCGGCTGGCAAGCGTCTCGTCCACGAGCCCCTCCGGCGCACTTTCCGCGGCGACACTCGGAGCGAGTGCCTGGGCCGACGGCTCGCCGCTGAAAAGATGCATGTACCGCGACTCGCGCCGTCCCGGCTCGCGCGTGAGGCGCGCCACCAGCGGCCCGGACTCGCGCTCGAGCAGGCTCTGCAGCACGGCCTCGATCTCCGCGACCTCGGTGAATGAGGCCATGCGGCTCGCGCGCGAGCGCAATTCGCCCGGGGTCTGCGGGCCGCGCAGCAGCAGCTCGCAGACGACGGCGAGCTCCTGCGGGGAGAACTTGAGGCTCCCGTATTCGGTATTGCAGAAGAGCTGCTGATACTTGGGTACCCGGCTGCCGAAGCCCGATCGCTCGAGCACCAGGTGCTTGCGCGAGAGCGCATCGATCGTGCGCTGGAGGGCCGGCTCGTCCACGCTCATCACCGGGTCGCGATTGCTCTTCTGGTTACAGGCGCTCACCAGCGCATTGAGCGACAGCGGATACTGATCGGGCGTCGTGACCTGTTTCTCGATGAGGCAACCGATCACGCGCGCTTCCAGGGAATCGAGCTCGATACGCATCTTCACCTTCCGGTCTGTACCATCCGACTCAAGCTTACCTCGGCGGGGCTTCACCATGGGCAAAGGCAGACTCGAAGCGTTCAGCGACGGCGTCATCGCCATCCTCATCACCATCATGGTGCTGGATCTCAGGGTGCCGGGCGGCGGCAGTTGGTCGGCCTTGTCGCCGCTCGCGCCGGTGTTGCTGACCTACGTGCTGAGCTTCGTGTACCTCGGGATCTACTGGAGCAACCATCATCACATGCTCCACGCCAGCTCGCGGGTGACCGGGTCCATTCTCTGGGCCAATCTGCACCTGCTCTTCTGGCTGTCGCTCGTTCCCTGGAGCACCGCCTGGATGGATGAGACCCATTTCGGGCCCACTCCCGTCGCGGCCTACGGAGTCATTCTCCTCATGGCCGCGATGGCCTATTGGGTCCTGCAACAGCTCATCATCCGCTCGCAGGGTGCGCAGTCACTGTTGCGCCGCGCGGTGGGCCGCGACTGGAAGGGGAAGGTCTCGCCGTGTCTCTACCTCATCGCCATCGGGGTTTCCGGACGATGGCCGTATCTATCATTGGCAACGTACGCTCTGGTTGCGATGATATGGCTGGTGCCCGATCGGAGAATCGAGCGCACGCTGAGCGCTGTCTCTCACTAGTGCCGAGTGCTGGCGCGTGCCGCCGGCACGCGAGGGCCGTCCCGCTGCGCTCGTGGATCGGGCAGCGTTCTTGCAGCCACGAGGGTGGCCGGCTGGCACGCGTGGACGGAAGCGCGTGCGCGGCCGCAGAGCGGGCCGTCGGCGAAAGGGCGTAAAGGTGGATAGACAGGATCGGATTCTGGACCCGGGTGTCATCGGACGAGGTGGCGGGCCGGCACTCAGCGCAGAGGACATGCTTGCGGCAGCGCTCAAGCGTGCGGGCCGGGAGGACTTCGCCGACCGCTCGTTCTTTCATCCCCTGGAGCGCCTGATCGCCTCGTGCAACAGAGAGAGCGACCTCAATCCGCTCGGACGGCAGGCGGTCAAGTTCGAGATCCGCCGCAGTCTGCACAATCTGCTCGAGTTCGAGCGGCGCGAGCGCGAGAGCCCCGCATTGCTGCTGCGGCCCATAGAGCGGCCGATCTTCATCACCGGCATGCCGCGCAGCGGCTCGACCTTTCTCCACCGGCTGCTGGTGCGCGATCCTTCCGTGGCCGCACCCCTCTCCTGGCGGCTGGTCCATCCACATCCCTCCTCAGCCGGGCGCTTGGGGGAAAGCCTCAACCGCGCGCGGGTGCAGGCCCAGTTCTATCTCATGCGCATCCTCGCGCCCGAGCTCAACACGCTGCACGAAGTGGCGGCAGGTGAGCCTGAGGAGTGCACCGACATCACCGCGCAGGTGTTTCAGAGCCTGCGCTATGACAGTGTGTATCGCGTGCCGAGCTACCAGAGCTGGCTGCAGCGTCACGGCCACGTGGAGGCGTACCGCTTCCACAAGCGATTCCTGCAGCATCTGGATGCCCAGGCGCCGGGCCGGCGGTGGATCCTCAAGTCGCCCGATCATGTCTTTGCGCTGGATGACATCCGGGTCGTCTATCCGGATGCGCAGTGGGTCTTCATTCATCGCGACCCGGTTGCAGTGTTGGCTTCCGTCGCCCGTCTGACCGAGGTGTTGCGGCGTCCCTTCGCGCATCAAGTGGACCTTGCGGAGATCGGGCAACAGGTCTGCGCTTCCTGGCTCGACGGCGCGCAGCGCATGATGCGCATGGCCGCGGCCTCCGGCGCCATCCTGCACCTGCACTACCGGGAGATCATCGCGGACCCGCAGAAGGCAGCGGATCGTCTCTTGCGGCACGGCGGACATGCCGCGAGCGGCGAGGCCGCACGGCGCATGCGCAAGTGGCTCGGCAACCGCTCGAACCGCACACACCGGCAGCGTCATTACGACCTCGAAGCCTTCGGACTCGATCCCAACACCCTGCGCTCGCAGTTCAAGCCCTACACGGATACGTTCGGAATCGAGCTCGAGTGGCCGCCCGAGCCCCGTCGGGCCCGCAGCGCCAGGAACTGATGCCGTGAAGTGGCGCCCGGCCGTCGGGCTGATTCTCGGGGCGGCCGTCCTCACCGCCACGCTGATCTATGCCGGTGCGGGTGCCGTTGCGCGCACGCTCGAGGGACTGCACCTCACCGGCCTCCTCCTCATCGTGCTGGCGCATCTGCCCATCATCACGCTCATGGGGCTCGCCTGGTACCTGGCCACCGGAACCACTCGTATCGCCTCCGCGCGCAGGTTCATGTGGGCGCGCCAGGTACGGGATGCGGCGGCGGAGACGCTCCCCTTCTCGCAGGTCGGCGGCTTCGTTTTTGGTGTGCGCGCGCTGCGCGTGAGCGGGTCCGCAGCTCTGCGGGGGGTGCTGGCGATGAGCGTCGACCTCGTCATCGAGCTCGGCGCCAAGCTTCCCTATGTGCTCGCAGGAGGGCTCACGCTCTTCGCGCTCGCGCCGCACTCCGATCTCATGCGGCCCCTCGCGCTCGGCCTCATCGTGACGGCCATCGCGGTGATCGGCCCCGTCGTGGCGCGGCGGCGGCTCGGCAACGCCCTCGAGCGCCTCATCCGCAAGGTCGCGAAGCGCTTGCCGGTGCTCGCCTCGCTTCGGCGGCTGAATCTGGACGGTGACATCAACTCCGTCCTCGATGACATCCTGCGGCACAGGGGGCGCCTGGCGGCGGTGCTCGCACTACACGTGTCGTGTTGGTTCCTCGGCGCATTGGAGGTGTGGCTGGTCTTCGAGCTTCTGGGTAAGCCGGTGAGCGTCCCTGAGGCCCTGGTGATCGACAGTGTCGTGGCCGGGCTCCGGACCTTCGTCTTCATGGTGCCGGTCGCCGCCGGTGTGCAGGAGGCGAGCTACGTGCTCGCCTGTGCGGTGTTCGGCATCGATCCTGCGGCTGCCGTTGCCGCCTCGCTGGCGCGTAGAGCACGCGACCTGACGCTCGGTGCGGTGACCCTCGCCATCGCGCTCGGCACCGACCACGCCCTCATTCGCGGTCCGAGAGAGACCTCCTGCCGGTCGTGATCTGCCACCAGAGCACCCAGTCACCGGCGAGACTGAACCAGGGCTGGCGGAAGGTCGCGGGTGTATTCTTCTCGAAGAAGAAATGCCCGACCCAGGCGAATCCGTAGCCGATGATCGGAGCTGCGATGAGCGCGAGCGGCCGCCTCGTCAGGATCGCGATCAGCACCACGAGGATGACGAGCCAGCTGCCGATGAAGTGCAGCAGCCGACAGGTCGGATGCCGATGCTCGCCGAGGTAATGCTCGTAGAAGAGCGGGAAGGGATGGATGCGTGATGCCGGCATTCGCCTCGCCTCGGGATCGGTCACGCGCAGCGCTCATTTCGAGCCACGGTGACCTCCACGCTCCATCGCCTCGAGATAGTCATCGAGCCGGTCGAGACGGCCTTCCCATTCCCGGCGCCGGGCGGCGATCCATAGCTCTGCCCGGCTCATCGCCTGGGGCTCGATCGCGCAGGCGCGGGTACGGCCGACCTTGCGGCTGCGGATGAGTCCTGCCGCCTCGAGCACGCCGAGATGCTGCATCGCTGCGGGCAAAGACATGGGCAGGGGTTTGGCGAGCTCACTCACCGGCGCAGGTCCGCGTCCCAGCCGCTCGAGAATGGCGCGGCGCGTCGGATCGGCCAATGCGTGGAACAGGCGGTCGAGATCCCGAGAACGGTTAAGCATGCACATGAGTATGAGTCAGGCTGACACTGAAGTACATACATAACTATCAGCCCCCTGTGTATATAAATCAGGTAAGATTATTTTTATAAGTAATTGATATATAAACATAAGTATTGACACGTTATGGCACCGGTACAATTTGGCGCCTTCCGGCTCGTCAATTCCGTATAGCCACAATAACGAGGGCCTGACATGCCGAATCTGATCGCTGCGTGTGCCTACTTCCTGCTGATTCATTTCGGCGTCTCCGGGACCCGGTTGCGCGATGCCCTCACCGCCAGGCTCGGCGAGGGGCCGTACCGCGGGGTCTTCTCGCTCGCCTCGCTCATCGGCATTGCCTGGATGGTCTACGCCTACCGCCGCGCGCCCCTCATCCCCACCTGGGGACTGGAATTGGGGTTGCGCCCGGCGGCCTATGTGTTGGTGTTCATCGCCTTCTTCTTTGCGGTGATCGGGATTCTGACGCCGAGCCCCACCAAGGTCGGGATGGAGTCGCGGCTCGATCCGCAGGCCGCGCGCGGAATGGTGCGCATCACGCGCCATCCGTTCCTCTGGGGCGTGGCGCTCTGGGCTGCCACCCACCTCGCGCTCAACGGCGATGTGGCCTCGCACATTCTCTTCGGCACGCTGCTCGTGCTCGCCATCGGCGGCACGGCCTCGATCGATGCCAAGCGGCGCCGCAAGTTTCCCGAGGGCTGGCGGAAATTCACGCAGGTCACCTCGAGCGTGCCGTTCGCCGCCATCGCGCGCGGCGGCAACCGCCTGGGGCCTGCCCTGGCGGAAATCGGGGCCTGGCGGCTGCTCGCCGTGCTCGCGCTCTATGCGCTCGCGTTCTATCTGCATGGGCGGGCGGGACCGCCGCTCGTCTGATCACCCGAACCGCAATTTTTCCCAAGCGGCGGACCTTCATCGGGACTAGGGTCTCATCATGACCTCCAACGACGCTTTCCCCCTCGAGGGCGGCTGCGACTGCGGCTCCATCCGTTATCGGATGGAGATCGCCCCGCTCATCGTGCATTGCTGCCATTGCCGCTGGTGCCAGCGCGAGACCGGCACCGCCTTCGCGCTGAATGCGCTCATCGAGGCGGAGCGCCTGATCCATTTGAAAGCGGAGCCCGAGGTCATCGATACCCCCTCGCAGAGCGGTGGGGGACAGAGGATCGCCCGCTGCCCGAGCTGCCGCATAGCCGTGTGGAGCAACTATGCTGGAGCGGGACCTATCATCCGCTTCGTCCGTGTCGGGACCCTCGATACCCCGGATGTCCTCAGCCCGGACGTTCACATCTTTACGGCCTCGAAGCAACCCTGGGTGGTGCTGCCGCCAGGCGTGCCGGCCGTACCGGCCTTCTACGAGATCGAGCGCCAATGGTCGCCGGAAAGCCTGCAGCGCCGTGCAGCCTTCCTGCCACGCCTAAAGGCCTATCGGGCTGCGCGGCGCGGTTGATCGGCATTGCGGCCCGCGGCCCGTAACACGAGCCCGTCATCGGCCCATTGGCGGGTATGGCGTTTGCTTCCTGGGCGGAACCGTGGCCATCCGCATCGCCCAGGTCTATCCGCACGCCGACATCCCACTACCGCATGCGCGGCTCTATGACGCGCTGGCGATCGTCAACTACGAGCTCGGCCGCCGTCTGGCGCGGCGCAACGAGGTCGTGACCTATCCGAAGTGGATGCCGGGTGAGCGCGAGATCGAGCGGCACGAGGGCGTCACCTATCGGCGCATTCCCGAGGGCATCGACCGGGCGCTCAACAGCCTGAAGATTCTCGATGCCACGGGGCTCTTCAACCGCCGTCGTCCTTTCAGGCTGGGCCCGTTCTACTACGCCCACTACGCGCGCGAGGTGGCCCGCGACATCCGCGAGCGTGGCTGCGACCTCGTTCATCTGCATACCATTTCCAACTTCATCGGGCCGATCCGCCGCGCCAATCCGGGCGCGCGAATCGTCCTGCACATGCACGATCACTCGCTCGCCGATTTCGACCCCGAAGTAATCGCACCGCGGCTCGCGGAGGTGGCGCTGGTCCTCGCCTGCAGCCAATACGTTGCCGAGGAGATCCGGCGACGCTACCCCGCCGCCGCTGCCCGCTGTCACGCGCTCTACAACGGGGTCGACAATCGCTTCCTCGAGGTCACCCCGGATCCGGCCGCCTCCCGCACCGTGCTCTTCGTGGGCCGGCTCTGCCCCGAGAAAGGCGTGCATGTGCTGCTCTCCGCCATGGATGAGGTATCGCGGTCGCATCCGCGCGCGAGTTTGAGTCTGGTGGGCCCTCTGGATGTCGCGCCGAAGGATTTCGTGGATCCACACCGGCGTGACCCTATCTTCAATGGCCTCGAGCGCTACTACACTCATCCCGGCTCCTACTACGATCTCATCTGCAGTCAGGTGAGCGCGCTCGGCGGCCGCGCATTCCTCCACGGCCGCACGCCAAACGCGGACATCTGCTCGCACTACGCGCGGGCCGGCGTCTTCGTCTTCCCCTCGCTCTGGCACGAGCCGTTCGGTATTCCCGTCGTCGAGGCGATGGCTGCCGGGCTGCCGGTGGTTGCCACACGGGCCGGTGCTCTGCCCGAGGTCGTGGTGGACGGCGAGACAGGCATTCTGGTCGAACGCGGTGACAGTGAGGGGCTCGCCGCGGCAATCTCCAGATTGCTTTCGGACGCGCACCTGCGCGAGCGAATGGGTGCCGCCGGTCGGGAGCGCGTGCGCCAGCTCTTCACGTGGGAACATAGCGTCGCCCGGCTCGAGGAGCTGTATGAGAGCAGCCTTCTCGGCCCCGCGCCCGCAGTCCCCGGGCCCTCCGTAGGTGCGCGGCACTTAGCGCAAACCGCATAGGCTCGTACGAGCAAGGAGAGTAGGCGTGACGGCAGCTCTGCTCAGGTGGGCCTGCCTGAGCCTTGTTATCTCGCTTTTGCAGGCAGTCTGTCGAAGGCCGAAGGCATAGCCGCGGTTCTCACCGGCGCTTTTGCCGCGATCCTCTCGCGCGGCGGGTGATCGCCGTCTGGCCTTGCGCGGCAGGTGGGCCGCCGTGCTGGCGCAGGCGGCGGTGCAGTTGGCCTGCCGCTGATGTTCCTCGGCGTGCTCGTGAGCCTCAAGACCGACCGGCCGAAGCAATGACGAGGAGAGTCCGCCTGCTGATTGCTGCGCTTTGCGCGCTGCTGATCGCACCGGCGATCGCCTGCGGATGCCGAGCTTCGGCCACCATCCGCTGCCCTACGGCGATGCGATCAATCATGCCGCCGTCGCGGAACGGCACGTGACCAACATGGTGAGCACGGTGAACTTCGACTATCGGGCGTTCGACATCTTCTCGGGCGCGATGGTACCCCTCGCCCTCTTCGGGCTCGGCAAGATTTACTGGGATGCCTTCGCGCCGGTGCCAGCCGTGCAGCTGCTGATGCGCACGCTGGTCCTGGGACTGGGTGTGACGACCGCCGTGATCGGCGGCCTCGCCTGTCTGCGCCAACGGCACCTCAAGCGCCTGCTGGCATTCTCCACCATTGCCCATGGCGGCATCCTCCTCATCGGGCTCGCGCTTCCGGGCGCGGTGAGCCTCGGTGGAGTCCTCGCCTACTTCATCGGTCATGGCCTGGTGAAAGGGGCGCTCTTCATGATCGCGGGCATCCTGCTCGCCTCCGTGGGCGGGATCGATGAGCTGCGGCTGCGCGGCCGCGGCCGGCCGGTCTGGCCCGCCGGCATCGCCATGGCCCTGGCGGGCGTGTTGCTGGGCGGCGCGCCCTTCGGCCTCATGGATGCGGGATCACGCCTCATCGACAGCGCGGCGGCGGCGCGCGGCGAGGACTGGATACTCATCGCGATGGTGTTGGGGACCGCATGCACGGGCGGCGCCGTGTTGCGGGCGGCCGGCCGGATTTTCCTCGGTCTCGGCGAGATGCCGGGTGCGGAAGCGCAGGGGCCCAGCGATGAGGAGAGCGAGAAGCGGGATCGTCCGCTCTGGCTCATGATGCTCCCGACAGTCGTGCTCCTCATCATCGCCGTCGGTACCGGCCTGCCGCACATGGATGACACCGTGCTGCGTGCCGCGGCACGATTCCTCGCGTGGGATCGCGTTGCGAGCATCGGGGCCGTGGGAGCACCCGCTCCGGTGGCGACCGCCGGCGCTGCTCATCCCTTCGTGCCCTGGCTCACGCTCGGATTCTCGGTGCTCATCGCGGCTCATGAGTTGGGACGCCTCTGGCTGCCGCGATCATGGCTGCGGGTGGCCGGGCGGGTGCTCTCCGGTCCCGTCTTCGCGGCAATCGACCGTACGCACGATGGCGTCGTAGGTGACTATGTCGTTTGGATCCTGATTGGGCTCGCCCTGTTCTCCGTGACCTCCGCCGCGGCTCTCCACGCAGGTTGAGTCGCAAACGGATGCCCGAGGAAGGGCCAGGTGCGCCTCAGGCGACGCCGCCATCCGTGAGCGTCAGTTGCTCATACCAGCTCCGTACCCGTCTGAGGTGCTCCCCCTCCTCCCTCAACGCGTCGTTGAAGCGGCTCACCATGGGCGAGTCGCCCATTTCCTGCGCGAGCTTGATGAGAAGTTCCCAGCCGTCGTGATCGATGAGCTCGGCAGCGAGCGCGGCGTGCAGGCTCTGGGCGAGCGTGGTGCTCGGATTGCTCACCGTCTGGATGAGGCCCATCGATTCGATCCCGACCAGGTCGGCGCTGGGGGTCTGGGCGGTGGGATCGCCACCCAACTGCTCGATGCACTCGGTCACCAGACGGAAATGCTCCGCCTCCTGATCCCGGATCTGGGTGAGCACCGTTTCGGTCAGATCCTCGGGTATGCCGTCGGCCGAGGCTCGTGCCTCGGATCCGAGCTTCACGAGGATCCCCTCGTAGAGTCTGGTGCCGCCACGCTCGAAGGCGGCGCGCTCGGCGAGCTTGTCGAGGAGCACCTGCGGGCGCTTCCCCGTCAGCATCTTTGCGCCGTTCTTGGCGACGCCCTTGAGTGAGGTCGGCGCCGGCATGGTGCCGAGCGGGTCCGCCTCGGCGCAGTAGGCACTGCGCATCTCGGCGAGCGCGTGACCGTCTCCGGACAGCGGCGCCGCGATACCCTCGACTCCCTTCAACGTCTCGAGCAGCTCCTTGCTCTGTGTCGGGGACATCTGCAGGCCCGTGCGATTCTTCATTGCAATCTGTGTGGACTCGACCATGAGGGGCTCCGTGACGGTTCGATGGCGGATTTCAGAATCCCGCCGCTTTGCGGTTGAGCTCGGTTCCAGGCAGCCAGCGGTAGTCGCAAGCCACGATCTCGGTCGGCGAGCCCTGAGAGCTCATGTGCTCGCGATAGTCGATCGAGGCCTGACTCTCCTCGGCAAGCGGTACGAAGCGAGTACCGTTCTTGCGCATGCTCACCTCATCGACCAGCACCTTGCGCACGAAGTCACGATTGCTCGCGTACGGAAAGGGATCAGGCAGCGGATCCGGGAAGATCTCCTGCGGGTCGCGGCCCTCATGATGCTTCAGGAGCTCCGCCACGTGGTGGAAGTGGCCGATCTCATAATCGAGCATCCGCTCCCAGATGGCCTTGATACGGGGGTTGCTCTCCTGCTGCACGCAGCCGTAGTAGTTATAGGCCTCGTTCGCCTCGTGCAGCAGCCACTGCTCGAGCAGGCTGAGCGAGGGATCGAGCAGCGACTCGTAGTGGGTCACGTGCTGCTCCTCGATGGACGCGATCTCGGCGTAGACCTGGCGGGCCACGGGATCGGCGAAGCTCGGCCCGTAGTGCATGTAATAGTCGTGGGTCTGCTGCTCCCCCGAGACCAGCGTCAGGGTGTGGAGCTTCGTCAGCGGCTGCACCTTCACCTTGTCCCACGGCTCGCAGAGGTCGTTCTCCGGCGAGCGATGCTCGACCGAGGTCGGGCGGCCGGGCAGGATGTCGGTATAGCATTGCAGGATGTTGTTCGGATCCATCCCGGTGAGGCGGTCCATCAGCGCCGAGTAGCGATAGAGATGATCGAAGTCCTCGAGCATGGCGAAACGCAGGGCCTGGGCGACGTAGGGGTCCGGCTCCGTGCGGGCGATCGCGGCAGTGACCTCGACTGCGACCTGCTCATAGCCGATGGTGGTCTCGAGCGGTGAATGGTCGGCGCCGAGCAGCCAGTTCACCTGTGTTTCCTGATGATGCTCGATGCGGCGGATGCGGGCGAGCGATTCGCGCAGGGGCGCGCTCATCCGCGCCGCCAGGTGTTGGAAGCGAACGGCCTCGCTCTCGATGCCATTCATCAGGATGATGCGCACGCGCGTGAATGCGTCATCGTCGAGCTTGCTGATCGGCTTCTGGACGAGCTCACGCCAGGTGAAGCGCTGGTGCTCGAGCGGGGTGCCTTTGCCATCGAAAAGCTGCAGAGCCATGAGCGTCTCCTGGTGCGCGTGGGCCGTCTGAAGGCAGCCGATCGAGCAATGCGCATGCCCATGTTGGATCCTCGTCCGCCGCGGCGCGTTGAGCAGTACGGGAGCTCCGCATCGGCGAGAGAGGCGTGGCGTTGCCCGGGTGAGAGCCCGAAGGACCCCCTCCTCCGTCAGTGCGTGCGCGCGCCAAACACAGCGAGGCAACCCCGCGGACAGGAGGTGCCGACGCCGGCGGCGATCGGCACGAATACCTTGCCGCTCGCCGCATCCGCAGCGACGGAGTGAGCGTGGGAGCCGGTCGCGAGGTTCCCGATCCAGTGGTGGGTCCTCGAGTCCACGACGCCGAGCACCGGCCCACCCGGATTGGCGACGGCGGCCAGGTAATAGCGGCCCGCACCGGGATCCGACCAGACCTCATCCGAGCCGCCGACCCTCGAAAGGGTCGCGACGACCTTGCCGGTCGCGGCATTCATGATGAGCGAGTGGGCGGGAAAGCCGGCCTCGATGGCATCATCGCTGCAGCCCAGCAGCAGATCATCGTGGGGCCCGAGGGCGAGCCCGGCCGGCATGCACTCATCGACCGGCATGAGCCTGACGAGCCGACGGGTACGCGGATCGATCACGGCCACCGCGCCATGGGCTCTTGCACCGTCGAGCGCCGGAATGGAGAGATAGACGAGGCCGGAGGCGGCATTCCATACCGGCTGCTCGGCGCCGTCGGAGGCGCGCGGCAGCTCGAGCCGGCCGAGGACCTCATGGGTGCGGGTGGAGATGAAAGTCACGAATGGCGGATCATCGGCATTGTTGACCGCAATGAGGATGTGGTCGCGCGGGTCGTAGGCGAGCTCATCTGCGCGCTTCTTCCCGCCCGTCGCGATGTTGGCAATGACTTTCTGCGTGCGCAGGTCCACGGCCTTCACCGTACTGTCGCCGTCACCCGCCCAGAACTCGTGGCGGCCGACGGCGACGACCCCGTTGGGTCCGGAAGTCTCCGACCCCGCAGCGCTCGGCCCCGTGAAGCCGGTAGCCCGGCCGAGGAAGCGGCCGGTCGCGCTCGCAAAGAAATCGAGCCCGCGATTGGAGCGGTCGGCGAGCGCGTAGATGCCATCGACGTTGACGAAGCCGATGTCGAAGCTCGCGAGCGGCTCACCCGGAATCGCGAGCGTGCCGATGCGAACGATCGACTCCGGAGGAGGCTGTGCCCCGATCGCCTGGCGCGGCCCCATGAGGCCACCCAGGATGGCGAGGGCAGTTGCGAGCGCGGCGGCGAGCAGCGGCAGGCGATGTGTCGGCTTCATGACGGGAGGGCATCCTCATCGGGCGGCGGTCGTGATGGTGCACCTTGACAGGGGTTCCTGACCGAGTCCTGACGGATGAGCTGCAGCCCTTGCGGAACGCCGCGGCCATTCACCGGTCGAAGCGGTACCGAGCCGAGCTCGAACCGTCACAGAGGACTCACCGTGGATTATCAGACTGCCGAGAACCAGGCCATCCAGCTGCAGCAGCAGGCCGATCAGGTCGGCCAGAACGTCAAGGCGCTCGCCGAGAAGCTGCAGTCCAAAGTGCCCGATGCGACGCTGGCGCGCGAGCTGATGCTCGATCTCAAGGAAACGGCGCTCGCCATTCAGCGGCAGAACCAGTCGGCGCTGATGCTCATCCAGCAGATGGCGGAGTACATCCACTCGCTCGAGACTCACGTGAGCTCGCTGCCGCAGGCCTATCCGGGCTACCCCACCTATCAGACTCGCGGTTGGGCCGGCCAGCCCTATGCGGGCGCGGGCGGCGGGTTCATGAGCAATGTCGTCTCCGGTCTCGGCCTCGGCGCCGGGTTCGGGCTCGCGAGTGATCTCGTGAGCAGCATCTTCAGGGGCTGGTGAGCCGGCTAGAACGAGTATTTCAACTGCGCCTGCACTTCGCGGCCGAAGATCGGCCGCGCCATCTCGACGCCCGTCGCGATGCCGGAAGTGAGGCTGCGGGAATTGCCCTCCGTCAACCCCAGCTCATTGGTGAGGTTGGTGCCCTGCAGCCGCGCCTCGAGATGCGGCCCGATATTTCCCACCACCCCGGCATCGAGGGTGGTGTAGGGCGGCAGCACCTGCGTGTTCTCCGGATCGGAGTAGCGCAGGTCGACGTAGCTCACCGTCGCGAATACCTTGAGCTCGCCCCACGGCATCGGCACTGTGTACTCCGGCGTGAATCTCACCTGCAGGCTCGGTTGACGCTGCAGGATGTTGCCATCGTTGTCGAATCCGCCCTCGCCGAGTCCGGCGAAAGAGCTGAAGTGGGTGTACACCGAATGCTGCCAGTCGCCGGTGAGCCCGAGGCTCAGGCGCTCGAGCGGAAACCAGTTGGCCTGGAAGTCCAGCCCCCACGAGCGCGCACCGAAGTTGGCGGTGACCTGCGTGCCGTTACCGAGGAACGCCTGGAACGGGACACCGTAGAAGAGGCGATGAAAGGCGTCGATCGAGACGTAGAGCGAATCGGTCTGCGCCTTGTAGCCGAGCTGGTAGTTCTTGATCTCCTGGCTATCCGGGGTGCCGCTGCGTAGATCATCGAAGCTCGGGAAGCGGATGCCGCCGTTGATGCGCGCGTAAACGCTCGTGTGGGCATTGATCGCGTAGTTCACCCCCGCGCTCCAGGACCCGAGCGTGTGGTCGTAGGTCGAGGGTAGCCACTGCCCGTTCGCAACGTTGGTACCGTTGTTGTAAAGCGTCAGCGGGTCGGCGTCGAGGTCCATGACGGAGGTGCCTTCGATCGTGCCGTCGACCTCCTCATTCTCCACGCGATATTCGGCATCGAGCAGCCAATGCCCGAGGCTCCACTGATCGGAAAGGAAGATCGCGCCATTGCGCCCGTCATAGCGGTCGACCAGCGCGAAGAAGGCGCCGCTCAGGATCCCGTTCTGCGTCACTCGAGCCGCAGGTCCGCCGAAGCCGGCGGCGCCATGGAGTGACACGTCGATGAGTTGCGCATTCGCGGTTGCGGTCATCAGCTCGTTGTTGCCGAGGTACCAGGTATCGTCCGAGGAGTAGCTGGCGAAGTAGCCGCCGAGCGTTGCGGTGTTGCCGGCGAAGAGAGTGTGGCTGAAGCGCAGATCGTCGGTGAATGCCCGGATCCTCTTGTCTACCATCCAGAAGCCGAGAGAGACCACCTTCGTATCCGGCCCCACCTGGGGGCCCGCCCCGAGGAGGCTGGCGCTGCCGCTCACGAAGGGCACTCCCCCCGTCGCCGCCATCGCTGCCGGATCGGCGTTGGTCGCCGCGATCTCGCTCGCGATGAAGCTGCCCAGGGTCTGCGGCGCGAAGTTGTTGAAGAGCGCCTGCGTCGGCATGTGCCCGCTGGTGTAGCCCATTCTGTTGCTCACTCTCCAGAGGCCGAGCGTCACATCGAGATCGCTGCCCCAGAGGCGGATGTCGGAGCCGCGCCCATCGGCAAGGTCGCCCGTGATCGTGCCGGGCTTGCAGCCGGGCACGCCGCACGGAAACTCCTCGACGGTGATCCCACGCGTAGCATTACCCGCGAAAGTGCCGGTCAGCGGGTCGAAACCCGGAAAGGCCGACACGGTCCTGCCATCCGCGCTGACCGCAACGGGCACATCGGTGATGAAGAGATTCTTGTCGTGGAGCTGGCGCGCCCAGAGAAGAAGGCTGCCGTTCGCCATCGGATGAAAGAGCGTCTCGGTGAGCTGTCCGCCCTCGTCTGCCGGAAACTGCGGCTTCCTGATGCCGTTCGACACCCGATAGAAGCCGCCGATGCTCGCGAGCCACGTCGGCGTCAGCGGCCCGCCGAAGAATCCATCCACCCGGTAGAGGCCCTCATCCCCCAAGGTGAGCGCCACCTCCCCGTGCGGTATCGGTGTGCCGTGGCGCAGAATCATGTTGATCGTGGCGCCGATCTGCCCGTTGGAATACACCACGGACGGTCCTCCTTGCACCACTTCCATCCTCTCCACGGTCTCATCGAGGCGCAGGAGCGAGGAGTTGTCCATGAACGACAGCGTCGCTGCCGGATATACCGGCGAGCCCTCGATCTGATAGGTGACGAACGGCGCATCGCCGCCGCTCGGAAAGCCGGCCACCTCGATGTTGGCACCGGTCTGACCGCCACTCGACTCCGCCCAGAGGCCCGGCACGATCTTGAGAAGGTCGGCCGCACTCGAGGGCAGCGCCAGATGAATCTGCTGCAGGCTGGCCGCGCTCACCGGGAAGCTCGCATCGAGCAGCCGTACGCCCCGGACCTCGGGCGTGCCGGTCACGACCACCTCCTGCAGGCTGTGGTAGCTCGGCGCACTGCGCACCTCGGCGCGCGCGGCACCGGGTCGGCCGTTGCCGCCAAACACCTTGCCTGCGCGTGCTAGGAGCCCGGCGATCCGATTCAACATTCCGGGCGGTCCGCCCCGAGCGCCGCCTGCCGCAACGGTGCCCGCGCGACGCGATGCGCTTTGCGGCGGCGCGGCTCGGCCCCCTGCTCCGGCCACCTGGCTCGAAGATTCGACGATCGCGATGGCGGAGGGGCTCACCTGGCGAAAGCTGAGCCCGGTTCCGCCGAGAAGCTGGCCGAGTGCCGTGGTGACCGTGAGATTGCCGTGCACACCGGGCGTTCGGGCCGAGGCGACCAGGGTCGATGAGAAGAGCAGCGTCACGTCGGCCTGGCGCGCAAATTCGTTCAGCGCCACGTCGACCGGCTCCGCCGGAATGTCGAATCGTCTTGGAGCATCGGCAGCCTGCGCCCGGGGACAAGCCACCCCGACAAGCAGGCTACCGAGCAGAAGGAACGCCGCAGGCCAGCCGCGGACGACCGTGCTCAGGGTGCCCATGAGAGTGCGACAAAAATACGCTACTCCACGCGAGGATGTGAGGGCCGCGAGTCCCACACCCGCGTAGGATGGGTCTGAGGCGTTAGCGGCTGTGGCGAGGCCGCCACGGCCGCGGCATGTCCGAACTGGTGCGCGTAGCGTGCGCCTAGCGCGGTGCGATGTACACGAGCTGCGGATTCGCCCGGTTGACCCGCACCGGCAGAGCGGCCTGCAGCGCCTGGAAGAACCCCGGCACGTCGCCTATGCGGAAGCGCCCGCTGACGCGCAGCGTGCCCACCTTGGGCCCGGTGAGTACGATGCGCTCGCTCGTGTAGCGCGCGACCTCGGCAACGGCCTCGGAGAGCGGCTCGCCCTCGAAGACGAGCGCCCCATCGCGCCAGGCGAGCTCGTCGGCCACCTGGTGCGGGCTCACCGCCATGACCTTGAGGTCAGGACCTGCGATCGAGAGCTGCTCCCCTGCACTGAGCGCCCTCACCCAGCCGGCGTCCTCGCCGCCTGCGCGTGCGTCGGCGCTTTGTGCCTGTGCTGCAGTAGCAGGCCCGTGCACCTCCACCCGTCCTTCGTTCACGAGGACATCGACGTCCCGGTCCGAATGCATGCGCACCTCGAACTGCGTTCCGACATCACGGATCAGCGCATCGCCCGCATGCACGAAGAACGGCCTCGCGGCCTGATGAACCACATCGAAGTGCGCCTCACCCCGGCGCAGATAGAGATCGCGACGCTGCGCAGTGAGCCTGACGACGAGCAGTGTGTTCGTGTTGAGTGTGACCTGGGAGCCGTCCGCCAGCCTGACGTGGCGCTGCTGACCGACCGCAGTCGACATGACCTGCATGCCGGGGCGGCGCGCTACCCAGAGTGCTGCCCCGAGCGCCGTCACGAGGACCGCAGCCGCTGCCGCTCTCCAATACGGTTGCCGCCTGCGCGGTGCAGGCGCCGCGGGCTCGAGCGCGCTGCGGGGAGCTGCCTCGCCTGCGAGCGCTGCGATACGCTCATTCTGCTCCCGCTCCCCGTCGGCCAGCCGGTCGAGGGCAGTCCACGTGCTCCTCAGCTCCTCGAAAGCGCGCCGGTGCCGGGGATCCTCGCGCAGCCATGCCTCGAGCTGCGCGCGCTCGCCGGCACCGAGACCGCCGGAATCGAGGCGCCAGGTCCAGACTGCTGCCTCGTTCTCGATCTGGGTGCGCGTCTTCAGTCTGACGATCTCGCTCATCTCGATTCTCCGTCCCTGACCCGTCGCCGCTGTAACGGCTCGCCGGAGTCAACTTCCAACCCCTCGAGCAGTCCGAGGCTCCGCAACCGGTCCCGGCAGCGCAACAGCCCTTTGGCCACGTGCTTCTCGATCGTGCTGTGGGAGAGTCCGAGCACCTCGGCAATCTCGGCGTGGGAGAGCTGGTACACCTTGCGCAGTACGAACACCCGGCGGCAAAGCGGCGGCAGGCTGTCGACCACCGCACAGAACGACTCGAATCGCCGGCGCAGATCGGCCTGCTCATCCGGCTCCGCTTCCTCAGAAGAGACGTTCAACGGCTCGAAATCCGCTACGTCATCGGTGGCGTGACTGACTCTCTGGCGCGCCCGATCGACCGCGAGGTTGTGGGCGATGCGAAAGAGCAACGCGCGCGGTGACTCCACGACCTGGCCGCTCGGCAGGGCACACACCCGCACGTAAGCCTCCTGCACCAGATCGTCGACTTCATCCGCGCCTGCGACGAATTTCCGCAGGTATTTCCGCAGCGCAGCCCGATGGCTGAACACCTGATCCAACAGCCGTTTGCGGCGCTCGTCGGCCATTGTCGTTCGCCCCCTTTCGCATGTCTCGGAGAAGCGCCGGACACTCGTAGTGTACGCGCAACGCCGGGGCGCGTCCTCAGATCGCGGCGGCCGGCCGCCTCGACGGCATCGCCGGCGGGCCTATATTCTGGCGACCCCATGCCTATCTTCACGATCGTGGCCGCGGTCATCACCGTAGTGGCGCTGAGCGGCTACGCGAACTACAAGCTGGTGCACCTGCCGGACACGGTCGGTATCACGGCCGTGGCGCTGCTCATCTCCGTGGCGACCGTCGCCATCGGGCAGGTGGTGCCGCAGGTGACCGCCTGGGGCCAGCTCGCCGTGCGCGGCCTCGATTTCCCGGATCTGGTGTTTCACGGGCTGCTCGGCCTCCTGCTCTTCGCCGCAAGCCTGCACGTCGATGTGGTCGCCCTCGCGCGCGCGCGCTGGCTCCTCATCCTGCTCGCCACCGTCGGGGTCGTGATCTCGACCGTGCTCGTCGGATTCGCGTTCTTCTATGTGGCGCGATGGTTCGGCACGCCGCTCTCGCTCCTGGAGAGCTTCATCTTCGGCGCCCTCATCTCCCCGACCGATCCGATCGCCACCATGGGGCTTCTCAGCAAGGCGGGCGTTCCGCCCTCGCTCCTCACCAAGATCACGGGCGAAGCGCTCTTCAACGATGGCACGGGCGTCGTGCTGTTCGTGGTGCTGCTCGGCGTTGCAGGGGGTACGCATGGCGGAGGGCCGATCGTGACCATGCCGGGCGCTGCCGGCATAGCCGTGATGTTCGTCCAACAGGTGATGGGCGGCGCGCTCTTCGGCCTGGCGGTCGGCTATGTCGGTCTTCTGATGCTGCGCGGAGTGGACAGCTATACGGTGGAGACGCTGATCACCCTGGCGATGGCGACGGGCGGGTATGCCGCGGCGGAGAGCCTGGGTGTCTCCGCCCCCATCGCCGCCGTAGTGATGGGCCTGGTCATCGGCAGCGGGCGCGAATATGCGATGTCGGAGCTGACACGCGAGCGGCTCTTCATGTTCTGGGAGCTCACGGACGATCTCCTGAACCTGATTCTCTTCGGCCTGGTAGGCCTCGAGCTGACGGCGCTCGCCGGGACGATCAGGAGCTATCTCATTCCCGCCGCGGCGGCCCTGCCGATCGTGCTGATGGCCCGTTACATCAGCGTGGGCGTGCCGATCGCAGTGCTGCGCCGCTTCCAGCAGTTCGAGCCGCACACGGTGAAACTCATGACCTGGGCCGGCCTGCGTGGGGCGCTCTCGATCGCGCTCGCCCTGTCATTGACCGAGGGGCGGGCGACGGCGCTGATCATCACCGCAACCTACATGATCGCGATCTTCAGCATCCTCATTCAGGCGACGACGGTCGAGCCGATGGCGCGAAGGTGGATGAAACAGAAGACTCCCGTCTAAGTCCACCCGCCCCCATCGCCGCCGCCACCCCCATCGTCCCAACCGCCGCCCCCACCGCCGCTGCCGTCATCCCACGAGCCGGGGTCGCTCAGGCCGAAGTCCTGGCCGCCCATGTCGGCGTTGGGATCCGGCATCTGTCCGGCCTCCGCGGGTGACACGAAGCCGCCGCTGCCGGCGCTTCTGCCGCCGCCCATCATGTGCTCCACCAACTCCTCGCCCGCTGCTACGCCTGCGCCGAGAGCGAGGCCCGAGGCGACGCTGCCCATGATCCCAGGCCCGCCGCCCGGCATGTAGCCGCCCGGATAGGCCGACGGACCGCCGTAGCCGCCGGGGGGCATGCCCGAAGGAATGCCGCCGGGATACTGCCGATATCCCATGGCCGCGGCGCGGCGGCGCAGCACCAGCCAGAGCACCACGGCTGCTCCGATGAGGAAGAGGAAGAGCCCGAAGCGCGAGGAATGGCCGATGACGCGGACCGGGGGCATCTCCCTGAAGGTTGCGATCGGTGACTCTCCGAGCTGCTGCTGCAGCTCCTGCACGGCGCGGGCGTCTTTCGCGGCCAGGCCCGGGTCGAGCGATTCGGCGGTCTTGAGCTCCTGGCGAGCGAGCCCGTAATTGCCGGCGCGGGCGTCGATTTCCGCGGCCACGAAATGCGCGCGGCCGCTCTGCGGGTGATCGCGCAGCACCTGCGCAATCATCTGCTGGGCTTCAGCGAGATTGCCGCTGCGGGCCGCCTGATACACCTGGTCCGGGGTCGGATCGGCCGCGAGCGCCGGCAGCACGCAGGCGAGCATGAGGAGGGCGCCGAGAGGCAGGGTGATTCGCTTTAACATGGCAATGAAGCTCTCGATTCGGGACCCACGCCGGGTCCGAGCCATTTGGGCAGCCGGCTGCAGCCGGGGGTTCCGGCCTCATTCTGGGGATCTGTGGCCACGGCTACAAGGCTGCCTGCGGGATTATTGAGCCCCCCTCCCGAGCCTCACGTCTCGCAGCTCGACCCGACTGCCCGCAAGGGCGTGGGAGAGGCGCCGTCGCGCGCGGCAGGGGCGGTCTGCGGCCCGCGCTCGCGCGCAGGAAGCGCCCCACGGAGCCTGCGGCCACCCTTTTGGCCGGGCCGAGCGAGCGGGAGCGCGCGCGGAAAGGGGTCGGACTTCGGCAGGTAGATTCGTACCGTCGTCCCCCTCCCCGGATCGCTCGAGATCCGCACGTGTCCGCCCGACTGCTGGGCGAAGCCGGCCACTTGTGAGAGGCCGAGGCCGGTGCCGTGACCTGGTGCCTTGGTGGTGAAGAAGGGCTCGCAGGCCCGGGCAGCGACCTCGGGCGCCATGCCCGTTCCGTTGTCCGAGACGGCGATCATGACGTACTGGCCCGCAGCGCGCGGGGTCCGTGCGCTCGTGGAGAACTCATCGAGCATGGCATTCGCCGTCTCGATGGTGAGCTGGCCCGCCTGCGACATCGCATCCCGCGCATTGATCGCGAGATTGAGGAGCGCGGTTTCGAGCTGCCCGGCATCGGCCGCCACATCCCAGATTCCCGGGCCGAGCACAGTCTCGATGGTGATCCGCTCACCGAGCGAATGACGCAGGAGCTCCGTCACCTGCACCACGAGCCCGTTGGGATCGATCGGCCGCAGGTCGAGCGGCTGGCGCCGCGAGAATGCCAGGAGCTGGCGGGTGAGCGCCGCGGCCTGCTCGGTGCTGCGGCGGATCATATCGAGAGAGCGGCGCGTGTCGGCCTCGGGCCCCTGGCGCTGCACGACATCGAGGGAGTTACGGATCACGTGCAGCAGATTGTTGAAATCGTGGGCGACGCCGCCTGCGAGGACGCCCAGCGCCTCCATCTTCTGCGCATGGGCGAGAGCCACCGCCTCTTCCCCGCTGCGCGGCCGCGGCACCGCGCTTCGCCTGGCCGCCAGCTCGTTGACCGAGGCCTGCTCGCGCTCGTGCACCACCGAGGCGCCGAGGAGCACCGAGCCGATGAGGCATACGAGCGAGCCCAGTGCAATCAGCTCGCCGGTGAGATGGGAGTTGGGATCGAGTGCCAGCCGCAATCCCGCGCCTTCCAAAGCGAGCGCTGCCGGCAGCGTGAGCGCCAAACCAACACACAACCACAGACCTGGGCTGCGAACGTTGCCGCTCATCGTCTTCATGACGCCTCCTCCGGACGGGAAGTTGATACTCCCGCCGCTGGACCGGAATATGCCGGCGGATGACATATCTCATCCCAATTGTGATCCATGTCGCAAGATGTCGTCCTTTAGCGTCAGTGAGATCAGTCGCGACTGTGTCCGCTCGGCAACACCCGGCACTCCGTATGCGCAAGAACACTTGACTTGCCCGTCTCGACGTGGAGCAGCACGCAGTGCGAGCCGCGCCGCAACAGGCGGAAATGCTGTCCGCGCTCGAGGTCGCGGCCGTTCAACGGCAGCCCGCGCGCATCGCGCGCCTGGGCGCGCCCGACGATCAACAGGCTGTCACGGGTCAACGCATCATCGGCAAGCCGCACGGGCGCGCCGCCGAATGCCTGGGATACGGCGCGCTCGAGGTCTGCGCGGCTGGCGGCAGTCGCATGAGTGATCAGCGCCGGGTGCGCCCGCAGGGCCGGCCAGCCGGCGCAGGCCGGTAACACCATCGGCATGAATGCCAATAGCGTCCCCGGCCACCGCGAGGCCCGTTTGGGCGGGCGGCGGTGGTCGGGAAAGCGCATCATGGCACGGTCACCTGCGCAGGATGCGCATCTGTCTCAGGGGTGAGCGGACGAAAATCTGATCGAGGAGCTGCCGCTGGGTCACGGTCGCGGGCGGTGCAGTGCCGGTCGGCGGCGAGGGACAGGTGGCGGCAGCCGGGTTGGCGAGATAGGCGAGCGCGACATGGAGCCGATCCTCCGCAGGGTCGCCGAGCGCATGGCCGAAATCATCCGCAACGGAGCAGCCCGGTACGGACACGCCCGCCGCGGGGGTGGTGTTCGCCGGCGAGAAGCCATCGCCGTAGTCCCCGAATCCCTTCGCGTTGACCCCCTGGAACTCGATCGAGAAGTAGGTCGTGCCGCAGTTGTCCTGCGGATAGAAGCCATAAGGCTTGCCGCAGGTCTTCGAGCCGATCTGATAGACGGTGACCCCCACCCCCTGGAGGCTGTTGATGATGGACTCGCTCGCGGAGCAGGTATCCGTGCCGGTAATCACGGCGACCCGCATCAGATTGAGGGTCGGCAGCGGCTGGCCGGCGGTCGTGGAGAAGCCCTGTGTCGTATTGTGGAACAGCGTCGGGGTGAGCGGGCTCCCCGTCACCGGGTTGGTGGTGCTGTACTGATTGTTGAACTGCTGCAGCTCAAAGGTCTGCCCGGCAGTCTGGGTGCCGCCGATCATGTAGCCGAGCTCGCTCGCGATATCCAGAAGGCCGCCGCCGTCGTAGCGCAGGTCGAGAACGAGGTCCGAGACCCCCTTCGACTTGAGGTCGTTGATCGCGGCGATGAGCTCCGACTCCGCCGGCTCGATCTGATCGTTGTAGAGGATATAGCCCACGGTGTTGCCGAGAGGGCCGGTGACTGTCTTCTCCACGAGGACCGGAGTCGTGGTCTCGTTGACCGATGTCAGCGTGACCGTGCGGGTGGTGCTCGAGCCCGGATCCTGGACGGTGAAGGTGTGGGTCTCATTGGCATTCGCCGGCAGGAGGCCGGCATTGATCATGTTGATGCTCGCCTGGTCCGTCGCATTGACGACGTCCGCCCCATCGACCGTGAGTACCGTGTCACCCCGCACGAGGTTCTGTGAGGCCGTCGTGCTGGGGAGATTGGCCTCGAGATAAGCGAGCCTGACGCTTCTCGGCGGGGTGGCCTGGATGATCTCCCACTGCAGGCCGTAACCGGCCTGCACTCCCTGCTGCGACAGCGCATCCCAAACCGAGGTCGGGTACGTGAAATGGAACCGGTCCTTCGGGCTACCCGAAGCCGTGGTCTGCATCGTCTTCATGAGCTGGAAGTACTGCGGCGTCGTGTACGTGGAGGGGTCCAGATCCTGCACTTCGCTGTACCAGAAGTAGAGCTCGTGCGTCCAGGAGCGCAGCCAGTTGTTCTCATCGACGGTCGAGCCCGGGCGGTCCGAGGTTCCCGAGCGGGGCGAGGCGCACAGCGCCTGGAATTTCGATGACGGCGGAAAAACGCCCGGCGTGAACCCGCCGCTACCGTTGCCGCCGGTTCCGCTTCCGACCGGGGAACCTCCTCCGCCACCGCAGCCGTAGAGGGCCGTGAGTGCTGCCAGCGGCAGAATCCAGCGGGCAGTGCGCAATCGTGCGAGCTTCGACATCCCTTACCTCTTCCGGTACTTGACCATATGGCCGTCAGCCTTGGGTAGGCGTGCGGTATTTCTCGGTTCTATCGGGCGCTGCGGAAATATAGCCTAACCGTAGCGCAACGCAATTGCCGCAGGTCAGTTGACCAGGTTGGAGGTCGTCGCGGAGGGCAGAGCGATGACGGTCGTTGAGTTGGCAGTTACCGATACGCTCCCCTGCACCGTCCAGTGAAGAGTCTGATAGCCGCTCTGCCCGGGTACCGCGGCCGGATCGTAGAGATCGTAGTTGCAGGTGGCGGCGAGCGTGTAGCTGCCGGCAGCCACGTAGGGGATGGAGACCAAGGACTGGGTGATCTCAACCGGCTGGAAATCGACCAGAGCCGTGCCGCCGCCATTCTGCGGCGTCACCGAGTCGCCGGAGAAGAGGAAAACGCCCGGATTGCACTGGCTCGCGGCCGTTCCGCCGGCGAGCTGCTGGGCGGCGATGGCCGCAAAATCGACACTCGCGCTGACCGTGCCCACCTGCGACTGATCTTCCAGCCGTAGCGCGGGGACGAGCAGGTAGTTCTGTCCGTCCGTGCCGGTGATCGATTGGCGAAGGTCGAACTCGATGATGAACTGCAGCGGTTGGCCCTTGACCACCGTGAACGGGGTGAGGAGCTTGAGTCCGGTCTCCGAGCCGCTCGGGATGTAGAGCGGATACTGGGCGCCGGTATTGAGGGTGATGTATGACTCTCCCTGCGTATCCTTGTCGGCGAGCACATTGAGCTGCATCGAGTCGTAGTTGCCCGCCGGTACGGATTCACTCTGCAGCAGCGCCCCGGTGAGCCCGTTCTGCAGGGTCAGCAGGTCGATCTGCCTGGGACTCGGGAACCTGATGCTGAAGGTGCTGCCGTTGGTGTTGTGCAGGTCGACGCCCGTGAAGTCGATGACCACAGAGGTGGCATCGTCGACGGGCGTATCGGTCAGATTGACGGTCACCGGAGCCGAGCACGACCCCAGGGCTGCGGTCGCAAGCAGGAGCGCAGCGAACTTCGTGTCGTACGCCATCGGACGGGCCTCGATGACAGATGATTCCTGTGGGCGACGGCTCAACTATAAGGAACGATCGGCCAAATGGCGAGGGGTCTCAAGCGGCTCGCGCCCCGAGCATGGACAATACATATTGCTTGGCCGCCCGGCAGGCTGCCTCGACGGAAGCGCCACTTGCGAGGCCTGCTGCGATGGCCGATGCCAGCGCGCATCCCGTCCCGCGGCATCGCACTTCGATGCGGGGCGAGGAGAGCCATATCGGCGCTCCTCCCTCGGCACACAGCAGCAGATCCACCGCCTGGGGGCCCTCGCCATGTCCGCCTTTGAGCAGCACGGCACGCGCACCTGTCGCAAGCAGCGTCCGAGCCTGCGCCACCAGCGCTTCGGGGCCCGCTGCGGGGGGCGTTCCGCAGAGACTCGCGGCCTCCGGGATGTTGGGTGTCAGCACGGCCGCCAGCGGGAAGAGCCGCGCGAGCATCTCCGCCCGTCCCGCCTCATCGAGCAGCACTCCGCCGGATGAGGAGAGCAGCACCGGGTCGAGCACGATGGGTAGGGTCCCGTTTCGAGGCAAGGCATCGGCGACGGCTCTGACGGTTGCAGCCGTTCCCAGCATCCCGATCTTGATGGCGCCGATGCCAGGGGATTCGAGTGCCGCGCCTATCTGAGCGCGCACGGCATCGGGCGGAACGTGATGAGCTCCTACTAACGCGCCGTGCGTCTGCGCCGTTACCGCGGTGACGGCGCAGAGCGCCCGGACATCCAGATCTGCCAGCACCCGCAGGTCGCGCACGATGCCGGCGCCGCCGCTCGAGTCGGTTCCCGCGATCACGAGGACTGCGGGGCGTTCCCCCATCGGCTCAATCCCCCAGGGCGATCAGCGCCAGGTCGGCGCAACCAACACGCTGCAGCGCCTGGGCGGCACGCCAGGCGCGAATACCCGAGCGGCAACAGAGTACGACGCGCGCAGGCGGGATCCCGGGCAGCCCTGCTCTCTCGATGTCATCCACACCGACCCGCAGCGCCCCGGGGAACGGTGACACCGGGGCCTCGGTGAGGCTGCGCAGGTCGATGACGAGGTCTGCCCCGCGAACCTCTTCGGGTGCAATGAAGCGCAGGGCCGGTGCGGCGGGCTCCGTTGCCGAGGCGAACGAGAACCCGCTGAAACGCAGGGTCCGAAAGTCCACGCTCACCAACTGACCGAGAACGCTCGGTGAGAGCTTCAGGAGAAGTGCCAGCGTCAGGTGAGCCTGCAGGGTTCCCATGACACCGACAGCAGTGCCGAGCACTCCCGACTGCGCACAGGAGCCCGCCTGGCGAGGCATCTCGGGAAATACCGCACGGTAGCTCGGCGCACCGCCGCAGAAGACGCCTACGTAGCCGGAAAGGCCCAGGACCGAGGCGCTGACGAGCGGCTTGCCCTGACGGAAACACTCATCGCTCAGGATGTATGTCAGTGCGAGGCTGTCTGCGGCATCGACGATGATGTCGGCGCGGGAGACCCATGCGGCCGCGTTGGCCGGCGTCAGTCGCTCGACAGCCTCCTCGATTTGCACGTGCGGATTCAGCAGCCTCATGGCAGCGGCGGCCACGCGTGCCTTCGGCTCGCCGAGATCACTCATGCGGTAGAGCGGCTGGCGGTGCAGGTTGGATTCGTCGATACGGTCGTGATCGACGATCAGCGTTCGTCCTATGCCTGCGGCGCAAAGGTACGGCAGTATGGCGCAGCCGAGCCCACCGGCGCCGGCCACCATTACGCTGGCAGCACCGAGACGCTCCTGACCTTGGGCGCCGACCTCCGGCAACACCATCTGACGGGCGTAGCGATCGGTCATGCCGGCGCGCCCTGGCTGATCCAAGCGGCCATATGCCGTTCCGGATCGGGATGCCTCACGATATCGGTCACGACGGCTGCCGAGTCCGCTCCGGCCGCGAGCACACGGGGCAAGCGCTCGAGGGTGATGCCGCCGATCGCGACGAGCGGAATGGCGCCGATCCGGCGCTTCCACTCGCCGATGCGTCCGAGCCCCTGCGGCCCGAAGGCCATGACCTTGAGGAGTGTCGGATAGATGGGTCCGAGCGCGACATAGTCCGGCTCGAGCCCGAGGGCGCGGGTGAGCTCAGCCTCATCGTGCGTGCTGATGCCGATCCGGATTCCCGCGCGCCGCAGGGCCGGCACGTCCGCGGTGTCGAGATCGCCCTGGCCGAGATGAACGAAGTCGCAGCCTTCCTCGAGCGCGAGCTGCCAGTGATCGTTGAGCACGAGCTGCGCACCGGTGCGCGCACACAGGCCCTGCGACTCCCGGATCTCGGCTCTCAGCTCCTCAGTGGAGCGATCCTTGATTCTGAGCTGCACGAGGCGCACGCCCGCGGGCAACAAGCGGCGTAGCCACGCTGCGCTGTCGACGATCGGATAGACACGCGGCAGGCTCATCCGAGGAACGCCTTGCCGATAACTGGCGTGGAAGGTACCGCCAGATCGCGCGGCTCCATCGGTCCTGCAACGTATGCAGCCCTGCCTGCCTCCACGGCCTGCGCGAACGCGCCGGCCATGCCGACCGGATCGCGTGCCTGGGAGACGGCCGTGTTGATGAGGACGGCATCGAACCCGAGCTCCAACGCCTGCGCCGCATGCGAGGGTACGCCGATCCCGGCATCGACGACCATGGGCACCTCCGGAAAGCGCGCGCGAAGAGCCGTGAGACCAAAGAGGTTGTTGAGTCCGCGCCCGGAGCCGATGGGCGAGCCCCAGGGCATGAGGACGCGGCAGCCGGCCTCGAGCAGCCGCTCCGCGACGATGAGATCCTCCGTGGTGTAGGGAAAGACCTCGAACCCTTCCTTGCAGAGGATGCGTGTCGCTTCCACCAGGCCAAAGACGTCCGGTTGCAGCGTCTCGTCCTCTCCGATGACCTCGAGCTTCACCCAGGAGGTGCCGAAGACTTCGCGCCCCATGTGCGCCGTGGTCACCGCCTCCTTGACGGAGTGGCACCCTGCGGTGTTGGGTAATACGCGTACGCCGAGGTCGCGGATGATCGACCAGAATCCCTGGCCTGCGCGCTCGCCGCCCGACTCCCGTCGCAGCGACACGGTGACGAGCTGTGCCCCGCTCGCCTTCACGGCCTCTGTCAGGATCGAGGGCGAGGGGTAGCGCGCGGTGCCGAGCAGCAGCCGCGAGCGCAGCTCCGTGTCATAAAGTCGCAGCATCACCCTCTCCTAACCGCCCTGCATGGGTGCGAGGACCTCGATCCGGTCGCCTTCGGCGAGCCGGGAGGCCTGGCGGTCGGCGGCCGGGACGAACTCTCCGTTCACCGCGGTGGCGATCACGGCGCCCGCGTAGCCGAGCTCATCGAGCGCCGCGGAGAGGTCCGCCGCCCCGATCTCACGCGAGGCGCCGTTGACGAGAACCCTCATGTCTCACCTCTGAATGACCTGCCCCGAGCACTTCCTTCGCGGCATGGCGCGCGAGCGCCGGGGCGAGGAGGAAGCCGTGGCGATAAAGACCGTTCACATGGAGGGTGCCGCCGACCCGGCACACACGCGGCAGATTGTCGGGAAAGGCGGGCCGTACCCCCGTACCGATCTCCACGATCTCCGCCTCCCCGAATGCAGGGTGCAAGGCGTAGGCCGCGCCCAGGAGCTCCAGCATCGAGCGCGCAGTGATGCGCGTCGGCTGATCGCTCTCGATCATGGTGGCGCCGATCATGTAGTGTCCGTCACCGCGCGGGACGACATACACGGGCACGCGCGGATGCAGCACCCGCACCGGTCTCGAGAGGTTGAGATCGGGGAGCCTGACGACCAGCATCTCGCCCTTGACGCCGCGTAGATCACTCAACGTATCGCGTGCTGCGAGACCCCGGCAGTCGACGACAGTGGACCCCGCGGCTTCAGCGGCAAGCGTCTGCTCGCGGGCGCTCTCCACACCGACTCCGTAGCGGATTGGGGTACCGAGCTGCCGGAGTCTTTCGGCGAGCGCGGCAAGCGCCGCGCGCGGATCGAGATGCCCTTCCTCCGGAAAGTAGAGCGCCTGGCTGAAGCGTCCGGCAAGATCGGGCTCGAGGGCGTCGAGCGCTTCCGCCTCGAGCCACTCATGGTGCTCGGTGCGCCGGGCGAACTGCCGCAGCTCCCCGACATCGCGTCCATGGGCCACGACCAGGCTCCCCCGCCGGACCGTTCCCGCAAATCTCGCGGGCCACCACTCGAGGCTCTCCATGCCGAGCGCAGCGATCAACGGCTCAGCGCTCTCGCGCTCGCACCAGGGCGCGAGCATCCCGCCCGCGTACCAGGAGCAGGAGGTGTCACCCAAGCGCTCTCCCCGCTCCAACACCTCCACCGCCACGCCGCGCTCGGCGAGCTCCACCGCGCAGGCGAGCCCTGCCACGCCGGCGCCGAGGACGAGGGCGCGCACTTCAGCCCGCCGACTCGCCGGAGGGCACGTAGATCTCGCTCCCCGAGGCGCGGAACTTGTCGGCCATTTCCTGCATGCCCTGCTGCTTCGCCTCGGCCCGCACCTCGTGCGAGATGCGCATGGAGCAGAATTTCGGGCCGCACATGGAGCAGAAGTGCGCCACCTTGTGCGCTTCCTTCGGCATCGTCTCATCGTGGAACGCGCAGGCGGTGTCAGGATCGAGGGACAGGTTGAACTGATCGGCCCAGCGGAAATCGAACCGCGCCCGCGACAGCGCATCGTCACGATCGCGCGCGCCGGGATGGCCTTTGGCGAGATCCGCCGCGTGCGCAGCGATCTTGTAGGTGATGACGCCCGTTTTGACGTCGTTGCGGTCGGGAAGCCCCAAGTGCTCCTTCGGCGTGACGTAGCAGAGCATTGCGGTGCCGTACCATCCGATCATCGCGGCGCCGATCGCAGAGGTGATGTGGTCGTAGCCCGGGGCGATGTCGGTGGTGAGGGGGCCCAAGGTATAGAACGGCGCCTCACCGCAGGTGGTGAGCTGCTTGTCCATGTTCTCCTTGATCTTGTGCATCGGCACGTGGCCGGGACCTTCGATCATCACCTGGCAGTCGCGCTTCCACGCAATGCGCGTGAGCTCGCCCAGGGTCTCGAGCTCCGCGAACTGCGCGGCATCGTTGGCGTCCGCGATCGACCCCGGTCGCAGACCGTCGCCGAGCGAGAAGCTGACATCGTATGCGCGGCAGATCTCGCAGATCTCCTCGAAATGCTCGTAGAGAAAGCTCTCACGATGGTGCGCCAGGCACCACTTCGCCATGATGGAGCCGCCGCGGGAGACGATGCCGGTGACGCGATTGACCGTGAGCGGCACGTAATGCAGGCGAACGCCCGCATGGATCGTGAAGTAATCGACGCCCTGCTCCGCCTGCTCGATGAGCGTGTCGCGAAACACTTCCCAGGTCAATTCCTCGGCGATCCCACCCACCTTCTCGAGCGCCTGGTAGATCGGCACGGTGCCGATGGGCACCGGGGAGTTGCGCAGGATCCACTCGCGGATGGTATGGATGTTGCGGCCGGTCGAGAGATCCATGACGGTGTCGGCGCCCCAGCGGATGGCCCAGACCATCTTGTCCACCTCCTCGGCGGTCGAGGAAGCGACGGCGGAGTTGCCGATGTTGGCGTTGATCTTCACCAGGAAGTTGCGGCCGATGATCATCGGCTCGGACTCCGGGTGGTTGATGTTGGCCGGAATGATGGCGCGGCCCGCGGCCACCTCGGCGCGCACGAACTCCGGCGTGACGAATTCCGGAATCGCCGCGCCCCAGGAGTTGCCGTCACGCGTGCCGGCGGCGCGCTGGCGCTCGCGGCCGAGGTTCTCGCGGATGGCGATGAACTCCATCTCCGGGGTCACGATGCCGGCACGGGCGTAGGCGAGTTGGGTGACAGCTGCCGTCCCGCGCGCCTTGAGCGGCGGGCGGCTCACCGGAAACGGCGGCGCGCCGGATGCGCCGCTTGCCGTGAGTCCATTGTCCTCCGGCTGCACGGGCCGGCCCGCGCCGGTCACCACGTCCCCACGGTCGGTGATCCAGGCTTCGCGGATGCGCGGCAGACCGCGCTCGATGTCGATCCTGACTCCAGGGTCGGTATAAGGGCCCGAGGAGTCGTAGACGAGGAGCGGCGGCTCGTTCGCGGACGGATGGAGCGAGATCTCCCGCATCGGCACGCGCACCTGCGGATGGATGCGGCCGGCCTCAAAGATCTTCTTGGATGCGGGCAGGGAGTCGGAGACGACGGTCAGCGGAACGGCACTCATCTGGATGCTCCTAGGGCGGTGGGACCGCGGAAGATCCAGAGAGCCGTCGTCAGAAAGCGGACGGAAAAGAACTTTCCTACGCCAGCATGAACTGGATCAGGTTCGAAGGGTCGCCACGCCGCGCCCTGCCGGCGCCATTGGCCTCTCAGCCCCTTGCCGGGGCTCCCCTAGTTTCTGCCCGCCGGAACATAGTCCACCCCCGGGCAGGGGTCAAGGCACTCGGGTAGCGGACCCGGAAGGGACCTTGGACGCGAGCCAGTCGGTAAGAAGTGCAATCGAAAGGGCAATCTTTGCAAGAAGGCGCACGGAAATGCCGACAGCTCGATGGCTGCCGGCGCTCCCGCTCCCTCGGGAGACAGTCTCCGTTAGGACCTCGAGTCGTTCCGGTGCGTGTCGCCGCTGCCGCCTCCGTGGCTCGCCTGCCCGCCCTTGCGACCCGCCTCGGCGGCGAGCTCCGGGTTCTGCGAGAAGCTGCGCTTCTCGTCCGGCACGCTCTGCCCGCCCTTGCGGCCCGCCGTGGCAGCCAGCTCGCGATTCTGCGAGAAACTGCGCTTGGAGCCCGGGACGCTCTGCCCGCCCTTGCGGCCTGCCTCTGCCGCGAGGCGCCGATTCTGCGAGAAACTGCGCTTCTCATCCGGTACGGCTTTGCCACCCATACTGGCGATCTGGCGCTGCCGCTCCGTGTTCATCGAGGCAAATCCGCGATTGGACGTCCGGCCTTCCGAGCCGCGACCGTCATGACCTGATACCTGAGCCATCACTTCTCTCCTCACACATTGCTGGGTTCGAATGGGGCTCGCGGGCAACCACAGCGGCAGCAATCGATGTGCGGCCCAGGGACTTCATCAGAAAATCCCGGCCTGCGAGCAATCGGAGACGCAGCAAGAGGCATGCCGGCCGCAAGGTCGCCGCGATTGTTGCCGCAGCGGGCCGGCTCCCTCCAACTTCCGTTGGATCGGTCAGGGCTTTTGGGGGGCGGGATCCGGGTGGCCGGCGAGCTTCTGATCGATGCCCGTGATCTCCTGCTCGAGGATCGCGCGGATGTGCGCCGGGGGATTGAGCGTGAGGAGCTTGGAGAAGCGCGCGCGGGCGAGCGGCAGCTCGCCCCGATGCAGCGCCGCGGCCGCACCGAAGAAGAGCGCCTGCGGTGAGGTGGGGTCGAGGGTGAGCGCCCGCTCGATGAGCTGGCCCGCCTGCCCCTCGATCTGGGAGTCATCCATCTGGATGAGTGCGTCGGCCTCGCCGACGAGCGCCTCGACGCTGCGGCCGCCGGCCAGGCGGTCCGCCCTGCCGTAGGCGCGCACCGCGAGCGGGAATTCCTGCAAGGCTACGTACGATCGTCCGAGCATCAGCCAGCCGGCGAGGTCATCGGGGTGATCATTGAGCTTGTGGACCAGGCGCTCGACCATTCCCTCGGGCGAGGCGACGCCGGGGGACTTGAGCCACGACCAGTTGCTCCAGGCGGCATAGAGCCCCGTCGAGCCGACAACCAACACGCCCGCCGCCGCGAGTGCCGTCCAGCGTGCCGATGCAGTCTTCGACGGCAGGGGCTTGAGCAGGGGTACGGCGATGAGGATCACGCAGAGCACGCCCAGCGCGCCGGCCAGTATGAGGAAAACGATCATCCGCTATGCATCCGTCAGGTCGTCGTCTTCGAGATCGGTCGCGGCGAGCGCTGCGCGCTTGCGGATGACGGTGAGCGCGACGATTACACCGACGAGGAGCAGTATGCCCGGAGTCAGCCAGAGCCACGCGGTCTTCAGCACGAAGGGCGGCTTGAAGAGGATGAAGTAGCCGTAGCGCGAGACCATGAAGTCGCGGATCTGCTCATCCGACTTGCCGGCGAGCAACATGTCGCGGACCTCCCGGCGCATGTCGGCCGCGAGGTTCACCGGGGAGTCGGCGAGCGACTCGTCCTGACACTGCATGCAGCGAAAGCCGTGGATGAGCGCCAGGTACCTCGCCTCGAGCTGCGGCGTCGGCATCTGCTCCGGGGCGATCGCCTGGGCCGGCAGCGCCCAGAGCAAGAGCGAGGCCGCGAGAGCGGCCACGAGGAGGTAGCGCCTGTAGGCCATCATGAGGAGCCCGCGGCGGACCCGGCCCCGGCGCTCATCGTGAGCCGCGGCAGAATCTGCTGCCGCCACTGCTCTTCGGTGATGGGGCCGATGAACTTCGAGACGACGATGCCCTGAGGATCGACCAGGAAACTTTCCGGCGCCCCGTAGACACCCCACATGATCGCCTCGCTCCCATCGTGATCGACGGCGATGCTCTGATAGGGGTCGCCCTCATCCTTGAGGAAGGAGAGGGCATCGCCCCGGTCGTCCTTCCAGTCGAGCCCGATCACGGGAATGACGCCCGCCTGGCGGATCTTGAGGAGCATCGGGTGCTCCTCGCGGCAGGCGTAGCACCAGGTACCCCAGACATTGAAGATGAACCAGTGGCCGCGCAGCTGCGTGGAGCTCACCCGCTGGCCGGGATCGGTGAGGCTCGGGAGTGAGAAATCCGGCGCCGGCTTACCGATGAGCGGTGAGGGAATGAGATCCTTGTCGGGCGACTGTCTGATGCCGACGGCGAGCACGACGACGAGGAGCGCGAAGGCGACGAGCGGGATGGTGAAGCGATTCATCCGGCCTCGCTGCGCGTCACGGCCCCGATCGGAGAGACCGCGGGCGCCTCGACCCGCGCGGAGCGGTAGCGGCGGTCCGCGATGGCGAGCATGCCGCCCGCTGCCATGATGAAGGCGGCGAGCCAGATGAAACTCACGAGCGGCCTAATCTGTAGCCTCAGGCTCCAGCGGCCACCGCCCAGATCCTGTCCCAGCGCGATGAGGATGTTGCTGGTGCGGTACATGCGGATCGAGGAGGCGGTGGTGACGGTGTGCTGCACCCAGTACTCGCGCTTCTCCGGATGCATTACGCCGACGGGCGCACCGTGTCGGGTCACGATCACGGTGCCACCGACACCGCTGTAGTTGGGTCCCTCGATGGGCTTCACGCCCTCGAACCGGAACTCATAGGCGCCGAGCTGCGTGGTCGCTCCCTGCGCGAGCGCTACATCACTCTCGGCCGTGAAGGCCTCCACCGATGTGATGGAGATGACGAAGAGACCTAGTCCGATGTGCGCGACGGTCATGCCGAGGACGGCGCGCGGGATCGTGATGTGGCGGCGCAGACGGTCGATGGGATCGATGAGCGAGGAGAGAATGATCCAGACGCCGAGCCCCACCCCGATCGGGGAGAGCACCCGGCCGCCGGTGAAGAGGCCGAAGACGATCGCGCAGCCGATCACCGCCGCCACGATCAGAGTCAGAATGATGCCGCGCGCCCGGTCTCCGAGGTTACCCCGCTTCCAGCGCGAATGGATGCCCACCGAGAGGAGCGCCAGCAGCGGCAGTACCGACAGCAGGAATGTCGGATTGAAGTACGGCGGCCCGACGGAGAGCTTGCCGAGCCCGAGCGCCGAGGAGATGAGCGGCGCCATCGTGCCCGCGAACACGGTCGCGCAGGCGGTCACGAGCAGTATGTTGTTGAAGAGGAGGAAGGACTCGCGGGCAGTGAGCTCGAAGCCGGCTTCGGACTTGAGGAGCGGCGCCCGCCAGGCGTAGAGCGCGAGCGCGCCGCCGATCATCACGATGAGGAAGGCGAGGATGAACGTGCCGCGCGTCGGGCTTGCCGCGAAGGAGTGGACGGAGACGAGGACGCCCGAGCGCACGAGAAAAGTCCCCACCAGGCTCAGCGAGAAGGCGAGCACGGCAAGGAGCAGCGTCCAACTCTTGAAGAGCCCCCTCTTCTCGGTGACGGCGAGCGAGTGGATGAGCGCGGTGGCCATGAGCCACGGCATGAACGACGCGTTCTCGACAGGATCCCAGAACCAGAAGCCGCCCCACCCCAGCGTGTAGTAGGCCCACCAGCTCCCGAGCGCGATACCGCAGGTGAGGAAGGCCCAGGCGGCCGTCGTCCACGGCCGCGTCCAGCGCGCCCAGTCTCTATCGAGGCGCCCTTCGAGCATGGCTGCGCCCGCAAAGGCGAACGCGACTGCGAGCCCCACGTACCCGGTGTAGAGGATCGGCGGATGACCGGCGAGCCCCGGGTCCTGGAGGATCGGGTTCAGATCCTGCCCGTCCGGCCAGGGCGGATCGAGGCGCAGGAACGGATTGGAGGTGGCAAGCGTATAGAGGAGGAAGCCGAAGCTGATGAGCCCCAGTACCCCGAGCACTCTCGAGGCGAAGGGCTTCGGCAGCCGCGAGGTGCCGAAGGCCGCCGCCAGCGACCAACAGGCGAGGAGGAAGATCCAGAGGATGAGCGAGCCGGAATGCGAGCCCCACACCGCGGCCACGCGGTAAAAGAGCGGCAGCGCCGAGTTGGAATTCTCCGCGACATAGGCGACGGAGAAATCGTTCGCGACGAATGAGGCGACGAGACACGCCATGGAGGTCGCGATCATGACGAACTGGCCGGAGACAGCCGGCGTTACGGCGGCCATCCAGCGGTCGCTTTTCTGTGCAGGGCCCAGGATGCCGAAGAATGCCTGCAGGCCGGCAAGCAGCATCGCCAGAATCAGCGCGAATTGACCGAGCTCAGGAATCATCTACCGATGCTCCGGCGGTGAGAGATCGGCGCGCGCCGTCGGTTGCGCCAGTTCCAACGCGGCATCACGCGGCGCCCCATGGCGGGTGTCGAGCTTCGGGCCGATGCCGGGCGGCCGGTAGTACTGATCGTGCTTGGCGAGCACTTCGTCGGCGACGAAGGTCCCGTTGGGTTCCATCTGCCCATGGACGATCACGCCCGCGCCCTCGCGAAAGAGATCGGGGAGCACCTTGTCGAAGACGACCGGTATCTGATGCCGCATGTCGGTCACGG
>Ga0070741_10001635_pt1 | contig 66145 bp, 48 predicted proteins | sample Coa_R1_4_FD_66440 | JGI IMG/M metagenome (GOLD analysis project Ga0070741, IMG submission 66440) | Surface soil microbial communities from Centralia Pennsylvania, which are recovering from an underground coalmine fire - Coalmine... | ecosystem: Environmental > Terrestrial > Soil > Unclassified ...
GTTTCAGTCGCGCGGCCTCCTGATAGTGCGAAATCGCAAGCTCCCATTGCTTACGTTGCCTGTAAATATCACCGAGCAGAATATGACCTTGCCAGGAATGCGGCTCAAGCGTCACGGCGTGCTCAAAGGCAGCCCGGGCCAGCCGCTGAGCAGATTCAGCCTCCCAGTAGAGTGCAGTGGCGTTTTGCGGTTCGATCGTGAGCGCATGGTGCGCCGCCCGGAGCGCGATCAGGAAGCGTCCTGAAAGACAGGCGCATTGCGCCAGCAGCAGAGCGTCTTGCACACGCGAAAGGGAATAGCCTGCCAAGGAATCGGCGCATCGTGCATAATGGCCGGAATTTCGTGCGCTCCGCGCCCCTGTAAGCGTAGCTGGAGTCCAACGAGGTCGATCGCTGGTTTCAGGGGGAAGGTCAAAGCTCAGGAGGTGCCCGGTCGAAACAGTCTCGGGAACTGTCAATTCTTTCTGAAGTAATTCAATGGCCGCAGCACAGCGCGAGTGGCGCCCGTCCGGCTGACGATGTGGGGAAAGGCTTTTAGCGCTTACGGAGCCTAACGCTGAAGCCAGCAGGTTAAGCTGAGATTCATAGAATGCCGGGTCGGTTTCGTACACTTCGCACAATTGTTCGGCGGCCTGTTCGTTCTCTCCCTTCAGAAAATCCACCGCGGCGAGTCCCATCCGGGCTTCCAGACTGCCGGGATGAAGATTGAGTTCTGCCTTGAAGTCACGCTCGGCATCCGCGCTTTGCCCAAGTCGCGCCAAAGTGAGCCCCAGGGCGGCGCGCAACCCCAGATCGTCACCGCCGTGCGAGGCGGCAAGCGCCTGACGAAAAGCCTGAGCTGCGTCTAGTTCAGTTCCTTCTCGCAGCAGAAATTCACCCACCAGCCGATAGTAGTAAGGCGAATCGGGTGCCTGACGAGCCATGATGTGAGCGGTATTTTCAGCCAGATGCTCGAAGCAGATTCCCATACCGTACCACGCGTCGGCATCCTTGGGCCGAAGTCTGACGGCCTCCCGGTAGAGGTCAGCTGCCGTACTAAACTGATGCAAGGCAAAGTAAGCGCTGGCCAATCCGAGTTGCGCATCGCGATTGGAGGGAGCGCGCGCTAGGACCTTCTTTAACGGGCGGATGGCTTGTTCAGGTTTTCCCAACTTCACCAGATCTAGGCCGAGGATCAGATTTGCGGGCAGCAAATTCGGGTCTCGCGCCAAAGCTTGGAGCAGTACGTGAACAGCCTGTTCAGGCTGGCCTTCCATGTGCAAGGTGATGCCCAGGTTACTGAGGAGCTGAGGGGAATCCGGCTTGATGGCGAGCGCTTGCTGAAATTCACGGGCTGCATCTGCGTAATCCCCTTTCGCAAAGCTACGACTCCCCTCGTTAAAAAGCTCCTGCACGCGCGCATCGGCGCCGGAATTTGGAGTTTGCTGCCCGTCCACACCAGCAAGCCGTGCCCAGGTGCCCGGCACTACGAGGGTGCTCGATAGCACAATAAGTAATGTGATTCGCATGCTTATAAGACAGGGATTCTCCGCTGCTGCTCAGAATGACTCGGCTTCTGAACGCCTTTCGGCAACCAGCTAAAGAGCCTCTTGCCACGCCACGAGTCTTGACAAATTACTGATGGACCTGAATTTCATCCTGAGCGTTTTGCACGGACCGCGCGCGGATGGCCTGGGACTCGGCAAGGGCCGCCTGGGCAGCGTGCATGTCTCCTTGTTTATGATAAAGCTGATAGAGTTGAAAGTGCAGGCTCCCATCACGATCGACACTCAGCGCCTGTTTCAATTCTGCAATGGCCTCACGAGTCTTTCCTTGGGAAGCATCAACCTTGCTGAGCAACGCCCGCGCTAAAAGCGCCCGATCTCCAGCACCGCGCGCGGCTACAACCAGGTAAGGCTTGGCTTCGGAATACTGATGACGCTCGATGAGAATCTCACCCAAAATGTAACTTGCGTCGGGATCGGCCGGATCCTCAGCCAAGGCGGCTTTCAAGTATGGAAGCGCTGCGTCAAACTTCATATCTTTCCAGTAAGCTGTGGCGAGGCCAATGTGGCCTGCCAAATCCCTGGGCTGCATCCTTAGGGCGAGTGCATATTCGCCTTCAGCCTCTTGGTATCGGTTCATATTCAAGTAGGCCTGGCCGAGAAGCAGGTGGACTCGATAAGAGTTCGGCTGAGCAATGCCCATCGTCGTGAGGCTTTGAAGGGCCAGCTTTTGGCAGGATTTGGCCCGCCAATAGAGTGCTTCCTTATCGGTGGGTTCACGACGCAATAATTCTCCCGCCACGAGGAAACTGTCTCGATAGAGGCCAGCGTAGTAGCTGCACTTTGCAAGCAAGGCAAGTTGGTCGCGATCGAGGGGCTCTCTTGAGTTTTGCAAGCTCTGCGCGCAGGCAGTGTAATGACCCTCCGTGTACAGATTTGGGGCATCCGGCGCACTGCTGAGGCCCGGGTGGATGGCATCGCTTGCTCCTTGAGCGAACGTGTCGGGAGCCTGTGAAATCAGTGCTGGCCCCTGTTCTGGTGAGTGGTCAAGAAAGCGATGAAGAAAGCTTCTCAGGCGGGAAGCAGGAAGACCCTGAGTGAGTGTCGCCAGCCGAGACCTCAATGCCACCACTTCTTCAAGGTTCGGCGATGTGAGAAGGCTCGCGATGTTAGCCTGCACGAAGCCAGAATCCGCCTGCCATGCTCGTTCCAGAGCTTCGGTTGCCGCCTGGGTGTTTCTTTCGCCAAGTGCCACTCGGGTAAGGCCAAGGCGCGCTGGCAAGTATCCGGGGCGCGTTCGGAGTTCAATTTGAAATTCTTTTTGCGCTTTCTGCAGATCGTCTTTTTGCGCCTCGTCAAACCCCAAAGCAGTATGAATGCCAGGGAAGTCCGGAAAAGACTTCAAAAGATCTTGCAGGACGTGGATGGAATCATTCCACCGTCCCTCATTTGCAAAAGAGTCGGCTAGCAGCATTCGTCCATAAACTGATCTCCTTCCAGTCTGGGCAAGCCGCTCCACCGCGGACTGCTGAAGGCTCATGTAGGTGATGCCCAAGCCGTAGATGGCGGCGGCGTTTTGAGGGTCAATGGCTGCCGCGCGGCCATAGTATTCATTGGCATCGTCGAATTCGTGCAAGTCTGCGTACGCTCGCGCAAGGCTCAGGTTCACCTGAACATTCCGAGGAGCCAGGTGATCGGCCCTTGTCAGGTACGGCAGCGCCTCCTGCGCGCGATGAAGCTGAAGAAGATCGATGCCGAGAAAAAGATTTGCTGATAGAAGATTGGGTTTCTCACGAAGAGCCTCCTGAAAATTCCCCACCGCCTCGCTATACCGTCCAAGGAGATGATCCATGATGCCAAGGTTGGTGCGGATTTCAGGCAGGTGAGGCTGGAGTTTTAGGATGCCGGTATAATCCCGCGCTGCTTCTTCATAGTCGTGACGGCTCTGCGCCTGCTGCGCCCGGGTGTATAGTGTTTGCAGTTTTGATTCGGCACTGGGACTCTGGCGAGCACGGAGTGAAATTGAGAAAACTGAAGCGGTCAAAAAAATAAGAAGGAATATTAGGTTGCTTGCCCGGAAACTCATGTTCCGTTATGAAACCTTAGAGGATCGGCTCGCGCTTTTATACTCGCCTTGAAAAGTATATCACCCAACCTCCATCGCTCTTGATAGTGTTTCCCAGGATTACTTGCGCAAAGGATGTTGTGTTGCAGCACCCAGCCTTACGACCTGTGTCAAAAAATGATGTGAATGCCGAATTGCATGGTTCGATTGCCGGTGTTCATATAGTTCCGGGTGAGAAAATCATGTCGGTTCTGAGCGTTCAGCGCATCGATGGCATTTTCGGGGATCACTCCTGTGATGCCGGCGGCGGTGGCTCTGGGTGAAAAGGCAAAACCTGGAGTCGGCTGAGCTTCAGAAGCAAAGACGTTCCCCAGCAGGAAGCCAGGGTTGGAGCGATTGAACACATCGTAGACTTCCCATCGCAATTCGATGGTGCGGCTTTCTCCCCAATGAAAATCTTTTAGGATCGCAAAATCGAAATCCACAATGCGAGGCCCGAAAAGAATATTGCGGCCAGCGTTGCCGCCTGGTGTTCCCAGCGGAACCTGAACGAAGTGCGCATTCTGCGGGTTAATTGGATTCCCTGAAAGATCGATGTAACCCGTGGAGGAGGGATGACCGGGATATTGAGTCTGTTTGGCCGGGTCCGTCGAGAGGCACGCCGTGTCATCGATCAGAGCGACGCTCGAGATGGGCGCGCGAGGATTGCCGATATCAGGCCGGTCGTTGGTAAGGATCCCATCACCATTTGCATCTCCACACGGGCCAAGGGGGACCCCATTGAGCACGGAAAAGGGCTGCCCGCTTTGATAAGTAGCCACACCGCTCAGATGCCAGCCACCTATAAGAAAGGCTGCTGCCCGGTTTTTCGGCGACGGAAACGCCCAATCCTCACCCACCGACAGCCGATGCCGCCGGTCAAAGGACGAATTCCCCATCTCAGCTTTCAAGTCGCTCGAATTCTGAGGGAACGGCGTAATCGCCTCCACGGTAGTCTGAGTTTCAGGCGACAGGAGCGAACCGACGAAGTCCCCTTCGATGAAGCGAATCCCGGGGCCAAAGATCTCGCTGGCGTCATCGATCATATGGCTCCACGTGTAGGAAGCCGTCAGGCTCACTGCACCCAAGGGAGAATGAAGGGTTCTTGAAGTGAGGCGCGCTTCGAGGGCGTTGAATCTGGAAACTCCTCCGTTCGTGACCGCCGTGATGTCGCCCCGAGCGTCGTTCAGCCGATGCCCCAGGCAATTGAAGTTCAAGCCCGATGTTGCCAGGCAGTTCTGATTCCAGCCTGAAAACGGGTTCTCATCCACGCGCTGGTAGAGTTTCGTTCCCCGATTCCCAACGTAGTCGATCTCGAGCATGGCATTCGCCCCCAGTTCGCGCTGAAGGCCAAGCGAATAGCTCTGAATGCGCGGGGCCACCAGGTTGCTCGCCACCGTATTCTGGGAAGCGCAGTCCAGCAAGGGAATTGACCCCGGGGTGATGCGGTCCAGAAAGGCACTGCATCCGCGGACTTTCACGTTCAGGTCATTGAGAGTCAGCGGAGGATTGGGATACACGCCGCTTGTGGGTACCGCTGTCTTGATGCCGTCGAGCTGTGCACCCGCCGCGGTGATCGTGGAAATCAGGGGCGAAATCGGCCCGCTCTGCCAGATGAGTAATGGAATGTTCAGCGGCATGGCGTTGTAAAGCAACGTGGCCCCGCCGCGAAGGACGGTTTTTCTCCCGATTCCAGGAGCCCAGGCAAATCCCAGATGGGGGCTGAAATCCAGGTTATCGGGCTTAACGATGGGCGCAGCGGTGTTCAGCTGATGAATGCCGTTGATGGGCTGACCGAAACGCTCGTAGCGCACGCCGGCGCTCAGTGTGAAGCTTGGCCGAAAGCGGAAATCGTCCTGCACAAAGTACGCGCTGTCGAACTCCCGCAGCGGCAATTCGTCAGGACCCTGGCCGACGATCTCGCCGGAAGAGTTTGATTGAACGTCCGGAAAAGCCTGAAAGACGCCGAGCGCATTGGTGAGGCCTGAGGTTGGTTCTTGAATGAATGACTTGAGCCCCCCCAGAAATCCTGCGCTTCCGAAAAAGTAATGGCCCAGATCAGAAGGCACATTGAGGATGTTGGTCTCAGTGCGTACGAAATCCGCTCCCCACTTCAAGCTGTGACGCCCGCGCAGGTACGAATAATTATCCTGAGCCTGAAAGATGTTGCTGTGGGCTACGGTCGGACTCGTATCCTGTCCCAGGGTGAATTGCACGCCTGCGGAAGGAAAATTGCCGGAATAAGCTCCAAATCCGCCGAAATTATCGGCGACCGTGGCCGCCGCCCGTGCCTCGCGTTCGGATTCCGGCAGGCCAAAGGCTCCCTGCGCTTGGGCGATGCGGCTGAAGGTGAAACGCAATTCGTTCAGTGCGTTGGGGCGGCTATAGCGTTCGTCCAGCAGGAAGCTCTGGGTGCGCTGGCGCAGGAGCGTTTGTGCATCCGGCATCAGGCCGAGATCGCTGAAGGCGACTTCCCCTGCCGGATCGAGCACGGACTGAGGAGTGCGCAGATCGTCGATGAGATATCGGCCGTAGAGTTGGTTGGAGTAATTGAGTTCATCATCGATCCGCAGGGAGGCCTGATGATCCTGGACGTTAAAAGCATTTCCGTTGGGGGCTAGATAGGTGCCGTAATTGATCCCGAAGGGATCAGGAACCGCGCTGGACCCCGTCTTAAAGCAGGGATTCATGGTGCTGGGCGCAGGCGGTTCAATAGGGGAGGGGGGAGGTGGGGGAGGAACGGAAGCGAAGCAATGTCCATTCTGCAAGGGAATGGTCGTCACCGAAGGGTCAGTCAACAGCGCGTTGAGTGCTGGCGTCTTTGGCGAGATAGCCTGCAATGCGGCGAGGCCCGCAGGCGTCGGCAGTGTGCTGACCACGGGAAAAACGTTGGAGAGATTGGCGTAGGCACGATCCCATTGGTAGGAAATGAAGTAAAATGCCTTGCGCTTTCTGAAAGGCCCGCCCAGCGTGCCGCCAATCTTGTTTTCATAGTAGGGCGGAGGCGAGGTGAGCAGCGCGGCCTTTTCCACCTGAGTCAGAGCGTTGAAGATGTTGTCCTGTCCAAACCAGAAGGCTGAACCGTGAATCTGGCTTGAGCCGCTTTTGGTTATCACATTTACCGTCGCGCCTGTGTTGCGGCCAAACTCAGCCTTCGGCTGGCCCGTGAGGATTTCATATTCGGAGAAGATATCGGGGTTCGTGAATTGCGTCGCGGCCCCGCCGAAGAGCGGTTCGTTGTTATTGACGCTGTCGATGATGAAATTGTTGTCGCGTCCGCGTGAGCCGTTTACTGAAAAAGGCACCAACGTGCTCGCAAAACTGAAAGTGGTGACGCTAGCCACGCCGGGGGCCAGCAGCGCAAGATCATCCACGTCGCGCGTCAAAAGCGGCAGGGCTTGAATTTGTCGGTCGTCAAAATAGGTAGTGAGGCTCGGAGAGTTGGTTTCCGTCAACGGCGCATTGGAATGCACCACCACAACAGTTTTCGTGGGGGGAACTTTCAGGACAAAATCTTCGCGCGTGACTCGATTAACGTCGATCCGCACGGGAAAGTGCTCTTCTGTTTGGAAGCCGCTGAATTCAGCCCGCACCCGATAGAAGCCTGGCGGAACTTCGGGAACCATATAAAATCCCCGTTGCGAATCAGTGACGCCTTCGTAGCTAAGACCGGTGCGGGTGTTCGTGGCCGTGATGCCGACACCCGATAAGATTCCCCCCTGCTGATCTGTGACAGTTCCGATCAGAGTGCCGCTGATGGTTTGCGCCTTCAGCGGATGGCTCATCAGCGCCACTAATCCGCAAAGCAAGCTTAAAAAAACCAACCAACGTGAGTACCCCAGCATTCCCCCTCTTTTCGGATCGGATTCACGCTCCGTTCGTATTGACAGATGTGCATAATATACATAAATTTGTTTCCTGACAAACTAATACTCTCTTTAGAGTTAATCGCCAGTATATCTCTTTGCGAGGGGGAGAATGGAAGGTTCCGGGCCGCCTGTTGCGGTGACAAGACAGCAATCGTTACTCGGCGGACTGACGTTTTGGCAATGGGCGACGATTTCACTCCTGCTGTCGGCAGCGGTTGGAATGATGAGTTGCGGCATGGGGACTACCGAACTGCCCAGTGCCACGCAGCCCGGAGGACCGGGCTTTCTTTCCATCACGACCCCGCAATTAGTGGACGGCGTTGAAGGACTCTCCTATATTGCAACGATCAATACCTCCGGAGGAAGCGGAGTTATCACAAGCTGTATCATCATTTCAGGGTCTTTACCGCCTGGATTTGCCGCGCCATCTCCCCGCGGTTCCGAATGCATCCTCAGCAGCAATGGCGAACCCATTACTCAGGCTGGCCAATTCACGTTCACACTCCAGGCCGGCGACTCCAGCACACCCCAGCGTACGGATCGTCGGTTATACTCCCTGACCATCCGAAATCCTTTCACCGTCCACCCCTACTCGATGCCGGATGGCATCATGGGTCGCAGTTACACGCGCACATTTTTAGTGACAACTGATTTGGTAAATAATCATGGCATCAGTCAAATGGGGTCCTCCCAGGCTGGGAACGGTCCCATAACCGCCTGCTCGATTTCAGACCTACCCGCGGCATTCACAGCGGCGGGCGGCGCCGCCACCTGTGCGCCGGATACAACCGGCGTCAATATGCTCGTGACCATGAAGGCGCCGGCAGGAAACTTGCTGCCGGGAATCTACACCTTTTCGTTGAGGGTTACCGATTCTCCTCTCTATGCGACGAATCAACCCTTCCCCGTAGTACCCTCCGGCACAGAAACCTTTACCAATACGCTCACCGTACGCAACGAATTTGCGATTACCCAGGCGTCGCTGGCGGATGGCGTTACGGGCCGGACATTTGGCGTCGCACCGCTCTCCCAACCTGCCCAAACCAGCCTGCCGGCTGTTGCCCCATCGAGCAATTCGGGACAGAGCGGAGAGGCCGGCAACGGGCCTCTGACGAACTGCTCGTTGGCGGTGGCACCGGTAAACCCAGGACTTTCAGTTCTTGTGGACCCTGGCAACCGGAGTCGATGCCTGCTCACGAGCACCTCGCCTGTGACAGCCAGCGGAACCTATTCGGTGACCATCAGCGCGACCGATAGTCCGATTACTGACCCTGCCTCGCCCGCTCAGATCGTTGTGCCGCAAAACACCGTGACGAAAACCTTGACCTGGGTCGTCAACCCCCCTCTCGCCTTCAGTCTGAATTTTGATTCTCCCGCAGGCCAGCCCGGACAGGCGCCCGACGCGGTGGAGAATCGAACCTACGGCGCTCCAGCCAGAAGCTCTCTGGTAGTAACCGCAACGAATGGTCTTTCAACCACCACGGGCCTGAGTATCACGGTGGGAGGAATGCTTCCCGTCGGCGTCACTTGTGCGACACCCACACCCAACCCTCAGCCCCCGGCTCCGACTGCAACCTTGACTTGCAGCAGCAATGGACAGCCCGTTGGCAGCCCACCAGGCTCGACAAGTTTTACCGTCACGGTAAGCGATCCCGGCAACCCGGCCACACCTGGTGGTTTAACTTCCACAGACGTCAATGGCCACACGAGCCATATTATCCGCGTGGATGCCCCTCTCGCGCTTGCCGTGAATCTTCCAGACCCCTTACCTGTGGCGATCCAGAACCGTGGCTATGGCATCCAACCCTTCTCCCCGATTCTCTACACGGCCACGGGCGGACTGGGCGGATATTATTTCTCAACACCCGGCACGTCGACGACGCCTGCTGCGGCGTTTCCGCAGGGATTCGCCTGCACGCAGGGAACGGGATCAGCCGTGAATACCTATGCATGCTCGGCGAGCCAGATCACAGCCACCCCCAGCTCCGTTCCTTACGGCCCCGTTCCGGTGACGGTGGATGACACAGCAAATGCCACCACACCCGACGGCGTCTCTTCCGGAACAACTGCTACCCAGACACGCACCCTTGTAGTGAATCCTCAGCTCACGATCACACCCAACTCAGCCGGTAACCAGCCTCCGCCCGCAGTTCAGAACAGGAGCTATGGAAATGCAGCCGCAGGGTTCACTCCCCTCACTTACACCATCACAGGTGGTGTGCCTCCCTATACCTTCAGCCTTCCACCCACTGTGGCTAAACCGCTCTCGCCCGGCCCCCAGACCCCAAATGGCGGCGTACCCACTCCGATCACCTGCACCGCTCCCTCGCCTCCGCAGCCACAACCGCCTCTTCTCCCTGTTCAGGTTACATGCTCCAGTGGCACTGGGGTGCTTACAGCTGAGCCGGGCCCCTATGGATTTCAGTTTACGGTCAGCGATAGCGGTTCAGCAGAAGCGCCTGCCGGGTCCTCAAGTTTTGCAAACACGATTACTGTAAACAAGCCGTTGGCCCTGACGCCGGACTCAAGTTCGGTAGACCCACCGCCTCCGGGTGTCCAGTGGCGCGCATATGGCGACCCATCGCAGCGTCTCAAGCCGCTGATTTATGATGCCTCGGGCGGCAATCCGCCTTACGTCTATACTTTGCCCCCAGCGACTTCCCTTCCCCTCCCCAATGGTGTTCCGGTGGGCATCGTATGCTCCAATTCTTCCACCGCGATTACCTGCTCGACGACAGGTAAGGGGACGGTTTCGGCTTGGTCCGGGGCGTATTCGTTTTCTTTCACGCTGAATGACACCGCAAGTGCCACAACGCCCAGTGCCCAGCAATCAAACACGGAGTACGTGCTGAACAAAACTCTAACCATTGAGCCGGCACTCGAATTGACCGCACCGGCTACCTCCCTGGCTCCAGCCGTCAGCGGGCGAACTTATGGGGTTGGGAACAACTGTGGGACGAACGGCGCCAGCCCTTGCCAGCCCATTCAGTACACGGTCACGGGCGGGCTTGGCGGTTACTGCCCCACGCTTTCGACGTCAAATGGTTTTAGCTGTTCTCTGACTTCCTCAAGTGGCCTGACAGGAACTTATCAGTGCTCGAGTTTGGGTGTGACCGGATCGGGCTCCTCAAGCCTGACGATTACCGCGTCCGATACCGCCAATGCTTCGACGCCTCCAGGCACTGCTACCAGCCCGCCCGCAACGCTGACCATTAATCCGGGTCTGAATATTTCAGGCCCAGGCTCGCTGGCCACAGCCGTCGCGGGCCGTTCTTACGGGACTGGAAACAATTGTGGTACGGATGGAACCAGTCCATGCCAGCCCATTCAGTACACCGTCACGGGCGGGCTTGGCGGTTACAGCCCCACGCCTTCGATGTCAAATGGTTTTAGCTGTTCTCTGACATCCTCCAGCGGTCTGACAGGAACCTATCAGTGCTCGAGTTTGGGTGTGACCGGATCGGGCTCCCCAAGCCTGACGATTACCGCGTCCGATACCGCCAATGCTTCAACGCCTGCCGGTTCTGCCCGCAGCCAGCCCGCAACGCTGACCATTAATCCGGGTCTGAATATTTCAGGCCCAGGCTCGCTGGCCACAGCCGTCGCGGGCCGTTCTTACGGGACTGGAAACAATTGTGGCACGAATGGAACCAGTCCATGCCAGCCGATTGTTTACACCATCCAATACGGCACTGGAAGCTATTCCTCGACACCGACCCTCAATGGCTTTCCCCAAGGCTTTGGCTGTTCGCTTTCGCAGGGCGCTGGTTCAGGTACCTATTCCTGCTCAGCTTCTTCCGTGGCCAGTGGCACAAGTCCAGCGACGATCAGCCTTACGGCCTCGGATATCGCCAATACTTCAACCCCCGCCAGCTCTGCGAGCAGCCAGCCCGCAACGCTGATCATTAATCCGGGTCTGAGTATTTCAGGCCCAGGCTCGCTAGCCACAGCCGTCGCGAAGCGCTCCTATGGGACTGGAAACAATTGTGGTACGAATGGAACCAGCCCATGCCAGCCCATTCAGTACACCGTCACGGGCGGGCTTGGCGGTTACAGCCCCATGTCTTCAAGGACTGACTTCAACTGCTCTCTGACTTCCTCAAGCGGTCTGACAGGAATCTATCAGTGCTCGAGTTCGTCGGTGAACATTTCGGATACCTCAAGTCTGACGAGCACTGTGTCCGATACTGCCAATGCTTCGACGCCTGCCGGTTCTGCCCGCAGCAGTGCGGCAACCCTTACCATCAATCCCGAGATTTCGATCACGGCCACCCCAGCTTCATTCCCGGACGGCGTCAACGGCCGAGCCTATGGCGTGGGAAGCAATTGCGGTACGGGCGGGACTGATCCATGCGAGCCGCTTACTTTCACTGCCTCCGATGGGCTTGGCCCACCTTATAACTTCTCCGGCGCAACCACGTTTCCCCAAGGCTTCAATTGTGTGGCAGGTGGCGTGCCCGTCGATACCTACACTTGCTCGGCGAGTTCGGTAAATGGATCCGGCTCGTCCAGTCCTCAGATAACAGCCAGCGACAATGCCAACACATCAACTCCTTCAAACAGCAAAACCTTCGCGGGATCGCTCCTGATTCAACCAGAGCTGAAGATCACAACCACGCGGCTGGCAAATGCGTTGCTGGATTATCCTTACCAACAGATGCTCTTTGCCACAGGCGGCTTGGGGGGCTACACTTGGGTGGCGCCTGGCGCTACTCAAGGGGCATGTTCAGGCAGCTTGGCTCCCGCCGGCGCTCTGCCAACTCCGATGGCGATCGCAACTGCGAAGGGTGTGCTGAGCGCATCTTCGGGTCCTTCCTCAGCTAGTGGGAGTGATAGCGATTTCACCTTTCAGGTCTGCGACATGGATGCAGGCAACGCCAGTACGCCCGTCGGGGGTGCTTTAACGCCCAATCCACCCGCAAACTACGTGGTGAATGTGTTCAACCCCTATGCTTATGTGGCTGATGTGGGGCAGGGGCAGGTACATTTCATTAACACCGGAACACCCAGTAGTCCCCCCTCCACTTCCGGAACAGCTCTTCCAATTCCATTACAGGGCCTTAGTTCTACTCCCAATGGCATCGCCGTCACGCCGGATGGCCATTACTTATATGTCGCCCTGACGACCACGAATCAGTTTGCTGTCATTGATACGATCACCAACCAGGCGATCGCGGGATCGCCTTTCAGCTTTCCCTCAGGTGCTTCCTGTGTCTCCCCGGTTGCCGTCGTGGGAATACCCTTTCCAAGCAGTGAGATCTATTTCGCTTGTGATGGAAACAGTAAGACCAGCCCTGCCGTGGCGGTGATCAGCACCGATAACAAAACCGGCATCGCCTCAATTTCCCTGCACGCCAGCAGCATGGCTCTGACGCCCGATGGAAAGCAGGTTTACGTCACTCTGGCGGGTACAGGTCAATTTGCCGTGATCGACACCAGCACGAATGCGCAAATCACTGGCTCGCCTTTCAGCTTCCCCAAGGGGGTTACGTGTACTACTCCCCAGGGTGTGGCAATCACCCCCGATGGCTCTCGGGTCTATTTTGCTTGCAGTGGAAGTGACAATGTGGCCGTTCTTACTACCGGCGATAGTCCGACTGCCATCGCGTCGATTTCAACGGGCACAGGCTCGCAGCCTGTGGCTCTCGCCATCACGCCTGACGGCGCTCGCGTTTATGTCGCCCTCAAGGGGACGGATCAGTTTACCGTGATTGACAATACTCAGAGCACGCCCGCTGAAATCAAAAATTCGCCCTTATACTTACCGAACCCCCAGGGATCGTCTGGCACCAGCAGCCCCTCAGCGGTTGTGATTCCGCCATTGGACAAAAATAACCTACCCTCCAAGGGCTACCGCATATTCTTTACCTCCAATTTCTCCACAGGTGCCGAGGTGGACGTCATTGACGACAACGGCGGAACACCGATAGAGGACTCAGTTATCACAGTTGGCGAAAGCACGTCGGCCCTTACCGCTATCGCCGCCATTCCTGTACCACAATGATGAGATGAGATTCTAACCATGACCCTAAGGCGCTTTCGGAAGCGGGTATTCTGGCGGTTAGCTGGTGAAGGTTACGCCGCGGAGTATTTGGTCCAAAAAAGGTTGGACGCGAGGAAGGTCGTTTTCAGTGGTGGTCCACGCCAATGAACCAGCCTTCTGATCGCGTCGCACATAAAACTGCCGTTGAATGAAATGCCGGCCGTCATCCGTCCTGTAGCGTACCAAGAAGACTTTTGTTTCTTCGGTGCCGGAAATGGACAGAGGTTCGGTAGGCAGGATCTCGGGCTTCGAGATAAGCAGGCGGATCATCTCGATTTGAGATTCCACGTACTGGCTGAACGTTTGGCCGGGAGCGAGCGTTTCATCGCTCACCGTTACCTCGCTAAGGAAAGCGCCTCGTTCCAGGCGCCGGAGGCCAACACCCTCCACCACGCTCCACCCCGGGGGAACGATTCCAAAGAACCAGCTTCCGATCTGAGCGGTTGTGGATTCAAATCCCGCGCCAGGTCCCCCTGTCGCGATTTCCGGTTCTGGGCCGCTCTTGACCGGTGTTTGAAGTTCCACCGGGGAGTGCTCTTCATGAACCCGATCCTGTGTCGCTTGGCTTGATGGTGGTGCGGCGGGAGTGGCATGAGGAGTCTCAGCTTGTACAATGGAAGGTTGGATGGCAGATGCATTGACGATGGATACCCGAAACCTGGTCTTGCCAGCCACAATCTCATCGCCATCCTGGATGGTAACTTCAGTGATCTTGCTACCATTCACAAATGTCCCGTTGGCACTCTTCCGGTCAATGACACGGCAAACCGTGCCGGTGCATCCCACGGCGAAGTGCACACGAGAAAGGAAAGTGTCCTCCGGAATGGCAAAGTCCGCGTTCTCGGTTCGCCCCACCGTCACCGTTTCCCCTTCCTTAATTACAAGCCTCTTTCCAGCCAGGCTGCCGCTTTGAATTTCAAGATTCACCTGCACCGAACTTTGTTTCTCCTCAAGACCTATTTGAAAGCCGAACCTTCACGCCGCATAGGACCACAGACACACTCTTTCCTGCCGTGAGATACCGGGGCAGCACCTCTAAAGCCTAACTTCATCCTCCCGGGGCTGGGGAAGACACCTCGCCCGCGGAACAAGATGCAACGACAGAATCGAGAGGATCCTCACCGAACCGTTGATCTGCATCCGCCCTTGCAGCGGCCAGAAGACCCGCTTCATCACCTTCCGAGCCTGCGCCAGGGCCTCCTATTCTCCCACGTTTCTGAACCAACTCACCCAGACGCTCCAATTTCACATCGGGGCGCTGCTGAAGCTCCAGGTCATTCAAAACAGCTTGAAATTCCTTGAGACTCAATTGAGTCTCGAAATCGTGACTCAGCAACACAAGAAGGTCAATAAAGCGGCATACATGGCGATGGGAAACGATTCGATAAGTTGCTGCGTGCTTGACTCCATACTGAATCATCCCCCGAATTTTTTCCTCACCAAGCTCACGGCAGCGCTCGGGAAAAAACTGATCCAAATGACTGATCATCTGACTTTCAAACTTCCTGAGGGCTTCATTCTGAAAGATTTTGACCTGTTCTTCCCGGATTTCGAGCATTGTTTCACCTCCCCTCCCCGCTGGTATCACCAGAACCGAGATTACAAACGTAACGACCTAGCCGGCGACTGTCAAAGCTCTTTTTTATATCAGCGGAAAACTTTTCAGGCCAACTCCCTGACCCGAATTGGAGAACCGCAGCAGCGTCTGCCCCTTTTCATCTTCCATCAACATATACCGGATGGGTCCGAAAAAGCGGTTGATTTCGTCAGGATAGCAGGTGGGAAGAAACAGGCGCAGCACGCGGGGATCATAATAACGGAAGTAGACTTCTCGGTGGCCTGGCAGCCGAACTTTCAAAAACTGCCGTAAATGGCTTCGTAACTCTTCGGCCGACCGATCGCAGGTCAGGAAAATTCCCCAGCTCTTGCCCCAGCCTTCGTAAACCAGCCTTTCCAGCAAGGCGGAATCTTTTCGGAGCACAACCAGGTACGGAGCAAAGTGGGCAAGTCGAGATCCCTCAGGACTTGCAAAAAGGGAAAGAAGATCTTCTCCTGACTCCACCAGTACTTTCAACACAGAAGGCTCGCGCGCGGCGTCGAGCAGGGCGTAGAGCGGTTGAAAGTGATCACGGAACAGTGAAAGCAGGCGGGTTTCACGAGTATCCGCCAGAGCCGCATGTCCGGCCGCGACGGGGTCTATCGACACTTTGCTTTCCGTTTCGATTCGCACCAGGAAAGCACTCTCACCCGCCGTGATGCGGTCGCCGTCCTGAAGGACCGCCGTTTCTACCCGTTCTCCATTCACCTGCGTGCCATTCGTGCTCCTATAGTCGTGGAGTCGGCAGACCTTGCCATCAAATTCGACACCGAAATGGACTCCTGACATGTGGGCGTCAGCGGGAAATGAAAAGTCGGCCCGCTCGGTTCTGCCGATTCGCACGAGGTTTCCGGGCTTCACCTCAACGGTCTTTCCGGCGGCCGGTCCTGAAAAAATCTGGAGGATGACTCGCATGGCTCAAGGGGCGACTTCAGACTCCTGAGGCCAAACTTCGCTGCGGGCACTTCGAAACGATTCGGCAGAACCTGCCGCTCAAAGCAAATTCCCTCCGCCCGGGCCCAAATCGACAAAAGGCGCACCCCTTTGTGAGGCCCGGGCCATTGCCGCTGCGGCGGCGGATTGCATGGCCAACGCCAGAGCCAAAAGCGGCGGCAAGGGTGTCACCGCCGGTGGCGTCCCCATGCCGACTTCGCCAATCTGGACGGTCGCCTCACCCATCAGAATCGGATTTACGGGGCCGAGCGCCAGTCCGGGCTTTTCCACCACAATGTCACCCAGGCGGCAGGCCATCATGTTGTTGATCAGGACCGTTGGGCTGCCCATGAGCACTGAACCGACTCCATCAGAGCCCGAAGCACTCGTAGCGGGGCAGGCGTGCTGATCAATGGTCGCACGCCACGCCGGGAGGCCACCGATCAGCACATTCTCGCTCCCGGGGCCAGGTGCAAGGGGCGCTCCGTGGGTGGTTGGGTCGGTGATGCGAGCGGCTGGAGGCATAGCAAAATGCAGTGACAAATAATGGGTGATCCGTGGCAGGCCAGGACCTGCTGGGTTATGTCTGACTGTTCAGTTTCCCACCTTTACTTCCGTCGTCGGCCGTATCGGGATCTTTCGGGTCTGTCGGCGAGTCAGGCTGGTCGGGCGACTGGGTGGAGGCGCCAGGGCCACTGCCCGCAGCGCCCCCACTGTTGATGAGCACCATGGTTCCCTGAATGGAAACACCTGTGGGGCCAATATCCACAAACCCTCCGGGGCCTTTCAATGACAACTGCATACCCGCTTCAATCACCACGTTCATTCCCGCCTTCAGATGGATCGTCTGGCCAGCTTCCAGGGCATGCGTCATGCCCACTTTTTCGTTTCGAGAGCTCCCCACTTGCAAAGAGACGTCGCTGCCCACTTCAGAATTCTGACTTCCACCCACTTTTAACGACATGGTCCCGCCGATCTTCTCCTTCTGGTCTCCCGCCACTTCCCCGGATTTATTGCCGCCCACTTTCTCCTTCTGATTGCCGGCAACCTGTAAGGACAGATCGCCATCGATCTTCTCCAGGTGGTTGCCTTTCACATGTCCGTGCTTGTCGCCCCCCACCGCCTCCAATTGATTGCCTTGAACAATCAGGTGGCGATCGTGACCCACGTATTCGCGCGAATCATGCTCCACTCGGTGATCCATGTCCCTTTCGGCATTGATGAAAATCTGCTCGCTTCCTTTCTTATCCTCAAAGCGGATTTCATTGTAGTTTGCCGAACCCCCTTCTTTAGAACTGCGGGACATGAAAGTGCTTCGCGTGCCGTTATCCGGAAGTTGATAGGGTGGCATGGCCTCCGCATTGTAAACGCGACCGGTGATAATGGGCCGGTCAGGGTCGCCTTCGAGAAATTCCACAATCACTTCCTGGCCAATCCGAGGAATCCACATGGCTCCCCAATTCTTGCCCGCCCAAGGTTGTGAAACCCGAATCCAGCAGGAACTGTTTTCATTCTTCTTACCCTGCCGGTCCCAGAAGAACTGGACCACAACGCGCCCATACTGATCGACCCAGATTTCCTCTCCTGACTTGCCCACCACCACTGCCGTTTGTGGTCCCTGGACAATCGGCTTTGGTGTCCGCCGCGGAGGGCGGAAGGGAACCGAAGCAGGGATACAAGTGAAGTGATTGGAATAATGCGAACCGGTGTCAGACTCCCCAGTGTAGTAGATTCTTCCCACGGAAGCTGTATGCTGAACCGCGGTAAGCACATAACTGGTATTCATATCCTGGCGATAATGATCGCTCAGAGTGAACTGATAACCGGAGGTGAAAGCGCGGCAGGTACTATCCCCGTGAACAATCAGATGGCTGGCTTCCACCTCCTGCATGCGCAGTTTAGCCAGGCTTTGACCTTGCCCTTTATTTACGTATTCGCCCGGATAGTCATAAAGCTCAAAGCTCGTGTTGTTGCCCACATCCACCACGGTGGGTTCGCTCGATAACAGGCTGGTGCTTGGGGTCTCGAAATTATAATCGTTCAGGGAATATTTGCCGGTGCGCAGCTCCTGCTCGATTTGCCAACGGGTGATAAGGTCCTCATCCTCCGTTCCGCCGGAAACGAGATCGCAGCGGATCGTCTCAGGATCGAGAGAGGGATAACTGCCCGGCGAATCCACCATCACTAGCGTATGCTTACCGTCGGTGTGTTCGAAATAATAGGAGATGCCGTACTGCTCCATGAGCCGCGACACAAAATTGAAATGCGTCTCGCGGTACTGCACGCAATATTCTCGCGGATCATAGGAACCTTGCAGTGAGTTCCGGAAATCTTGAAATCCAAGATCCTGGAAGACCTGCGCGATGATATCGGGAACCGTCATGTTCTGAAAAATGCGGCAGTCCGCGTTGCGGGTAAGAAACCAAAGCCAGGGGACGACCTCGGCGTGGTAGTGGGTAAACCGATCGTCCTGCCCGCTCTGGACAAAGCGGCTGACGTAACCGTTAAAGTAGCGCTCGCTTCCATCCGCAAGTTCCACCGAGATCGTCACGTTCTGCCCTACAATATCCGTGAAAGAGATTGAATCATTTTCGGATAGCAATTCCAGATGAAAGCTGAACAGGCGCGAGATGCCTTCCACGCCGCTGAGCCCCTGGAGCAGGAGGGTGTCTTCACCGAGAGGTGTGCTGACTGAGATCAACTTGCCTTCCTGAGTGTATGCCATAGAACCGAAGCCCAACCCTTCTCCAGTCTATATTCACAGGGGTGCTGTCATTTACAGTAAGGAGCAAGATTTTCGTCGCTTTGACAAGGTGTTCAGCCTGTCAGCGGCTTTGCAAAAAATTTCCTCCCCAAACTCCTATTTCTGAAACCACTGCGTGCCTTTGAATTCATCTTCCGAGACGGATTCCCATAAAATCTCCGCTTTCCGGCACTCGTCTCTGAGTCTTTGCTCGAAATCCCCTCTCGAGGCTTTATGCAGGAAGATGCATTCCGTGAAGTCCCCATCGACCCCTGGGAAGATGATCCCCTGCACTCCAAGGTTCAGCAAGGTTTCCCGATGGAACGCTGCTTTCTTCCAAAGCGGAAAGATGAAGGAGTAATCAAGCTGCGGGAGCGTCGAACCCTGAGGAAACAGCAGCGCCAGCTGGCTTCGTAATTCCCAACTAAACGGCTCAGCGTGGAACATCTGTCGGGCTACCACAGCCTGCTCTGTGCAGATAAAAGGCAACGAAGGCGCTCCTCGCAGACGGCCAACTGTTCCAGGTCGCAGATCGCAGGCCCATCCTCCTTCGATTGGTTGCCAGCCGAGAGAACGCCCAGATTGCGCCGATGCCGAAGGATGAAGAAAAACGATTCTGTTACCTCGGCATAGCGCCTGTGTCAGGATTTCTGCAACGCTTGAAGGCACTCCCGCATCGAGAGGTGTCCTGCCCATCACCCATCCGATCAGCAGCAGCCAATATCCTTCAGCCGGTCGTATGCGTAATTCCCAACACGGGTCTGTCGGATCGCGAGTCGAACGAAGCGCGATAAGCTTTTCCTGGGCAGCTATCTTTTCAGATCCGCGCTTCTTCACAATTTCTCACTCATCGGACGGCCGACGCTCAATGGCCCGGAGCTGGCATTTCAGGGAGCGGCTCGAAAAATGTCTCCTCCACCCAATCGTAGGTTTTCCCCGCCGCCCAGGAAGCGCCCGCGTATCCGGCAATACCTCCCACAATGCAGCCACCGAGCCCGCCAATCACGGTACCAAGGCCCGGTTCAGCCACCGTGCCGCCTTCAGCGCCGCCTCCTCCCAGGAGTTCGCAACCCGCCCAGGCTCCGGCCCATCCGGCCGCCACGCGGGCCACCTGCCGCCAGCGCTTCTTGGCAACCACAATCGAGTACACATCGATCGCCAGACCCACCACGAGCAGGGCGCGGCCCGCGTATTTGAAGTATCGCGCGGTTTTAAACAGCGCCTCCCCCGCGCTTCCGGCCGGGGCATGGTCCGGGATTCCAAATTCCGAGAACGTCCCTTTCTGATTCCAATGGTAATCAATCGTTCCTGTTCCTTTGTTATACCCGTAATCGAGACGCAGAACACGCTTTCCGGCAGCGTCCTGGATAAAAACCGTTGAAGTCGAACCTGACTTCGGAACCCATCCGCGCGGTGAAAGCTCAATGAACAATCCATTCGAACCGGGAACAGGAATGCGCGCAACTGAGGCCATTCCGATCCCCACCGGCACGGTTCCCGAAACAGGCGGTGGGTGGCCCTGGGCGCCTTGGCGGCTCTGGGAATTCTGGGCCTGCTGTTGGGCAACTTCCCATAACACATATTGGCTCGAAATTGAGCAGCTCAGAGGTTCCGACTGGCTTTCAACTGACTGAAGCGGGCGCGGCGCAGGCGGAGACGCCAGACACTGATTCCTCTCGTCGTCCATCTGGCAAACCGGATTCTCAATGCAGATCGGACCTGGAATTCTGCTTCCGCCCACGGCAACCGCTCCTCATGGGAGATTGTGAAGCGCCAGAGCCTCTTGACTCAGGCATAGACGAAGGATCCCTCCGGACCAATGCTGACGTGAATTCGGCTCATCTTTTCCCCCTCCGCCATGCGGCCCAGCAACTGGCGGGAGATCTCGGGAAGCAGCGTATTCGTCAGAATGTTATCCACATTCCGTGCGCCGCTTTCAACCTCGGTGCAGCGACGGGCCACCTCATCCAGAACAGCGTCATCGTAGGTGAGTTGGATCTTGTGGTTTTCATGAAGCCGCCCTTGAATCTTGCTGAGCTTCAGCTTGATGATCTGCTTCATGGATTCATCCCGAATGGGATAGTAAGGAATAATCACCAGACGGCCCAGGAACGCTGGCTTGAAGATCTTGTTCAGCTCGGGTTTAATCGCCTGAACCAGGGCTTCCGGACTCGGTGTGGTTTCCGGATCGGCGCAGAGCTTCATCATGGAGTCGGTGGCCGCGTTGGTGGTAAGAATGATGATAGTGTTTTTGAAGTCGATTTCCCGCCCCTCGCCATCCTCCATCATGCCTTTATCGAACACTTGGTAGAAAAGCTCCAGCACGTCAGGATGGGCCTTTTCCACTTCGTCGAGCAGCACCACGGAATACGGCCGTCGGCGCACGGCTTCCGTCAAAACTCCGCCTTCACCGTACCCCACATAACCCGGAGGCGATCCCTTCAAGGTTGAGACGGTGTGCGCTTCCTGAAATTCGGACATATTGATGGTGATCAGGTTGCGCTCCCCGCCGTAAAGGAGGTCAGAAAGGGCGAGGGCGGTTTCAGTCTTCCCCACGCCGCTCGGCCCCACCAGCATGAAGACGCCGATGGGCTTGTTGGGATCATCCAAACGGGCACGAGATGTTGAGATTCTCTGGCTGATGAGATCCAGCGCGTGAAGCTGGCCGATGACACGCTTGCCGAGAAGGGACGGCAGGGAGAGCACCGTCGTGATTTCGTCTTTCAGCATCTTGCCTACCGGAATACCTGTCCAGGCCGAAATGACCTCGCCCACAATTTGAGCGTCCACGGCAACGCGCATCATCGGGGTCTCCCCCTGCAACGCCGCCAGTTCTGCCTCAACTTTACTCAGCTCGGCTCTCACGGCCGAAAGATCGAGTTGAGTGGAGACTGTAGGCGCATCCTGCGCGGCTGAAGCTGCTCCATCAGGCTGACCGGCGGCGGAACTCGCGGTAGCCGCAGCCGCGCTTTGGCTTGCGGCCCGGCCGGTGGCGCTGGCCGATCCCACCACCATGCCTTCAAGCTGCGCATGAATTTCGCGGATGCGGCTTACCAAATCGCCTTCCTTTTTCCAACGCGCACGCAGATCAGCGAGGCGCGACTCAAGCTCTGTTTTTTGTTTCGCGATCGCTTCCAGGCGCTCGCGGTGATCCACACCCAAGGCCGTTTCGCGCTCCAGAATCCGTTCCTGGACGGCAAGATCATCGAGTTGCCGAACAAGGTCCTCAATGGCGGGCGGCGTTGAGTTCTGGCCGAGCGACAGGCGGGCGCAGGCGGTGTCAAGGACGCTGACGGCTTTATCGGGAAGTTGCCTGCCCGCCAGATACCGGTGAGATAATCGGACAGCCGCGGACAAGCCCTCATCCAGAATTCGCACCTTGTGGTGTTTTTCCAGTGAGGGCACGATGCCCCGCAGCATCACCATGCATTTGGCCTCGTCAGGCTCCTCGACCTTGACTACCTGAAAACGCCGCGCCAGCGCCGCATCCTTCTCAAAGTATTTCTTATACTCGGACCAGGTGGTGGCAGCCACGGTTCGAAGTTCGCCGCGGGCCAGAGCTGGCTTCAGGAGGTTTGCAGCATCTCCCTGCCCGGCCTGGCCACCGGCGCCGATCAAGGTGTGGGCTTCATCAATGAAAAGAATGATCGGGGAAGGTGAGGCCTTAACTTCCTCAATCAAGCCCTTGAGGCGGTTTTCGAATTCGCCCTTGATTCCTGCCCCCGCCTGAAGCAAGGCCAAATCCAACGTACGAATGGTGACATTGCGCAACGAGGGCGGTACATCGCCTTGTACCACACGCAACGCAAAACCTTCGACCACGGCCGTCTTTCCGACGCCCGCCTCACCGGTGAGAATGGGGTTATTCTGGCGGCGGCGAGTGAGAATATCGATGACCTGCCGCACTTCCGCGTCTCGCCCGAGCACCGGATCGATTTTCCCCTGGCGCGCATTCTCAGTGAGGTTGATGGTGTATTGGTCGAGATTCGGCGTCTTCCCACCGGCGGCTTTTGACGCTGCGCCCGCCGCGACCGCTCCAGCTGCCGCTGCCAATGCTTCTTCACTCGAGCCGGTTACAATCCCGGCAAACTCGCTGCGCAGCGCGTCAGCCTGGATTTTCTGAAGTTCTTTGCTCACATCCCGCGCCAAGCGCGCCAAATCTTCATTCGTCAAAAGCGCCAGAATTGTGAATCCCGTGCGCACCTGGCTCTCGCCGTAATCAATTGAGCCGATCGTCCATGCCTCAGTAAACATTTTTACCAGAGTGGGGCTGAGCGCCGGAGTGCGGGCATTGCCCGACTTCAATTTGTCCAGACTGCGGGTCAACTCCGCCGTGAGCCGCGACTTATCGACACCAAAATGATTCAGAATGCGTGAAAAATCGGTATCCGTCGCGTCAAGAAGCTTGAGGAGATAATGCTCAATTTCAACGTCGTAATGCGTTCTCGATAGGCACAGTCCTGCCGCCGCTTCGAGGGCGCTCCGCGTGGGGTGATTCAATTTCCCAATCAACGATTTCAAATTAATGGCCATATTCGGTCCTCCTCTTGAATCGCCAGGGTTAGAAGCTCTTCTGACCCTGGCCTTCTGAAAAAAAAGCGGCTGACCTTGAGGCGAGCAAGCCAGCGTTCCAGCCAGCGCGTTCAGAGTGCCAGAACGGTGTCCTGGGCATTGGCCCGGGTGGGAGCGGTTTTCGCCCATGTCAGCCAGCCGAGCCGCGGCGACCTCTCGCCCTCCGCCCCCAGTTCGCAGGGGGGCACATCGTCGTGCTTCAGAATCAATTGCACTTCAAAATCGATCTCATCGTTCGAGAAAAACCTCACCCAGGTGCTGAGCGGCTCGTAGGCGGAGCCTGTGGGCAAAAAATCCAGATACTGTGAAAGGCTCAACGGCCCCAGTTTGATTCGCACACGCGATTCCTGGGTCCAGACTTCATCGCCGGCCACCGCACCGAAACCCAGTTGCTGCGAATAGGTGTTCTCATCTTCCAAGCGGCACTGCGTGGTTGAATCCAGCCGATACCATGCGCCAGCGAACTGCTCAATTTCAACCGGCACGCCGAAATAGTCCTCCAGAATCTGGCGCAACGCTGTGGCCGACCGGGGTCGCTGCGCGAGCAACCCGGCGTAGTACAAGAAGGAATCGTCAGGCAACGCCTGACGGTCTTCCAATCCGGGCGTTCCAAGCCCTACGAGGGATTTCAAATGTTTCGAGAACCGGTCTTCCTGCCCTTCATACTGAATCATGAACCGGTATTTTTCCCAGGCGCGATAAAATAGGGAGATCATCCGGTGGTTAAAGAGATCAAGGAAATCTCGAAGGGCTGTATCCCCTAGCCGAAGCCGGTGGATGATCAGTTCCGTATAATAGAGGGGCAAAACTCCTTCCGGCCCCGTCAGCCCCATGAAGTTGACTTCCATGCGAGGCGGAGTCTCGTCCCAATCCATCGACTGGATCTCACTGGCCGGAAAGGAAAGCGAGGCATGGGCTCCAAAGCGAACCGTTTCTTCCGACGGCTTCTCAAAACGGCCCACACCCTTGCGCTCGGGAAACCATCGCTCCAGCAGGCGCACGGCCTGGAAAAACTCAAAGCTGTACGCCCGGGCGCGCAACTGGCTCTGAATCTCGGGTTCGGCTAGATCAGAATCGACTGTCCTGCTCTCGGCGGCCATGCGTGTAACGCCTTCCTCCTTTGACGCGTTGTCGCAATCAGTTGCGTAAAACTGTTCATCGAGGCATAAAGCCCCAGGAAATGCTCCAGAACTCTGGCGAAGAGATAAACCCCGCCTCCGACAAAGTTCTCTTCATCAAATTCGATCTCCACCTGTGTGCCCCGCACGAACGAAATGCCGTTTTCTGAGACGACGCGCGCAAAGCGGCGCTGGCTGTTCACCTTCGTGATGCCGTCGATCTGCTTCTCCAACTCCGGCAAACCGGAAAGATTATAGAGCCGCAAGATTTCCTTGAGTGCATCCGCGCCCTCTTCAACCAGGGAGAGATAATTCAGCGCCAAGTGCGAAATCAAACGCCACAGGGCGCTGCCGCCGGTGGGAGGTCGAATGGTCTCGGTGGGTTTCTTCAGGGCGACGATTCGTTTGATGGATGGCACGCCTTCCACCTCGAAATCACCCGCTTCGTTCCCAAAAGGCAGCCGAAAGGGCAGATCGCGATTGGAGCAGGTGCAGCGGACTGTAACGGTATCGGAAGACGGCCGGGCAGGCCGCGAGGACATATCGACCAGCGAAAGGAAAACGTCTGTCCCTTCATCCCCCTTGCGAGCCGAGGGTCGCCGGGTAGCATGCCAGAAGACCTGATTCTTCCCTTCCGTCTTGTGGCGGCAGGAATAGAGAGGTTCGACGTGCTGAACCTCGTGGGACTGCGGATTGGTTATAACAACATCGTCGATGGAGAAGACCTCGGTTGCATGTCGTCGCCGCGCGTCTGGAACCACGGGATATTCCGAGCGCGTGTGATCCAACAGGATGGGCTCGGCCGTCTGCGGGAAGAGATTCACCACCGGCGAGCAGCCCAGGCGAATGGTTGACGCCGTTACGCCCACTTCCAGTTTCTGCTGCCGCTCGCTCAGCTCGAATGGCGAGATCAGAAAGACGATCTCCAGCTTGTTCCTGAAATTGGCCAGCAACGAAGCGTCGAATCCCTGGAGCTCGAAGAAGAAGAATTTTTCTGGAAAGGCAAAATACTCCTGAAGCAGACGATAACCCACAAACGAGCGCTTGGGGTAGGGCAGCAGGGCCTCGTCTTCCGTAAATCCCATGGGGCGCAATAAGTTCGGTTCGAGCGCCGTCAGCTTTAAATCCAAAGCCGGATCACGGAGCAGAATCTGGGTACAGTGATTCGAGAGCAATTCGTAAAGGGTATGAATCAGGCCACTTTCGCCGTCAAGATGAAACTGCAATGAGCTGATTTCAAGCTTGTCGAAACTTACATCGGGCAGGCACGTGAGTTCAACCCGCAAATATGCTGCGGCCTCGCGGGCTCGAACCGGCGGACGCAGCCGGTCCGGCGTGCCCCACTGCGCACCCGAAACGGTGAACGGCCAGAGCGTGGCGTCATAACAGGTTTGAAACTTGCACGGCATGTCTCCAACCGGTCTGGAATAAAGTATCGAGCCGCGGGGGATCGTGAGGCCTGTTGTCAGCTTGCCCTGCTCCGGGTCGAGATAAAATTGCACCACTGAGAGGGAGGGAATGGGGCGGAGATAGTGGGGATAAAGAACACCGAGCAGCGCTTCGGTAATCTCAGGAAACTCATCGTCAATCTTCAGGTGAACGCGGGCGGCGAGGAATGCGAAGGATTCCAGCATGCGCTCGACGTGCGGATCTTTGCTTGCGCCCGGCTCAAGCAAAAGGCGAGCCGCGATTTTCGGATGCTTTTCGGCGAATTCCGCGCCGATCTGGCGCAGAAACGTCAATTCGCGCTCATAGTAATAGCGCAAGTCGTCACGCACTGCCTTCCCCTTTCACTTCGTACTCTCCGGTACTGGTCTCAAGAACAGTGTCGAAATAGATGGGTTCCGGCGCCGGATCGATGCGAAGCATGCCTTCGATGAGGAAGTGAAGATTCCGGGTGCTATCCCCTGTCGATTGCAGGCTCACGCGCACCCCCTGAAGCCTGGGCTCGAACAGGGCAATAGTTGATTCGATGGTTCTCAGCAAGCGGCCCTGGTCTTTCGCGGAGCGTAGCGAGAGCGAAGTAATATCCGGCAGGCCGTAGTCATAAACCGATCCTTGCAGATCCTTGGAAGTATACTCCACCGCGTCCAGCGGCTGGCGCGTATTCAGAAGCCATTCGAGATCCCGTCGTAAAGAAGCCTTAAGCGCACGCAGCGACTGAGGACGCGTGAGGGGCGCCTCCGTCCGGTGCTGGGGTTCTTCATCAATCAACCGATCGAGCACGGAGAGTTGAACCGCGCTTTCAAGTTCTCGCCTGGGCATCGCAAGCTCAAAATATTCTCGAAAATTCTTGAGGAAGAGCTTCTCTTTGATGCTCCTCCCTTACTTCAAACATTCCAGTGCCTGGGCCGGATCGAGACGGCAAATGCGATCATAAACCTTCTGCTTCTCCGCGTCGTCGCGCCGCAGCTTCACGAGGCAGCGGAAGAGCAGGGCCAGCGGCTGTGCAACCGTCTCGGAAGCTTCCCACTCCTCGAGCTTCCGGCGCTCAATTTCGTTTGCCAGCTCTTCCAGGATGGGGTGGGCGATGGATTCATTGCCCGTGGCCATACAGATTCCCGCCAATTGGATTTTGCGTTGGAACCGCCCGCGTCCGGAACGCTCCTGGGTCATCGCCGCAGAAAGAATAGCAATTGCTTCCTGCGCTCGCCCGCTCTGAGCAGCCTCCGCGGCCAGTTTATAAGCATCGGGCGGCCCTTCCTCGGTTTTTTCCTCGCTGGGCTCTTCGCGCATTTCGATGACCGGGGCGATCACCTGTGGGGTCTGCGCTTCGGACTCAGGGGGCGAAGGAGGAGGGGGAATAATGGCTTCCCGTAGCCATGCCTGGGTCTCCGCATTCGCCGTGGGAGTATCATCCATCAGCGTCAATTCCGGAAGCTGGGGATAGTCCAGAAGCAACGCCTTCAGTTCTGACTGCGTTGCCGCCGCAATCGGATCGTAATAGCTGCCGAGTTCAGCGCAGGCCTTTGCGACGTATCGGTGCAGGTCCAGCCAGCCCCTGCCGCAGGGCATCCCCATGGCTGTTTCTGCCGTTTCCAGCACTTCCTGCCACTGGCCTTCCAGGGCGGCACGTTTGATCTGTTGCCGGATTTCCGTGGGGGGGGCTTCAAGGAGCGTGATATCGATTTCTGACCCTGCAGCCCGCAACTCACCCCAACGCAGGCCACGCAGAATGAGGTAGGGAACAGGGCTGTAAGGCTCCTGCTGGCGCCAATATCGGGCCACAGCGATTATCCGGCGGATGGCGTCATCACGATCCTCTGGCTCTTCAGAAACGATCTTTCGCGGCGCGCGCCGGGGCGCTTCGGGCGCGGCTTCCGCAGCTTCTGCCTGCCCGGTCTCTTCCGCTGAGATGCTGGCCTCTTCAACAGCTTCCGCGGTTTCCTCTGCCGCTGATTCGGGGCTTGGCTCCAGCTCTTCTTTCTTCTTGAGCAGAATCCGCACCGTCTGTTTGACTTCCTCAAGCGCGCTGCGCAGAGGTCCGAAGGCAGGAGCCGCGTCTCCAAATTTCTCGTTGGCGACAGCATCCAATGCCTGGAGCGATTCAAGCGTTTTCTCCAGGTCGTCTGCGGCTTGCTGGTAAAAGGCTTTCTTTGTGGTGGTCAGGGCTTCGTCGAATTCCTCCGGCGTCACCTTTTTCTCTTCGATGGCCTGCTGCCGTGCGGCCTGCTTGGCCTCGTTGCCCTCACATTCCTGCTCGGAGGGCACTCCTCTCGATTGTTTATAATCGAACCAGTTAAAGCCGGTCTTTGTGAGCGGAGGCTTTGGATCGGTCAACGGCGTTCGTTTCACCGTTTCCCCCAGGCGGGTTCCTACCCATTCAAGAGGAGCCGCGCGCAGTTCCGCATCACCATCCTCCAATTCCGGATAAAGTGTCTCCCAGAAGTTTTCGAGAAGGCCCCGAAGCAGGTCAAGTCCTTCCAGAAACCCGGCAAAGCGGTGTTTTCGAAGCAGCGCCTCGGCAAGCCAGGCCGCAATCTGGAGGTCCTTGCTGCGATTGGCGAGAGCCTCGATGGCCAGCTTGATAACCAAGGCGGGATCGGCCTTCTTCACCTCGTGCTGCCATTCGCCCTGCTCCAGTTCTTCTTCTTCCCGGCGGGCTTCTTTGATTTTGTCGTAAAAAAAGGTGGGGTCTTGCTTGGAAACAGGAGTGTAGCGGAGACTCTCCCCGCTCGGATTAGGCCCGGGGATAGGATTAAGAAGATTGTCAGGAAGAAACATGACGGTCAAGGAGCCGCTGACGCTGGAGCGAACTCCAATTTGCGCAATTCCAGAAAGGGATACTCTTCTCCATCAAGGAGAAGCATCTTTTGGCCTACTGGAACCACCTCACCGTCTTCTTCCACCCAGGCAGTCGCCCGCCCCAGCCGCACGCCGTCGTCCGGGTACTGCCAGGAAAAGGGAGAAAGGGCGGGCAAGAGAACTTCGCCCAGCTCGATGTCTTTAAACGAGGGGCCGGTCCGAACCACCGCCGGCGCCCAGATCAGGTCCCGAAGTCGTTGCGGAGCCTGCATCTCAACCGATGCAAGATGCTCAAACGGAATCCAGAGATAACTTCCCGCAGCAAAAACCTCCAGACGCGCGCCAATGCGCGGATCTGCATCTGTGAGTGTTTGGAAGGGCTTGCCATTCAGAGTCCCTGGAGGGGAGGATGACGGAGGTTTAGAATCCGGCTTTCGATACTGCTTCTTCTCAAACATTTCCTGGCGGGTTCTTTCCGCATGGATTGCTGCCCGATAAACCAGCGAACCCAGTTCTGCTTTCTCGTTTCCTTGTGCCACAACCTCCAGGTGCTTTTCCGCGCGGTCAAAATCGCCCGTAAAGCAGAGCAGCTCGAATAAAAAAGTGCGTCGCTTCGCATCCGCCGGATGATCCTTAACCTCAGAGATCAACGCCCGCACGGCTTCATCCAACTTGCCAGCCCGAAACAATTCTTGGGGAGTCATAAGGCCCAACTTTGAAGGATAGGAAATGACGAGCGTCGAAAGCGCATGAGCACCACCCTTGCGGACGCCCTCACTGTGCCCCCTGACTCAGGGAGAGGGAGTAAAATTTCCTTGATAATCTTGAGCCTCTCCTCGTTTGGAGGGTACCCTGACTTGTCAGGACGGGTGAGGGGTGCAAAATGCATGAGCGAACTCATAAAGTGCAGCACTGAGACTGCCTCCTGATGGGAGGCAGTTTTTCGCCTCTCACTCGTCACTTCCTGTCGCTTTCCTTATGGTCTTCGGCACCTCTCAGGCTGGACCGAGAGCCTTTTTCTCAGTGAGCCTGAGAGTCCGATGGCTACGTGTCGCCTTTGACGGCCTTCAAATCATAGGTAGCCTTGCCAGCCAGCTTGACGTTTCCTTTGGCATCCTGCTCATAATATTCGTACTCAATTTTGGCGAAGTTGAACGAGATCGAGTCAATAGGGATTTCCTCCCCCATGGAGCCTCCCGTCTGGAATGAGGAGATCAAGACATCCGTGAACTTGATCTTCAAGTATTCCTGCTGCTCCTTTCCGGCCTTACGGCAAGTGAGGAGGGCGTCCGAGATGTGTTCGCCGTTGGCGCAGGCGAGCAACAGCTTCGGGCTCGCTTTACTATTCCTCATCGTGAAAGAGAAGTCATTCATGGAGACCTTGCCACTGCCACCGCCTCCGCCAAAGGCCATGGATCCGCTATTCGATTCGCCCCACGACCAGCTCAGCAGGTCAATCTCGTTCTTGTGTTTGTCAGCCTGACTTTCGCCGTCAATACCCTTTATCTTCAGGAAATAATCAACTGCCATGAATCGTATGCCTCCTGTGAATTCAAGTGTTAGGCAGCTTGCCGAAAAAGCGGAATGATGCGGCCATCCTGAAAGACCCCGCGAATCTGCCGGGCATGCAAATTTCCGGCCATGGAGAGCGAATGGAAGCCTCCATAGCTGCTGCGCCTCTTTCGGGAATCACTTAGAATGACGCCCCCTCCTGTTTTTGGGCAAACTGTAGGGTTGTTGCAGGTAAAGCGTGCCTGGTTTGAAATGGTTAATGAACGCTTGCGAGTTTCTAGGCCATGAGTTATTTCTTGGCAGGTGCCGGTAATTCGGCAACCAACCGCAGAGAAACCGTAAGTTCGTCCAGTTGGAAGTGGGGCCGCAGAAAGGCCACGGCCCGGTAGACGCCGGGTTTCCCGGGCACTTCTTCCACATCCACGCGCGCATCGCGCAAAGGAAACTGCGCTTTGGTTCGGGCGCTTGCCTGATCGTCGACTGTCACATACTGGTTGATCCACTTATTCAGGAATCTCTCGCAATCCGCGCGAGACATAAAGCTTCCCACCTTGTCGCGCATGATCGACTTCAGATAGTGGGCGAAACGGCAGACGGCCATCATATAGGGCAGCTGTGCGGAGAGCCTCGCGTTGGCGTTGGCGGCATCGCTGTCGTAAAGTTTCGGCTTGTTGGCGGACTGCACGCTGAAAAATGCTGCCTTGTCGGTCCCTTTGCAATGCACCAGCGGAATCAGGCCCTGGTCGGCCAGTTCTTTTTCCCGGCGATCAGTAATGGCGATTTCCGTCGGGCATTTCAGAGCCACGTCGCCCTCATCCGTGCGAAAAGTGTGAGCGGGGAGGCCCTCCACCAGCCCACCGCCTTCCACACCTCGAATGGCGGCGCACCAACCAAATTGCGCGAAGGCATTCGTGAGCCGCGCGCCAAGCGCATACGCCGCGTTACCCCACAGATACTTTGAGTGGTCCGTACCATCCACTCCTTCCTCATAGTTAAACGCTTCGATCGGCTTTGTCTCCGCTCCATAGGGCAGTCTCATCAGGATGCGGGGACAGGTGAGTCCCACGTACTTGGAATCTTCGCTTTGCCGGAACGACCGCCATTTGGCGTATTCCGTCGTGTCGAAAATCTTCCCGATATCACGAGGCTGGTCAAGCTGGGTATAGCTCTCCATGCTCAAAAGCTGGGGTGAGGCGGCTGTGAGGAAAGGAGCATGCGCCGCTGCGGCCACTTGGGAAATTTTCTCCAGGAGCTCAATATCCTCCGGATGTTTGCTGAATTCGTAATCGCCGACCAGTGCCGCAAACGGCTCGCCGCCGAAAACGCCGAATTCCTCTTCGTAGACTTTCTTGAAAAGCGCGCTCTGGTCAAATTCGGGAGCCCGTTGCAGATCGCGCAGCAGCTCCTTCTTGCTGACGTTCAGCACGCGGATTTTCAGCATGGAGCTGGTTTCACTCTGGTCCAGCAGATATTTCAAACCCCGCCAGCTTGCTTCTAATTTCTGAAACGAAGGATGGTGCAACACCTCGTTGAGTTGCAGCGAAATGAGATGATCAATCTGCGCAACCCGTGCATTGATCATCGCCTCGGTATCGCGCGAGACAGTAACATTACCTTCCAGAACCTGCGTGAGGAATTCCTTCACCAGGTCTTTGCCGCGTTCCCGAGTGGCGGCATCTGTGCCCAGCCGCCCTTCCTCCACAATTTGATCGAGCAACCCATGCTCGACCGTTTTTTCCGCAGCCGTGGAACCGGCTGCCGCTCTTTCCGCCTCACCCATTGGAACCTCCCTCTTGCGGCTTTTCCATGCCTTGTCCGATTTCACTCTTCAGTTTTTCAAGCTTTTCGGTATTGCTGACCGCTTCGAGCAGCAGTTCATCCAATTTTTCATTGGTCTGCAGAGCGCCCTTGAGGTCGTTCAGTTTTGTCCTCAGATCCAGCAATTCTCGCAGCGGCTTCACCTGCCGGGCCACCTGGTCAGGTTCAAAATCGTCCATGCTCTTGAAATGAAGATCCACTTTCAATTGACCGGCATTGGGGTCGTCACTCAGCTTGTTTTCAACCGCAAATGAAAGATGGGGCCTCATACTCTCGAGCACCGAATCGAAATTGTCCGGCGTGACTTCAACAAACCTTCGCTCCTTCAGCCGGGGAAGAGGATCAACGGGCTGGCCCGAAAAGTCCCCCATCACCCCCAGCACAAACGGCAGCTCTTTCTGCTCAATCGCATCGCCAACCTCGACGTCATATGTCACGTGAACACGCGGCGGCCTTACCCTTTCAAGTTTCTTGTGAACACTCTCCTTGGCCATATTCAGGCCCCCCTTTGGACTGGTATATGAATCAGCATTAATTGTGTCGTACAGTCTTATCACCAGTTAGCGATTTTGTCAATAAAATAATACAGCTGGTCCAGCCCAGGCCGGCCATCTGCCCGCCATTCGGTACACGGCCCGCGAGGTCCGCAGCGGCCTGCCGTTCCTGGCCTTCGCTTCCCGCCGCTTGGCTTCGGCCAACGCCTGCTTCGCCGCCCGCATTCAGGCTCATCTGGCCCGCTGCGGCGTCGAAGTCCGTCACTTGGCCTAGCAGACCGATAATGGCGGCGAATTCCTCGGCCAGGTCCAAAACGACGGCGTCCGTTCCGGCTTCCCCGCCGCCCTCGGCGACAGTCAGCCTCAGCGCATTCCGCCCGCCGCTCATTACCTACCCGAGCGACGTCGAAACCGTTCACCGCCTCATCGAAGACGAGTTCTATGACCTGGAAACCTTTGCTTCCCGCTCCGAGTTCCTCGCCAAGGTCACGCTCCATCAGCACTACTTCAACCTGGTTCGCCCTAATTCCCACAAAGGAGGCTTATCGCACTGGCAAATCACTCAGCAGCTCGAACCCTACCGGCCCTCGATCTTTGTCTTCTCCCGCCGGTCTTCCTGGATTATTATCTTAATGACCAAGGGGATACGATGTGTCTTGGCATCCCTTCCGATTCGAGGAGGAAGGGATGCCTCATGGCTAGGTGCTGCCACACAACGGCGGGTTTTATGATGCACCGCTATGCAGGTTGCAGATGCCTCCGCTTTGGGTTGACGCATCCGAGCAAGACTGAAGCATTGTAATGAGGAATTCCCATGAGCCTTGATCGGCCCATTGAGATGAAAATCCCAATGGATATTATCCCAACACAGGCAGAGCTAGTCGCTGGACTTCTCCCCTTTCGCGGCAATGGCCAATATGCGTGATTTCGAGAAAGGCGTCAGTCACACCAGAAGTCCAAGCCTCCCAAGGCTGGCCTGTGGCGCATTTTTCTGGTTTCCTTGCGTCAATCCACGATACAATGCTTTGCTTGTTTTGGAATCCGCGCTGCATGGAGTAGTTTCCAAAACACCGACGTAAGGAGACCGCAAAAGAAATTCAGGGAATGTATCTGAAGACCGCTCATAAGTTCTTTATTCTCTGCGCCATCGCGATCATCTCATTCACTGCGGCGATATTCACCAATTACAGCAGCCTCGCGCAGTCATCCTCTGGCCAGGCGACTGCTATCGAACGCGGGCAGAAGCAATTCGAGGCAAACTGCGGCTTCTGTCATGGTAACGACGCCACGGGCGCGCGTGGTCCGGATTTGATCCGCTCGAAACTCGTCGCAGATGACGTGGGAGGAAACCTGATTGGCGAGGTCATCCGCAACGGGCGTCCGCAGAAGGGCATGCCCGCATTTACCATGACCCAGGAGCAGATCGACGATATCGCCGCTTTTCTTCACGCGCGCGTCCACGGGGCCATGCGCTCGGGCCGAATCTCAGACGCCTATCCGCTCTCGCGATTGCTCACCGGGGACGCGGCGCAAGGGAAAGCTTATTTCAACGGGGCAGGTGGCTGCATAGCCTGCCATTCGCCCTCGGGCGACTTGGCGCATATCGCCAGCAAGTACGCGCCGATTGACTTGGAGGCTCGAATGCTTTATCCGCGCGGGGCGGCAACCTCCACCGTCACCGTCGTGCTGCCATCCGGCAAAAAAGTTGAGGGCAAGCTTGTTCATCTCGATGAGTTTTCAGTTGCGCTACAGGACGCCTCAGGCTGGTATCGGTCATTCTCCAGAAAGCAGGTAAACGTTCAGGTGCACGACCCTCTCGCAGCTCACCGGGCTTTGCTCAGCAAGCTCAGCCAGGCTGATGTTCACAACCTCTTCGCTTACCTTGAAACCTTAAAATAACCGGCCACGGTGGTGCCTATTTTTAGGATTCTCACAAATGGCGGCCGTGCGCATCCGAACTTTTTAAACAGATTGCCAGGCATTATGGTGCGGGATATAGAACAGACTTCAGGAGCCAAATCAAAACCGTTCTTCCGATTGAGGAGACCACTACTTATTCTCTTAATCTGGGGAATTGTGTTTGTTCCCTCAGGAGGAAAGGGGCAAGGACTTGAAGAGAGCGCCCTTCTCAAGCCTGCCCCCGATACCTGGCCCACTTATAACGGCGACTATTCGGGGCGCCGCTTCAGCGTGTTGAACCAGATCAACGCAAAGAACATCGGCTACGTTCGTCTGGCCTGGGTATTTCAGACCCATACGCAGGCGATCAAATCCACGCCGCTCGAAGTGAATGGCATCCTCTATTTCACCGTGCCTGACCAAGTTTGGGCTGTGGATGCGCGTTTCGGACGGATGATCTGGCACTATCAGCGCCCGTCCGAAGGGGATCACATTGGCCATCGCGGCGTGGCCATGTACAGCAACTGGCTCTACTTCACCACCCCGGACGCACAGTTAGTCTCACTCAACGCTCAGGATGGAAGCGTGCGTTGGATCAGGGAACTGGCCGATTCGAAACTGGGATACTTTTCCACGATGGCGCCGCTGGTGATTCGCAATCATGTCATTGTCGGCGTCTCAGGCGACGTAACGGACATTCCGGGGTTCCTCGAATCTCTCGATCCAGATACCGGAAAAATCCAATGGCGGTGGTTCGTGGAGCCAAAGCCCGGCGAGCCAGGGTCAGAAACGTGGCCCCGAAATAGCGATGCCATTCTCCACGGTGGCGGAATGACCTGGATGACGGGCACCTATGATCCCAAACTCAACCTGCTTTACTGGGGAACCGGCAATCCGAACCCGGTGCTGGCAGGCAAAGCACGACCGGGCGATAACCTCTTCACTTGCTCAATTGTGGCGCTCAATCCGGATACCGGCAAGCTCGTCTGGTACTTTCAGCCCTCCCCTCATGATGTCCACGATTGGGATGCCGTCGAGACGCCGGTGCTCTTCGACGCTCCCTTTCGTGGCAAGCCCCGTGAACTGCTGGCACAAGCCAGCCGCAACGGATTCTTTTTTGTGCTCGATCGCACGAACGGTATGCATCTGGTGACAGCCCCATTTATCGATGAAACCTGGGCTTCCGGCATCGATTCTCGCGGGCGACCAGTTGCCAAGTCGGATTACGCTCCAAGGCCCGATGGAGCGCTGGTCGAGCCGGCTTCCGACGGTGCTACCAACTGGATGGCGCCCAGCTTTGATCCTCAGACCAAATTGTTCTATGTGAACGCCCGTCGCACATTCAGCATTTTTTATCTGACGGCGACGGGCAAACCCGAGGGCTGGGCAGGCCGCGACCGTAATCTTTATGCGGATTCCACGATTCGTGCCATTGACTATCGAACGGGCAAAATCGTCTGGGATCATGAAATCGGAAAAGGGGAAGGCACGGCCGGCATCCTCACGACGGCTGGCCATCTGCTTTTTACGGCTGACAATGCCGGCAATCTCTTGGCTCTCGATCCGGCCACTGGCCAGACGCTTTGGCATGTGAACCTCGGCGGGCGCATGGAAAGCTGCCCCATGACCTTTGAATTGGATGGCCGTCAATATCTTATCGTCAGTGCTCAAGACCTCCTCTATGCTTTTACCCTGCCCGACAATCTCATCCAGCACTCTGCAGATTGATCTTTCGTTTGCCTGTGACTAACCTTTGATGGTTGTAGGTGGGTTTTATGTTGAAGCGTAGATTGACGCCTTGGGGTTCGCAGCCCTGGGCGTTCAGGAAGACACAGGGGGACGGACTCCTGAATTCCTTCGGTTAATGGCTCAAAGCCCAGACGTAGGCAGCGAGTGCCCTGAGTTCCTCAGGGCTGAGCTGTGCTCCTCCCATCGGTGGCATCGGACTGCGAAATTCTTTAGGGTGCGGCACGCCGTTCTTGATGGTTTTCGTGATTCCCGCATAGCTGCCGTTACTCCACAGCCATGGGTGGGGAGTCAGTTTAGGACCTAAAGGCGAGCCTTCACCGTGCTCGCCATGACACCCGGCACAGGAAGCACCGCCGACCTGCCCGTGGTAAATGCGGGCCCCGAGGGCAACCATCGCTCGCGTGGCGCCGGGAGGAACAGGGAGATGACCCTTGGCAGCGGTGCCACCGGCAAGCGGTGCCTCCGGCGGACGAGCAGCAGCTTCTGTTTGAAGCCCGGCGGGAGCTGTGGGAGGTGGACAGGGCGTGCCCGCTGCCGCGGCGTATTTGGCACCGCCCACGTACGTAATACGATAGATCGTACCGCGGACATCATCCGAAACGTAGAGCGACCCCTGCGGCCCCACAGCGACGCCCGATGGACGATGCAATGCGCCCGAAGGAGTCCTGGTGGGTCCTGCGAAGCCGTCCGCAAACACTTCGCAACCGCCGATGGCATGTCCTTCATGGAGTGCCTGGAAGACCACGTTATACCCTCCCTGAGGATAAGGTGCACGATCCCATGAGCCGTGGAAGGCGATGAACACTCCTCCGCGATAACGAGCCGGAAATTGATTGTTGTTGTAGGGTGCCATCCCGTTGGGTGCCCAATGGGCGGGAAACGCCGCAACCGGAGCAATTTTGCTTGCACAAACCCCCGCCCGTCTGCCCCCGTCGCCGCCGTATTCCGGCGCAAGAACAAGCTTCTGCTGCACCGCGTCGTAGTAACAGTAGGGCCAGCCGTAGTCTCCGCCTGGTTTCAACAGCAGCAACTCCTCGGCCGGCTGTGTGGCTTCCTCGGCAGGGTCCGGGTAGAGCGCGGGCCAGTTCGCGTGTAATTGGTCGCGACCCTGCTGCGTGACAAAAATCCGGCCTGCAGAGTCGATGCCGAAGCCTTCTGCATTGCGTATCCCGGTCGCGTAACGAGCCTCAGGTGAAAATCTTTGGTTCAGCTGATCTGCCCTATAGCGCCAGATGCCACCCCGCGTCTTGAGTTCCGCGCACGGATCCCGGCCGGGAGATTCCGGCTGGCGATTTTGAAATTGACACGCGTTGGTTGCGGTCGCCACGTCCACATACATCCAGCCTTGCGAATCGATAATGAACGGATGCATCGGATGATCACCACCCAAAGGCAAACCGGAAACGACGGTTTGTGCGGGTCCCTGCGGAATAACGGAGCCGGCGGTAAGTGCATAGCGCACAATGCGGTCGTTCATCTCGGCGTAGAGCCAGTTCTTGTAAAGACCTATACCAGTGCCACCGGCGTCGCCCTGTTCGGCGGTCTCACCGAATCGCCGGATCACGTCTGCTCTTCCGGAGCCGGTCCGGTCCTGCAGGGCTACGAGAAATCCGCCGGGATGTGGGGGCTCATCACCGTAATACCGGCCCGACCAGGTATTGACGTAAACCACGCCGTTTGGCGCCGCCACGAGATGTCGCGCGTGACCAATACCCTCAGCAAATACGGTGGCGCAAAAACCGGGAGGCAAGATCAGCCCGGCGTTGTCATGCGGGCACGGCGAGGTCGCGTGCCGTGCTCTGAGAGAGTTTGACTGGCCTCGCCCCCAAGTCGCCGGGAGCAACAGGCAACATGCCGCAAGCCAATACCACCGGGTACGATTCCTTTGGAGCAGACGCATTGAATCCTCCTGACAATAAAGTGAAGTTCCATTTCCCAGTCACCCTGATCCGATGCTGATGGTCCGGCTCCCAGTACACGAATACCCCTCATGAAATACAACACTAAGCTGGAAAGCATACCGGAAACCCCATCGCCGACCTCGCACATTTCTGCGTCGATCAAAGGATGCCCCGCCGCCAACCCAATAGGCGAATCGGCAGCGCAAAACCCGGCTCGAGGGTCATCGTCCGTCAGCTGGCTATATTTCCCTCTTCGCCCCACTAGGAGATTTTATAATCGAAGAGCGAACCGGCGGTGCCGGGATCGAGCTTCCGGGGGTTGGTTTCAGGTTCCATGATCACCCGAAACACCATTTCAGCCTGGATCTGGCCTTCCGCGGTGCGGAGCCGGAAGGGTCGCCCTTGTTTTTCAGCCTCCGGAAATTTGCCATGTACCCGTCCGGCATGTATTGGTGTGGGTCAAGTCCGTCAATCCCCAGTACGAGAACTCTTCGATCCCCTGCAGCCGTCTTCTGGCGGGACCAAACGGAGGAGACAATACCGGACTCAGTCAGTAACATCAGGCAGGCCCATGCGCTCCGGCGATTCACCTCACGTACTCCTCCGCATCCGGCTCCTGCAATCTACTAATGAGAACTTCCATATTGAGGTCTATTTTGTCCTGAGCTCTGCGCCGCTTTTTTTCCTCGTTTACCTAGAGAAGATGGACCCGACGAGTTACCTTTTTCAACGGTTATCCGGACCGCCATGGTCCTACTCGTAACTCTTCACTTTATCGTCTTATTGACCCGTACCGGCAACATCGGGCGGTGTCTGCGCGCAAGCCATGGTCTGCTGAGGCGAGTTCATCATGGCTAGCCAGTGGTCGCGTGTGGCCGCGAATCTTTTCCATTGTGACCGAGCCACAGGTGCCGAGGAGGGCAGATGAAGCTTGGTGAAATTAAGGAATTCGCCATGGCGCTGGATGCGGAAATCAAGGTGAGGACCGGTAGCGAGGCCCGTCTCACCGACCCGCCCGATTTGCTGTCCCTGCCTCACATGCTGGCCGGCACGAACTAGGATCTGCGAGAGGTGAAAGTAATAAGTCCGGTAGTCCCTGGCGTGCTGGAGGCAGATCGCCTTCCCCGCGCTTCCGCGCCAGCCGGCGTAGACCACTCGCCCATCTGCCACCGCCTGGACCGGCGTACCTACGGGCGCGCCATAGTCAATACCAAGGTGCGGCCGAAAAATTTTCAAGATCGGATGAAATCGATGATAACTGAAACTGGACGTAATCGGAGCCGCATACCGGAGCGGTGAGTGCAGGAACGCCTTGCGTAGCGATTTGCCATCAGGGGTGTAGTAGGCGGGCCGTCCGTCAGAATCGTGGAACAGAACGGCTTGATAGCGTTTCCCCGCGTTGTCATATTCCGCAGCAAGAATCTGTCCGTAGCTGAGCACACGGCCTGCGAGAGAAGTTCTTTTTTTCACCAGAACACGAAATGTGTCGCCGGGTTGGGGATCGGTGTAGAAATCGAGGTCATACCGGAAGATCTCGGCCAGGCGCAAAGCGAGCTCCGGTTTTTCTCCTGCATCCCTGATCGCGTTGAAAAGAGAATCATCGACCCGGCCCGCTACGATAGTGTCTCTGATTTGGGAAGGAATCCTTTCGATTCTCGCGCGGAAACCTTCCCCCCTTGCCGTGATCGAGAGCATACGGTCTGGATCGATCCGGTAACAAACCCTGCGGATTCCATCGGCCGCAGAGCGCGTTACGGCAACCGAATGTCCCGCGGCCAGTTGGTGAAGGTCAAACACCGGTTGCACGCAGGCAATCAGCTTCGATATGGTTGCGGGGTCTGCTCCCAGATCTTCGAGCACATCACCGAAAGTCTCGCCCACACTTACCTGTTCCTTCCGGTACACGATCCGATGTCGCGCGATTTCTTCCGCTGACTGGCGCGCAAGTTCTACTTGACGCGCCAAATTCGCTTCAGCCGACCGATGTAGACGAACCGAGGAGATGATAAGGCATAGCCCCAGGGCGGCGCAGATCAGACATAGGAAAACAAATCGGAGCTTCACGGGCCTCCTTGCTCCAACCAGAGGTGTTTAGAAGCCGCACCATATCACATTCCGCACCTTGAACCCAAGAGTTTAATCCTCTCAGGAGGTTCTTTCTTCAATTTTTTGCAACATTTTTTGAGGCTGTAGAATGAATTTTCGGTTTGGCAATACGTCGTTCCATGAGCAAGGCAACGAATGATTTCACCTATCTGGAACCGGGCCGTTGACTTCCCCGTGCGGATGGTTCTGTCTGCTTTGATGATCGGAGTGGCGCTGGTCTTGAGGCTTGGGACGAAAGGGATCTCGATAGGTGTGGTGTCCGAGAAGATCATGCGTACGGAAGGAACTGGTGCAGTCTTCTGAGGTTGCAGGCACCACACTCCTCCTGCCTCCTCAGCGGGTCAGTTGAATCTTGCAGTTGGCCAAACACAAGATGTCGCCTACGAAACTGGGTTCTATCGACAACGAAGTCGATGGGGCATGGGACGGGGACAGATCATCGCTGCACAGACTCCCAAGCAGATGCGGTTGAGGGTTACAAAAAGCGGTTTGAGGCTCGGTTGGAAAGGACCAATCGAGGACTCACGCCGGACTTGCGTCTCAGGAAGAAGGACCTTGAAATGCGAAGCCGCCTTGGCTATAGCGATCCATGAGAGTTCAGCATCGAGGTGAGAGGGGATGCGGATAATGTGTGCGCAAAGGTTTTTGCTATAAGCTATTCATCAAAAATGACCTTTCAGCTTTTAAAACCCGAACCAACGGTGCCAATGTGCCAACATCCCTGATTTTCCATAAAGATGGTGGAGGCGGGGGGAGTTGAACCCCCGTCCGAAAAGCCTTACAACTGAAAGACTACATGCTTATCTCGTTCACTCAAGGTTTCGCTCCTGGCTCTCAGGAACGAGCAAGAACGAGCCAGAAACTAGCCTGATCACTCTCCCGATTGCTCAGGAAAGCCTCACCTGGCACTCTCAGGCGGCAAATGCCAAGCCAGCCCGCTGAATCGACATCTTTCCCCGTCCCGCGAGCCGGACGAAGAAGACGCGCTGCCTAATTAGGCAGCGAGAGCAAACTGCGTATTGTTGGCAGTTGTATTGTTCCACGCCGATCACGGGTGGTGTGGCCCCCGGCATGCCTTTCAGGCGTTACAGCTTCCGTCGAAACCTATACGCCCCCTTTCACTTATTTTCATTATAGCATCTTGCAGCGAAGCCAATAACGGTTCTTGGATTCAGAGGTCGCGCCCGCAACACTTTTTGTATTTCAAGCCACTGGCACAGGGGCAAGGATCGTTCCGGCCCGGCGGTTGCTGCGCCGTTTCCTGCTTCCTGATCCACGCCATCACATTGGCAGGTGGGCGGCGCTCCAGAAGCTCACCAGCCATGAATCGCATATAGGGATCAATGTGGTGAAAGAAGAGTTTGTAGCCCGCGCAAAGATAATTCAAACCCTCCTCGCCATCCGGCGTCTTGATGAACCGATGTTTCGGGCACTCTCCATTGCAGGCGAATCGCACATCACATTCACGGCAGTAACGCGGCAACATATCGCGCTTATCCAAACCGAACTTCACCTGTTGTGCGCATCGAACAAGCGATGCCAGTGGCTTTTCCATGATATTGCCAAGCTTGTTCTCCGGGTAGACGAAGTGGTCGCAGGAATAGAGGTCGCCATTGTGCTCCATGGCCATTGCGTTGCCACAGGTTTCACGGAAGACACACAGGCTGGCTTTCAAGCCCAGCCACGTTTCGAGCGCGACATCAAAAAGCTGCACGTAGACCCGGCCGACATCGCGGCGAACCCATTCATCAAAGATCGCACAGAGAAATCGGCCATACTGCCGAGGCTCCACAGACCAGGCAGAAACTTTCGCCGACTGGGTTGAGGCAGGGCCAATCAGAACCAGACCGTCGGCGCCCGGTTTCGTAGCCACCCGCTCTACAATTGGAATGAACTGCAGGAAGCCGCTTCCGATTTCCTTAAGAAAACGATAGACTTCAAGCGGATGCCTGGAATTCTCGCGCTGAACCACCGTGAGCGTGTTGAATTCCACGCCATGCTTTTTCAGATAGCCAAGCCCGCGCATGACGCGCGCGAAGGTGGGCTGTCCGCCTTTATCCACGCGGTAACAATCGTGCAACTCCTCAGGTCCGTCAATCGAGAGCCCCACCAAGAACTTGTTTTCCGCCAGAAACTCCCCCCAGCGATCGTCCAGGAGGATGCCGTTGGTCTGGAAAGCGTTTTCAATGCGTTTGCCGTTGGCGTATTTTTTTTCAAGCTCCACGATTTTGCGGAAATAATCGACGCCCAGCAACGTCGGCTCGCCGCCTTGCCAGGCAAAGCTGATTACTTCCACGTTTTGGGCTTCGATATACTGACGGATGTAAGACTCCAGCACGTCATCCGGCATCCGCCAGTCGAACGTTTGCGGGTAAAGGGTTTCTTTTTCAAGGTAGAAACAATATTTGCAGTCAAGGTTGCAGAGAGGCCCGATGGGCTTTGTCATAATGTGAAAACCGGAAGAATCCATGTTTCTCGACCCTTGCAACCACTCAGAGTGAGTTTATCGCCAAGCGGACACTCCCACAAGTTGCTCCGGCGACATTGCTTGATTTTTTTGCAGGCACCTTGTAACATCCGGCTTGGGTGAAGAGAACGATATCTGAATGGAGTCCAGAGGGCGAGCAGACCATGAGTGAATCTGCGAAGGTTCAAAATCAAGGGCGGCGGAAGGCATTGAAGAAGATTGCTCTTGGAGCAGGGGCCACGGCGGCGTTCCCCATTCTCGGGCAGTCCGACGCTCGTCCGAATGCGCTCTCCTGCTGTGGTGGAATTGTGAGCGGGGCCCGAGCGCCTGCCGGTCCAAACTGGAAACCCCTCTTTTTCGACCCGCATCAAAACGAAACGGTCATTGCGTTGACCGATCTGATCATCCCAGAAACGGACACACCGGGAGCCAAAGCGGCATTAGTGAATCGCACGATCGATCTTTTTCTGAATGATGAGGAAGTCGACACGCAGCGGCAGTTCCTGGAAGGACTGGCATGGATCGATGGTCGCTCCCTGCGCCAGTATGGGAAACCCTTTGTCGACCTCCCACGGGAGCAGCAAACGGCGTTGCTCGAATCTTTGGCTAACCCGGAAAATAGAAACCCTGAGGATCAACCCGGCGTTCGCTTCTTTGAGGATATCAAGGACTGGACGCTTTTCGGATACTACACTTCAGAAATCGGGCTGGAGCAGGAATTGCAGTATGGGGGAGATGCTTATCATGAGTCGTTCCCCGGAGCCTGCACGCATCCCGAACACCAGAGCTGAGGTTCAGAAACCACTATGAAAACCCCTTTACGAATCTTCGTTGTACTGATGTTTGTAGCTGTAAGCCTGGTTTTTGGGGGCCCAGCTTTCGCGGCAACCGACGCCGCGCAACTCTTCAAATCAAAGTGTTCTATGTGTCACGGAGTGGATGGCAAAGGTTTCTCCGCCATCCATACTCCGGACTTTACCAGCCCGAAATGGCAGGCCTCGATGACAGACAAGGAAATCACGACTGTCATTACCAACGGGAAAAAAGGGACAGCGATGCCTGCTTTCGGAAACAAATTGAAATCCGAGGAGATTCAGGCGCTGGTCCACTACCTCCGATCTTTGAACAGCGCGAAGAAGAAGTAGATGGCGCATCGACCGCATCCCAGGTCGAGTGAAGGCGTTGAGTATCTCACCGCGTACGAAAGCCAAACCCTGTGGCGACGAACGCGAGGCAGATGATTTTTAGCAGGGCGCTGAAAAATGATTCTCCAGGCCGTCATTCCAAGCGAGTCGGGAATCTCGGGTTGCAAATGAAGAATCTGCCAGATCTTTTGTCGCCTTCAGCTCCTCAGAATACGTACGACGACAGTTTTGAATTACCTGTAAGGTGGGCTGCGGAACGTTGGCGCTGGTCCGGTCGGTGTGGAACATAGTGAGAAAGAGCCCCACGCCCTCAGCTTGAGTGCCGCATGCCTGGTTCATATCTACTTGCCTGTGCCTGGAATAACCTCCCACATTCCCCACGATTCGATGTAATTCCCGCATGAGGAACGGCCATGGAAAGAAAATATCGACAACGGGGCTACATGGATTCCGAAAAGGAGTGCTCCCCCAAACAGCCGCGGCCGAAAGTTGAAAACTTTGGACCTAAAACGCCGCAAATGCCAGGCACGCATCTGGTCTCGCGTTGCGCCCAGTGTGGAACAGTTTTGCCAAGAGGTTTTGACCCTCAAGGTCGCTGCCCTCATTGTGGGTTCGAATTACATTGCTGTAAACAGTGTGCCCATTTCGACACTTCCGCTCGCTTCGAATGCAACCAGCCCATTACAGCACGTATTGTGAAGAAGGACGCCCGCAATGAGTGCGGTTTCTACGCGCCCCGAGTGATTCTTGAAAAGCAAACCTCGCCAGATTCCGCAAGGCCGGATGACCCCCGCAAAGCCTTCGAGGCCTTATTTAAGAAATAAGGCGATTTCTCTGCCGGACCGAGGCCAGGTCCCGAGCTTGCGATCTGTAACAAAAAAAACCACTTACCCAATATATAGGGGAACATTCCAAAAGACCACAACCTATAGTATTTTTCACTTGACAGAGGAAGGTCGCGGCGCTAAATTGCTCGACAGCCCCGAAATCGGGGTTGAGTTGGTCTCAGGCGCTCGGAGCGCTATGGCTGGGGCGGAAGTTATCCAATCTTTTCTTGTAACAGAAGCCATCTTCATCAGAAATGAGGGCTTCACCTCCCGCGTTAAGCTATAAAGGTGTTTGAAAGTTAACCGACGGGAATCATGACTCATCTAAGTAGAAGGGAGGAGAATAATGGCCGAACGAGACGTTACTTCGACATTATTAAATAATACAGAAACTGGCGCGTCGACTACACGGCGGGGAATCTCCTTCAGGCGTTTTTTTACAAAGCCGGGGATTCATCCCTTCGATGAAATTGAATGGGAATTGCGCACAGCTTCCATTCAGAATGAGAAGGGGAAAACAATCTTCGAGCAGCGGAATGTTGAGGTCCCGAAAGACTGGTCCATGACGGCCACGAACATTGTCGCCTCCAAGTATTTCCATGGAAAGATCGGCACTGCGGAGCGCGAGTCGAGCGTCCGGCAACTGGTCAGCCGCGTGGCGGATACGATCACTCAATGGGGTCTAGAGGATGGTTACTTCAAGACCGGCGAAGATGCTCAAGTTTTTCGCGATGAGTTGACGCACTTGCTGGTGCGGCAGAAAGCGGCCTTTAATTCGCCCGTTTGGTTCAATTGCGGCCTTTGGCACAAGTACAAGCGAAGTTCGAGGGGAACAGGGTGGTATTGGGATTCGGCAAGCAGCAATGTTCTGAAAGAAACGGAAGCTTATCGCCATCCGCAATGCTCGGCGTGCTTCATCAATTCCGTTCAGGACGACCTGGAAAGCATACTAACGCTGGCGAAAACGGAAGGCATGCTCTTCAAGTGGGGGTCAGGGACCGGAACGAATCTCTCGCCGATCCGGTCATCGATTGAAACGCTCTCAGGCGGGGGAATCGCCTCGGGGCCGCTTTCGTTCATGAAGGGCTATGATGCATTTGCCGGGGTCATCAAAAGTGGCGGCAAGACACGCCGCGCAGCCAAGATGGTGATCCTCAATATCGACCATCCCGACATCGTTGATTTCATCGAGTGCAAGGCGAAAGAGGAGCGCAAAGCCTGGGCGCTGGTAGATGCCGGTTATGATTCATCGCTCGACGGGGAAGCTTACAGTTCGATCTTCTTCCAGAATGCCAACAACAGCGTTCGCGTGAGCGATGACTTCATGAAAGCTGTGGAGAACGATCAGGACTGGGTCACGCGCAAGGTGACGACCGGCGATCCGGTGAAAACCTATCGGGCGCGTGATCTGATGCGCCGGATTGCCGAGGCGGCCTGGCAATGCGGGGACCCCGGATTACAGTTCGACACCACGATTAATAAGTGGCACACGTGCAAGGCTACGGCTCGCATCAACGCCTCGAATCCCTGTAGCGAATATATGTTCCTAGATGATTCCGCCTGCAACCTGGCGTCGCTTAATCTGATGAAGTTTATGGGGCCGGACGGCAAGTTCGACGTCGAGGGGTTCCGGCACGCCGTGGACATCATGATTACGGCACAGGAAATCATTGTGGATAATGCCAGCTATCCCACGGAAAAGATTGCGCGCAATTCCCATGATTTCAGACCGCTGGGTCTCGGGTATGCCAATCTGGGCGCGTTGTTGATGGCAAATGGCTTGCCGTACGACTCGGATGCAGGGCGCGACTTCGCCGCGATTATTACCGCTGTGATGCACGGTCAGGCATACCTGACATCCTCACGGATTGCAGCCGAAATTGCGCCTTTTCCGGGATATGCCGTCAACCGGGATTCGTTCCTGGAAGTCATTTCCATGCACCGTAACGCCTTGAATGCCATTAATCCCCGGAACGTACCCGAGACGCTTTGGGAAGCAGGGAAAAAGATTTGGGATGAATGTCTGCAAAGTGGCATGAAACACGGCTACCGTAACGCGCAGGTTACGGTGCTCGCGCCCACGGGAACGATTGGCTTTATGATGGATTGTGACACGACGGGCATCGAGCCGGATCTGGCTCTGGTAAAGTATAAGAAGCTGGTGGGTGGCGGCCTGATCAAAATCGTCAATAACGTCGTGCCGTTAGCCCTACTCAAACTGGGTTATAGTGATCAGCAGGCGGCGGAAATCGTGAATTATATCGACCAGCATGGTACGATTGAGGGCGCGCCGCATTTGCAATCCGAGCATTTGCCTGTCTTTGATTGCTCCCTGAAACCGGCGAATGGCAAGCGGTCTATTCATTACATGGGACACATTCGCATGATGGCGGCTGTGCAGCCGTTTCTTTCCGGTGCGATTTCGAAGACCGTAAATATGCCTGAAGAGTCTACCGTGGAAGATGTTGCGAACGCCTATATGGAAGCCTGGCGGCTGGGCATTAAAGCCATCGCCATCTACCGCGATGGTTCAAAGCGCAGCCAGCCTCTTAACACCTCTGACGCGAAACCTGAACAGCAGGCGGCGAAGAAGGCGGAACCGGCAGTCGGGAGAGTTGCGGAAGCGCCGGTCACAAGGCCCTCGGAGGCTCCAAGACCGTTCCGCCGCAAGCTCCCGGATGAGCGCCGAGCGATCACCCACAAGTTTTCCGTGGGCGGACATGAAGGATATCTGACCGTGGGTCTTTATGACGATGGCATGCCAGGCGAAATTTTCATCACCATGGCGAAAGAGGGATCGACGGTTTCGGGTCTCATGGATTCGTTCGCTACGGCCGTGTCGCTGGCGTTGCAATATGGCGTGCCTCTGAAAGTGCTTTGCGATAAATTCAGTCACACGCGGTTCGAGCCGAGCGGCTGGAGCAGCAACCCCGAGATCGGCTACGCAAAGTCGCTAATGGATTACATTTTCCGCTGGATGGCGCTGAAGTTCCTGCCCAAGGATGCCCAGCCGCAGGAAAGCGCGAGCGTGACCACTCCGAACGGAGCAGAAGTGGCTAAAGCGGCAGAACTTGCAACGCAGTTTAGCCAGGCCGCCGCCAAAAAACCTGAATCGGCTGAGTCTCGCGTCACCCAGCCACAGCTTGCCGGCGTTGTGCACGAGGACGATGCCCCCACGTGCTCTGATTGCGGCGCCCTCATGGTGCGCAACGGCTCGTGCTACCGCTGCATGAATTGCGGAAGCACCAGCGGATGCTCGTGATGAGAGAATAGGCAGAAGACGGAAAGCAGAAAACAGAAAACAGGAAGTAGATAAAGAGCGGTCGGTGCTTTTCTGATTACAAGCTTTGGCATCTGAAATCTTTGGTTTACGATTTTAGTGAGTGGCGTAGTGTAAACATCGCGAGGCGGTTTCCGTATTACCGGCTTAGAGTTTCAGAGCTTGCTTGAGAAATTCCCCGAGGGGGACAGGAGGTAAGATTGAATAATTCCCCCATTCCGAAAAGACTATCAGTCGATGTCCGTGAGGCCTTGCATGCCATCTGTTCCACGGGCAAGGGGCGTTGCTGGTATTGCGATCTCAAATTGCCGGAGGAATCCAAAGCCGTGAGCGAAGGCTGGGATGTGCAAAGGATGGAGGATCATCCGGTGGCGAGCATTATCCTGGTTTGCCCTGAGTGCCTCGGACGGCAGGATCTGCCAGAAGAGTCCCAGCCCCCAGAGCCTGCGCTGGCAGTCGCATTTGCCCATCGGCGGCCTCGCACAATTTAGAGATTGGTGAACTGGGAGCCTCAGGATCGATTTGAAAAGTTCACTGTTAATGCCTCCCGTAGGGAAAAAACGCGAGTCTCTTGTTACAGTTATCCAGCGAAAGCCCAGAACTTCTTTCACATCCGGATTGCGAAAATTCCCCGCCTTAACGCCCCCTTATATTGTTCCCGGTGTGTTTTCAGCGAGCGAGGTTTTAGGTTGCGATGTCTAAAAAGGAGGGACCTTCTTCCAATCCATACGCGAAGCTCGCTTATAATAACGAGCGATTCCTCTCCTCGCCGGAAGCTCGCACCATCCGAATCCTCTCCGAATATCTGGAGCCCCAGGTCCGGCTGCGGCGCGCGGGCGTACAAAACACCGTAGTTCTTTTTGGTTCGGCGCGCATTCTTCCGCGCGACGTCGCTCTTGAACGCTTGCGGAAGCTTGAGAGTTCCGGGGACGGGTCGGGCGTCAAACCCGACGAAGAGCAGCTTCGGGCTGCTCGGATGGCAGTGGAAATGTCACGCTATTACGAGGAAGCTCGAGAGCTTGCGTTTCTCATTACCCGCTGGTCGCAGGAATTGAATCGCGGCAGCGGCTTTCTGGTGGTTTGCTCGGGAGGCGGCCCGGGGATCATGGAAGCGGCCAATCGGGGAGCGTCTGAAGCGGGCGGCAAGTCAATCGGATTAAATATCATGCTACCGAAGGAGCAGGCGCCGAATCCGTACGTAACACCAGAACTCTCCTTTACCTTCCATTATTTTTTCATGCGCAAACTCTGGTTCGCCCAGCCCGCCAAATCCCTCATTGTCTTTCCCGGCGGATTTGGCACGATGGACGAACTCTGGGAGTTTCTGACATTGGTCCAAACCGGAAAGATGGGTCATCGAGCTACCATTCTGCTTTATGGCTCCGCTTACTGGAAGCGCGCAATTAATTTTGAATGGATGCGCGAGACCGGAACTATCGACGACAATGACATGAGCCTAGTTCACTATGCCGATAGTCCACAGGAAGCTTTTTCAATTCTCAAGGAGAATCTCCGACGAGATCGAACCTTGCGGTCAGCCTTCGCCAGACGGTTTTTCTGATCAAGGCTCGGCCATCAGGAAATTTGATTCTTTGCGAAATCAGCTAACTTCGCCACCGCAATGTGACAGGGCCGGAAATAGGGTGCCTCATAGGCTGTCCGGTGCGCTTGGATTCAAGATACGCCTGCTTCAATTGAAAGTACCACTTCGCCGGGCGATCCGCATCATCAATAAGCATCAGGCGGGGATTGTATTTCAAACCTTCAGACTGCTTCTGCATCGTCCGTTGATCCTGCCCGATGAACATGCGAGCAAAAATGCGGAAGATGGAAACCATAAAAGGGACATGACGAAAGACGTTCCATGCGGCACAGAAATCGATGCGGCACTCGTTGGCCGTGATCGGGGTGACGGTAGCACGGCTTGAAAACCAATTATCGCCGCAGTGAATTTGCTCAAAGCGCATGTTCGGCAGCACAAATTCGATGGTGGTCGTAATCGGCTTGCCATAAACTCCCAACAGTTTATAGGCGGCGCTGTTGGCGGAGGGCTTGTGCGCTTGAATGCGGAACCCATTGGGGATGGGCTCAAAGGTCTTTTCCTTCTGCTGAATGCTGCGGCGTGTCCGCCACCACCACGCCTGATGGACGAAAGGACCGTGGGCTGGGTCCATCAGTCCGATGATCCCGTGATCGACGCTGACCGGCAGGTTGGCGGAGAGGTGTGTCAAGCGATATTGAGAACTGAAGACCGGAAGTCTGGGCGCTGGAGGTGCGGGCTCGTCGCGCCTTTCCGAGTCGGGCATGTAGACCCAAACGTAGCCATCCTGATCTTCGGCAGGGAAGTGAACCGCATAGATGCGCTCCACTTTGAGCTTATCGCCAGTCACCCAGGAGGGAATCTCGCGGCACTGTCCACTATGCACGTCGAACCGCCAGCCATGATAAGAGCATTCCAGGTGATGGCCGTCGAGGCGTCCGTAAGAGAGCGGCATGCCTCGATGCGGGCAGCTATCACGCAAGGCGAATGGGCGGCCCTGCGCGTCGCGCCCGATCACCAGAGGCATGCCGAGCAGCATGGCCTTACGCATCCTTCCACAGGGAACGGCGGTGCTGAACAGAGCTGGATACCAGAATCCCCGCAGCATTCCTGCGTCAGACTGTTCGGCGGGCAATGAAGAATCCGGTTCCATGAATCATCCCAGCGAGTATTATAACCACGGATGCCCAAAAGACGGATACCGAGTCCCACCGGGCATGGTCTCGGACGCGGTTGAAAGTTTTAACGAGCGTCAGTAAAATGAAAGTGTTGTCTTCACTTCCGAACCGTTGAGGGTTCCAAACCGTATCCATATTCCGAGAGGAAAATCTATTCGATGAAGAAGGATATTCATCCCAACTATCATGACGTGACTGTCGTCTGCGCGTGCGGAAATACTTTTAAAACTCGTTCAACCTACAAGAGCGATGTTCTCCATATCGAAATCTGCTCTCACTGTCATCCATTTTTTACCGGAAAGCAGAAACTTGTGGATAGCGCGGGCCGCGTCGAACGTTTTCAGAAGAAATTTGCGAAAGCTCGCAAGCCAGTCGCCACAGAAGCTAGCTCTTCTTAAGCTCCAGACTCCGCACCTAAGCTGAACCTTTTTCCCGTCTCTCAGTGAGCTCGATGTGAAAATCAGGCTCGCAGTGGATAATCAGAGCGCATGACACGAACAGAGTTGCTTACCTTCCTGAAGAGGCATCGACTTGGAGTTTTAGCAACCGGGTCACCTGCAGGTGATCCGGGAACAGCTGTTGTCAGAGTCGCAGTCACTGACGAGTTAGAATTGATCTTCGATACGATCGACACAACACAGAATGTGCGAACCTTCGCAGAAATCCTAAAATCGCGTCCGTCCCAACTGGGTCCGATATAGCAGCGTCAATGAGCCGGTGATCCGCATTGAATTCGCCCAGGATAAGCGGAACGCGTGAATATTCAAACTCCTGCAAGGCAGCGTATATTCCCAGAATCTCGCCAACCATGACGACATCCTCTAATCCTTACCTCACCAAACCGCGAGTTTATCTGTTGGGCCGGCAGACCGTTGTCCAGGAGGAATTAGCCCGCTTCCTGAATGATGAAGGATTGACATTCACTACAGATACGCTAGTTGCCGCCGAGATGTTAAACGAGATTGCGGGCCGCACCTGCTACATGTCTTTTGGCAAGGGCCGGAAGTCCAACCAGGAGTATCTGGAAAATATACTGAGTTCCAAGCATGGGAGCGTGCTGGAACATGCCGTCTGGAACCTTCTCATTACGGGTGTCAGCCGCTCGCTCACCCATGAACTGGTGCGGCACCGAGCTGGATTCGGATATTCCCAACTCTCTCAGCGCTATGTGGACGAAAGCGACGCGCGATACGTGGTTCCCCCGCTTTATCAGGAAAATGACGCTCTGCGAAAGCAATGGGAGCAGACGATTGAGTATCTTCGCAAAGCGTATGCTGACCTGGCGGAAGCCACGACGCAGTACGTTCAGCAGAAGTTCCCCGAAATGGCCCCGCGCGACCGGCGCAAATGGGCGCGGCAGGCTGCGCGGTCCATCCTACCGAACGCCTGCGAAACGAAAATCTTTGTCACGGGCAATTCGCGGGCGTGGAGGCACTTTCTGGAATTGCGCGGAAGCCCTCATGCGGATATGGAAATTCGCCTTCTGGCGGTTGAAATTTGCCGCGTGCTTAAACGAGAGAGTCCCAACATCTTTGCGGATATTGAGTTAGTGGATGAGCCTGACGGCGCCCCTTCCATTCGTGTCCTCCACTCCAAGGTTTAGAGCGTCTCGAACAATTCGCCAGCGTCTGAATTCTTTCATCGAAGAGTGCGAGAATCCTTGCTGCTTATCCATGTTAAGGCGGTTAATCGCCGGCAATGAAGCCGCTCGATTCCATAACCCTACATCTCAGCCGCTTTCCGATAGCGATCCAGATTTTCCTGGAACAGGCGGTTTTGCGGATCAATCTGCAAGGCCTTGGCTTCCACCTCCGCTGCAAGCTTGAATTTGCCATTGGCAGAAAGCGCTGCGGCGAGCGTATCAATGAAGTCAGGCTGTTTCCAGCCGGTGAGTTGAACCGCGCGGAGTGCGTGTTGAAGGGCGGCGCGGGGATCGCGATACCGGGGATTATCCGTGGTTGCCAGGAGCCAGGCCAGATTGTTGTGAGCGATTGAGGAATTGGGCGCTTTCTTAAGCACTCCCTCGTATTGGCGGATCGCATCCGGATCAAGCTTGAGACTCGCGTAAATATCTCCAAGCGCTTCCTGTGTACTCACATCCTGCGGCAGCCTTTTTTGAGCCGATTCGAGTATCTGCCGCGCTTTAACAAGCTCCCCCTTCCCCTGGTAAGCTGCTGCGAGACGGAGCGTATCTTCCGGAGAATAGGGATTGAGGCGAAGAGCTTCTTCCAGTTCTCGAATGGCGGGGGCATATTGCTTCATCCCAAGATATAAAGCCCCAAGCCCTTCATGCACGCGGAGGTCGTGTGGAGCGATTCGTCGGGCTTCTTCAAGGAGCGCCAGCGCGCGGTCCGGCTTATGAGCAGCCTCCAGGCTCGCACTATCCTTAAGCAGTCTTGTGATCTGTTGTGTCTTTAGGTAGTGATTGGCGGTCGCGCCCATGGCGACGGCAACCAGTATGACAGGCAGTGCGAGAATCGGCTGAGCGGAATGTCCGAGGGGCACGGTTGCCCGGGTCTCAAGGCGTGCCGGCGGGATAATCCAAGCCAGAACAAGCCCCGTAAGCAATCCACCCAAATGCGCCCAATTATCGATATGGCGGACGAAGTGGCCGAAAATCAGGTTGGTCACAATCACCAAAAGGATGCCAATTCCGAAAACGTTCTTCCACCCTCGCGGAACTGCTTCGGGATGAAGGAGTCCCGTCACCAGCATGGCTCCCGCGATCCCGAAAATTGCACCCGAAGCTCCGGCCGCGATGTGTGGGGATGCCTCCATCGAAAGTAGTGAGCCCCCCATCCCTGAGACCACATAGAGCAAGGTGAAACGTCCGTATCCATAGAGTGGTTCCAGAAAATTACCCAGCAGGTAGAGCGCGAACATATTCACGAACAGGTGAGCCCAGCCGATGTGCAGAAACATCGGCATGACGAGCCGCCAGTATTCCCCCGCTCGGAAGAAAGGCCCATATGAGGCGCCAAAATTCAGCAGCACATCGACATTTTCAGAACCGCCCTTGACCGTCATCAAAATGAAAATGAGGACGTTGACGGAAAGGATGACGTAGGTTGCGACCGTGGGATAATAACGTCGTCCAGTGTGGGCTCTCGCGGGATATTGAAGATTAGCGGGCTCGGGCTCCATAGACTTTCTAAATGGAGAGCGACAGCATGTGAGGGATCCATCCGCCAGGCTGGCGCCAAAAGGCAACGAAAGGGGCGTAGCATCTTTCAGAATCACCACGTCCAGCCTGCTTGATTATAAGATTTTCCCTCGTCCTTATTGTACCATCTCACACTTTTTTACTGGTTTGAATCAAGGATCAGGGGAGGAATCAGTAGGATGAGCCTTCCGCCTCGGCCTTAGCTGTTTGAGTCGGACTCTTGGCGAGGTTCGACATGCCGATCCAGGTGATGAGGGCCTTATACTGCCACGATTCTTTCTTGTCTGGCCAGCGGACGCCACCCGCATGAGAAAGCCCCCCTGGAACGCCTTCGCGCGGGCTGGTGGGTTTGCGGACGATGTAGCTATCCGAGGGCGCTGCCTCATCAACCACGCGGTGCGCCGACTGATAATTGTTGATCAGTTGCTCGATTGAAAACTTACCATTGCGAGTTTCAGGAGATTCGAGATGCAGGATGGCATGGGTGGAGTGGCAATTGATACAGGCGAATCCGTCGGGGCCGGGAGTGGAAAAGATCGGTTCGATATGCTTTTCAAAATACGCAAAATCCAATTGCTTTTGTGGAGGCGTTTGAAGCTTAGCTCCCTTAAGCCAGTCCGCCACAATTTCAAAATCGGGAGAATACTGGTTTTCCCAGAACACGCCGCCATCATGATTCAAGCCTCGGATCGTGCCTTCACGTGTGGTGGGATTGAGCGGCTTGAGCAGCAGTTTGCTCTTCATCGGATCCTTGCGATTGATCACCGCAAGTACGGAGACAAAATTAACCCGCGACTGCTCCAGGGTATAATGGCCGCCCGGACCAGGGGCGAGAATGCGAAATTTTCCCGAGGTATTCGATTCCGGCGTGTGACAGTCCACGCAGGCAGCGTTGCCGTAACGCTTCACAAACAGAGGCTGAACGAAAGCGGTGAAGAAGTTGAAATCGAAGGGCACATCGGCCATGGAAACTTTTTCACCCGTTAAAGAAACCAGCCGCCGCTGAGGACGAGGCGGAGGAACTGGGACGCCCAACGCGCGCGACGCTCGTAACTGAACATTAGGATCGCCGGTCTCAAGCGCCACATGCAGGCGGTCTTTCGCTTGCGCTCGCAGGCTCGACGGGCCTTGCTGATAAATCTTGACCAGCAAATCGACAGCATCGCTCCTCACGCTCAAGTCATCGTCATTCAGAGCGGCAGCCACCGCTCCGACCATCGCCGGGTCAGACTGCAAGCTGGGCGATCCGCTGACCAGCCGCAGAAGCTGAGGGCGAAGTGAGCTTTGGGGATTCGCCAGCATGGAAACAAGCAGGTTGCGAATCGAGGGATCAGAGATCAGTAACGGATCTTCGTGAGTGGCATCCGCGTTGTAATAAACTCCTCCCTGTCCGGAGCCCCCGATCAGGTCGAGGGCGGCCAACTGAGCCGCGTGATCTGAAGTCTGTTTTAACGCCCCCTGAATCGTGGAGAGCGCGCGGTCGCCAATCGGCGACCCGTGATATCGATCCAGAATCCATCCCATATTGGCCAGAGCTTTATCTCGAACGTCCCCATTCTTGTCTTTGAGCGCCGCAAAAATCTGAGAGACGAATTCAAGATTTTGCGCCCGCTTATCGCGAGCGATCCACTCAAGGGCAGAAGCTTTTACATCGGGTTGCGGGCTACGAAGCAGGGCTTCCAGAGTGGAGACAATCCCATCATCCGTCGGGGTGTTCGCCGCGAGGCTTGAAGGACTGGTTCTCTGAGTGGGTTCCGAGTCTGAGGGTGTTGACCTCAACTTGGGTCCATTCAGAACGAGCGCGATACAGGCGGAGAGCAGCACAAGAAAAATGAAGTTTCGATTCTGCATCCAAAACCTCATGAAAGCCGTTCCTTAATGAAAATTGGAAGAAGGATGCACCCGTGCTTGGCAGCGACGGGAAGACTTATCGTCACCGGCCGCCCCCCGCGCCGCTGGCTGTTCTTTGAGTTGCAACCTGCAGATTGGATTTCTCTTGGTGAACCTTCCGGCTCGGGGTCGTTCGATCTTTCGCGAGCTTTGGACTGAAGGGCGCGTACTGCGTTGGGAACTTACTCAACTCTTCTTCAGCCACTTCGCGTATGTGCGAATCCTTCGAAGTTAGATGATCCATGACGGCTAACAGCAAGTCGCGGTCCTGCGCGTTGCGCGCCACGGCTGCCGCTTCCAGAGCTTCGCTGGCAATCAAGGGGTCCGGCGATTTGACCAACGGCAGAAGCGCGCGAGCCACGGTTTCAGCCGCTTGGCGATCATAAAACATGATCGAGTCATAATCATTGCCGATGCCGCCGCGCATGAAGTAGTAATCCAACGCGGTCAGAACAGTCTGCCGTGATGTGACGTTTGGAGAACGGAGCGCCGCTGCCAGTTCTCGAGCGAGCGGGCGCTCGACGTTATCGATGCGCGCAGCTTCCGCCCGGTCGCGGTCCTTCTGAAGGGCCATGGATCGCAGCCAGTTACGGTGGAACTGGACCGTATTATCATCCAGGATGTTGTAAAGGGCCTGCGCCACATTCAGCCGTACCAGAGGATCTTCGTGCTGGATTGCAGCCCGCTCCAGAAACGCGTGCTCAATCTGCCGGCGCAGGGTGAAATCCGGCGTCCGATACCACCAGCGCCAGAGCGCCTTCAGGCTCTCAATTCGTACCAGCATATCCGGATCGTTCACATGCTGGACGAGAATTCGGGCTACGTCCTCTCGTGGAATCATGTGATACCAGTATTGATAAAAGATGCGGGCAGCGCCCCGGCGCGTGTAATCATCCGGGCTGTTCAGCGCGATCTTGATCGCGTCAATGCCCACACCATCATTGCCCAGTTGCCGCAGCGACCACGCAGCGGCGCGGCTCACCATCTTGGTATGGTCACCCAGCAGCGCGATTAATGGCTGAACGGCCACGCGGAAAGGAGCAGGATTTGGCGCATCCACAGCCATGCGGCCTATGGCCGAAGCCGCCGCCTCCCGGATGAGCGGCTCAGGGTTTTTGAGCAATGGCAGAATGAGTTTCAGATCAGAAGCATTCCGGTCATACCAGACCCGGTCCAACCACTGAAGGGTTGAAACCAGGGGAGGACTCTGGGCGTTGCGGATGCTGGCAGGCGGAGTGGGCGCCGGTGCCAGCGGTGGATTCGATTCCGGATAGATGCTGGAAAGCGCAATTAGCGCCCCGCAGGTCTCTTTGTGCGGTTGAAGGAAGAGTTCGCCTTTGTTGTCAAGCCAACCGCCGAACGGTTTCTGCAAGCCAAGCAGCCAGTGGATGGCTTTCTGCACGCGCGGGTCCTGCATGTTGTAGCCGGCGATCTTCAAGGTGTAGAGCACTTCACCGGTCATGAATTGCAGGCTCGGATCAGTCTTCTTCTCAAAAGGCGCGCGTGCTGCAGCGTCGAAAAACTGCTCGTTTGACATGTACTCAGCGGTCACCCATCCGCCGTCAGTGTGCTGTTTGGCGAGGATCTTTTGAATGTTCTGTGCGATGATAGGCTTGAACCGCGCGTCGCCCATATCGACCATGCCCTTGGTCTGCTCAACGATATCTTCAAGATCGTTCGTGGGCGCTGTGGTCATCAGATCTTTCAGGTGGGCAGCGCTCTGGGCATAAGCGGCGTTATGATCACGCTGGGCGAGATCATTCAGGTCAAACCAGGAGTCTGAAGCTACCCGAAAGTCGCTGATGGGACGGTTGCCGTCGAATTCATAATTGCGGGTTTTGGCTGGCTCGAACTCCGGAACGAAATGCGTTTTATCCACGCGGGGTAGGAGATTGCGTGCATCGTAAACCAGCCGAATGTAATTGGCGCTGTCACCTGGAATTTCAGTCGGGTGATGGCTAACCCAGTCTTCGTACATCAGAAGCAATTTACCGAGACGGCTGATGCCGTTGGTCGGCGCGAGCTCAAACCGCAGCCAGTAGGTGTTTGGAAATCCGTAAAACGGCGCAGGGGCGTTATAGAGCTTGTCGATCATGAACTTGTATTCCGGCTTGTTCACCACCGAATAACCCTGATGCTGCGCTCTCAATACGCTGAGCATCGTGAACTGCGCGGGATGGCACGTGATGCAGCGCTCCGTTTCATCCGTCACATTTTCAGCCCGTGTTCGCACGGCCCCCTTGCGGGGCGTGTTTGAGAAGAAGGAGTCTCCCACATCCACCATGTAGCGCATTGCCACCTGCACGGCTTCATGGGGATCCTGATAAGGCGGCACATCGTAGAGCGCCGTTCGCAGGCTCCAGCGCGGATCATTCGCCTTGATGCTGAGATAGTAGCGGCCAGGCGACAGCACGCGCGTAATCATCTTGAAGTCCACCAACTCATCGGACTGATCATCATGCCGGATTTCGGTGGGGTCCTTCCCCTGCGTGTATTCCACCAGATGCGCCCCCTGTGGGCCTTGTTCCAGGCGATAAATCTTCAGCGTGCACGGCACATCGCGGTCAAGCAGGTCAAGCTCAAAGAAGACCAGCTTGGGCTTGGGAAGATTGTAATCAAAAGTGAGCCACTGCCACCCGACCTTTCCTTCATCAGTGTTGTAAAGATACTCAATGTCATCCGAGGTTCCAAAAACAGTCTTTCCTAGAACCATGGGCGAGGCGTGCTGCCAGTCGCGGGCGGTATTGGGAACAATTTGCACCTGATTCTGCTGGCTTACATTGAGCGGCCTGATTTCAGCCTCGAAGTGAATGGGCGTTGTCAGAGCGCCGGCAGGCGCCTCCAGCGTCAAGCGGGCAGGTCCTGCCTGCGCTGCGCGGATAATAAAGTAGGTTCCCGGGTCGCCGGAATGGAGTTTCTTGCTGATTTCCGGATTGCCGGCGGAATCAAAATGGACCACAACACGCGGCACGATGGCGACAATATCGTTCTTCACCACATTAAACGTAATGGGCGAAGCAATTTTGCGCGGCACGAGTTCGTCGGGAGTTGTCAGACTGGCTGGCGAATCCAGGCTGATGTTGACCGAATAGAGGGCGCCAGCCTTCAGCTCAGGAGTCTGCCAGGCAAGCGTCTGCCCGGGATGAATAGAGCCTTGGAGCATGTGGTCAAAGCTCAAAGAAGAAGCTCCGGAGCTTACCGGGAGCGAGCCTCGGGATGCGGCGCGGGATGGCGCAAGTTGCCAGGCGCACAAGACGACTACCGCCGCTGCAACATAAACTGCAAACGTTTTCTTTCGGAGAACATACCCGCGAACAGAGCACATAGTAACTTCCTCTCCGCCTATTAATCTGAAGATTTGACTTTCATACTGGTGCTCAGTATAACGCTCGCACTGAGAAGGGTCAATAAGGTCAAAAACATGATTTTATTAGGAAAATGCTCCGCAATGGGAGCATCCTGGCTGAGAATCAGAGGTCGAGCCTTCTGCGATACGAACTCCCCTTCTGTCACCTGGATGTGACTTTCTGAAATCTTGAATTTGAAATTGGGGACTGATCCCTGCTACGGCACGCTGTGTGAGTCATGGCATAAAAAGCGTCAGCGCATCGGAGACTACCTCAAAACTGGCGGGAAGCGTTCCCGCGAGTTCTCCGTCCACCTCAAAATAAACCGGAGGTTCAGGTTGCACGGCCGTGAAGCTCAAGTTGCGTGTTTCGATCTCGATGATATCCCGCACTCGTCGCTGGCACAAGATGCCAAGAGCATAAGCGATGTATCGGAGACGACGGGGGCTGGTATACAGAGAGACGGCAAAATGAGAGTTGATGATGGACTGCCGGGGGGCCGTGCGAAACCACCCCGCATAACGGCTGGTTCGCTGTACGATAGCGAAAGTGACTTGCAGTTGGCGTCCGTCCGCGTGGCATAGGATGGGAGGGAATGAATAGCGCGCCCATTGACGGGCGCCTTCCAGGACATAAGCCGCCACACCCAGAGACATTTTGAAGCCAAAGGTAAGTCGGTGGATAACATAGGCATCGAATCCTACGCCAGCTACGCTCAGAAAATATCTCTGGAGGTGTTCTCGAGCGGCGTGAGGCGCAACAGGAATTCCTGTCACACGTCCCAGGGCGATTCGACGTGGCTTCCAGGCGTGGAATTCGCCGGCCGCGCGCACAGGATCGTGAGGGAGTCCTAGCTCCTTGGCGATGATATTGGCCGTGCCACCGGGCAAAATGGCGAGGGCGGATTTCCCTGGACACATGCCATTAATGACTTCATTGATCGTTCCGTCACCTCCACAGGCCAGAATAATTTCGTCGCCACGGGCTACAGCCTGGCGGGCCAGTTCCGTAGCGGAGCCGGGACCAGCAGTTCGCGCAAGGTCGAGGTGCAAGCCCGACTTTTGCAGAATTTCGCCTGCGTGTTGGATGTGGCGTTCGCGGCGCGAGGGATTTCTGCCGGCAACGGGATTGTAAATCAGGGTGGCACGTTTCAAGGCGGGTGTCAGGGCAGCTTCAGGTTCCCTCTCTCTTCACTCTCAAATCCTCGCTCTGATTCCGGGGAAGGGGTGGAGGCGAGAGGGTCGCGGCTCGCGGGCCTGAGGCGCGCCGCAGAATGCGCGGAGCTTATGACGATCCACGAGTCGCGTTCACTCCGCTCACCACTTTTTTAGCAAACATGGAGCCGGTTTTCTTGTCTGTTTTGACGTCGACGTACACTGGATCGCCCACCTTGATCTCGCTCAGTGAGCTGCGCTTGCCGTTGTGAATATACTTGGTCTTTCGATCCAAATGGATGGTCTGGGGGACGCCGTACTTGGTCTTATCGAGCACGAGTTCATCGGATTTGATCTTGGAGACCACACCGAATAGATAGTCCTGATAAACCGCAGGAAGTCCGCCGGTCGGAATCCCAAACCGCGCATTATCAGGTGGCTGGGGAGCAGTGGTGCGCTGCGCCCACCCCGGAAAAACAAAAGTTAAACCAGCTAAAACGATCAGAGACGAAATAAGCCCTCGCTTCATTCCTTTCGATCTTCCCTTGAATCAAAAAATTTGGGGAATCAAGCGCCGGCGTTCCGCGAAGCCTGATTCCATTTCAAAAGTTAGTTCTGAAATTTTATCGTGTCAAGGCGGGCAACCCCGACTTTCACAGTCCGCGGCGCGCGGGGAAGTCACAAGGGGGCTCTTTCTGCCCTTGAGCTTCAATACCGCTGTGCCATAATCCTTATGAATCCGGACATTTCAATGAAGTGAGGGCGCATTGGCGACTTCAGTCGAAAAAGAAATTGAAAAGCTGCGAGAAGAGATTCGTTATCACGAGTACCGCTACTACGTGCTGGATGATCCTGAAATCTCCGACTACGAGTTTGACCAGTTAATGCGCAAGCTTCAGGACCTTGAGCGCGAGCATCCCGAGCTTGTGACGCCGGATTCACCGACCCAGCGGGTGGGCGGCAAGCCGGCCGAACAGTTTCCCAAGGTTCGCCATCAAGTTCCCATGATGAGTCTGGACAATACCTATTCGGTTGAGGAACTCCGGGATTTTGACCGCCGCGTACATGAACTCTCCGGGCGCTCGCGCGTGGAATATGTCGCTGAGCTGAAGCTGGATGGCCTTTCCATGTCGCTCATCTATGAAAAGGGTGTTTTGGCGCACGGCGTGACGCGCGGAAACGGTGTGGAAGGCGAGGATGTGACTGCCAATGTGAAAACCATCGGCTCCGTACCCTTGCGAATCGATGAGAGAAAGTTGCGGGTCATCGGCCATCCGGAGCAATTTGAGGTTCGTGGCGAGGTGATCATGCCGCTCAAGATGTTTGAGCGCCTGAATGCACAGCGCGAGGCGGCGGGCGAGCCCAGATTTGCCAATCCTCGAAATTCGGCGGCGGGAACCATCCGGCAGCTTGATCCCAGAATTGTCGCGCAACGCAAGCTCGATATGTTCCATTACTACCTGCTGGTCGGAGGCAAAGTCCCCCTGAAGGAGCATTGGAAGGCGCTGGACACCCTGGCGGACATGGGGTTCAAGGTAAATCCTCATCGGCGGCTTTGTGCTTCGTTTGATGAGCTCCTGGAATTCGTTCAGGAGTGGGAGACGAAACGAAATGAATTGGAATATGAGACTGACGGCGTGGTAGTGAAGGTGAACGATACCCGGTTGTGGGAGGAGTTGGGCAACACGGCCAAATCTCCGCGGTGGGCGATTGCCTACAAATATCCCGCCCGCCAGGCAACGACGGTGGTGAGGGATATTCGCGCCCAGGTGGGCAGGACCGGAACGCTGACCCCGGTCGCCGATCTTGATCCGGTGAATGTGGGCGGCGTCACGGTGAGCCATGCCACCCTCCATAATATGGATGAAATTGCGCGCCTGGGACTGCGCATCGGTGATACAGTGCTGATCCAACGCGCGGGAGAAGTAATCCCCCAGGTGGTGAAAGTCGTGAAGCACGCACCGGATGGGCGCGAATTTCATATGCCCAGCCGGTGTCCTGTTTGTGGCGGCGACGTGTTTCGCGCCGCAGGTGAAGTGGCCTACCGTTGTGTGAACGCCGCCTGCCCTGCCCGGCTGAAAGAATCGCTTCTCCACTTCGCGGCGCGGCACGCGATGGGCATTGACGGATTGGGTGAAGCTCTGGTCGATCAACTCGTCGATCGAGGCCTCGTGAAAGACGCGGCTGACCTTTATGCACTCACTCAGGATCAACTTGCTGCCCTGGAGCGAATGGGAAAGAAATCCGCCGCAAACCTGATCTCGGAAATCGAAGGGAGCAAGAAAGTTGATCTGGCGCGTGTGATCTTTGCGGTCGGTATCCCTTTTGTGGGCGAAAGAACCGCGCAGTTACTGGCCGAACATTTTGGCTCCTTCGAGCGGCTGGCGAAAGCCAGCGAGGTAGAACTGGAGCAGGTGCACGAAATCGGTCCCAAAACGGCGCAGGGAATCGTTGAGTTCTTCGCCGAAGAGCGGAACCGAAAGCTCATCGAAAAGCTGCGAGCCGCTGGAGTTCGCATGGAGCAAGAGAAGGCGGTGAAGAAAGGTCCGCAGCCGCTCGCTGGAAAACAATTTGTGCTGACCGGCACGCTTCCCCATTATTCACGTGACGAGGCCAGCCGAATGATTGAGGAGGCGGGCGGACGCGTTGTGGGCTCGGTGAGCAAAAGGACGGACTATGTGGTGGTGGGCGCTGAACCCGGATCAAAATTGGAAAAGGCGCGGTCTCTGGGCGTGAAAACCATCGATGAAGACGAACTTTTGAAGTTACTGAAGTAGGTTGCAACCGTTCGCCAGTTATGGCTAAAAGAGCACTGAGTTACCCGGCTCTGAAGATGATAAGGCAGAAATTTTCGCCAGCCCAGAAAGCTAAAATGGGTCATGATATTGAGAGGCGATTTTCGATCATCACGGAAAGGAATGAAGGCTGATGATGCTGACCGAGCAGGTTGATAAGGATCTCGTCGAAGCGATGAAGAGCCAGGACGCGCTGCGGTTAAGCGTTCTGCGCATGATGAAATCTGCGCTCAAGCACAAGCAGGTTGAGGGTGGTAAGCCGCTCAGTGACGAGCAGGCTCTCGCCGTTTTCCGAACACTGGTGAAGCAACGCAAAGACGCTGCGGAGTTGTTTCGAAAGGGCGGGCGTGACGAATTGGCTGAGAAGGAGCTTGCCGAACTTGCGATTCTGGAAAGTTACCTTCCCGCTGCGGCGACAGACCAGGAAATGGACGCTGCTGTAGCGGAGGCTCTCGCCGAGACTGGGGCCACCACGGCAAAGGAAATCGGCAAAGTGATAAAGGTTGTGATGGCTAAATTGGCCGGGAAAACGGTGGATGGCCAACAGATCAGCGAAAAAGTCCGGGCGCGACTGATGGGGTGAATTGGCAGTTTGTTGAAAACAACCCCCGAGTGGCGATCATTCCAAGAGCCCAGGACGGTTCCGAGCCTCCCAGGGAGGAAACTCCCGAGTCCTTATATTTCCTGAGAAAGATCGCATGTTTTGCACGGAATCACAGCATTCATAAGCGCTATTCAACGAACGGTCGGAGCATGCGACAATTCCGCCTTCCCGGGTCGCGGCCGTTCAGTCGCGATATTGCGCCATCACTCTTGGATAATGGATATCGCGCAGATGAGGTAATCTTTAAACATGGTCCGTTATCGTGAATATTCCGTCTCCTTCGGCCCTCCACTCACTCCCAAGGTCAAGGGGCTGATCACTGCCACGGCAGTGGCGTTTGTTCTCACTTATTTCCCGGCTCGAATTGCGCACTGGGGATATCCCTACTTCTTCTTCGGGCTCCGTCCGTACTTGGTGACCCACGATCTGTTTCTGTGGCAGCCTTTCACCTATCTGTTCCTCCATGCAGGCTTTTTCCACATTATTTTCAACCTCTTCGTTTTGTGGATGTTCGGGCCTGACCTAGAAAGCCTCTGGGGTGGCAAGCGATTCCTTTTCTACTACTTTCTGACGGGCGTTGGCGCGGGAGTAGTGGACGTCCTCCTGAGTCCGCACAGCATTGTGATGACCATTGGCTGTTCAGGAGCCTTGTTCGGGCTGATGCTGGCCTACGGCCTGCTGTTCCCTGAGCGCCCCATCTACATGTACTTCTTCATCCCCATCAAGGCCAAGTGGTTTGTGGTGTTGATGGGCGTCATCGAATTTGTCAGCCTCTTTGGCCAGGCGGGGACAGGTGTCAGTTATATCGCTCACTTGAGCGGCATGCTGATTGGGTATCTTTACCTGCGAGGATTCAGGCTTCCTTCAGGGCTCCGACGGAATTACGAGGATTGGCGACGGGCACGACTCCGCAAGCAGTTTGAAGTTTATATGCGTAAACATGAAAAAAGAGATGGTCCCGATCGATGGGTTAATTAAGAAGGGAACGAGAAAGAGGTGATAGGCCTCGTCGAGACTGCCTTCGATGGGGATGGCAGGTACTGAGGTGGTGTGAGCGACTTATGCTTCAGCGGAGACCCGTGCAGCCTAGAGACTCAACAGGTATTCCGAAGCCGTCATGTTGCCAAAGCGGATTTTGCTGACGCGCTCACCCAGCACGTTGCTGAAGTACTCAAGGATAGAAGTTAGCTTGAGCATGAAGACCTTTTCGCCGATGCCTGCCATGTGAAATACACCAAGGAAAAAGAACAGCACTCTGAAATACAGGACGAGCAGTTTCTCATCCTTGGCCAGCTTTTGGCTGGAATTGGCAGCATTTTTCAGCAAGTAAGTGAGGGCCAGGAAATCACACTTCAATTGCATGCGAAATCTCGAGTAATCGAGCGGAGCGTCATAGTCTTCGATTGCACTGCGAACGAATGGAAACTCCAGACGATTGGCATTGACAATCGAGTGATAGAATTCCTGGTGCGCGCGGCGTTGCAGAATCTTCTGACAGATAGCCTGAAGATAGAAGAGCAGCAATGCTGTCGAGAGAATCAGAACAAGAGTTGCTACCACCATTTTAGACCTCACTCAATCTGCGCATTGAAACCTTGGCAAAAGCAGACGTTTCCGTACGCTCTCGAACGGAGGCAGATTCTGCGCTCCGTTTGCAGACCAAAGTGTAAAGCCACGTAAGCCATGTAGCCAGTGTGCACGCTTGCGTACAGAGTTCAAAGAACGCAGGGGCATGTACGCCTATCCCGATCAGGTAGATTAGTGCCATGACTGCTGCGGGCCCGGCAAATTGAACCCCAAGACCGCAGACCAAAAGATTCAGCTCCTCATCCACCTTTTCCATCTGCGTCAGCATGACATAGAGTAGCGTGTTTAACACCAGGCAGCCAAAATACAGGTTTTGCTGGAATTCAACAACAAAGTCGCCGATCAGGTGATGATAGTGTGAGGAGATTGAGAAAATAGAAATCAGCGTGATGAGGATGAAGACGGAGCTCAGGATGGAACGGAGAAGGGGCCAATGATCCTTCTTTTCGGCGCAGGCCCGCCTGAAAAAGAAGGCGATCAGTAAGAAAGCTCCCAAGGTCAGAGCCGCATCAGAGAGCCAGTAGCAGTATCTATACTGAAGAGAGGCTTGACCATAGTGAAAGAGAATAATAGGTCGCAGAATTGTATCAATTAACGCGTACCCTATCGCAAAGAGCGTAAACTCAGGATATTTTCTCCAACGCCCCTTGACCATCAAAGCAGCCAGTACAAACACTTCAATTGTGTAGCCGATATACTGGAGCCCGTGGATGATAAGCGAATTCATCGTGAGCAGCACCTCCCGTCGAAGGTGCGCTCGTTAACTATATCACAAACAGTATGGCCATCAAAACATAACTTTTTGTTAAAAAGAGCTTTGGTTGAGCCTGAATTACCTACACTGTTGTGATTGTCCCATTCCCTGTCAGACTGCGAAACGGTGGAACCGGCGATGAACCGATGGAGGCCGTCAGACTGCGAAACGGTGGAACCGGCGATGAACCGATGGAGGCCGTCAGACTGCGAAACGGTGGAACCGGCG
>Ga0070741_10001637_pt1 | contig 66099 bp, 54 predicted proteins | sample Coa_R1_4_FD_66440 | JGI IMG/M metagenome (GOLD analysis project Ga0070741, IMG submission 66440) | Surface soil microbial communities from Centralia Pennsylvania, which are recovering from an underground coalmine fire - Coalmine... | ecosystem: Environmental > Terrestrial > Soil > Unclassified ...
AAAATGTCTCATGCGCAGCGCTTGCTGCCGATTGAGCAATTATTGAGCGATGCAGGCGTGCAGGCGACGAGTAGTGTCCGCGCCAAGCCGTCGATTGTGCCGGAGTCCCGCACATCTAGTCTGAGTAGCGCTGAGAATCGCAAGCAGGAAACTCCGCCTGCCCCGCGACCTAACTATGTTTCTCCGTTCGCTGCCGATTCGGCTCGCAAAGGAACCACAAAGGCTGAGCTGTCGCCTTCATCGGTTAATGGTTCACCTGAAGATCGTCCGCCACAGTCGCGCGCGATCGCATCCGGAATCGGTGCCGCAGCGGTGATGATGGGATCAGCTGCTCCGGTTGCGGTATTGGACTCGCCTGTTTTGATTACGACAGAGGCCGAAGCGGAAGAAAAGCCAGCGTTAGTGATGCCAGTAAATCAGTCTCCACCAATCGATGAAGTGAAGAATGCGGTGCTGAATGCCCTCTCGAATGGCGGTCATCGCATGTTGTCTTCGATGCTGGAAGCGGGAGAATGGCAAATTGAAGGCGCCGAACTCGTGGTTAAAGTTGCATCTTCTGCGACTGTCATCGATATGTCACTGGGGGCTGAAGGAAAACGCTTAGTAATAGCGACCACCAGCGGAGTGCTCGGGCGTGCAATCAGACTGAAAGTGATACCTGGTGAAGTTACGCAAGCTCGATCAGCTACTCGATCTGGCTCATCAAATGGCGGGGGGCGAGGACGCGCCGAACAGGATCCGGTTGTGCAACGCATGAAAGAAAAATTCGGAGCGGAGATCAGGACGATTATCGATTATCGCGATAAGCGTGGTTAGGCGTTCCGCTGGCCGCAAATGCTGGTCATCTCTCGACTCCGATATGCAAGGAGGTTTCTCAATGGGCGGATTCAATATTCAGGAATTGATGTCGCAAGCCAAAAAGCAATATGAAGTGCTCCAGAAAAAAATGGAGGAAACCGTGGTTGAAGGTTCATCCGGCGGCGGAACGGTCACGGTAAAAATGGATGGGCGCAAGCAAATTGTGAGTATCAAGATTGATCCAGAAGCAGTGAAGGAAGGCGATGTCGAGATGCTGCAAGACTTGATTACTGCCGCAATCAACGGTGCAGGAAGAAAAGTGGACGACGCAATGCAGTCCACGATGGGTGGTATGCTCGGTGGCATGGGAATTCCAGGGATGTAGACGCTGAAAATCCCGCAAATTCCTCGTCCAAGTCTTACGTCCGAGGCACCACATTCTGAATATTCCCTGGGGTCTAATAAATGAGTCGTTTTGCTGAGCCGATGGCGCGGCTGATTGAAGAACTTAAAAAACTGCCTGGCATCGGCAGCAAAACCGCACAGCGACTGGCGTTTCACATTCTGCGTTCAAGCGATGAAGATGCCGAGCTCCTGGCACTCGCCGTCCGCGATGTGAAAGCAAATCTGCGCCTTTGCTCAAATTGTAACAATATCACCGATGTCGATCCTTGCATTTACTGCAGCAGCGCCACTCGAAATCAGCGGCTTGTGTGTGTTGTTGAGGAACCTACGAATATCGCTTCAATAGAAAAGACCAAACATTTCAACGGCGTTTACCACGTTCTGCACGGCTCGATTTCTCCGTTGCATGGTGTGGGGCCGGAGCAACTGCGAATCTCAAACTTGATGCGGCGAGTCGATGACGATCAGGTGGATGAAGTAATCATCGCGACCAATCCGACAGTCGAAGGCGAAGCCACGGCAACTTATCTCTCGGGACAGCTGCGCCGAGCCGGACTAAAAGTCACACGCATCGCGATGGGCATTCCAGTGGGCAGCGACATCGAATACGCCGACGAAATTACGATGTTAAAGGCCATGGAAGGCCGACGCGAGTTGTAGTGCTTATCTGCTCTTAATCCTTCAATCCGCAAGCTTGACGGAACCTTTCGATATCAAGTCCTGCCGGCGAGAAATTGGCAATTTCCGGCCCACCTAAACTCGGAAATTCTATTTTGAATACTTTCGCACGGACCAACTCGCGCGTGCTTCCTTTGTCCATCGAAAGGAATTTTCCATTAATCCAGTTCCATCCATGATTGCTGTGTTTGTCATCTGCACGTACGCGCACTTCCAGTTGCGGTTGCCCCCAGAAACCTGGGCGGTTCGGAGGACCGATCTTTACATTTGGATCGAATTGGGCGGCTGAGAATTCGCCGTTATCTTTGCAGAAAATTTCTATCTTTGGTTTGTAGTAGCCGCTGTTGCGCAAGAAGTTGTCGGCCTCAATCTCAAACCGCACTCTCTTTGCGTCGGTAATTGGGTCTTTCTTGTCAAACTCAAGCCAGTTCCCTCCCGCGCTTATTCCTGGCTGTTTCGCGGCGTCATCTTGCCGGCTATTTTCCTTGGCGACAGCCGAGACCACTAACATACAAAACAGGATCAAGCACGCGAACGTTCCTTGTTTCACAGATTCCTCCAGACTAGTAGCTGCATATCTCAACCATTTGCCATGTCGACTGGATCCATTTCCAAGTCCAGAATTTCCGGACCGGAATCCAGGAAGAAGTTCTCTTCTTCGGTGGTCGGCTGGATGCCACCGGGCAGAGTGCCACGGTTGTACTCCGCCATACGGTTCTTCCATTTCAAAAATTCAGTTATAGTCTGCGGTTCTATGCGAATCTCTACCCGGCGCAGACTGGCCAGCAAAAGGTTCATCTCATACTTGAACCCTACTTCTGAACGAAAGTTCTTTGCCGAACGCCGGATCAAAATAACTTTACGATTGTGGAATTCAAGAAGCCCCCACCCTGCTGGCAGCTCTTCGGGGCGCGCCAATCCAGCGGGCATAAAGTAAAAACGCTCACAGCCCAATCCAATATCCGGGCGCTGGCGGGAGAGTTTATTGCGGTCAGCGATAAAATCCGCACGGGAGATTTTGCACTCGACTACCACGGAGTGACATGCCTTCTTCCACCCGATTGCATCCGGCATTTCTCCGCTTATACACGCCTGCTCGGAGAGCACAACTCCGCAGCGGTAGCGGCGCAGCCATTCCACTGCCTTTTGAACCAATTGAGTATGCGTCATGATGACTTGAAAGTACCCTAGACTCCCTCAGGATGGGGAGTGACGGGAGAGCTTCCAACTCAGCTTCGATATGGGATTCTTTGCCTATGAACGAGTGATCATTGCCGGCTTTTTTCGTTTTGCGATAAGTGGCTTAACCAGCACTGGGCGGCGCAAAACTATTTCGAGAAGATGACGAGCTGCGGCAACTTTTTCAGCTAAGGGATCGCGGGCGGAATAACCTTCTGCAAAGATCAAAACGAATCCTGTGTGCTCCTGGACGGTAAGGGTTTGAATTCTGCCACCATGATCGGCATCGAAGGCTTCAGCCAAGCGCAGAATGCCAGACAGCCGATTGACGGTTTGGCGCTGACTTTGAGTCAAGCCCAGTAAAGTTTTCTGCCCTATTCGAGGAAGCGAACCAGCATGATACCGGGCGACCACCCCCGCCATTTTCAACGTCTCTTTGGTGATGCCAAGTGGCGGGGCAAGCTCGCAAGTCAATTTGAAACTCAACTTATGCGGGTTCTTTTGATTTCGAGAGCGCCCAACATCGTGCACGAACGCCGCTATTTGCAAAATGATGCGTTCGCCTGAATCTTCGGTGGAACTCCATCGCCCATTGCGCAACAGGGCGTCATAAATTTGCATTGCTAGCTTCGTTATATGATCCGAGTGCTTAAAATCCGGGTCAAGATAGGATGCCCATAACTTTATGCGTTGCAGCGCAGCCGATTCGACCTGCTCGCCTCCTGGCAAAGCAGCCCGCCATACCTGCCACAACGAATTTTTTCCCAGCATCTTTGCGCGGTATTTTGCGATCCGCGCCCCGCGTTCTTCGGCGATCTTCTTCTGCCACCTCAATCTCGATTCAATATCCGGAAATGCATTCACTTCTAACGCGGCAGTCCATAAGACGTCGAGATCGTGCACTTCGCCCAGCAAATCCTGTAATTCTTTTAAGTCATCTTTCCAAATTTTGTGCTGCTCGGGAAGGAAATTCTCGACTATGTAGCGAAAGCGTTTAAGCCCTATGCGCAAACTGTGAAATGCAACTTTCGAACGGTTGCGCAATGCGAGCCGATGCAGATCGTAAGCAGCATTCCATTTTTCCAGCGCGAGGTGCTTGAATAGGACCGTTCCCGTGCGCAGTTTTGCTCCGCGCCGGGGCAGTGTCGTGCTCCATTTCTTCCACTGTTTGCGGTCAAATTCTCCTAGTGCACTTGCTGCCTCTTGTTTGAGCTGTATCTCTCGATTGGCGAAGCTTCGCAACAGAACTTGAGCTTCCAAGTCTTCCGGAGTAGCAAGCCGCTGGACCCACTCTTCCATTACCTGCACATCGCGCAACTCTCCCAATCGGCTGAAAAGGCGCTTCCCTGCTTTCTTCATGCGCTTCCACTCAGGATCGGGATCCATCGCCATAAGCCCGTCAGCTAGCGAACGGCACCGTCTCAATGCCACTCGTAAATCATGTACTGGATCAGCCGTAAAACCAATACTGGCATGGTCGCACTCTTCGAGCACACGCTCCATCCAAAGGGCCAGGCCTGTTTTCTTTTGAACAAATGCTTTAGGAATGATGTTTTTTTGCACCGGCTTTGGCACGGCAATGGCAACAGCAGAACTCATCAATTCATTGTCGCCGCAAGCTGGATTTTCTTCCAGTGCCATTCAGATTTTGCATTTGAAAACAAAATTTGATGGTTTAGCTTCGTCCGGTCGTGCGTTCGGCTGCGGTATGGCAAACTGGTAAGTAGGTATTTGAATGAACGTTCTGGAATTTACGCTGCTGGTCTCGCTGGGATCGCTGCTGGCTGGCCTTTTAGGATCATTGACAGGGCTGGGCGGAGGTGTCGTGCTGGTTCCTTTGCTTACCATCTTCTTTAAGGTTGATCTGCGATATGCGATCGGCGCTTCTTTGGTTTCGGTAATTGCCACATCTTCCGGCGCAGCTGCAGCTTACGTCAAGGAAGGATTCTCGAACATTCGCATTGGCATGTTTCTTGAGATTGCGACTACGCTGGGTGCCCTCTTGGGGGCCTATTTGACGGCAAAAGTTTCAACCAGCGCCATTTCGATTATTTTCGGCAGCGTCCTTCTTTACTCCGCGTACATTTCACGTCGGACAAGGTCACGAGCGGAAACTGAAGATCCACCGGACCCGCTAGCAACCAAGCTGCGCATGAACGGGAGCTTCCCGACGACCTCGGGGATTCGGCATTACAACGTTTATCGCGTGCCCACTGGCTTTGGACTTATGTTTGGGGCCGGCACTCTCTCCGGATTGCTCGGAATTGGATCGGGAGCTGTGAAAGTTCTTGCCATGGATCAAGCAATGAAGATTCCCTTCAAAGTTTCCACCACTACCAGCAATTTTATGATTGGCGTGACAGCCGCAGCCAGTGCTGGCGTGTATCTAAGCCGTGGATACATCGATCCTGGGCTTGCAATGCCAGTAATGCTGGGCGTGCTAGTTGGGTCACTAATAGGAACGCGCATTTTAGTTAAAGCAGAAACCAAGTGGTTAAGATTAGTGTTCAGTATTGTGATCGTCGTACTCGCATTGCAAATGATCTACAAAGGGATCGCGGGGAGGATTTAGTGGCAGCAAGTCAGCAATGGAACGATCAACGGGTGGAAGAGATCATCGGCAATTTATTGCGGGCTGGGGTACTGCTGTCTGCATTCGTCGTACTAAGTGGAGGAGTAATTTACCTGGCGAGGCATGGAGATTCCCCTGCGAACTATCGAGTGTTCCGCGGGGAACCGGGTGAACTGAAGAGCGTCACCGGAATATTGCACTATGCTTTCGCAATGCGTGGGCGTGGGATTATCCAACTCGGCCTGCTGATCCTTATTGCGACACCTGTCGCAAGAGTGGCATTTGCCATTTTCGGTTTTGCCGCAGAAAAAGACCGGATGTATGTCGTGTTCACGCTAATCGTTTTTGTGATTTTGCTATACAGCCTCTTCGGGTCGTCTCTGATGGTTTAAAGGACGAGCGCGTTGGACTTCTACTGTCCGCGTTTTAGTCAGATGAGGAATTCCCCTGAATCTCTCTATTTCGAGTCGTTGTCATGATCCTGATCGCCAGCGGATGCCTGCTGTGCCTGTGCCTGACGACTCAGCGTCACTGTATCCTGAGGAACAGCATTCTGTTTAGAAGGAGCCTTGGTTGCGGCCCTATTGGCTGCTGCTTGTTCAGTGGCTGAAGTTCCGGCTTGCACTGGCTTGAGCATAATTATTCCCCTGCAGCTATTCTTCGGCACAAAACTGAGAAAGCTTTAGTCGCAAAGGTAATGTTCTGGAAAGCCTGGAATATCCAACTTGTATATTGATGCCGCAGCGTCCTTTCAGAAGTCCCAAGTTGGACAATAGTGCAACTATGAGAGCTGCTGGAGCATCACTTCATAATGAAAGTTGCAGGCTTACTCACCCGTAGTCGCATTCGTATCTGTTTTTTACTTCTTTTCTTTTCATCATTAGCTGTAGGCCAGCAGGCAGGATTGCCGGACACTCCACAACCGCTGAACCAGCCGAAGCAGACTGATCCTGAAAATAATGGCCAGCGGCATAAACCCAGCCCAAATCACATTTTTTGGATTATCCCTAATTACCGAGCTGATGAAAGCTCAGCTGAGTTCAAACCCCTTACTCCTCATGCAAAACTTAAAGTAGCGATTGATGACTCTTTCGATCCCTCGGCTTTTCTCGTGGCGGGCGTGTTCGCTGGTATGTCATTAGCACAACGGCAGTATCCGGGCTTCGGGCATGGAGCCTCCGCGGTCGGCAAGTACTACGGAGCGGCATTCGCCGACCAAGCTATCGGAAACATGATGACCGAAGCGTTATTTCCAATCGCATTTCGCCAGGATCCACGGTATTTTGTGAAGTCGAAAGGCGGTTTCTGGAATAGAACAGGGTATGCGATCAGCCGCGAGGCGATCACACGGGGGGACGACGGTCGAAATCACTTTAATACCTCTGAACTTGGCGGAAATGCAGTAGCAGCGGGCATTTCGACCCTATACTATCCAGCTTCGGATCGTTCAGCAGGGAACACCGTCAACAAGTGGGGCCAGCAGATCGGCTTGGACGCATTTTTCAATATTATGAAGGAATTCTGGCCCGACGTTCGTACAAAATTATTTGGACAATAAAATGCTTTGTAGATCAATTGTTTTCTCATAAGTTAAAATTAAGAACTCCGTAACAATTGTTATGCACTGTCTTTCTTGCTTTGATCTACGCTGCTTTCCTGCGATATCGCTGATGGCACTAAGCACATTTACTTGTGCCCAGTCATCCCCGCAACTGCCTTCTGCAAATTCGATGATTCGGATAGAGCTGGATTCACCCGCCAAGGTGAAAAGCGGTGCGCCCGTCCATGCTCACACTGTGGAACCTCTTTATAATGCCGACTCTCTCGTGCTACCGGCGGGAACGAGTGTCACCGGCAAAATAATCGCAGTTACTCCCGTGGCAACAGGAAAGCGTGCAGATGCCATCTCCCACGGCGATTTCACTCCTTTACACGAGTCCCAGATAAAGTTTGACAACGTCAAACTGGCTGATGGCAGATCCATCACCATAGATGCTGCTCCTGCGCAACAAAGCAGTGCAGTGATGCGATTTTACAGCTCCAGTTCCAAGCGCCCGTCGCTCTTCCACCGTTTGTGGGCCAGTGCGGCGGATCAAAAAAATCAAACAGTAAACTCAATCACCGGGCCCGGTAAAACGGACCGGCTGAAAAAGTATGTCTTCTCGCAGTTACCCTGGCATCCTGAAACTATCGATGCCGGCGTGCAGTACGACATAGCACTTCAGAAACCTCTGGAAATGCCTCGCGATGCTGCGATGTCGAAGCCGAAGGCGTCCGAGAATACAGCGACCGATTCGAAAAAATTTGCAAACAAAGAGCCTGATGAACTGAAGCATTCCGCCGTGTTGCACGCCCGTCTCGAAGAGGGACTCAGTTCGAAGAATGCCAGGCAGAATGATGCAGTGGTGGCGGTGGTTACGCAACCGTTGCTCGATCAGCACGGACAAATCGAAATTCCGCAGGGAGCTTTGCTGAGAGGCAGAGTTCTCCGTGCCCATCCGGCAAAGGGCTGGGGAAAGAACGGGGCTCTGCGTTTCACCTTCAACCAGGTCGATTTTCCACAGGGGGCACAGCAGCAAGTCTCCGGCGTTCCTACCGCAGTCGATGGTTCCAGAAATCAAAGCTTGAAGCTTGATTCAGAAGGCGGGGTTGAGCCAAACACGAACAAAGGCCTGATGATGCCCTTGGCGCTTGGCCTAATTGCAGCATCAACATTAGTCGATGAAGACGCGGGCGTAGGCAAAATTGGTGTTTCCAGCAATGGCTTTGGGCTGATCACACGAGTTATCGCAATTGGAACCGGTTCTAAAACCGTCGGCGGTGTGATCGGATTGATAGGAACCGGACGCATGGTTTACTCAAGATTTCTGGCCCATGGCCGTGATGTAGTGTTTCAGCGGAACTCCCCAGTCGAAGTGGAAGTAGGACCGATTCACCAGTTATCGACTCCGGTTACAGCTTCGCCTGGACGTATACCACAGAGTTAGTTCTTCTAGAAGTTCCTCGCCGTCCAAGATCGTTCGTCTCTTTGACGAACCTTTACTCCCATTTACCAACTCTTTACTTCTTCCCCCGACTGAAAGTGTTTCTATCTTTGAAGGAACTCCCGGCATAGTTAGCCCGGTTTCTCTCACACAATCTGGAGGCAGACTGAATGTTTAATTTTACCAATCACAGCAACAATTCTCGTCCAAGAGGGTTCAAATCTTTCATTACAGCAACAGCTTTGGCGGTTGCGATCACTGGGGGGATTTATGTAACCGGCGCAAGCGCGCAGGGCGCCCCCAGTCAGGATTCGCAAACACAGGCACCACCTAATGGAGGCGGACACTGGGGTCATCACAAGAGGCCGAGCGTCGATCAGCAGGTGAAGCACCTCACCAAGGCTTTAAAGTTAAATGATGATCAGCAAGGAAAGGTAAGAAGCGCTCTCGAAGATCAGCATAAGCAGATGGAGCAACTCCGCAGTGATTCATCTTTGTCGCGCAATGATCGCTTCAGCAAAATGAAAGAAATTCACGAAAGCACGGATACTCAAATCAAATCAGTGTTGAATGACGATCAACAGAAGAAGTTCGATGAAATCCAGCAAAGACAACAAGAGCGTATGAGAGAGCATCAAGGTCCACCCCCGCAGCAATAACCAGAGATAAACGCCTATGACGAGCAGAACTAAAACTCAGAATAGTTTTGCATATCCGTTCATAGCGAATTTGCTCTCTTCCGCGACCCTGGCCTTTCCCAGTTTGGCCGGGGTCACGTTTATTTTGGCGATGATTCTAGCCGCAGGTTTGTCGCCATTCCGCCCGGGATGCTTTCGGAGCTATAGATAGTGAGAACACAACACGCAGAAAACATATAAGCAAATTTGCGCGCTATATCTCATTCGTCCGATTTCGAATGAGTGAAAGAAACTCAGTTCTGGTTTCTTGTTCGTCGCGAAAACAGCCTAACATCGAAGAAGTCACAGCTGAAGCATGCTGCTTTTCCACGCCTCGCATCATCATGCAAAGGTGTCTGGCTTCCACCACCACGCCCACACCTTGTGGCTGGATTACTTTCTGAATAGTTTCAGCTATCTGCGTGGTCAGGCGTTCCTGTATTTGCAGGCGCCGCGAGAAAATTTCGATTAGGCGTGGAATTTTGCTGAGTCCGATCACTTTCCCACTCGGAATATACGCCACATGCACTTTACCGAAAAAAGGCAGCATGTGATGCTCGCACAGGCTGAACATCTCAACGTCTTTGACGATCACCATTTCATCATAGGTAACCGTAAACAGAGCTTTGTTGAGCATTACCTCTGGATCTTCGTTGTACCCTTTAGTAAGGTGTTCAAGCGCGCCATGTACCCGATCTGGCGTGCGCACCAGACCTTCGCGCGTGGGATCTTCGCCCAACCGCACAATCATTTCACGTACTAGATCTTCGAAACTTGCGCTGGTTAATGTGGTGGTTTCGACCGATGAGGTCATGTCGTTTCCCTTCTCCGTACGCCTAGATACGCATCTCCGCGCCACCTGCATATTCGAATGAATTCATCATCGTCTCTTCCAGACGTACTTTTTCAAGATGAGCAAAATTGAAGCCGCGCTTCAAAATCTCATAAAGCACGATGCATAAGTGTTCCGTCGTTGGAATATCTTGGGTGAATTCCGGCAATGTGTTCAGGTTTTGTATGTCAAAGCGTTCCAGGATTTCCTGTCTCACAAAGCTATCCAAATCGACAAGATTGCATATCATTCCCGTTTGTTTGTCTATTTGGCCGCTTATGGTGACTTCGAGAGCATAGTTGTGCCCGTGCCCGAAAGGATTGTTGCACTTCCCATAAGTCGCTAGATTCTCTTCCATTGACATTGTTTCACTATGCAAGCGATGGGAGGCGGAAAATATATACCGTCGGGTCAGATATGCCTTCATGCTTCCCCGTAAAAATCAACAAAGAGGTCGGGAGTCTCATAGACTCGAACGCGGTGCAAAGCTGCGGTTTGTACTTTGGGCTTCAATCGCTGCCAGATAGCAACGGCGAGGTTCTCAGTGGTTGGGATATAAGTAAGAAATTCCGGGACTTCTTTATTTAGGAAACGGTGGTCCATGGCGTCGAGCACTTCGCGATGCATGGTTTCTTTTAACTGCTTCAAGTCAACCACGAAACCAGAGCGCGGATCGACCTCTCCTTTAACCGTAACCTCCAATGTGTAATTATGCCCGTGCCCGTTCGGATTATTGCACTTGCCGAAGATGCGTTGATTCTCCTCCGGAGTAAATTCCGGATTGTGATAGACGTGCGAAGCGGAAAACTCAGCTTTCCGAGTTAAATAAACCATTCATTCCTCTCTGCCAAGGCCCAGGTGAAGCGAAAACTCATAATGACGCAGTCGCGAGCGGCTCACTCAATTCGTGCTGGGACACCAGAGCAGTCGAATCGTAATTGCGCCCTTTCCAGCTTACCCAGCCTCTTGCATGTGCCGCTTTGGAACGCAAAATGAGGTATGAGAATAACGGAAGTCCAAACAAAGCTAAAATATTCGCCTCTACGGGAAAATGCGCTTTTAGGATTCGCTTCAGGAATACTCCATACAAGATGGCAACCAGCGCTGCAGCCAAAAGCGCCAAACGTGATCGTTCGCTAACACCCAGAGCAAAGGTTAAGAGAGCGCCGAATATTATCAGCGAGAATTCCAGACTTCGAACTAGCGCGAGCCTGGTTGGAGCCGGAAATAAGAGTATCAAGTTCTTTGTCCAGCCTTCCCGTAGTTGCATGAAGCTTCGGTACATTCGCGTACGCACGGCATCTCCGCCATAGCGGAAATATATTTTTGCCCCTGATGCTTTTACTGCTCGCGCTAGCGCAACGTCTTCCAACAAATTGGATGCAATAGCTGCATGTCCGCCCACCGCATCGTATGTCCGGCGAGAAACAAGGATGTATTGTCCGTTCGCCGCAGCGGCCAATGCGCCCGAGTCGCTAACTTGTGCCGGCTTGTGCTGCGTAGCAAGCTCGGCGAAAATCACTGGCATCACTGCCTTCTCCCAAAAGCCGTGTACTTCCTGCTCGGGAGAATACGAAAGCAACGCCACGCCTTGCTGCTTCGCCTCTGTCAGCGCATGGGCGAGCGAACCCGGAAGATGAACCGTATCCGCATCGGTGAATAATAGCCATTCGCCGCACGCAATTTTTGTGGCTGCGATTAATGCATTGTTTTTTCCAGTCCACTTCTGTGGTAATGGTGGAGGGCTGATAATTTGAACTCCGGCAAACGATTCTGCGATCTGCCGGGTGCGATCAGTCGAACCATCGTCTACCACAATGATTTCAAAATGAATCCCGCTCTGGTCAACTAATGATTGCAGGCAAGTACCAAGACAAACTTCTTCATTGCGCGCTGGAACAATCACCGAAACGGTTGGCCGCGCCGATGCTGGATCTTGCTGCATCATAGGTTCGATCAGATATATTATATCTGGGTGCGACGTTTTTATATTTTAGCGATTTTATTAGCTCTCACCTTATCTGGCTGTTATCGCGGCTCCAAGCCCGCCCGCATCGGAACGCTTGCCCCTGATTTTACCGTACAGGATTCCGATCGCAAGATTACGCTTAGCGATTATCGCGGGCAGATTGTCGTGTTGAATTTTTGGGCAACATGGTGCCCTCCCTGCATTGAAGAACTGCCTTCACTCGAGACACTTCAACAACGCATGAAGGATAAAGGAGTGAAAGTTCTAGCAATCAGCATCGATGACGACGACAACGCTTATCACCAGTTTTTGAAAGACAATAAAGTGGACTTGCTCTCCGCGCGTGATGCCAGCAAGAAAAGCAACAACCTCTATGGCACATTCAAGTTCCCGGAAACCTACATCATCGATCAAAAAGGAATTGTCCGCCGCAAATTCATTGGAGCGGTGAATTGGAATCAGGCCGAGATCGTGGATTTCTTGAGTAAGCTCTAAAGTTGCTGGTTCAACTCTCCTTTCAACACCAGCTACTCTATCTCTATCCAACTCCCATCTGAGTTGAGCAATCTTTGTACAATGCATGTGTGCGCACGAATCAACGAACTTGGGACGTAATCATCATAGGCGGCGGGATTATTGGTCTTTCTCTTGCACGCGAGTTGCGCAAGCACAACCTCAAAGTGTTAGTTGTCGAGCGCGGAGAGCCGGGACGTGAAGCCTCCCATGCTGCGGCTGGAATGTTGGTTGATAATCCGGCAGAGACTCCCGAAGCACTTCAAGCATTAGCTACAGCCAGCGCGCAGATGTACCCGGAGTTTGTGCACGAGTTGCAGGATGAGTCCGGAATCAATCCTGACCTACGAGACTTTGGGACAATCTTACTTTCGTCAAAGCACAAACTCGACAAACATGCGCTAACTAACTGCCCGCCCGCCTCGCTCAACGAACTCGAACCAACGCTGGCTGCCGATATCGGTCCTGCAATTTATTTGAGAGAACGTAGTGTAGATCCGCGAGCACTAACAGCCGCTGCATTGAAAGCAGTGCGGCATCGTGAGGTCGATATTTCTTCCCGCACTTCTGCTACAGAGGTTCTCTTGTCCGGCGGCCGTGTGACCGGAGTGCATACGGAGAAGACAACATACAATGCGCCGATAGTCGTAAATTGCGCAGGGGCGTGGGCAGGACAAATTCCACCTCGCTTCCTTACTCGCCCCGTAAAAGGACAAATGCTCTCCATTGTCGGCGGCCCGACGCTGCGGCACGTGATTCGCGGCGAGGTTTACTTGGTTCCGCGCAGCGATGGACGCATTCTAATCGGTGCGAGTGTGGAAGAAACAGGATACGACAAGCGCATAGATGTCGATACGATCAAGCACATGCATCAAAGCGCAATCGGCATGGTTCCGGCTCTAGCCCCAGGCCGCATTCTCGAATCATGGGCAGGGCTGCGTCCCGGCACACCGGACAATTTACCCATCCTAGGCACAACAGAAACGCTTGGATACTTCGTCGCTACGGGACACTTTCGCGACGGTATTCTTTTGGCTCCAATCACAGCGCACGTTATGACACAGCTAATTATCGGCGCAAAACCGGATTACGATCTTTCGGCATTTAGTCCGAACCGTTTTTTAGAGGCGAGTGCATAGAGACTAAGGCTGATGATCACAGCTCAATCTATGCAGCTCCGTTATACTGGTTGGGCTTTCATCGCGACAAGGAAAATTCATGACTTCTCCAGCAGTTGATTTCGCCCGTCAGAATCAGCCTCGCTTTCTCAATGAACTCAAAGATTTGCTCCGCATTCCCAGCGTCAGCACTGCGCCCGAGCACAAGAATGACGTCAAGAAAGCCGCTGATTACGTTGCCAATGAGTTGAAGCGCATTGGGATGGAGAATGTTGAAGTCATTCCGACCAAGGGCCATCCTCTTGTCTACGCTGATTGGCTTCATGCTTCTGGCAAACCCACGGTTCTCTGCTATGCACACTATGATGTTCAGCCTGCCGAGCCTCTCAACGAATGGACTTCGCCACCGTTCGAGCCAACTGAGCGCAACCAAAACCTTTATGCGCGTGGCGCCGTCGATGACAAAGGCCAGCTGTGGATGGAGATCAAAGCCCTCGAGTCCCTCATGCAAGCGCACAACGGCAGGCTACCCCTCAATGTCAAAGTTCTTATCGAAGGCGAGGAAGAAGTCGGAGGCGAGTCGATTGCCGCGTACGTGCGCAAAGAAAAATCCAAGCTGAAAGCTGATTTTGCCCTGGTTTGTGACACCGAACTTTTCGCGCCTGACCTTCCTACTCTGTGTGTTGGACTTCGCGGACTCGTCTACACCGAAATTGAAGCCGCCGGTGCCAGGACTGATCTGCACTCCGGAATGTATGGTGGTGCGGCCCCGAATCCATTTTTTGCTCTTATTGAAATTCTTAGCAAACTTAAAGATGCCAAAGGGCACGTGCTGATCCCCGGCTTCTATTCCAAGGTTAAAGCTCCGAGCGCTGCTGAACTCAAAGCCTGGAAGAAACTCCCCTTCAACGAAGAGCACTACCGCAAGACCGAAGTCGGATCAACCGTCCTAACCGGCGAACCTGGATTTTCGGTCCTCTATCGTACTTGGGCTCGTCCAACCCTCGAAGTCCACGGCATGCCCGGCGGATTCATCGCTCCCGGAGCAAAGACGGTCATCCCTGCAAAAACTTGGGCTAAGGTTTCCATGCGGCTCGTACCCAATCAAGATCCGGACGACATTCTCAACCGCTACACGAAGATGGTGAAAAAGCTCACCCCCAAAGGTATTCAGACGAGCATTAAAGTTTGGAGCAAAGGCCCAGCGTGCGTAGTGGGTACAGAGAACAAATACGTGAAGGCTTCAACCGAGGCATTACATGAAGTGTTCAAAAAAGACACGGTATTCATTCGATCTGGAGGGTCGATTCCAATCGTCACCGACTTTCAGGATGTGCTTAAAATTCCCAGCGTGATGATGGGATTCGGCTTGCCGGATGACAATCTGCACGCGCCCAATGAGAAGTTCCACATTCCAAATTTCTATCGGGGAATAGAGTCAATCTGCCTATTTTTTGAAAAACTAGGTAGCTAATCCTTCCTTGCTGTAATAAGCAGAGTCATAAGTTGAGCTTTGCTATGCCTCGACGTGAGGTTAAAGTACATCATCGCCATTGCTTCCCTTCCTTACTTCCAGTACCCTAATTTTGCTCCCGCGATTCTTCCTTCCTTCTGACTTCTCCGCCTAGTTTTGCACAGCTGCTGCATTAGGGGTGCAGAATGACGTGGTTGCTCGTAGGGTCATACAATATATAGTGTTATATTGCTTGACCCCGGCGTCAATTCGCCGTTACAGTAAGTGCAATCTGTGACCGGGCAGCGTCCAATAAATAAGTCGCGCCCGGATTTCGCGGAGGAGGTATCGCCTTGGTAAATGCGATTGCCGTCCTACCTCCGGCCACGCCACCCGCGCCCCAGCCAGCGCAAAGGTTTCAAAGCGGATTTCAAATCCGTAGGTTTCGCGATGAAAGCAGCTCGTGTATTGCGTTCCGGAGGAGTAGAAGTTGCTCAAACTAAAGAAGCTACAGATTCTCGGATTTAAGTCGTTCTGTGACCGCACGGAACTTAAGTTCCACGGCGACGGCGTTGCGGCGATCATCGGCCCCAATGGATGTGGCAAGTCGAACATTTCCGACGCAATCGCCTGGGTGCTGGGTGAGCAGTCGGCTAAGACTTTGCGCGGCGCGCGCATGGAAGACGTGATCTTTGCCGGCACGCGCGACCGCAAACCTACAGGTATGGCGGAAGTCACGCTTACCCTGATCGATCCTGGAGTCTACGAAGGCGACGCGAACAGTCCCACTGAAATCGATGTTCAGGATGAATTGCCGCAGATCTCAGACGACGATAACTGGGATGAAGCCGAACTGCGTGCGCGAGCCGCCGAAGAAACCGAACGCCTAACCGAAGAAGCATGGCCTGGAAAGACGGAAGAAGTTGAAGCCGGATCCCCGCTACCCGCCAATATAACAGCGGGGGTCTCGCCCGCTGACAGCGGAGATGGCACGCAATCCGAATCCAGCGAAAGCGCTGGTCCGCAAGTTGTCTTAAAAATCCGTCGCCGAAAGTTTCAGCAACAATTCAAGGCGGGCGAGCTTTCCGTTACTCGCCGTTTGTTCCGCTCCGGAGACAGCGAGTATCTGCTAAACGGGAAGCTCTGCCGATTGCGGGATATCCAGGAATTATTCATGGGAACGGGGCTCGGTCCAGAGAGTTACGCTCTAATCGAGCAGGGCCGCATTGGGCAAATCTTGAGCAGCCGGCCAACCGATCGCCGCAACGTTATTGAAGAAGCTGCAGGCATCACTAAATTCAAAACCAAGAAGCGGCTAGCCGAAGCTCGTCTCGAAGATGCCAAACAGAATCTTTCGCGTGTGAACGACATTTTCGAGGAAGTCACGCGGCAGATGAATTCGCTCAAGCGGCAGGCATCCAAGGCCGAACGTTATGCGAAGTTGCGCGATGAGATGCGCGCCAAACTCAGAATTGTCTTAGCCAGTAAGTTTACTCAACTCGAAAAAGAAAGCGTCGAAATTGATGGCCAGATCGCCATTCTTTCCGAGGAGATGCGGGAGAAAGCAGAAACCGTACAGCGACTAGAAGCCGAGCACTCCGAACGCACACAACGTGACTATGCTATTGGCACAGAGGTTCGTGAAAACCAGGAACGATTGAACCAGATCAAGTTAGAAATGGATCGGGCGATGGCTCGCCGACGCAACAACGAAGAACGTTGCGCGGAACTAGTGACGCGGGCTGCTTCTTCGGAAGCGGAGCTCGCACAGGCACGCCTAAGGTTGACTGAGCTGGAATCCGAACGCGATTTAAATATGCAAACGCTGGCGTCCGCAGCTGCGGATGTTGCATTAGCTCAGCAAGAACTTGCGCAATGTCAGCAAGAAGCTGCGGCAGCGGCGAGCGCACTCGCTGAACTGGAGCAGCAGCAAGAAGCCTCTCGTGTCGCCATCATGGAAGTAGTTGGGTCCACAGCGAATTTGCGTAACCAGCTCACGCAAGCCGAAGAACGCATGGCAGCCGTGGATCGTGAAACTCTGCGGTTGCAAACCGAGATGAGCGCCGCCAACTCTCAAGTGGAAGCTTTCGGCGGACAGCGTGGGCAAGTTGCTATCGAATTTGAAACCATTTCGCAGCGAGTGACCGGGGTTACACAACAGATTTCAGATACGAAACAGTCGCTTGAATCGAAACGGAGAGAGGAAACCGAGAGCAAGAATCAACTCGATGGTCTTCGCGCTGAATATGCGACCGCTCTTGGTAAGAAAAGCTCTTTGGAAGCGGTCATCGCGGAACATGGATATTCCACTGAATCCGTTCGCCGGTTATTTCAGTCCGGCGTGATGAATGGTGGTTTGGCTCCGGTCGGCGTGCTGGCGGACTTCCTCGAAGTAGAAAATCGTTATGAGGGCGTGGTTGAGGATTTTCTTCGCGACGAACTTAACTACATAGTCGTAAAGTCCTGGGACGCGGCAGACGAAGGACTCCGCCTACTGAGAACCGACGTTGACGGACGGGCAACATTCCTGGTTCATCCGGAAGATGCGCAGGCAAAATTCTCTTTCGTAGTCGATGAAGCGAATCATCAGGCGCCTCCAGGACATTCCATTATCCCGCTGAAGAACACGATTCGCGTGCTCGACGGCTTTGGAAAATCGCTGGAGGTCATCCTTCCCAAGCTACGAGACGGCTACATTGTCCCCGACGCTTCGATAGGACGAAATCTCGCACTGGAAAATCCGGATGCGTTCTTTCTCTCGCAATCTGGCGAGTGCTTCCACAATGTGACCGTAACTGGTGGCAAGCAGCGTACCGAAGGCCCACTTTCGATGAAGCGCGAGTTGCGCGATGTGATGCGTTTATTGAATGAACTCGAAGAGGCGTTGCGGCATAAGGAAACCCGCGTCCTCACATTGGGCCGGGAAATCAAAGAGCTCACTTCCCTGCTCGATCGGCTGGATGGGGAAAGACGCGAAGCCGAAAAACAGGCGATGACCTCTGGTCATACCCTACGGCAACTTGACTCTGAAATGACACGCATCGGTGATCGCCTCAATACTTGCCAACATGAGCTACGTCGGCTTTCGGCTGATCACGCTGAGCAGGAATCCCTGATCGCGTCCCGGCAAAATGAAATTGCAGCATTGAGCCAGAAGCGGGCAGAGCTTGAGACAACGACGGCAAATGCCAACGAGCAACTCGTAGGCTTGCGTGAGCGCCGCGATGTGGCAGCGCAGAATGCTTCGCAACGTTTGGCCGGAGTCGCAACTCTGGAGGAACGTCACCGTTCAGCGGCTGGAACACTGAGGAGAATTGAGTCCTTAGTCATTGAAATGTACGAGCGGGTCAATGCGTTGGCTTCGCAAATCGATTCTTCTGCGGCGGAACAGATACAGCGCCAAACAGAAAATCAGCAGATGGCAGAAAAGCTGCTCGAACTTGAAGCCGAACATAATGCGACGGCCGCGCGGGATGGCCTTCTGCAATTCGAGTCAGAACAGGTTCGAGCGCGCTTGGCTGAAATTGACGAAGCATTGAAAACTGCGAGAGAACTTCTCGACAGAGCACGCGACCATCGTGGCGAACTTTCGGCAGCAGCGGCAAAGCTGGAATCCGACGCGCAATATATGGCGGAAGCATGTCTGAATGAACTCGGAGTACAACAGCCAGAATTGATGGCGGACACAACAATTCCAATTGCAAACGGAGATGAGCTAGCCGCCGAAGATCAAACTTATCGCGAGATGCGCACCCGGCTCGAGGCTATGGGTCCAGTGAATATGATGGCGCTCGAAGAGTATAAAGAAACCGCCGAACGTCACGCATTTCTAGACACACAGCGCAAGGATCTGCTCGATTCCATCCAGAACACACAAGCAACGATCAAAGAAATCGACGTGTTTTCGCGGCAAAAGTTCGAGGAAGCCTTCAACAAAATCAACGAAAATTTCCAGGTCACATTCAAGAAACTTTTTGGTGGCGGACACGCTTTCATGCGCCTAACCGACGAAGAGAACAGCGCTGAAAGCGGCATTGACGTGATCGCCTCGCCTCCCGGAAAGAAACTCCAAAGCGTCTTACTACTTTCTGGTGGTGAAAAGGCCCTAACTGCGCTTTCACTTCTTGTCGGCATCTTCCAATATCAGCCGAGCCCGTTCTGCATTCTCGATGAAGTCGATGCGCCACTTGATGAAGCTAATATCGGCCGTTTCACGGAACTGGTGAAGGAAATGAGCGTGCAGACGCAATTCGTTCTCATAACTCACAGCAAGAGAACGATGAGCATTGCGCCGGTGCTCTACGGAGTAACGATGCAGGAACCTGGAGTTTCGAAATTAGTTTCGGTGAGATTCGGGGCAGCATAGAGAATCTCTTATCCCGGACAAAGTGCCCGGTTCGAGATAGGCATTCCGCGCGAAATTAGATAAGCGGAATAGGTCTTGCATGAAATATTAAAAGCGTGCTAAGAATCGCGCACGAATTTTCCTCTGTTATCCTCAATTTTTTGCACATGCATGTTCCGCCAAAAGCCTCTCTGAATAGGCGGTTTCGCGCGTTTCAATTATTGTCAACTCATTTTCTTCGAACTCTTTACAGCACGCCAATAAACTTTAGACTTAGTCGTTGACAAAAAATTTTGGCGCGTTAGAATACGCGACGTTTCCTGCCTGTAAAATCTAAACATGAGCCCTCAACTTATCGACTCCGTTCTCTTACGTACTGACTTCCCAGAACTCGAACTTCACGCCAGCGGCAAAGTTCGAGATGTGTACCGCCTGGACAACGATCACCTGCTCTTTGTAGCCACTGACCGTATTTCGGCATTCGATTATGTTCTCGCAACCGGCATCCCTCACAAGGGCCGTGTTCTGACTCAGATCTCACTCTTCTGGTTCGAGTTTTTAAAGGACATTGTTCCTAATCATCTCGTCACAGCTGATGTGGATCGCTACCCAGAAGCGGTGCGCAAGTATGCTGACCAGCTGCGCGGGCGCTCCATGCTGGTCCAGCGTGCAGATATGTTTCCGGTTGAGTGCGTGGTACGTGGTTACATCTCGGGATCAGCCTGGAAGGAATACAAAGCTAACGGAAGCGTATGCGGCATTAAGCTTCCCGCTGGGTTGAAGGAATCCGACCAATTACCCGAACCGATCTTCACTCCCGCAACGAAAGCAACAACTGGTCATGATGAGAACATATCGTTTGATCACATGGTGCAGCTAGTCGGGCGAGAGTCAAGCACGCAGCTTCGTGATCTTACACTCGCTATCTACAGTAAGGCGTCGAATTACGCGCGAGAAAAAGGCTTGATCATAGCGGACACGAAGTTCGAATTTGGCCGGACGGCCGCTGGCATTACGCTGGCTGACGAAGTGCTCACGCCTGATTCTTCACGTTTCTGGCCAGCCGACAAATATCAACCGGGAAAAGCCCAGGATTCATTTGACAAGCAATACGTTCGCGATTACCTCGAAGAAATTCGCTGGAACAAGCAGCCTCCCGCTCCTTCCCTCCCCCAGGACGTGGCCCGCAAGACCAGTGACAAGTATCTTGAGGCGTACCATCAGCTCACCGGTCGTGAGTTGGATGTATAGCAATAACGCCGCTTCAGGAGAAATCCGGTGAGCGGCGCAGATTGGGTAATTGTTTTAGTTATCGTGGTGTCTGTAATACAAGCGGCAAGTGCGGGCTTTTTTCAAGAAGCTTTCGGGATTGCAGGCTTGATATTCGGATACCTTTTAGCGGCATGGCAGTATCACCGATTTGCGGCGCATTTTGCACCGTATATCAATTCGCCATGGTTGGGTGATATTGCAGCTTTTCTGATCATTTTCTTTGCAGTGATGATTGTTGCCGGAATTGCGGGAAGAATCACTCACTGGATCATGCAAAAGGCGGGGCTCAGCTTTATTGATCGTTTGTTCGGAGCAGCCCTCGGATTTATACGTGGAGCGCTGGTGGTGGCGGTAGTCCTGGTCGGGATGACCGCCTTCACGCCGACCTCCAAGTGGTTGGATAATTCGGAGCTTGCGTCGTATTTTTTGGTAACCGGTCGCGCTGCTATTTGGGTCGCACCTTCGGATTTACGGGCGCGCTTCTATCAAGGACTGGAGTTGCTGCGTCATGAGCACGAGCAACCAGCCCGACAAGGTAAGTAGCGCGAAATAGGTAAATATTTTGGAGAGATTTTTTGACGCAAGCTTTTTGACACGAGCTTAGCGCGAATTCTCAGTAGAAATCTTAGAAAGAGAGATACCGTGAGAGATCAGCTCGAAGCACTCATCATGCAGATGTATAAGAGCAACATCCTCTACTCTGAGGCTGTTCGCGAATTTAAAAAGAGATTCATCCTCACCGTGCTCCAGGAGAACAAAGGCAACCAATGCCGCGCGGCCCGTCAACTCGGAATGCACCGCAATACGTTAAGCCGCACCATCAGTGAGCTTAAGATCGATATGCGTCAGCTCAAAGATGGCAGCAAGCGTCCACCGCGCAGTGCACGTCCTCTTGGTTATGAAAAGAAGGCAGCCCGCTAACAATGTTTGATTTCCGGACAAGCCACTGCTCGAGGTTGCTACACAATCGACAAAAGAATTAAGTCAGACCGAAATGAGTGCGGCACTGCGGTCTGTTGTAGTTCGAAGGCTAAGCCTTTGGAGCTGCGCTGAAGATTTCCACCAATCGATCCGCAATCGTCTTGTCTTCGCCGTCTTTTAGCTGCCAGACAGCAAAACCGAAGCTGTGCGGATCGCTGGGATGGCCATGATGTTCGGCGTGATTGTCACCGGCTACGGCATCTGGATTACGTCCCCGCATGCCGCTCGCGCCCGCTCCCATACTGCCGATCCCGATTGGCCGGGTGTCAGCCAGTTTCTGCATAACCTCTGGTCCAGTGATGTTGAGCTTGGATGGATCAATCTGCCAGCTGTAACGCGGCGTCACGTTGCCGAGAGCCTGAGGATTGAACTGCCGAGGAAGCGCGGTCACTCCAAACTTCTTGATTGCATCAGTGATGACCTGTGCGCGCTCATCGTACATCCTCAGCATGGCGTCGAAATCTTGATTTACGAATATCTCGAGCGCTTTGAGCAAGCCGAAAATTGTCTCCTTGCCAACCTTGCAGCAACGGCCAATGCGATCTTCCTGAGGGCTCATATTCAGCAAGGCATAATGGATCAGCTCATCCCTGCCGATCAGAACGCCCGATGCTTGCGGTCCTTGGATATCCTTGCCGCCGCTGAATGTGACCATATCAAAACCCATTGCCGGATATTCCCAAAGCCGTTCCTTTGGCGGAACGTCCGCGGCAGCATCGTTGAAGGTGTAAATGTTATGTTCCCTGGCGATTGCAACCGTCTCCGGGCCGCTGACCTTCCCTTTATCGGATAAAATATTAGTGAAGTGGATCGCCACGGTCTTCGGATTGATGGCGGCAATCATTTCTTCGCGCGTCTCAACTTCGACCAGCTTCGCGCCCGTCTGACGAATCTGGTGATCAAACGGATATCGATGGCTCTTCTGAATTATGACTTCGTTCCTGGGAAAATTGCTTACATCGGGAATGTCTCGCATGCGAGGCTCGAGGTCCTCGGTCATCATTCCGGAATAGCCCACTACCATGGCCGCTGCTGCGCCGTCCGTTACCAGACCTGTGTAGCCAGCCGGGGACTTGCACAGTTTTGCGATGAACTTGCCGGCTGCGACCTCAAGTTCATCAATCAAAACGAAGTGCTCATTGCCTCTCCGGATCAGTTCCATGACCTCCGGCTTCATTACTGAGCCGCCGATGACGGTTACCGTGCCGTTGATGTTGACGAGAGGTGTTACTCCCAGTTCGGCATAAATGTCGCCAGTAGAACCAAGGCCGGTGGTGATGGGTACGATGGGGTTGCCGTCGACAGAGGGGATAAATGGCTTATGCTTCTTGCCAAAAATGCCCGCGGCATTCAACTCAGCCGGAGCACACAAGCCGCCGGTGGCGGCCCCGAGCGTAGCTAGAAATGAACGCCGATTCCAACCAAACTTCAAATTCATGCGCAGTTTCCCTTTTCAACGTTGCGAAAATTATTTATCGGTTGACGGATTGACTACCAACGCGCTGCCTACGATTTCAATCAGCGAATCACCCGGAATCCATTCTAGAGCCATACAGGCGCGGGATGGAGCTTTGCCGGGAGAGAAATAAGTCCCGTAAATTTTATTCAACGCATCGTACTGCGCCTTATGTGCATCGAAGCGTGCCTTGCCCGTGGGCATGGGGATGTTGTCGGCGAGAGGCAGACAGAGAAAGACCTGGAGATGAATGATGCTGTCCATAGTGCAGCCCGCTTCTTCGACCGACTTCTTGAGCGCATCCATCGTTCGGGTAACGTGTTTTTCAAATGGATCAGTTACGAGAACGTGATCCTCTTTGGAGTATCCGTCGTTCGAACCCGTACCGGAGAAGTAGTAGATTCCATCATGTATGTGATTGCCAGACCGATGAGGTCTATCACCACCAGATCCCCCCATTGCAGTACCAGATTTAGGCGCGCCAGCCGAAGAAGCTTGAGCAAAAAGCTTCGGCGCACCGGTTACTAGAGCCGCCATCGCAGTGATCTTCCCAAAGAAGTTGCGTCGAGTGTTGATTTTCATGGAATTTCTCTCCCTGTCGTTGATCGAAAAACAAACTTTAATAAGAAGCTAACAATAATAACGCAGAGCGCATAGTCATCCAGGGGCAGTTTCACACCGTGAAAAATCGCACCTGAGATCCGTATCTTGGGTTTACGATTGCAGAGCAAAAGGAAGTTGACCTCGAATTCTACTGATGGGAATTTTCGCTGAACTTGTCACTTAGCGGGACAGTCAGGTGATGCGGCACACTGATATACGTGATGGCCATCACAGAGCCGCATCTCTTCACACCTCTATGATCCGCACATGCGAAGCTTCTTATCCGGACACGGTTCCTACGCACGAGTGCTGAGTGTTTTCCGAACATTTTTTCTTGCCATGTTGGCGGTAACAGCGTGCGTTCCCAGCGCATTTGCGGTACCCAGCTATTCCCGGCAGACAGGAATGGCATGTGCTTCCTGTCATTACGCTCCACCGGAGTTGACGCCATTTGGCAGAATCTTCAAGTTGGAAGGTTACACATTCACGACTAAGCCAACCATCTCTGATGATAAAAAAAATCACAATGCCGCACTGCAACTGCTGGAGGCGTTTCCTCTTTCCATAATTTTCGACACTTCGTTCACATCTCTTAAAACGCCGCAGCCCACCACACAGAACAGCAATTTTCAGTTTCCTCAAGCAGCGTCGCTCTTCCTCGCGGGCGCCTGGGCGAGCCATGTTGGCAGCTTTGTGCAAGTCACCTACGATAGCCAGGCTGACCATTTTTCCTGGGACAACACCGACATCCGCTATGCAAATAAGGGAGGACAGTTGTTCGGAAAGTCGCTGACTTATGGGATCACGCTCAATAACAACCCGACTGTCGAGGATCTGTGGAACAGCACGCCTGCCTGGGGATTTCCTTTTACTGGAAGCAGTTCAGCTCCCGGACCTTCGGCTGGAGCACTGATCAATGGAGGCCTGGCCCAGGATGTTGCGGGAGTTGGCGGCTATTCGATGTGGAATGAACACCTCTATCTGGCGGGAACGATTTATCGATCTGAGCATATAGGGGGCGCACAACCGAATTCCGGCGCGGGCTTCGGCTTCAATATACGGGGTGTCGCACCCTACTGGCGTGCGGCTTGGCAGACTTCCAGCAAGAACAATTATCTGGAGGTCGGGAGTTACGGCATACATGTGAAGAACACTCCGAATGCAATTACCGGGGTGATGGACGGCTATACAGACTGGGCCGCTGACTTTCAATATGATCGAACGATCCCTCAGTTGAAGAATGATGTGCTTTCGGTTCGCGGTACGTATATCCGGGAGAACTCGTCTCTACTCGCCACGTTCGCCGCGGGAGGAGCAACCCAGATTGCGCATCATCTGAACACGGCGCAGGCAAACGTTGAATATCATTTCGGCACGAGAGTATCTGCGACGGCTGGATTTTTCGATGTGACCGGGACCGGCGACTCGCTATTATTTGCTCCGGCTTCGGTTAGTGGAAGCGCAAATGGAAGTCCGCAGAGTAATGGCTACAACCTGAATGTTTCGTGGTGGCCCGTTCAGAATATTGATCTTGCCCCGCAATACACAGGCTACTTCCGATTCAATGGTGCTCGCACAAACTACGACGGAGCTGGACGCGATGCGTCGGCCAATAATACGGTCTACTTGCTGGCACGATTTGTGTTTTAAATGTACGCGATAGAGTAGACTCCTTACTCCACAAGAACATGCATTTCGATAGGCCGGCATGGGCGTAATGCTAGCAAAAAGATCAGCTGCGCTGGTCACATATCTGAGGAGATAGTATGCGAGCGTTCATTCTGTGTCTCGTTTTAATGAGTATCGTAGCAATGGTAACGGCAACACAGGCACAATCCGATCCTGCCAAGTCTTTCAAGACAAACTGCACTTTGTGCCACTCCGCCGATGGCAGCGGGGACAGCGCAACCGGCAGGGCGCTCCACGCGAAAGATTTGCGATCAGATGAAGTACAAAAAGAAACCGATGCAGCGCTGAACGAAGTGATCACCAAAGGCAGAGGAAAGATGCCTGCATTCGGAGCGAAGATCAAGCCGGATGATATACAGAAGCTGGTGATCTATATCCGAAGTTTGGCGAAAAGTAGTCAGCATTAGGAAGCCACGAACTATCACTAGAGTGAATCATCGCTGAACAGAGGATTTGCATGTTTAACGGTACAGCCATTTGAAGAACGCCACACGCACGCCCTCTCATACGGGATTGCCTTCTACAAACAGGCGTTCTTTTCTAGGTGGATTGCTTGGAATTGGTTCTTTTTGCGTAAGTGCGCTGCTTGCCGTACCGCTTGTCCGCTTCACGCTTTTTCCCCTGCTGCGCCGAACCACTGAACTTAAAAGCTCGCCTGTAGGAGATCTTTCTGAATTTTCATCTTTAACCGAACCATCGTTACGTACCATTCAGATTGAGCAGGTAGATGGCTGGCGTAAAACGATATCCGAAAAAGCAGTCTATGTAACAAAGGATTGTCAAGACAAACTTAGCGTCCTCACCTCGATCTGTCCTCACCTGGGTTGTACGATTCCATGGAACAAAGAGAAGAAGCAGTTTGCCTGTCCATGCCACGGGGCCACTTTTACTTCAGATGGAACTCGCGTGAGCGGACCCTCATTGCGAGGCATGGATACGCTGGAAACATCGGTTCAGGATGGACAACTGCTAGTACGATTTCAGTATTTCCGGCAACTGGTCTCCAATAAGGAGGTCATAGGCTAAGAGAATGCATTCGACGCATAAAACTGAAAGGGATGCATATCCGCAGAGATCGGGACTCTGGGGATGGCTGAACCGCCGCACAGGCGTGGATGATCTGCTTCGAAGTGCTCTCGATGAACCCATCCCGGGTGGCGCGCGGTTCGCCTATATATTCGGCTCAGGACTCTTATTCATTTTCATTTCGCAGGTAATTACTGGAATATTTCTCGCGCTGTACTACGTTCCTTCCGCCGATCACGCGCACACAACGGTCGCTTACATTACAAAAGCGGTTACGGCTGGCTCTTTTCTTCGCAGTCTTCACGCTTACGGCGCTAGCGCAATGGTCATCGTTTTATTTTTGCATCTGTCGCAAACTTATATTTACGGATCGTATAAAGGGCGGCGCGAGCTGATTTGGCTCTCTGGATGCGCGCTCTTTGCTCTGGTACTCGGAATGGCATTTACCGGTTATCTTCTGCCCTGGGATCAGAGAGCATATTTTGCTACAGCTGTAGGAACGAACGCTGTCAGTGAAGTTCCCTGGATTGGCGAGAGCATTAAACAATTGATGCGCGGTGGAACGGAGATGGGTACGTTAACCATCTCGCGGTTTTTCGTGGCCCACGTTTTTCTCATTCCTGCCTTTATCTTCGCGCTCGTGGCTTCTCATGTTTTTCTATTCCGCAAAGCTGGAGCCGCCGGTCCCGTCAACGAAGATCCTTACCATCCGAAACAAAAAGCGGAACTCTTCTATCCCCGCCAAGTATTAATGGATCTCTCTCTAACAGGGCTGCTGATTGCAGGACTCGGTTTTCTGTGCTTTTTCGTTCCAGTGCATTTGGGTCCGCCTGCCAACCCTGCCGATGCCCAGTATGTACCGAGGCCCGAGTGGTATTACTTGCCCATATTCCAATGGCTGAAATACTGGCATGGGTCGGCGGCAATTGTCGGTGTACTTGTAATTCCAATGCTCTTAGCTCTGGCCATTCTTGCGCTTCCCTTTTTGGATCGCAGCGTCGAACGACGTCCCTGGAAACGACCTGTGGCGATGAGCGCATATGGATTCGTGGTGTTTGCACTCCTGGGTCTCGGCCTACGCAGCCAATATTTGGACCGGCACGATGCTGGAGTCGCTCTGCGATTGTCGAAGCAGAAGACAGAAGAAGACGAATATTCCCGCAAACCGTTCGAGCCTGAGCTTTCTTCCGTATCCCTTGCTGCCGCGAATGTCGCACTGGCTGATCCCTTGGCAGCGAAAGGAAAAACAATCTTCGAAACGCAATCTTGCAATGCCTGCCATGGTGATGGAGGAGTCGGCACGGCAGCAGCTCCCGCGCTCGTCGGCGTTAAAACGAAATTCTCACCTGACCAGCTAGCCGAACTCTTCAAGCATCCCACCGCAAAAATGAACGCTGGAGGAATGCCGCCCATCGATCTGCCTGCGGATGATTTGAAATCGCTGATCGCGTATGTGGAGAGCCTTAAATAGTACGGCGATGAATTACGAAGGCAGAAGCTGTTGGAGGCGCACTTTATCGTTAATCACCAGGGTCGAACCACGGACTTCGATCAGTAGCTGGCGCTTGAAATCAGCAAAAAGCCGGCTGATAGTCTCGCGAGAAGTCCCAAGCATTTCCGCAATTTCTTCGTGTGTCAGAGTTAGGACGGAACGCGATTTGTCAGAATCGTCGCTATGATTGGTGTTCCAGTCCAACAAAAAACTCGCGAGTTTTTCCGCAGCCGAACCAGATAAGCCAAGATAGCGAACCTCCCGGCAAGTCGCATAATAGATTTCGCTCAGAATCTGGGCAACTTTAAGGGCAGCTTCTCCATGTTCTCGCAAAAACTTAAGGAATGACTCACGACCAATGAAGTTGGCCTGTAGCGGTTCCAATGCCTCAGCAGTCAATTCGTAGGGCTTGGCTGAGATTGTGCCCGGAATCCCGATGATCTCACCGGCATCGGCAATACGCATAATTAGGGATCTACCATCCGCCGAGCCTGCGCTGAGCTTTACCCTGCCATTGCAAAGTATGAATACTCCGCGCGGTTCCTGCCCCTCCACGAATAGAACTGCGCCTTTCGGATATGTCGCCAACGAGGATATTGCCTGTAAATCCTCCAAGCTACGAGGGGGCAGATCGCAAAAGATGTGCTCATGACGAAGCGGGCAAATGAGACAATTTTCGATGATCTTGAGACCGTATGGCGTACGCATTTTGTGCATTGGAGCAGATTATACGATCCGGCGCCTTTTCGATCCAAGGAGCACACTCACCTTTAGAATGCGCCTCGATTGATTCAAAAAAAAACGCAGCCCTTAGGGCTGCGTTTCTAAATAACTGCTTTCTTGCAACTATTGCTTTGAAGTTGTACGCCGATGCGGCGTAGGCTTTTTGGCCGGGGCGGCAGCTTTCAAGAGCGCTCCATTATCCATCGTCATCACAAACGGACTCGCAACATACGACTGTGGTGTCCCCTGGAAATCGAACGTGCCCCCTTCTTTCGGCATCAATCGAGCGGGAATTGGACCGCTCATAGTAACCACGATGTCGGCTCGCTTCTGGTCGATGTCGTCCTGGCTGGCGGCAACCTGAACTTCTGTTGGCGTAGCCTGGATCACAGTCGCTTCCATCTGCAAAGGAACACCCTTGATCACACTCCAGACCTTCTCGGCGTCCTCTGGCGAGCCGGCTGAAAGCACGAGTTCCCAATCGGCGAAACTCAACTTCTTAATGTCATCCGGAGTCTTGCCATTAACCAGATCATGCGCCTGCTGCGCTGGAGTTGGCGGAACATATTGTGTGATGGTGAATCCGGCAGGGGGCAACGGTGTGGTCTTGGCAGTTGCGAGTACGTCAGTCCACCCCTGATCCGAGCCATGGTACTTACTGTACTGGCTCTTGCCATAGGCTTCGATTTGAGCTTGCCCGGGGGAACCGGCAGCCAAATTAGCAGCCCTCGCAATAAAGTACAGTCCGTTCACGTTATCTGGAGGTGTTGCTGTTAAATAAGCCAACGCAAGTGGATAAACATTGCGAATATCACCCGGTTCGGCTTCGACCGCGGCACGTAAATATTGTTGGGCGCCTTTGTAATCTTTGTTCTGAAGAGCGGCAAAACCCACTGCTCCGTTAAAAATTATGCCCGCTTGAGTTTTCAGTTTTGCGAAGTCCGCATCTGACATTCCATCAGGCTTTTGTGCGCTTTGCAGGGCCTGCAAGCCTTTATTGCCATATTGCGAAGCATCAGCCAGATTCTTTTGCGGATCTTTTCCCGCTTCGACGTTCGCGCGCGCACTATAAGTCAATAGAGCAAGCGCTTGAAGACTATTCGGATTAGCCTGCAAGACGCGTTGGGCCGCATCCAGCATCTTGTCCTGATTGCCGGATTGCTGATATGCGCCCATCAAAGCTTCCAGCGCATCCTCTTTCATCACGCTATTAGGATATTGAGTTAGAAAAGCCTCAAGACCACTGATCTTGGCAGCCGCGTCTTTCTGCTGCACCGCGCCAACGTAAGCATTGTATTCCGCAGGGTCTTTAATCTCTTTTTTCTGTTGAGGTTGCGCCGGGGTCTGGGGCGTTGCGCTTTGCGGCTGCGGCGTTGTTGTCTGTTGGCCACAGGCGAATGCCGCAAATGCAAGCACAACCGCCACTAAACTCGTCTTCATTCGAATTGGCTCCTTGAGGTGTATGGGGAAATCGAGCTTTTGGAACATCGACGACACCGGTCAACTGCTTCCACGTCCAAAATAAAATACAAGTGACGCAGCTTACCGGACCCGGAAAACTGTCCCTCTTAACTCAAAACATCAAAAGAGCGGCGCACTATTCCGGTGAGCGGGATTATAAGTATCTACTCTGAGTAACGCAAGCTGCTTTCCCGCATCCATTTAACGTTACTATCTTAAGATGCCAAATAAGGCATTCACGTTAGCTCCAGAGCTGAATGGAGTTAATGCGTGACCCATCAGGAGCCAAAATGGCGATATCAGAAACTACTGAAAAAATAACAGGGCAGGTTGCTGTAGTTACGGGCGCCGGACGAGGCATTGGCGCGGAGATCGCCAAGAAGCTTGCTCAGCTCGGAGCTATCGTTGCGCTGTGTGGTCGTACCAAATCCCACTTGGAAATTACGGCTAAATTGATAGCTGAAGCCGGAGGAAAGGCTGAAGTCGTTGAGTGTGATGTCACTAATCTTCAATCAGTCGAATCTGCCGCGAAAGAGATCGAGCAAAAGTTCGGACGCTTGGACATTCTGGTGAATAATGCCGGAGTGGGCGGGTTCGGAGGTCCACTGCACCAGATGCCTCCAGAGTCGTGGGAGCAAGTCTTAAATACGAATCTGCGAGGTGTTTACTACTGCGTCCGCAGCTTCGCTCCTACGATGATCCGGGCCCGCAGAGGACACATCATTAACATTTCTTCGCTAGCTGGAAAAAACCCTCTGCCCAATGGCGCTGCCTACGCCGCCTCCAAGTGGGGATTAAATGGGCTGAGCTACTCAATCGCGGAAGAATTGCGTCCACATAACATTCGAGTGTCTGTAGTATGCCCAGGCTCAGTAAACACGGAGTTGAGCCCGCATGAAGGCAAAGATCAGACGAAGATGCTGCAACCGGAAGATGTCGCCCATGTTGTCGAAATGATGGTGACCCAGTCGCCGCAATCGTTTGTAAGCGAAATTCTAATCAGGCCTACGCAGAAACCATAACTTTTGCTGAGTGAAATCTATTTCTTAAAGAGATTTTCAAACGCCTGCCGCGCATCTTGCGGGCGTGCAGATACCGGCGTAGATGTTTGCTTCTCCACTCTTACGCTAATGGAATAAAACGTACATTGATTTGCGAGGTCCTTACGGGGGATTCGCGCCGGTATTGGCTGGGTACATTCAAATCTGGCCGAGGTGTCGAAATGGGTGCACTGTTTGCAGGAATGAAGATCGAAACCGCATTTTGGACATTTGCTCACCTGCCCGGTTGTCGAGGTCAGAACAGTTCCACACTGAGCGCATCGGGAAATCGCATGGGATCCAGCCATCTGCACGGCTCTGGGACCGAAAGTCTCTTGCTTCGGGGGACGATCCGCGGACGTTCGCTCTCGTTTTTCACTACGATCACTATCGCGGTAACCGTGTTGCCTATATTTCTGTTCTGACACTAACTCTCCTATTTAGCTGTACATTGTCTATCTTGAGTGCGTTTTCTTCAAGTAAGAGCCGACCGGAAGTTTCCGCTTCCGGCCGGGATTGTCCCACCCCTATTTGTAGTTTCTACTTGGCATGTCCAGTTTGGCTTCGCTATCTCGTAAAAACACTAATGTACGACGAGCATCGCTGAGCCTTAGTATTTCTTCGCTGTTGCCGTCTACTCCATCGCGCAGTTCGAGTAGCCGCCAATCGATAGCGTCCAAAGCAGAATTTATTTTTTGCACGAACTTCTGCGGTTCTAATTCAACAATGGCCTCGGAGAAAGCTTGTTGCCATTGTGAGGCTGGCGAAGTATTAATTTGAAGCAAACTCATACAAATCTCCTTTTCGGAATCTTGCGCTATGAATAGTGCCGCCGTAATTTGCGGCACAAGTTAGCTGGGAGATTTGAGTCTCAGCAGCGCATCACGTAGGTAGCCAAATATCCTGGCCTCGGCCGTACCGTAGCGATTACATAAGAATCACAAGATGTTCGAAGGGAAATGACGCTAATAGAACTCGATACTCGAAAGGTTGTTGGTTGATGTTCAAGCCCACTACGATGCGTTTGGCGAGATTGATGCACCGAGCGGTGCAGCATGTCGTACTTGCCACTAGTTGTCTCCAAAACATCAGCCGAGACGAGCAGTGAACAAAGTGCAGCCGCGATGATCGAAGCAACCGCTATTTTCCAAACCGATTTTTGCATGTCGCGATTTCTAAATAGGATTTTAGTAGCTCTTAATGTTATGTTCCGACGGACAAGGCCTAACTTTCTGCGGGGAAGCTCCCTCCCCATCTCTTTAGGATTTGGCGTGCAATGTTGCTTTGTCTTGATGGTGGCGTACGAACCATTACCAACACAGCTCCGTCTTCGAAGGAATTGCTGTAATATTCGGCATGATCTGATGGCACGCCAATACCAAGCAAGAAATAAGTTAGGTCTGGCACGTTTTCACCCAACACACCGATAAGGTCAATAGCCGCAAAGCCCCTTTCAGTCAAAGCTCTGACTGCTTCTGCAGCGCTAAACGGCTCACAAAAAATACACATTACAAGTGTGTCCGAAGCCTTAGTGTCATAGTCTCTCAACATACTCAGCTCCTAGATTGTAAAAAAGGGGCAAACTGCCCCGCTTAAAGCCAAATGGGCCGAATGAATAACAATTTGACGAGTACTTGACGGGTACTTTTAGAAATGAGGGAAAGATAAGGGGTCTAGCAGAGACGAGTGCATTCCAAAATCAGCAGATCCGTGCCGCTGGCAATTTTTTTCAGTCGTGTTTCTGGCCTCTGAGATTCAGAATGGACAACCTGAAACAAAAGCGGGACAGAAATAACAGCAAGACTCACTGTGTGATGAAGCAGATGCGGCGCAGTCCCTGGAAGCTCGTCGAGAGCGGGGGAAATCAATACTGCTAGCACAGCGAAAGCTGCCAAAACAGCTATAAACGACTTGGGTGCGCTAAGCATGTTCGCAGTCTCTAAATCTTAGCTGCTTACTCAGAAGCTATCTGCATCTTTATCACATCCATTTAGCCAGGGCAAGCCCGGCCATTGTTGTTTATTACTTCTTACCTACCGAGAACGGCGGCTCTTCCGGTATGGCCTCCCCGTCCCCTCTTGGATCGGACGCTCCAAAGTTCACATTCAATTTTTCGTCATGCAGAACAGCATTGCCCCGTCCCATATCCTGAGAAAAGCGCGGCGTCACGCTGATTTCGTGTCCTTTGGCGGTTAATCCATCAATTGCAGTTTTCGGCACGCCAGAATCGACCTCCACATCGCAACCATCGAACGAATATTTGACGAAGCGTGAGGCCTCAAGGGCAGACTGAATGTTCATATTGAAATCCGCAATATTGGAAACAAATTGTGCATGAGCTTGCGATTGGTTAAAACCACCCATGATTCCAAATGCAATAGTTTCCCCATCCTTCTCCATGAAGGCCGGGATGATGGTATGCAATGGGCGCTTGTGAGGCGCGAGCGAGTTGGCTAAATCCGGTTTGAGCGTGAAAGCTTCGCCGCGATTCTGAAGCACAAACCCTGCATTAGGTGGGACCAGTCCGCTACCGAATGCACCTGCATTACTCTGGATCAACGAGACTTCGTTGCCATCTTTATCGACCACTGACAAATAGGTCGTGTCGCTGGTCAGTCTTGAGAGCTGCTGCTTAATATCGGACGGAAGAACATTGCATTGAGCACGATCCTGAATCAGCTTGGCGCGCTTTTGCGCCAATTCTTTTGAGATAAGTTCCTGCACTGGGATATGGCTGAACTTAGGATCGGCAACATAGTGATGCATGTCGGCATATGCCAATTTCTTAGCTTCGATCTCGACATGAAGCGCTTGAACACTGTTGTGTCCGTATTGTTGCAATGGAAATTGCTCCATAATGTTCAGCATGGAAAGCGCTGCAATGCCCTGCCCATTGGGGGGCATCTCCCATACTTTCCAGCCACGGTATGTAGTCGAAACTGGATCGACCCATTCAGGCTGAAAATCCTGCAAGTCTTCCGCTACCATCATGCCGCCCTGCTCTGCTGATAATTGCACAATTGAATTCGCAACTGACCCGCGATAGAACCCGTCCCGCCCATTGACTCCGATCTCTTTCAGTGTGGCCGCGAGGTTTGGGTTGCGAAAAATCTCTCCGATCTTCGGAGCTTTTCCATAAGGCAGAAAAACTGGAGCGAAGCCAGGCTGGCCGGCAAAGGGAGGTCCATACTTTTCCCAATTTTCTGCATCTGTTTCAGTGATGGGCACGCCCTCGTCCGCGAACGCGACTGCCGGAGCAAGATCCTCCGCAAGCGATATCTTTCCGAAACGATCATGAAGCGCAGCCCATCCCGCAACTGTGCCCGGAACGGTGACAGAATAGATACTGGTTGAAGGAATTTCGCCGGTTATCCCCTTCGCTTCCAAAGCAGCAATGGTCATGGCTTTCGGCGACCAGCCGCTGGAGTTCAGTCCGTATAGTTTTTTGGCTTTCGCGTCATAAACAATGGCGAACAGATCACCGCCAATGCCGTTCATCATTGGCTCAATGACACCAAGCGCGGCATTAGCTGCAATCGCCGCATCCACTGCACTCCCACCGCGCTCGAGGATTGCCGCCCCCGCCTGCGAAGCGAGAGTTTGGCTCGTCGCCACGATGCCAAATCGATTAATAGTCATAGAACGCGCCTGTTCACGGCTAGGCTCGAGAGCGCGCAGCGATAAACTGGGCAGCAGTATTGCATTGGCAAGCGCAATTGAAAGCAACTGCTTCATACCAGATCGGAATCTGAACATTTTGACCTATTTTCTTTCTTGGCAAATTAATTATCGATGATCAACTGCAAAAGAAGGTACGCGAAATTCGGGTGCAAGAAAAGCCTTTATCAAGAAATCCATGAGCAACAAATGGGTACACGATTTTATGTAGGCACGTAAGATGCAGCCTGGCACTGAATTGTATTTCGTCAGACCGGGTGCTAACATCCGACAGAGAATTATTTAGGGGGCGATTATGGCTGATCGGGATGGGAATGGCATTCTTTGGTTTCTCCTTGGAACAGGTGTAGGCGTAGCGGCTGGCCTTCTTTTTGCTCCGCAGTCCGGCAACGAGACCCGCGAAGTAATCATGGCGAAAGCTGATGAGGGGCGGGAGTTCGTCCGGAAACGCGCTCAGGAGGCAAAAGAACAAGCAGCCCAATGGGCAGAGCGTGGGAAAGACGTCTTGAACCAACAAAAGGAGCAAATGCGTTCAGCAGTCGAAGCCGGAAAGCAGGCGTATCGCGAAAAGACGAGCACGGAAGCCAGCAGTTAAATTTAATTTTCGTGCAGGCAATGCGGGACTCGTATGGACTATTTACCCATCTTTATCGGCGTAACCGCAGCAGCGGTACTTCTGCAAGCCGGAATTCTTGTCGGAATGTACCTGGCAGTGCGAAAAACCAGTGCACGCGTCGAAGCCATCGCAGCTCAAGTAGAGGCTAAGGTTTTGCCCACTGCCGAAGTCGCCCACTCCATTATTCTCGATTTGCGCCCGAAGCTAGAGACTGTAGTTGGCAATATTAGTGAAATGAGTAACACGGTTCGAGCTCAACTGGAGCGAATCGACCTCACTGTCAGTGACATTGTTGACCGTACTCGTTTGCAGGTAATTCGTGCCGACGAACTTGTCGGCGAGACGATGGACCGCATTGAAGAAACTCGCGACGTTGTGACCAGGTCAGTGGTTTCGCCGGTGCGAAAGATATCCGGTTTGGTACATGGAATTTCGACGGGATTCGAGACATTCTTTGGTGGCCAGCGATATCGCCGTAATGGCGGATCGATAGCGCCGCAAGATGAAATGTTTATTTAAAGGCAGGCTTCGGGCTCTAGGCTTCAGGGTTTTACCATCGATATTTAATCGTACATCAGAAAAAAGCAGCGTGTGTACGCTGCTTTTTGTATTTTCCTGAAGCCCAATGCTGAACCCTTATGCCTGCTTCACATAATCCATCCGCCACCGACTACCAGATCGCTGTCATAAAATACCGCAGCCTGTCCGGGCGTAATAGCTCGCACCGGCTCATCAAACGTCACCAGGACTTCGTCTGAACCTGACTTCTCAAGGGTAGCGGGCGCAGCTTCGTGACGATGGCGGATCTTCACCATCACCCGCATTGGTTCATTTAAATCTTCGACTGATACAAGATTCACCCGGTGAGCGCGCAAAGTTCGCGAGTAAAGATCTTCCTGGTTGCCGACGATTACCTGATTAGCGTCACCCTTGATTTGAATCACATACAAAGGCGAGCCCGTGGACACTCCCAAGCCCTTGCGCTGTCCCACCGTGAAGTTATGGATTCCGCCATGCTCGCCGACAACGCGACCATCAGTCGTAACCAACTCACCGGCTGTATCCGGCAATGCCTCACTCTTTTCTTCCAGATAAGCGTCGAGAAACTTCTTGTAATCGCCACCTGGCACAAAACAAATCTCCTGCGAGTCGGGCTTTTCCGCAAGCGCGAGTCCATAGTTCCGCGCCATCTCTCGCACTTGCGGCTTGGTCATTCCGCCGAGCGGGAAAATGGTTCGGCTCAGTTGCTCTTGCGTGAGGCCGAATAGAAAATATGTTTGATCTTTTGAAACATCGGCCGGACGCTTGAGCAGCCAGCGTCCAAGTTCCTGATCGAACTCGACTCGCGCATAGTGGCCAGTGGCCAAAGACTCTGCACCGATCTGCTGAGCTACGATCAGCAATTGATCAAACTTTAGGTGGTTGTTGCACAAGCTGCATGGGATTGGTGTGCGTCCGGACAGATACTCTTCGACGAAAGGACGCACCACTTCGCGCTCAAACCGCTCCTCGTGATTGACCACATAGTAAGGAATGCCAATAGTTTCAGCAACGCGCCGTGCGTCGTAAACGTCATCCAGGGAGCAGCAGCGTCCCTGTACGGATTCCGGCATGCCTTCATGACCGGCTAGCCGCCGCTGATTCCAGAGCTGCATGGTGAGGCCGACAACGTTGTGTCCCTCGGCACGCAACATGGCCGCTACAGCAGAGGAATCGACTCCTCCGGACATGGCAACGGCAATGGTCTTTGGTGAAGACATTATTAAAGGCTTTAGGCGTCAGGCTTCACGCTTTAGACGCACAACTCAAAAACCTATCGACTGATAGCTTCTCTATTGTAAACCGGGGACAGCTCGCGCAGGCGGGCGACCGTATTTGGGATGAGATCTAACGCAAAAGCCACATCTTCCGGAGTATTCTGCTTTCCCAGGCTGAAGCGGATGCTGGCTCGTGCACGCTCTGGACTCAACCCCATGGCCGTCAATACGTGCGAGGGCTCAAGCGCGCCGGAAGAGCACGCCGCCCCAGTAGATACGGCTAGGCCCTTAAGATCGAGCGCAATGATCAGTGCCTCACCGTCAATATAATCGAAGTAAATATTTGTGGTGTTTGGAACTCGCGGCGCTTTCCCGCCATTTCTGCCAACAGCTTCTACTTCTGCCAGAATCCTGCTCTCGATCTCATCGCGCATCGCTGATGTTTTCTCGGCGTCCCCACGCTCCAATGCCTGCTTCATGAGCTCTGCAGCCTTGCCTAATCCCACAATTCCCGGAACGTTTTCTGTTCCAGCGCGGCGTGAACGCTCATGACGGCCTCCGTAAAGCATAGGCTCCAGGCGAGTTCCCTTTCCAACATAGAGCGCGCCCACACCTTGTGGCGCGTGCATCTTGTGCCCGGAAATTGAAAGCAGATCGCACCCGATCTCCTTCACATTGATGGCAACTTTTCCGGCAGCCTGTACTGCATCTGTGTGGAAATAAATATCCGCCTCAGTCGCAATTTTGCCAATCTCTTGCACCGGCTGCAGCACACCAGTCTCATTATTTGCCATCATGATCGAGATGAGCTTCGTGTTGGGGCGGAGAGCTCTATGCACATCATCCGGATCCACTAGGCAGCGGCCATCTACCGGGATGTAGGTGACTTCATATCCCCCGGATTCGAGATGCTTGCAAGTATTTAATATTGCGTGATGTTCAATGGTCGATGTAATGACGTGATCGCCGGGCTGCACCAAGCCGAACACAGCCAGATTGTCCGCTTCTGTCCCACCGCCAGTAAAGACAATCTCAGAAGAACGGCACCCCAAAAGTGCCGCCACCGATTCACGCGCCCGCTCGACCGCCGCACGCGTTTCCTGCCCATGATGATGAATGGAGGAGGCGTTGCCAAAACGCTCGCCGAAATAAGGCTGCATTGCCTCTAGAATTTCGGGAAGAACTGGCGTAGTGGCATTATTGTCGAGATAGATGCGGCGCATAAGTGCTAGATTTCATTTTACGCCGCGAAGCAGCTACGGCAGTGATTTGAATCAAACGTCTAGCCAAGGGCGCCCAGAACGGCTATCGCTGATTTATTGGCACGTAGTGATTTGGATAAGCGGGCCCAATATAGTCCGCACGCGGACGGATTAGCCGATTGTCATCGAGTTGCTCGATTACATGGGCCGTCCAACCGCTCACACGAGAGACCGCAAAGATTGGGGTGAACAAATCCACGTCGATTCCCAGCGTGTGATAGGTGGAAGCCGAGTAGAAATCCACGTTGGCGTTGAGCTTCTTGTCGGCTTTTACAAACTGCTCAATTTTCTGTGACCAATCGAACCACTTGCTCTGACCACTTGACCGACCCAGATCTTCGGACATCTTACGAAGATGCGTGGCCCGTGGATCTTCTGTGTGGTAAACCCTATGGCCGAATCCAGGGACTTTCTTTTTTGCGGCGAGCATTCCTTTGACATGCTCGACTGGGTCCGCACCGGCTTTGTCGATTGCCTCTAGAATTTTGAAGACCGCTTCGTTGGCTCCGCCGTGCAGTGGGCCTTTCAACGTTCCGATTGCAGAAGTGATTGCTGAGTGCATGTCCGAAAGCGTAGCGGCCGTCACTCTAGCTGCAAAGGTGGAAGCATTCAATTCATGATCGGCATGCAGAATTAATGCGATATCAAGAGCGCGTTCGGCAGTTTCCGAAGGACGGGCGCCATTCAGTTGAAGTAAAAAATTTGCTGAGTGGGAGAGCGAGCGATCAGCCTCCACAACATTCTTTCCCTTACGAATACGATCATAGGCGGCAACAATCATCGCGATCTGTGAAGTCAGACGAATTGACTTCCTCACATTGGCATCGTGATCGTTTAGTTTTTCGTCGGCATCGTAAAAAGATAGCGCCGAAACCGCGGTGCGGAGCACGTCCATCGCGGGCACATGCTTGGGTACAGAACGAAGAAGATCGAGAATCGCTGGATCAAGCTTGCGCTCCTCCGCCAAACGGTTACGCAATTCCTTCAATTCACTTGACGATGGTAGCCGCCCATTCCACAACAGATAGCAAGTCTCTTCAAAATTGGAATGGTCCGCTAACTCGTGAATATCAATGCCCCGGTACGCCAGAACCCCTGCATCGCCATCGATGTAACAAATACCGGACGTGGTGGCGACCACTCCTTCTAATCCTTTAGGAGCCTGCATGGTGGTAAGGCTGGGCATGTTACCTCACTGAGTTTCGATTTCGTTGTGGCCGCACGGGAAGGAAAAACGCGCTGTCGCAACTAACTTTTATACGCCAAAATTGCCAAACTTCCAACCTACGGAAGGACATGGTCGTGGACTCGTCTCCATTTTTGTCTAACTTAGAACGCTTCTTGTGGCACTTCTTGCAAGCTGGAATATCGAAGGTACTAATCCCTCGGAAACAGCTCGGAACATGCGCAAATCGCGGGTACAATAATCAGCATGCGTTGGGCTGTATTCCTATTATTAGCGTTCGTATTGATTGCGCCTACACTTTGGGCAGATCAATCGCAACCGGCTTCGCTGGTGCCTTGTGCCGGCGATGGCAAAAAACTCGGATGTAATCCCTCTAAAAAAGATTTAAAGGAAGCCAAGCGCGTCTTTGCCAAAGCTTTGTCGTTGCAGAAATCGAGGCAGACCGATGAAGCCTTCGACCAGTTCGAAAAAGCCGCCCAGCTCGATCCCAAAAACATCGGGTATTTAACAACACGCGAACTTGCACGGCAGGAGCTGGTTTCAAGCCATATAAAACAGGGCAATGACGATTTAGAAAAAAATAAGCAAGTAGAAGCTCTCGCTGAATTTCGTAATGCTCTAAGTCTCGATCCTAAGAACGATTTCGCACAGCAGCGTCTGCATGACGCCTTGGGCGAATGGGCTACACAAGTGAAAGAGCCTCCACGTGTTGTCGCTTCTGTGGATGAAATTCAAGTCACACCGAGTCCCACCACACATGATTTTCATTACCGCGGCGACTCCCGTGGTCTTTTGACGGAAATCGCTACGAGCTTTGGGCTTGCCGCCGATCTGGACGACTCAGTAGTTTCCCGCCGCGTACGTTTCGATATTGAGAACGTCGATTTTTACACCGCAATGCGTGCGGCCAATGAAGTGACGAAGACTTTCTGGACCTCGATGGATGCGAAGCAGATCCTTGTCGCATCCGATTCGCCGGAAAATCATCGCCAATTCGATCAGATGGGATTGCGGACATTCTCAATCTCTTCCGCGACAACCCCGACTGAAGTGACTGATGTCGTCAATCTGTTGCGAAACCTTTTTGAAATTCGCTTTGTTACCCCCGATGTTCGAAACGGCACCATCGTTGTTCGCGCACCGAAAAACGTCCTTGAGGCCGCCACACAGTTTATGCAAGGACTCGACAGCTGGCGTCCGCAGGTGATGCTCGAGGTTCAAGTATTCGAAATCAATCACACTTTCGCCCGCGACATCGGCATTCAGATCCCTAATCAATTACAACTGGCTACGATTCCCGGTTCAGTAATCACGCAGCTACAAAATCTATTGGCTAGTGGCCAGCTCAATCCCACAACCCTTGCCGCAGCGTTAGCAACCCTGAGCTCGCAATATCCCATCTTCGCGGGTCCGGTCGCGACTTTTGGTGGAGGGAAAACGACAGAAGCCGTGAGTTTGGGAACATTGAAAGCGTCTCTGTCCCGAAATGAGAGTTCAGTGAGTATGCTGGAGCACATGACTTTGCGCGTCTCCCAAGGAAACGACGCTACTTTTCATTTGGGGTCGCGTTATCCTGTGCTGACTTCCAGTTTCTCTGCGACCATAAATACTGGCGGGCTCTCGCAAATTCTTGGTGGGCAGACAGCTTCAACGGTAAACGGATTACTCGGCGGATTGGAAGCCGCTCCCAGTTTTAATTACGAAGACCTTGGTTTGAGCGTTAAGGCAAAGCCTTTGGTGAACGGCAATTCCGATGTTGCTCTTCAATTTGAAATGCAGTTTCGTACTCTCTCCGGACAATCCGTAAATGGCGCGCCGATTATCTCGAACCGCGAGTTTAAGGGCAACATCACGTTGATGCAGGGCGAGCCCGCGGTGGTAGTCGGTGCACTTTCCCGTACCGACTCACGAACGTTGAGCGGCATTCCTGGCTTAGCATCAATCCCCGGACTGAACCAGGTGGTTAGTGACATTTCAAAGCAAGAAAACGACGACGAATTGCTGGTGACGATCACACCGCACGTGATCAGTAACAATACTCACGACCAGAGCTCCGAGATATGGATGGGCAAGTAAGTTAAAGGTGCTACTTTGCCGGTTGCGCCGCAAAGTCAACCAGGCTTTTCAAACTCTCATAGGGAACGCCTCCCACTTGGCGTCCATTGATATAGAGCGTTGGAGTTCCGGTCACACCCAGCGATTTCCCAAGTAGTACCGAATGCTCTACTCGCCCTACCGTTTCTGGCTTTGCTGCACAAGCTGCGACATCCGCGCTCTTCGCTCCCGCCGCATCAGCTAATCCGTTTAGCTTTTCATCCGAATTCGCCGCCGTGATGTCGGACTGTGCGCTGTAAACACTCTCAATAAATTTCCAGAAAGCGTCATTTGAAGTTCTGCCAATGCAGTCGGCGTAAGCTGCCGCTTTTGCCGCCCAATCATGAGCTGGAAGAGGAAAATTCTGATAAACCAGGCGGACGTTCTTGTTTTCTGCAAGAAGCTTATCGATATTGGGCTGTTCATCTTTACAATGCGGACATTGCAAATCGCTGAATTCCACTAACGTCACAGGAGCATTGGCGGGACCGCGCGAAGGGCCGTTCGCTTCCTTTTCAAGTTTAGACCGCGCCGCGTCGAAAGGATGAGCTCCAAATGGCATGATCTGTCCAGTTATCGCGTGAGTCCCATCCTCAGTCACATAGAAAGTGTTGCCCTGCGATCCTTGTGGCCCGCTGATCACGACGTTAACTTCAGCTAATCCCGCTGCTGGCGATGGCTTAATGTCAGTGATTTTCCAGGTGGTTGACGGATTCATTCCCAACATTTGTTGCAGAAAGGCGTTCACGGTTTCTTCTGAAGGAAGATTTGCGTCATTCGATTTCTTGGACGTCGTCGCCGAAGAAGCCTTCGCAGCTGATGAAGTCGGTTTCTGTTGAGCAGCAGCCATCACGGCCAGTAAAACGATGACGATGACGGCTAAGCGGTCAAGTTTACGGAACATGTACTTCCTTTCTAGTGATGAGGAATCATTGCTTCATTCCTCATAAGCAACTTCATACATCAGATTTTGCGGCAATGGGAAATCGACGGCCATAGCCAAAAGCCTTCGGCGAAACTTTTAATCCAGGCGCGGCTTGCTGCCGCTTGTATTCGCTTCGCTCCACCATGCGAATGACTTTGCGGACTAAAGCAATATCAAATCCACGATCGGCGGCAATTCGCTCGGCGGGATGCATATCTTCCACATAGTCTTCCAGAATAGCATCCAGTACTTCATAGGGTGGAAGGCTATCGCTATCTTTTTGGCCGGGACGCAACTCGGCGGAAGGCGGCTTATCAAGGCTCGCCTGCGGAATAACCGGGCGCCTGGTATTCACATAGCGGCTAAGACCATACACAAGCGTTTTGGGAACGTCGGAAATGACAGCCAGCCCTCCCGCCATATCACCGTACAAAGTGCAGTAACCAACGGCAAGTTCGCTCTTATTTCCCGTGCTCAAAACAATTGCGCCGAACTTATTCGATAGTGCCATCAATAAGGTCCCGCGAGTTCGCGCCTGAATATTTTCCTCGGTCTCATCTTCTTTGCGGCCTGCGAATACGGTGCGGAGAGTTTCGCCATAGGCCTTGACCATCGCATTGATTGGGAGCAGTTCGAAGCGAATCCCTAGATTTTTCGCGAGGGCACGCGCATCGTCAATGGAGCCTTGCGACGAATATGGGCCAGGCATTCCAACGCCAATAACATTTTCAGCTCCGAGAGCCTCCGCTGCGATGGTTGCTGTGAGCGCTGAATCGATGCCACCGCTCAGGCCGACAATAACTTTGGTGAAACCGCATTTGTGCACGTAATCGCGCGTGCCAAGGACCAACGCTGCATAGACACCAGCCTCTTCTCCTTCGATTTGTTCATGGATTTCGCCGGTCAGCTGATCCGAGTCGAAATAAACAATGTCTTCTTCGAACGACTTCCCCTGCGCGATCACATTGCCATCGCGGTCTAAAACAATACTCGAGCCATCAAATAACAGGCTGTCATTGCCTCCGACTTGATTCACCATGACAACAGGGACCTTGTAGTTGCGCGCGATTGCAGCCAGCATATTTCGGCGCACTTCGCGTTTTCCAATCCAGAAAGGAGAAGCGGAAATGTTCAAGAGGAAATTACCGCCTGACTGAATAAGCGCTTCCACCGGATCAAACGTATACAGTCGGCGATTCCAGAAATTCTTGTCATTCCACGCGTCTTCGCAAATCGTAAGCGCCACCTGTTTGCCGCAAAACGAAAACAGCGATTGATTCTTCGATGGAGCAAAATTTCGCATTTCATCAAAAACATCGTACGTGGGCAGTAACATTTTCGATTGCACGAAAGCGATTTCTCCATCTTTGAGCAGCGCGGCAGAGTTCATCACCGATTTGCCTGTTTCAGCTTCCGCGGGAGTTACAAATCCACAGATCACCGCAATCCCACGGGTTTCGGACGCAATGCGTTCAACAGCTTCGCGGTTATGCGCAACGAACGTAGGGCGTTCGACCAGATCGCGGGGTGGATAACCGCAGACGGAAAGTTCTGGGAAAAGAATCAGATTCGCACCCGCAGCTTGAGCGCGATGTGCAAATTCAATGATCTTGGCGGAATTACCGGAAAAATCCCCTACCGTGGGATTGATTTGCCCTAACGCAATCTTCACTCTTCTAGTGTAAAGGTGAGATGGCACATGGCCAAGTCAAGGAACATGTCGAAGATATACAAACTTATTACACAGTAAAACTTCGTAAAAGAAATTCGGGAGAAGAAACGTCTCGCCGATACCGCTCATCTGATACATAGATGACCACACGACGGCTCGAACTTGATGCGGCTCGCGGACTAATGTTGGTGTGGATCACCTTAACCCATCTGCCCACAAGAGTAAGTGCGTATATCTACCAGCCTTTTGGTTTTGTTTCAGCCGCGGAAGGTTTCATCTTCTTGTCTGCCTTATTTACAGGGCTGATTTACTTTCGCGTTGCCGAAAAAGAGAGTTACCCCGCAATGCACGCCAAATTGCGGATGCGCACGTTGAAGCTTTACGGATACCATTTTCTTCTTCTTGCAATTACTTTTTTTGTAGTCGCAAAAGTTGCCGCAAGTGGTGATCGGCCGGGATTGCAGAACTTGCTCGACTTTTACTTTCTCGCCGGCCCTAAACGCGCCTTAATTGATGCCGCATTGTTGATCTACCGCCCACCGTTGTTAGACATTCTTCCGATGTACATTATGTTTCTGGCTTTCACTCCTTTTCTATTATCTGCCGCGAAACGCATCGGATGGAAATTGATACTTGGTGGTAGCTTCACGCTGTGGCTTTTGGCGCAATTTGGATTGCGACAGGCAACCTACAGCTTCAGCAGCCACTTCTTGGGATTGCGCATACCAGCGAATGAAATGGGCTCTTTTGATTTGTGGGCATGGCAATTTGTCTGGGTATTCGGGCTTTGGGCCGGGGTACGTTGGGCAAAGGGAAATTTGCCGCTGGAGACTTGGGCGAAACGCGTCACTATTCCTGCCGCATTTGTTTTCTTTGCTTTTTTAGTAATCCGCTATACCCTGGCGGCCAAAGTCGGCAACTTTGAGCCTCTTTTTGATAAGTGGCACTTAGGGATAGTTCGACCAATCAACTTCGCTGCGGTCGCAGCCCTACTCATACGTTTTCAGGCGTATGTAAAACCGCTGGCAATCCGTCCCTTAGTCATGATGGGGCAGGCCTCCCTGCAAGTTTTCTGCGTTCATTTACTGTTTTGTTTCGGAGGGCTTGCTCTCGTTGGCAATAATACCAGTGAAGTGTTAGGCATTGCTCCAGGGGTTATATGGCTCGCAATCAGCCTATCGGCTCTCCTGTTAACTGGCCATGTATTCGCCAAAAAAGAAAAGCAAAAGCCGAAATCTCTGGTTCTCTCCAAAGCTTAACCGCTTCCCCGCGACAAATCGAAACGTGTTTACGTCAGTTCGGTTGTGGATTCGTGCCAGGGTCCGGCATAGGCATCGGCTGCCTTGTCCCGGTGGTGCCGCTGGGCGCAGGATCAGACACCTCTTCCCCGGGCCGTCGTAAGGTAGGTGCAGCAGCCGGACGCTGTCCAGATTTTTCGTTCGACTTTGCAACGGTAGTTTGTCCAAGGTCAACTTCTTTTTCTGTTCGTAATATTTTTTCGCCGGTGACCTTCATGGTTTCGACGCGGACCACTTCGTCTCCTACGACACGAACAAAGTCGACGTCTTGCGGTGGTTCTCCATAGATCCAATCTTCGTATTCAGTTTCGCCATCTTTTTCGCGAACCTTCTTCCCGGGCCGTCCTTTCGCATAGATCACCATCTCCCGGTTCATCCCTACTAGTACCTGATGGCTTTTGATAGCTTGTTGCGCTTTGGGGGAAAGAGTCTCTAGATAAGCCTCGACTGCGGACTTCGCATTGAAATCAAAGACGGGGCGCAAGAGGTCTTTGAGCTGTTGCGGATTTAAATCGGGCACGTAATGATCGAAAGCCAAGTCGACATAGGAGCCCCGCGGATTTGCATTGCTATCGTTGGGACCGACCGGAGTCGTCGCCCCTCCCATTCCTAATTGCACGTGCTGATACCACTTTTGCTTTTTAACTGGGCCACCGTTGATCTCGAAATGAATGCTGTCATTCCTTATCGTTATTGCCGTAATCTGAGCGCGGTCTCCGGGTTTCACTGCCGGACCCCAGAGAGCAATCAACTGCTGCAGATCCGGGCCGCTAGGCGTAAGCTTGCCGTCTTTTAAAAACAATCCTTTTTTGCCCATTGGGAAAGGAGCGCGTATATAGACAAGTTCGGATTGAAAAGCGTGAATCAGATCCATCCGCGTCTGCTTTGAAATATGAGGAGGCGCAGCTTGCTTGTCAGTGGGATTGTTATCATTCGGCTGATCAGTTGGAAAAGCAACAGCCACCATCGAGAGCAGGCTGAACATAACAATTGATAGTAAAGGGGAAACAACAGCGGCGCAGCGTGACTTCATGCAAGAACCCCAGCCCAGTCTATGGCAATTATATCCCTGATTAATGGGTCAGGACTGAAGAACGAAAGTGCCTGAACAAGACCCAAACCGATAAGGGAGGCAAAGCAAAAAGGCTCATCCGAAAGATGAGCCTTTTTTGCATTTAGTAATGCGCGGTTTACTGGACAGTGAAGTTCAAGTTATCCAGCACTATGGCGTATGGCTGCTGGTTTCTGTTTCCGTCAATCTGGTAATTGATCGTAACGCCATACCAGTTCCTCGGGGTAGGAACATCATAACGGTTAAGATTGGCTGTGTTCCCATTCAAGGTGATGGACTTGAATAGCAGATGATCGTCACTGGTACGTTCCGCCTGGAGAATCAAGTGGTTCCATGCATTGCTGATGGGATTACACGGAACACCGCTTGGCACCCAATGCTGGGTTACATTGTTCCAGGTATCCCACTCATGCCCTCCAGCAATTCGGCATTCGTGTCCCCAAATGAACGACTTTCCACCGAAGAACTGGTTGATGTCGAACTCCAGAGCTTGAGAAATCTCCGCATTCCCTACATAGAACCAGACATCGTAGGTGAATTTGTGCAGTGAAGGAACCAGAGTATGATTCGTGTCCGGAAGCCCTTGAGAGGAAAAATCTCCAATCAGGTGATTGTTCCAGAGGACGTCAGAGAACACCATTTGTCCTCCAATCGTTGTATTGGTAGCATTGCCGCTCTTAGACGGCGAACTCACATGTGGGTTCCAGGACCAAGTAGTCTGAGGCCCGCTGTTCTTGCAGGAATTGCAGATTCCATAGCCGGGTGGCAAAAGAGCGTATCCGGTCCATCCCTGCTGGCTATGCAGATTCGAGAAGGTTCGCCCGCCGCCTCCTCCTCCACTGCCGACTGTAATAGTTATGGGCATTTTGGCGGACCATCCGCAATTGTCCCACTCCTGAACAACGGTTTGATAAGTGCCGGGGTTAAGATTTAATTGAGTATTTAAGTTCGATCCCGCAGTCACGTAAGCTAAGACCCCAGGAGCTGTATAGATTCCGGTTGCGGCCACCCCTTTATTACAAGCCGGTGAGCTTCCAGTAGCAACAAACTGTACTGGTGAGCTTACGGTTGCACCATTATTGGGAGCTGCCACTACCACATTGGCGTATGCAGGACTTGCCAAGGTCGCGCCGAGACACACAAGTAGACAGTACTTCTTAATGCTCATGCAGCATTTCTCCAGCTTACTTGGTTATTGACGAAGTGGCGCAGAGACTACGATTGAAGGGAGTTTATGGAATGGAGCTACTCAACCACAACATAAATCGAGGTTAACGACCACTCGGAAGTACATGTGACTGTAGGACTTCTAAGGTATTCGCCTTAGTAGGATTTTTATTTTTGGGGCGTCAGCACCACATGTAATTTGTCTGCAATTTAATACAACACGTCCCTAAGTTAGCTTGACACTGAAAGAAAATGCTATGTTCAGGGAAGAATCAGCTCATCATGATCACAGCTAATGCCGAACGAGAGACAACCCGCAAGATAGAATCTGTTCGCGATCTGTTTGAAATTCCAGACGACATTACCTATTTAAACTGCGCCAACATGTCACCGCAACTTCGTTCCGTTACACAAGCCGGAATTGAAGCGGTGAAGAGAAAAGCAAATCCCTGGAATTTAACTGCAGCGGAGTGGTTTTCCGGAGCCGAAGAACTGCGAAGTGCATGCGCGCAATTGTTTAAAGCCGAAGCAGATGGGATTGCATTGATTCCTGCCGCTAGTTATGGAATTGCGATAGCAGCTGCCAATCTCGAAATTAAGCCTGGACAATCGATCATTTTATTAGATCAAGAATTTCCTTCCAATTTCTACGCCTGGCGTGAATTAGCCAAACGGCAAGACGCAGAAATCAGGACCGTACAGCGGCAGAACGGTGAAAATTGGACTGCTGCCGTGCTTCGCTCCATAGATGCGAGTACAGCAATCATCTCTATACCTCATTGTCATTGGATGGATGGCAGCGCTGTAGATTTAGTTAGTGTGAGCGAATGCGCCCGTTCCGTAGGGGCTGCGATCGTTATTGATGCTAGTCAATCGCTTGGCGCTTGCCCACTCGACCTGGAATCTATACAACCGGATTTTGTGGTCGCGGTCGGCTACAAGTGGTTACTCGGGCCGTATGGTTTGGGATACATGTATGTTGCTCCGAAATGGCGCGACCGCGGCACTCCGCTCGAATATTCCTGGTTAAGCCGAGGCGGCAGCGAGGACTTTTCAAAGATTACATATCGCGACGATTATCAGCCCGGTGCCCGGCGATTTGATATGGGTGAGTTTCCGCAATTTGTGCTGTCGCCAATGGCCTGCGCAGCGCTAAAGCAAATTCAGGTATGGGGGATAGATCAAATTCATCAGTCATTATCGTTGCTGACAAATTACGTTTGGGAATGCGCAAAGGAAAGGGGATATTCCGTCCTGCCGCGGAACGAACGTCTTGGACACATGATAGGAATTCGATTTCCGGCAGGTGTTCCAGCAGGACTAGTCAAAAAGCTTACTGATGCAAAAATCTATGTGAGCCTGCGCGGAGATTCACTTAGGGTTGCACCTCACTTGTATAACAACCGCGCAGACATCGATCATATGTTCGATGTTCTTCCGTAGACGGTTACGCGTACTTTGCAGCTCTTGTTGCGCTCTTCGCGATCAAAGCTTTATTCCGGATCTAACGGACAAGGCTGATTCACAGCAGAAGTTATGAAAGATTCAGTGCCCGTTTGATTGTGCCGCGCTCTTTTTGGATTTTGTCCTGCAGCAAAGTAATGGCATAGATCAGCTGCTCGGGGCGAGGCGGACATCCCGGCACATAGATATCAACCGGAATCACTTGATTTACGCTCTGCACCAGCGCGTAATTGTTGAACACTCCGCCAGAAGTCGCACAAGCTCCCATTGAAATAACCCATTTCGGCTCGGGCATCTGCTCCCAGAGCTGGCGAATGACCGGAGCCATTTTGTTCGATACGCGTCCCGCAATAATCATCAGATCGGATTGCCGTGGCGACGGGCGGAATACCTCCGCACCAAAGCGGGCAATATCGAAGCGTGAAGCTCCCATGGACATCATCTCAATGGCGCAGCATGCCAATCCGAATGTCATCGGCCAGATCGAGTTCTTGCGCATCCAGTTGACGGCATTGTCAAGGGTTGTCAAAACGACACCTTCAGGGGTGGGATTACCGAAGGTAAGATCTTTGACTGCTCGTTTGCCTTTTTCGAGAGTAACGTACGGGCCAAAGTTAAGATCGCGGCTCATGATGTTTCTATTCTACGGTTAAAGGGCTCGGAAACCAATCGCGGAGCTGAGCTCCCTCTGGGTGAGGAAGTTCAGCTCCGCGACGTTTATCTGATGGCACTAGAAGGTAGCCTTCAACGAGAACTCAATCACACGTGGAGAACCGGATGCAAAGACACCTGAGCCGAGGCCAAGACGGTTGCTGTCCGGCTGTTGCCCTCCTGTGCCGTTGACCGATCCCACTGCTCCATTGAGCACACCGTTCAGCGGATTGCCAGGGCCATCAAAGTTCGCCATGTTGAACACGTTAAAGAATGACACCTTTGGCTCAATCTCAAGTCGTTCTTTTACTTTATAAACCCAGCTGAAGCTGACATCGAAATCTTTCAGCCATCCCATATTCGCTTCATTCGCTGGAGCTAGAGGAACGGGTTGCTGCACTCCTCCCAAAGCGAATAACTCCGCTTGCGTAAACAGTCCGGCATTGATAAGGGATTGGCCGGCGGGAGTCGGTTTGCCGGCAAAATTGGTGTTGTAGTTGGAAATCGTTTGATTGATGTTGCTTCCATTAATACTTCTTCCAAATGAGCCGACGTTTGTTCCTGGCAAAATGTCACCGACTCCGCCGCTGGAAGCGCCGCTCCCATCTCCCGTTCCATCTCCCGTGACGTCAGTGACAAAAATCCCACCGGGATTACCCGTGGGATTCAAAGTAAGGTTTACAGGCAGAGCGCTGTAAAAGTGACCAATGATGCTCATGCGGAAGGATCCCGGCAAATCTGCCGTGCCTCCGAACGAGAGTTGGTGAGTACGATCCAATCCATTGGGGCCAACGTATTTCAATGGATTATTGTTGTCAGTGGCGAAATTAATGAAATCACTGTCTCTCGCCGTTGACACATAACGCGAGAGGGAATAAGAAACTTGCAGATTTAAGTAACGAAGTCCGGGAAGCGGTTTTTTCACATCTTGCTTCAAAGAAAGCTGCAATCCGTTGTAAACCGAACGCCCAATGGGAAATAACATCTGGTTGGTTCCAACGTTCTGATTGATGCCCGGGAAAGCCGCAAGCGGAGATCCAGGGAGAGTGTTGCACGGAGCTCCGGCACAAAGTGAATCTCCCGAATCCAAACCGTTGGTTGCAAAATCCGAAATAGAAGCTGCCGGGTTTGAGTTTATATAGCACTGAACCGCCCCGATGGCGGTCGCTTGCGTAATGCCGCCGCCTCCACAGGAAGCGCCAACCGTACTGTTAATGGCCGCAACCGCGTTACTCGTATTGAGGAAGCGCGCGTCCCCCACATGGTTGGTATCTACTGTGAGCAGAGTATGCGTTGAGACATTACGGAGATAATCGGCAGTGAATACCATTCCACGCCGAATTTCGTGTTGAACTCCAAAGTTCATTTGTACGGAACGTGGTGTTACATAATTCGGGGCAAACAGGTTGGTACCGGTTGCATCAATTCCGTCCGCCAGCGCATTACCTATGTAAACAGGATTAACTGCCGGTCCCGCCGCCAGGGTTGCTGCCTGATACTGTTTTTGGAGTGCAATGATCGCAGGGGCCGCTTGGCCAATAGGCTCCCCACAAAAGCTCGGAGTGATTGGCGTCGTCTGCCCTGGCAAGGTGAACGTTTGGGCGCTACCATTCTGACAAGCTGGCTGTTGGGCCAGGAAAAGTCCCTGAGCCAAGCGTGCTGGCCGGTCGAATAGGTTGTTATTCCAGATCGAATTCTCGTAAAACAAACCGATCCCACCACGGAATACGGTTTTTCCAGTCTTACTCGGATCCCAAGCAATACCCAACTGAGGTGCGAAGTTGCGATTGGGTTGATTTACTCGGGCACCCAAATTCGAATAATACCCATTGTTAAACTGGTTGAGCGCCGGAATTGGCGGCAGATCACTATCGGTGCGGCCCGTGTCACGAACGTAGCGCAATCCATAAGTAAGCGTCAGCGAAGGCTTCACCTTCCAGGAATCCCCGAAATACCAGGACAGCCGATTGTCCGGCCCCAAACCACCACCGGGAAGGCCAAATTGCGGTATCTCGGAGGAAAAACCCTGCCCGTTTCCGAGAGTCACATTGTCTGCTGGATAAAGGAGAGGGTTGCTAGGCCCGTTGGCTACGCTCAGCGAACCGACTGCCGGAGCTGACCCCAGGAACTCCGCGAAACCTCCGCCTATGATGTGGTTAATACCCATTCCATAACGAAGAATGTGAGACTTGATGGCTTTACTGCCGTCGTACTTAAATTGGTGATCACTCTGATAAGTCGCTTGCGGAGCGAGGAAGTTTGGTCCGGAGCAAAATGAGTCGGCACCCGGAGTAAGGCAGTTCGGGTCCGACCCAATCGCAAGTTCGATCGCCCCTGCCGGATTGAAGATGTTGGAACCTGTAACCGCATCAGTTATGCCATTGCGAAATTTGGTATACCCGAAGCGAATCGCGTGGGTATAACTGCCAGTATTGAAATCCAGTCCGACCACATGATCCGGAGTATGCGTAACGTTGGCAAAGGGTTGAAACGAATTCGGCACGAAGGGCAGGACGCTGGTGTTCTGGTCAAACGAAAATCGATAGAACAGTTTGTAATTGTTGCTAATCTGCCAATCGAGCCGCGCAATTCCCTCCGACTCGCGGAAAGGTGAATTGAATGAGCCATCCAGGGCCGTAAACGGGGCGGGTAGCACTACGGGATCAATCAGATCCTGCTTGGTTTTTTCCGCGTCGACGAAGAAGAACAATTTATTCTTGATGATCGCGCCTCCAAGGTTAGCTCCAAATTGATTTCGCTGGAAGTAGTTGTGGGATCCACCCGGCAAATTCGCATCCAGATTTTGGTCGCGGAAGTAATAGAATCCTTGCCCATGAAAGCTGTTCGTGCCTGATTTTGTGGTCACATTGACAGAACCTGAAGACGTTAATTCCGTAGAAAGATCCAGAGAAGATTGTTGAAGTGCAAACTCCTGAATAGCCCCTTCGGGAATGTTTTGGGTTACGGTTCCCACCGTTTCATCGCTTACGTCCACGCCGTCAACTTCGACTCGAGCCGTTCGGCCGAAGCGCCCACCAAATGAAATTGATGAAAAGCCATTCTTAGTGGGGTCAAAGTTACCGCCGTCCTGAATTTGCACCCCGGGTTCAAGTTGAGCCAGATCGAGAAAATTGCGGCCATTTACCGGCAAGTTCTCTATCTGCTCTTGGTTGATCACGCCTTGAACAGTGGCCTGCTCCGTGTTTACCGCGACACCGGAACCTTGCACCTCAACGGTTTCGCTCGCTTGCCCCACCTGTAATCTCAGGTTTGCGGAAGATGTCACGCCAACCTGCACAGTCACAGGGAGCTGTGAAGCTTTGAAACCTTGAGATTCAACCCGCACAGTGTAGTCGCCCGGAATCAAAGCTCCAGAAGTAAACGAACCGCTTGAATTCGTAGTCGCCCCGATTGTCTGTCCAGTGCCTTTATCGATAATTGCGACTTTCGCTCCAGAGACGGCCGCCCCGCTGGGGTCGGTTATCGTGCCTTGAATGCTGCCGGTTGCGGTCGTTGTTTGCGCCATCGACGCTGTCGCGACGAGCAAGAATAGCCCGATCAGAACTAAGCTGGAAGCAAACCATTTCGCAATTGAAATTGGGGAATTTAAATATTGGACCATTGAAGTCTTCCTTGATCTTTAGAGGTTTTGGTTTTCAGTTTCTCCAAATCGACTGATCTGATCTATGCAAAAATTTACAATTTACTTTCGCGTTTTCGTTTTAACGAAAATTGCATCTCGTAATTCATGCAATCTTCCGGCCAACTCTGTGCAATAAACTTGGCACCTTATTTTCACTACTATGCGCAGCTTCTAACTTTTTAAGAAGCGTACCCACTTACCATTATTAGAATCGGCGCTTCTTGGGAATTCTGAAAGTTGGATTAATCTACTCGGGATTGAGGTCGAGATCGTGGAATTTGTAATGATTTGTTGTGTAAATTCAGTTTCTGAAGGGTAAACGTTGAATACTCATAATGAATTTGTTTGCTGCTGATTTTCCATTGTTTATACGTTTGTTCTTCTTTCGCTCTTCCTTAAATTCTTTTGCTTCCCAATCCCATTGGTTACGTTTCCACAGATCTGCACATTTCTGTGCTTGGATATTGCCTGGCAGCTTAGGCATTGCCCAGCTAAGGTGTCGAGCACGGATATGGGTACCCGGAATCGATTGGCGTGGCCTTTTGACTTAGTACGGCAAAAAATCTCTAGCGTCAGTTAAAGCAAGATGTCTATTAGCGATCCCAACTGATCCCCTAAATTCAGCAACTCATCCCCGCCTGAAGAAACCAAAAAAACCTGACATTCAGAACCACCATCTTAGGCTCCACTGGGCCAGGGAGGCTCGCTATGCGTAAACACATCGCCACAACGTTCATCCATTTCGCACTTCTCTTTTCTACATCGTTAGCTCTTTATGCCGCACCGGTGGTAACTGTGATCTCGCCGAAAACAGGATCAAACATCGGTTCACCCATCTACTACGAAGCCGATGCTACAAGTTCCGGCTGCACCAAAGGAATATCAGCCATGCGCATCTATACCAGCCCTGGCGTGGCAGCCTTCACTACGAACGGCGGACACATCGAAACCTTCGTCAAGCTTTCTCCGGGTACCTACAACACTGTGGTGCAGGCCTGGGACAACTGCGGCGCAGTTGCCAAGACACCCGTAAAGATCGTGGTCTCGGTGACAGCGGGCGTCACTGTGTTTCTTCCATCTGGCGCTTCCAACACCACGCCGCTGCACATCGCTGCCTCAGCCCAAAACCCGGCTTGCGGAATTAGCGCCATGCGGATTTACACCGCGCCGGGAGTTGCGCCTTATACCATTAACTCCAATCAACTGGATGCATTCGTCACTTTATCTCCCGGTAACTACAATCTCGTGGCACAAGCATGGGATAAATGTGGACATGTATATAAAGCTTCTATTGCCGAATCAGTGGGGACCGCAAGCGACAAATATCTCTACACCGCCAACAATAGTTTCAACACTGTTTCGAAATTTGTAATCACCAACGGCGCGCTGAAGAATCCGAATGGAAGTCAGCCGCCGCCCCAGTTTCCAATGCCAGAGCTGCCCAGCCTGCTGGGCGCGGATCCCAGCGGACATTTTCTCTATGTTCTTTCCGACGCGCACATCTTTCCCTTCCAAGTTGACCGCTCGACTGGAAACCTATTCAGCGTCGCTGGTTCCCTGGCTCTGACAGGAAAAGGATTGAATGGAGTCTCGGTGGATCCGGCGGGTCACTTTCTTTATCTCTCTTACTTCGGATCCAGCGACATTGCTTCCTATCAGATCAACCGCTCCTCCGGCGCCTTGACTCTGGTGGGCACTGTCCCCGCAGGGTCCAGCACGGCCAATACAATCATTGGTCCGACTGCACTGACCACCGATGTGACCGGACAATTCGTCTATGCCAGCGTCGCCTCCAATACGTTGGCACCGCCCGCCCAGGTCCAGGGATTTAAAGTTGATTCCAACACCGGCAAACTTCAATCATTGTCGGGTGCAACCAAAACCATAAGCGGTTCCGAGTCCGCGGGAACAATCGTGACTTCCGGAAAATATCTCTATGTCGATTACAGCACCTCGCAAAGCTCTCTTGTTCAGGGTTACACCATAGCAAGCAATGGATCACTCACAGCAATTTCGGGATCACCATTTCAAGCGAACGTTTCCATGGGTGATTGGTTTGGCCGATTCGCGTTGTCTTCCGGAGCAGACAACAATTTCCCGCCCGATGGATTTCTCTCTACGTACAAAATCGTTCCAGCAACCGGTGCATTAGGCGCTCCAACTGAGACACCTACCGGCCACGATATCTACTTTCAACTGGTGGAGGACCATTCAGGACAATTCGTATACGGCGGAGGAGAGGATTGCAGCGGTTGCACGGAGGGCACAAACTTTCCTCCGGGAGTAGTAGCGTCGTGGCGAGTGGACAGTTCGGGGAAACCAACATCACTTTCCGGACCAATATCCAGCGGCGACCCGAATTGGCCGCCCAATGCAATTGCAGTTACTAGATAAACAAGGAGAGAACTTGGAGAGTGCCCGGTGCTTCGTGCAGGCGGGCACTCTCTTTGGCTGCAAAGCTTGGACCGGCGCTCAAATGTTGCAGTGTTCCGGCGGGAACATATCGAGTAATGTTCCTACAAGAACATTCTGATATACGGATTTGTACATACGGAATTGCATGATGTAGTTGAGGCCACTGAGTTTGGCACAAGAGTTCCGTTTTGAAAACTCTTTTGGATGACCGATTACGGGCTGATTGAAATACTCAGGTGCGCTTGTGTAAACCGCTACCCTTCGTCGCTCTCTTTTTCTTTCAATCTTGCGATGACACTTAAGTCTTCCAACGTTGTTGTGTCGCCTTTTACTTCTCCGCTGGTGGCCAGCTCTCGCAACAACCGGCGCATGATTTTTCCGCTGCGGGTTTTCGGCAGCGAATCGGTGAAGCGGATGTCGTCTGGCTTTGCCATTGCTCCAATTTCTTTCGCCACCCACTTGCGCAACTCTTCTTTCAATTCCGGCGACGGTGTTCGTCCATGTTCGAGCGAAACAAACGCTGAAATCGCCTGGCCTTTCAATTCATCGGGACGGCCCACGACCGCAGCTTCGGCGACTGCTTCATGCGCGACCAGCGCGGACTCAACTTCCATGGTGCTCAAACGATGCCCGGAGACGTTGATCACATCATCGACCCGGCCCATGATCCAGAAATATCCGTCTTTATCTTTGCGCGCGCCGTCGCCAGTGAAATACATACCCGGAATCTGCGACCAGTATTGCTGCACGTAACGATCGGGATCGCCATAGATGGTGCGCAGCATTCCCGGCCAGGGTTTACTTATAACGAGAAACCCTCCTGAACCGTCCGGCACTGGTTTGCCGTGCATATCGACAATTTCAGCCACGATGCCAGGAATCGGCCGAGTCGCTGAACCCGGCTTGGTCGCGATAGCTCCAGGAAGCGGCGAGATCATGATGTGGCCAGTTTCCGTTTGCCACCAAGTGTCAACGATCGGGCATCGGCCGTGCCCGATCACATCGCGGTACCACATCCAAGCTTCGGGATTGATGGGCTCGCCGACTGTGCCGAGCAAACGCAGGCTGTCGAGTTTGTGACGCTTCGGCCACTGGTCTCCCCACTTAAGAAAAGTTCGGATTGCGGTGGGTGCAGTGTAGAAGACGTTCACCTGATGACGATCAATGATGCTCCAGAAGCGGTCCTGCTCGGGAAAATTCGGAGCGCCTTCGTACATGACGCTAGTCGCGCCATTCTGCAAGGGCCCATAGACGATATAACTGTGACCGGTGACCCAGCCAATATCGGCAGTACACCAGTAGGTGTCTTCTTCCTTCAGATCGAAGACCCATTTCGTGGTGAGATAGGTACCGACCGCGTAGCCGCCGGTTGTGTGAACGACACCTTTGGGCTTGCCAGTTGTGCCGGACGTATAAAGGATATAGAGAGGATGCTCGGAGTCGAGCGGCTCGGCTGGACATTCGTCCGACGCACTGGCCATTAATTCATGCCACCAATGATCGCGCCCCGATTGAAAATTGATCGGGGTTCCTGTTCGCTTATAGATGACAACATTTTTGACCGATGGACAAGATTTCAGCGCTTCCTCGACTGCGGGATACAACTTTACTTCGGTGCCTCGACGATACGATCCATCTTGCGTGATAACCGCAACTGCGGACGAATCGTGAATGCGATCGACTAGCGCGTTGGAAGAGAATCCGCCAAACACAACCGTGTGTGGCGCGCCGATGCGCGCGCAAGCAAGCATGGCAACTGGCAATTCCGGCGTCATGCCCATGTAGATGGCGACGCGGTCTCCTTTTTTCACGCCTAAAGATTTGAGCGAATTGGCGAACTTCTGAACTTCCCGATGCAGTTGCTGATAGGTGAGGGTGCGGACTTCGCCCGGCTCGCTTTCCCAAATAATCGCCGCTTTGTTCTTGCGCCAAGTTTGAACGTGACGGTCGAGGCAGTTGTAAGAAAGATTAATCTGGCCGCCCACGAACCACTTCGCCCAGGGATTATTCCATTCGAGAACTTTGTCCCATTTCTTAAACCAATGCAGCTCTTCGGCGATGCCCGCCCAAAATTTCTCTGGATCCGTAATCGATTCGCGGTAAATGCGGTCATAATCTGCCAGACTTTTAATGTGAGCCTGTTGGCGAAATTGCTCAGGACATTCGAATTTGCGTTGTTCCTGAAGAATGGAATCGATATTGGTGCCGGTTGTAACGGTATTGGACATTTACTGGCCTCGTCGTAATCGCGTTATGAATTATGAAGTCGGCTGAAATTATAGCGGGACGATTGTAATTGGTGGGCACCGCTTACGCGAAAAAAATAGACCTATTTCTGTCATTCCGAGGGAATTCGTAGCCGCGCTGGCGCGGTGAGAAGACATGAGGAATCTGCTGTTGAAGCGTTCCCAAGCAGGTCCCTCGACTTGCAGTCGTCACGCGTGCGTGACTTCTGCTTCGCCTGGATGACAAAACTTCTCCAAACGTCTAAATATGCAATCGCGGCAACAACCTACTCGCCCATCTCCGGCACAAACTCCTCGATCTTCCCTTTTTCCAGAAGGTATGTTCCTGGCCCTTGCTGACCTCGAACTGTCCGGCAGAATTCTGCTACGAAGAATCCCGCTTTCAGGGTTTCTGTGAAAGCCCAGCGCGTTGCCAATCGCCACTCACGGGCCAGGTCTGGATCTTTTTGTTCCACTGCAACAATATCGCTGGGAATTTCGATAGCGATTCTTTGTCGTTGGAGAGCCGCCGTCAAATCGTTTCTTACTGGCTTGCCGTCGCCGTTGAATTGAATCAGAGGCGCCAAGTTCGAGAGTGCATCCAGCATCTCCGGCCTGTTCTGTTTACCTTGCAAACGATTCTCAACCCGGCGGCTCATCATGGGCCACTTCACCCAAAGCCGATCGGTACCGTTGCGATGCAAGACGCTTGAGGTCTCGGGTCCGTAAAAGTCTATTTTGTAATTGTCGGAAACAACTCCCAGTTTGCCAAAATTTAGATGAGCGTTGCGGCTTTGCAAAGGATCGAAGGTCCAGGTCATGACTCCAATTTTCAAGTCCTCATTACGAGGACCGCGAATTCGTATGGCCCTCACACGATCGCGTTGAGCGAGTTTGAGCTTGTAGCCCAGGTCCGAGTTGCGATACTTCTCATGCACTCCCAATGTGTGCGAATGCACCGTGAGATGTCCTTGCTCTGTCCCAAGAAATCCAAATGCAAACCCCACGAGTTCATTGCCATCGAAAGCGCCCACCCAAATGCTGCCGGCTTCTTTGGTGGCGATAATCATGGCGAGTGGTAAAACATCCAACTCCGAGGAACCCCAGATTTGCTGCTCCAGCTTTTCCGCCTTGGCTAATTCTTCGTAGCTGGAAAGATCGCGGATTAAAATTGATTTAGAGATGATTCCGGGCATTGGCTGTTAAGTATATGCGTGAGCACCGCAGCACTGCTTGCGAGTCTTGATTTAGCACAATCCTGAATGAGACCTTAAAAACACGCCGTTAATTTTCATCCAGTGCAACAAAACCGGTAAAGAATTGTAAATAAAATTGAAGTATCTTTGGCGTTCGCATTATTCCGCTGAATTCATCGTAAAATTAAGTTTGCATGGGCTTTAGCTAATTGTTGGTACCGCCTCGTTCCTACTAATTCGCATCTTGTACTCGGGCGAGAACGTCAAATCCGTACGGGAGCACTTGACCCAATTATGAAATTCTTCTCACTTCCCTCAGACGAGGTTACTGAATGACAAATGCTTCCCTTGCGTGTGAATTGCGCAACTCCGGCCCGATCCGCAATAATATTCTTAAGTCCATCAGTCTGGCCAAAGTTTCCGCCTTCGCAACTCTCTTGGCCGTTTGCACGTCTTGGCTGGGATGTGCGAGTTCAGCCCCTAAACCCGCATCATCGAGATCTGGTGGTTCCGGTGTGATGCCGGTTACGGTGACCTCGGTCCAGGTCGAGAATGTGCCCTACTTCCTAACTGGACTTGGGTCGGTTACGGCTTATTACACCGTGAGCGTGAGAAGCCGGGTGGATGGCGAACTGGTTCAGGTGAATTTCAAAGAAGGCCAGAACGTGAAGCAGGGCGATCTGCTCGCCGTCATTGACCCACGCCCCTATCAGGTACAACTTGAACAGGCTCAGGCACAGCTTTTCAAAGACCAGGCTTCTTTGCGTGATGCCAAGCTGAATCTCACGCGTTTCAAGGGATTGCTGCAAAATTCCGGAGCTATGTCGCAGCAGCAAGTAGATACGCAAGCTTCTACTGTCGATCAGCTGGATGGCGCGGTGAGAAACGATCAGGCGGCCATTGATAACGCCAAACTTCAACTCGTTTATTGCCACATTACTTCGCCGGTCACCGGACGAGTGGGATTACGCCAGGTCGATCCTGGAAACATCGTACATGCTGCCGATACCACTCCTATGCTGGTAATTACACAGCTTCAGCCTATTACCGCGGTTTTCACTCTACCGGAAGACAACCTTCCAGCTGTGTCGCAGCGCATGAACAAAGGAACGCTCGGTTTGGACGCTTACAGCCGAGATAATGAAACCAAAATTGCTACTGGTAAATTGTTGACCATCGACAATCAGATTGATCCCACCACGGGAACCGCCAAACTCAAAGGAGTTTTCGACAACAAAGACAATGCGCTCTGGCCAAATCAGTTTGTGAATGTACGTCTTTTATTGGACACCAAAAAAAATGCGCTGGTACTTCCTGCCGCTGCAATTCAACATGGACCGCAGGGAACTTACGTCTTTGTAGTGAAACAGGATAAAACGGTTGAGCTACGACCAGTCACCATTGCTTTCACCCAGAACAACAATTCTGTAATTTCCAACGGAGTAGCGGCAAATGAATCGGTGGTGACCGATGGGCAAGACAAGCTGCAAGACGGCAGTAAAGTCGAGCCGCATGCGCAGGGGCAGAGCAATCGACCTCAACAAGCGGCAGCAGGAACTCCAACTTCGGGCAGCACATCGCCAGGAAGCACAGCTCCGGCAAACTCAGCGCAATCAGCGGCATCTCCCGGTAGTACTTCCGCGGGAACGACTTCTTCAACCAGGACATCAGGAACACAGGCGCAATGAATCCGTCGCGACTTTTTATTCTCCGGCCCGTTGCAACAGCACTGCTGATGGTTGCGATTATGTTGGTCGGAATTGTGGCCTACCGGGAACTACCGGTGTCGGCTCTCCCTGAAGTTGATTATCCGACCATCCAGGTCATGACGTTCTACCCTGGCGCTGATCCAGAAGTGACGGCCTCTTCCGTAACAGCACCGCTCGAGCGCCAGTTTGGCCAAGTGCCTGGCTTGAGCCAGATGACATCAACCAGTTCTTCAGGCGCATCGGTCATTACACTTCAGTTCGCACTTGATCAAAGTATCGATATAGAAGAGCAGCAAGTACAGGCTGCGATTAATGCTGCGCAAACTTATTTACCAGCGAACCTGCCGAACCCGCCGGTCTACAGCAAGGTAAATCCGGCGGACACTCCGATCCTGACACTAGCGCTGACCTCTGACGCGCTGCCGCTCTCGAAGGTCGAGGATCTCGCCGACACGCAGATGGCGCAAAAAATTTCCCAAGTGACGGGCGTGGGGCTTGTGTCCATTAGCGGAGGTCAGAAGCCCGCAGTAAGGATTCAGGCGAATCCCACAGCTCTGGCGGCCTATGGTTTAAGTTTGGAAGATGTGCGCCTCGCGCTGGCGGCCACTAACATCAATCAAGCTAAGGGAACGCTGAACGGGCCGCGCCAGTCTTTCACCATCGCAGCTAACGACCAGCTCACTTCTGGCGCGCAATATGGTCCCGTAATTGTGGCTTACCGTAATGGTGGCCCGGTCCGGCTGTCCGACGTCGCGACTGTAATAGATGGCGTCGAGAACACTTTTCAAGCAGCCTGGATGAACGCCGATCCCGCGGTGATCGTGAACATCCAGCGACAGCCGGGCGCAAACATTATTGGCGTCGTAGATAAAATCAAAAAGTTATTGCCCCAGCTGCAAGCTTCGCTGCCCGGCGCCGTAAAAGTTTCCGTTCTCACGGATCGCACCGAAACCATCCGCGCTTCTGTTAAGGATGTCGAGTTTGAACTCATGCTCACCATTGCGCTGGTCGTGATGGTGATATTCCTTTTTCTGCGGAATGTTTATGCAACCATCATTCCCAGCGTGGCCGTGCCGCTATCGATTGTCGGGACTTTTGGGGTGATGTATTTGCTCGGGTACAGCCTGAACAATCTCACACTGATGGCGCTAACCATCTCGACGGGATTCGTGGTCGATGACGCGATCGTAATGATCGAAAACATTGACCGCTTCCTTGAAGAAGGCGATTCGCCGCTCGATGCAGCTTTGAAGGGTGCGGGGCAAATTGGATTCACGATCGTATCGTTAACCGTGTCCTTGATCGCTGTGCTGATTCCGCTTTTATTTATGGCGGATATTGTAGGACGACTTTTTCGGGAATTTGCGGTAACGCTCGCCGTGACCATTCTTGTTTCCGCCGCAGTTTCCCTGAGCTTGACGCCAATGATGTGCGCCAAGCTGCTGAAACCGAAAGACCCTAAGCATGAAAGCCGTTTCTATAAAGCGTCTGAGAACTTCTACAACAAAGTTATCGAGTGGTATGGGAGTTCACTAAAATTTGTTCTGAAACATCAGACCATCACTCTGCTTGTAACCGTCGGCACGCTTGTCCTGACTTTGTTTCTGTACATTATTGTGCCAAAGGGCTTCTTCCCAGTGCAGGACACCGGCCTCATCCTGGGAATCTCCGACGCTCCCCAGAGCACATCTTTTTCGGCAATGGCCGAGCGGCAACAAGCGCTGGCTCGCGTCATCCTTAAAGATCCGGACGTTGTTAGCTTGTCCTCTTTCATCGGTGTCGACGGCACCAACCTTACCCCGAACAGCGGACGCATTCAAATTAACCTGAAGCCTCGCGATGAGCGCAAAGCGACTGCCACAGACGTTATTCGCAGACTGGCAACACAACTGGGCAAGCAGGTACAGGGCATCACGCTCTACATGCAGCCGGTGCAAGATCTCACGGTAGAGGACCGGGTCAGCCGCACGCAATATCAATATTCGATGGAGGATGCGGACGCGCAAGAGCTGTCAAGGTATTCGGCGCAACTGATTGACAAGCTGCGCAGTCTTCCTGAATTGCTGGATGTGGCTACCGATGAGCAAAACGGCGCACTGCAGACTAATCTCGACATTGACCGCGATACTTCGTACCGACTGGGAATTCCACCGGCAAACGTAGACAACACTCTTTACGACGCTTTCGGACAGCGGCAAGTCTCGACCATCTTCACGCAATTGAATCAGTATCACGTGGTAATGGAAGTTGATCCGCAATTCCAGCAAAATCCGGGCGCTCTCAAAGACTTATACGTTAACGCGGGAACCGGAACGCAGGTGCCACTCTCTGCCTTTACTCAAATGCACGTCTCGAACACGGCCCTCGCCATAAATCATCAGGGACAATTTCCCGTGGTCACACTCTCTTTTAACTTGGCGAACGGAAAATCGCTGGGGGATGCAACCAAGGCTATCGACGCAGCAGAGAAAGAAATTGGACTCCCGCCGAGCATTCATACCAACTTCCAGGGAACTGCGGCTGCGTTCCAAAATTCGCTTTCTTCGGAACCTTGGTTGATCGTTGCTGCCATCGTTACCGTTTACATTGTGCTCGGAGTTCTGTATGAAAGCTACATTCATCCCATCACAATTCTCTCGACTCTTCCATCCGCTGGTGTGGGAGCAATTCTGGCATTGCTACTCACCGGCAATGATCTCGGAGTGGTGGGTCTGATCGGAATCATCCTACTAATTGGAATTGTGAAGAAGAACGCCATCATGATGATCGATTTCGCACTTGAAGCGGAGCGGGTCGAACATAAATCTCCGGAAGAATCGATCTATCAAGCATGCCTGCTGCGCTTTCGGCCAATCATGATGACCACTATGGCAGCGCTACTCGGCGGTTTGCCGCTTGCCCTTGGCAGTGGCACAGGATCGGAATTGCGGCATCCTCTGGGTATCACGATTGTTGGCGGCTTGATCGTCAGCCAGGCACTCACATTATTCACTACCCCGGTGGTGTACTTGTACTTCGACCGGCTGGCAAAGAAATTTGAAAAATATCAAATTGGAAATCCAATTCCAGAGGAACAGCCCGCGACTGGAGACTGAGATTTAGAGAAGTAGAAGCGATCATGAGCATTTCCACTCCCTTCATTAAACGGCCCATCGGAACGTCGCTGCTGACGTTGGCGCTGTTGTTGTCGGGAGCTCTCGCATTCAATTTTCTTCCCGTCGCGCCACTGCCTCAAGTTGAATTCCCCGTGATTCAAGTTGGCGCAAGTCTACCCGGTGCGAGCCCGGAAACTATGGCTTCGGCTGTTGCGACTCCGCTGGAACGGCAATTCGGACGCATTGCTGGCGTGAACCAGATGACGTCCACCAGCCAGCTTGGTTCCACCAGCATAGTTTTGCAGTTTGATCTTAACCGGAACATCGATGCTGCGGGACGGGACGTGCAGGCTGCAATTAATGCCGCAAGAAGTCAGCTGCCCTCCTACTTACCGGGAAACCCGACTTACCGGAAAGTAAATCCCGCCGATGCTCCGATTTTGATTCTGGCGTTGACATCAGACAGCATTGAATTGCCAAAAATTTACGACCAGGCAAATTCGGTGCTCGCTCAAAAGCTTGCACAGGTAAGTGGTGTTGGCCAGGTATTCGTTGGCGGTGGCGCGAATCCAGCGGTGCGGGCTGAAGTCAACCCGAATATGCTCAATAAATTTGGGATTGGCCTCGACACCGTACGCACTGTATTGGGCAGCGCTAATGCAAATTTGGCTAAAGGCAAAGTTGCCAACTCAACCAATGCATGGTCCATCAATGACAATGATCAGATCACGCAGGCCAGTCAGTACAGTCCGCTGATTATTGCCTATAACAATGCCACGGGATCCGCAGTCCGCTTGGGAGATGTGGCCGATGTGCAGGACTCTGTCGAAGATGCCCACGTTATTGGTTTGTCCAGCGGTAAACGGGCCGTGCTCATCATTATTTTTCGTCAACCGGGCGCCAATATTATTGGGACGGCTGATAACGTCTATGCGCTTCTGCCTCAGCTGAAATCCTCGATTTCTCCGGCAATCGACATTGGCGTCGTGATGGACCGCACGACCACGATACGCGCCTCAGTCCATGACATCGAAATCACTCTTTTGCTTTCGATTATCCTGGTCATCTTTGTTGTCTTTGTTTTTCTGCGTACGGTTCGTGCAACCATTATTCCCAGTATCGCTGTTCCGCTGTCATTGATCGGGACGTTTGGGGTGATGTATCTCCTGCACTACAGTCTCGACAATCTTTCACTGATGGCACTGGCAATTTCGACTGGCTTTGTAGTCGATGATGCCATCGTAGTGCTGGAAAATATAACTCGCTACCTTGAGCAAGGTATGCCTCCGGTGCAAGCCGCCTATCGTGGCGCCCGCGAAATTGGATTCACTGTGCTCTCCATGAGCACCTCACTAGTCGCCGTGTTCATTCCAATTCTGATGATGGGCGGCATCGTCGGACGTCTGTTCCGGGAATTTGCGGTAACCCTTAGCATCGCAATCGGTGTGTCGTTGCTGGTATCCCTGAGTACAACGCCATCCATGTGCGCGCAGATTCTCAAACCTATTCACGAAGAGAAACATGGACGCGCGTTCAACTTGACGCAAAAAGTTTTCGACAAGGTTCTCGATATTTATCGCGTAAGCCTGGGCTGGGTTTTACGTCATCAGTTTCCCGTGCTGGTCATCGCTATTATTACTGCCGGCCTGACAGTCTATCTTTACATTGTTGTTCCGAAAGGATTTTTCCCTCAGCAGGACACCGGCCG